>WBZX01000625.1_pt1 | contig 30959 bp, 31 predicted proteins | sample 5204211 | NCBI WGS metagenome assembly WBZX01 (sample SAMN12344362, study PRJNA552823) | activated sludge metagenome | biome: Activated sludge suspended growth; feature: Nitrification reactor; material: Wastewater; isolation source: activated sludge from nitrification reactor of wastewater... | reverse complement strand
TACCGGAAATTATCGAACAGTTGGTCATTAAAGCTAAGGAAGGCGATTCACAAGCAGCCAGGTTACTACTGGAGCGGGTTATACCGCCAGTTAAATCAATGGAGCAATCCGTAAAGATCAGTTTGCCAGTAGATGCCGATTTATCAACTCAAGGCCAATCAATTATTCAGGCAGTTGCTAACGGAACGCTTGCGCCAAGTCAGGGAAGCGCGCTACTGACCAGCCTAGGGACATTGGCAAGGATCAAAGAGATTGATGAACTTGAAAAACGCTTAACTGCATTGGAACAAGCCAATGAACATAAAAAATAGATTGGAGAAACTGGAGCAAATGATCAGGCCTAAACAAGTACCTTTGGTTATGATTAAATTTGAGGATGCTTGGACTCCTGAACAGCAGCAACAAATCGATGAAGCAGAAGCAAATGAACAAAAAATTATAATGGTTGAATTTGTTTGATTAATTAATAGGCTGATATAAGATGGCGATGCTTAAAAGACGGGTTATCGCGTTAGAAGTACTGGTGACGAAAGAAGCAACGATTGAAGATTATTTACGCGCTATAGCTGATGAGAAAAATGGGATTGTAGTTTCCGAAAAAGAATGGCAGCATATTCGAGAATCCCGTGTTTACAAATATTTAGAAAGTGTTAAATCGCATTGCGAATGTTGACACAACCCTGTTAGCCGCGGACTGTTAATCCGCAGGTCCCAGGTTCGAGCCCTGGTCGGGGAGCCATTTAACTCAATGAGTTAGCTGGCTTTAAGCTCTGGTTAGCATCTTTAGCGTGACAGAAACGTGACAGCGGAATTACTTTTCGGTCTTTTCCTGTCTCAATTCTTGACGCTGCAAACGCTAAATTCTCAGTCGCAAACTTGGCATAACGATCTACCATATTGCGTGATTTCCAGCCGCCTAAGTCTTTTAATTCATCACAGCTCGTTCCAGCCTGCCGATGCCATGAAGCCCAGGTATGTCGCAAATCATGAAACCGAAAATCTTCCAATCCTGCCTTCTTAATCGCATTCTTCCAAGCCGTATTGGTTAAATCCCAAAGAATCGGCTGATTGCGATAAGTAAAACAAAACTGCTCATGCTTACCCATTTGTTCCTGTAAAACAGCGACTGCATCAGCATTGAGTGGTACACCTCTCGGCGTGCCATTTTTAGTGCGATTCAACCATGCAGTGCGTCGATCCAAATCAACGCGATTCCACTCCAATCCCGTAATCTCACGTGCCCGGCAGCCTGTTGCCAGTGCAAAACGGATCAATGCCGCCAGGTGTTCAGGAGCAGCCGCAATCAGCCGATCTGCTTCCTCTCTGGTTAACCACCGATCCCGCTCTACTTCACCCGGCAATAAGCGGATTTTAGGGATGCTATCAATCCATTGCCATTCATCGCGTGCCATTTTCAGCAAATTGCGAATCAAAGCCAGATAACGATTCACCGTTGCCGGTGTATTGCCCTTCTTGAGTTGTCCCTGTACCACTGACCAAATCACGTCACCGTTAATCTGATTCAGTGTCAGACTTCCCAAATAGGGATCAAGCATCCGGCAAATCCGGTTCACATCCCGGAAACTACGCAGACTTGCCTTAATTGTGAGATACCGTACTACGGCTTCTTGCCATGAGCGCTGTGCTTTAATGCCGAAATGATGTGCTCGAAATGCTTCCAGCCTAATTTTAGCTAGCAGTGCTTCGGCATCTTGTCGGGTTTCAGTCCCAGCGCTTTGGCGTATTCTTTTGCCGTTTGGGAGCGTTGTTGCAATCCACCAGAAGCGAGAATCTTGCCTTCGGTAGACACCTTCTTGGGTTTGGGCCATGTTGCCTCCTTCTTAGCCCGCCCGTGCTCGCCTTGCTTATATTCTTCTATCCAGGCATCCAGGTCAACCCTATCGTATAAACAACGACGACCCAGCTTGATATAAGGAATCTCCAATTCTGTCAGCAATGTAACGCCAATACCAAGATATTGCGCCGCTTCTTCTTTGGATAAGCATCGAATGGCAGGCAGGGGCAGACTAACTTTATCCATTGTTATTCGCCGTCTGACTGTTTCCGATACTCAGCCGCATCTTTATCTATACTGGTTTGTTCTTCCGCTTCGATAGAACGATTCAGGATGGTATTGAATTGACGTGCTTTAATGGTTACCTTTTCCTGGATGTAATCATCAAAGGTCAGCCCTAAATAAAAGCTTTTACGTTCATGATAAACATAAAGCGCATCCTTAAAAGCCCGTATGCCCGAATCAAAATCCTTGATACCTTTGCACGCCATCAGTGAAATCAACGTGCTGAGTCCGATCTTGCAAAGCCAATCATTGCCAGGGACACGCGCAGCGCTGAAACGCGATGATAAAGGGCCGCCATTGGTTTCCCAGTCGATAGAAGACAGATAACCCCACAGAGGATGAATCGGCCAGCGTGAGCGGGTTTGATCATCCCCATTCGGTAGGGTTAGGCGTAACCATTCTGTTGTGGCATAGCTCCATAAGCCGTTGAGGTTATCAAGCACCTCAGTCAGCTTTCCGAGCCCTTTCTGGATCAATACTTCTCGATTTAACTGAAATTCAAGCCGCCAGACTTTATCTTCACCATTCCATCCGGCTTTTTTCCATAACTCATGCAAATAAAATTTCTTCGATTGTTTTTCTATTTCCAATGTTTTGTCATACAGGCGGCAACTAATGACGCCCCCTGCCCCAATGACCCAGCCAGAGAAGGCACGTTCGATAGAATAGGTATTAATAGCCGAAGCACGAGTCACCCAGGCATGACGATCCCAGCTTTCCATATTCTCTGAACTGACAAAATCAACAAACAGGTCAATGCGGCTGACGTTAGCAGATTCATGAACCACACCAAATTGAGCCAGGATAGCTTCCAGCGCTTTCTCTGCCACTACTGAACCCGCATGAGTCAGATACTCGCTGGAAATCTTTACATAGGCTAATGGAACCGATTGACTACGGGATAGCTGAATACGGAAAGCATTATCTTCCAGAATATAGGGGAATAACCTCGCCCCTTTGTCTTTGACTTCGAAGATATGACCATTAATGGGATATTGCGCTTTGACTTGCTCAAAAGATTCTGGTGATTGCGCTATTTTCTTGAGTTCTTTTAGCTTGTCATCCACCACCGGCAATAACTCACCTGGATAGGATAGATAAAGGCTATCAACCCCAAACCTTAAAAGCTTGAAATACTCTCTATTGCAGTTATTGGGTACTGTGTTACTAGGTGGCGTACCCTGAATTGCTTCCCCGTTCGTCTGTCCGTCCGGATCGCGCTGAACGCGCTCCCGGTCAGACATGCTCACGGTTACATTTTTTATGGAATGACTACTTGATAAATATCCTTCATTACTTGAATCTGATTTTCGTGACATTTTATAAACTCCTAATCGTTGGTTAATATGCAATTGCTTTTCAGCAACGATTAAGAAATCTATACCTCAAGCTACAAAATGTCGGCTACCTGAAAATTCATTTTGAGGTGGTTGAAATTTTCTTAGATTCTGTGAACTGCTTACGGAGATTCTTTCGAGCGCTAGGCACATTTGGATATAGCCTTAATTTATGAACAAGCAAGTCCTCAAGCTGTGCATCAGACATTTGATTAAATCCTGATTCTCGTAGGACATAAAGCGCATAGCGTAAATCCTTGTATGCTTCCCAGTGTTTTTTGGATGGCCCTTTCAAAGCACTACGAAGGTGAAGAAAAAACGCTTTATCGTTTTCAAGATCGGCTTTAGCAATCCTATCTGCAAATGTTAAGCAAGCAACAATAGAGCGATCTATACGGACAGCTTGAAAGAGTGATGTATCTATACCGGCACGAACATCTTCAACCATTTTATCCAGGGTTCGATGAAACAGCATAATTGACAGGATATTGCGCTTCAGAGCTATAGTTAAACCAATGACATCTTTTTTCTGAAAAACACCACCTTCACCTCCATTCCAATCATCAAACTCATCGTTCTTAAACATATCAATGGCTGCTTGAGTGGGATCATTTGACAGAGCAGCTTCGTGAAGCTTAGTCGCACGTCCTAACGCACAGATCAATAATGCAAGTTGTTCATGGAATGGAAATTCATATACATTTGCCCAGTAAAATCCCCTATCCAATATCTCATTTATCTTATCCTTTGAAGTAGATTGAATAAGTTTAGGCAATTCTTGCATCTGATTACGAATTTCAGGCAATTCATTGGTAAGGCTTTTGAATTGATCAAGTGAGAGCTTGCCGTATTCTTTTTCTGGTTTTTCCATAATGCAGAAGCATGGTTTCACATCATTAAAATTATGCTTTTTCTATCGGCAACAAAATGTAAGAATAAAAGGAAACAAAACTGTCTGTAATTTTAAAAAAGAAAAAATCAGAATTCCTTTAAGAAGAAGAAAACAAATAAGAACATCACCATCAATGATTATTGCTCGCTTTGCTGCTCTATAAAACTGCAATCGCGCCATAACGAATTTTGGGCTGATAGAGCATTAAGGGTCTGAATGTCGCAGCGATTAACAAATAGAATTTTCTATACGAAACAATGACTGGAAAGGAAAAAATGTATTTTCAGAAAGAAGAAATTGCAAAGCTTAAACAATTATATTTGGATGCTGACAAAAAAAATCAATTTCTTCTTGAAGCGTACATTCGCAAGAATTTTCAAAATATAAATGCTGATGAGTATGCAAAGCATGGCCTTGCACGAAGAATAAGAACTTTAAAAAGATGCATTGATAATATTTATGTGATCTGCCCGCCAGATAAGAAAGAGAAACCGTCATCTGAAGAATTAATCGACCTAGCAATAAATTTGCAAGCTTTTGTTTTTAATACCTTCGGCTGTCTTGATAACTTAGCGTGGATTTGGGTTAAAGAGAAAAAAATTAAAGATTCCATGGGTAAAGATCTATCCCCCCACCAAATAGGTTTAGGCAAAAAATATTCTCTTGTAAGACAATCCCTTTCGGAAAATCTTCGAAACCATTTGATTAGCTTAGATGAATGGTTTTACTACCTGGAAGGCTTTAGACATGCTTTGGCGCACAGAATACCCTTATATGTGTCGCCTTATGTAATGAATGAAGAGGAAGCAACTGGCAAAGAAGAACTAGAAAAACTAAGGTATGAATCCTTAACAGAGGGTAAATATGGGGAGTATCAACGTTTAACCGATAGCCTTAAAGGTTTAGGTAAATTTGTACCTTTGATGTCTCACTCATTTGAAGAAAAATCTCAACAGATAATGTTTCATCCACAAGTTATTACAGACTGGCAGATTATTATAGACTTATCCGAGAAATTTTTAGAGGAACTTACAGGGCCATAAAAAAACTATTATCAACCATTGCACCTCAAGCATTCAGTATAAGTATTTATCAAACTGCCTGAGCTTGACTCATCAGCTTTATAAGAGATTAACTTACTCTCAAATTATTCACTTAAAAGATTTACTTTGCTTATAAAAAATTTGTAATTTAAATTCGAAATATCGATTTATTCAAGAACCACAATGCGCCATGGGAAAGAAAAGCTTTCTCGATATTGGATGGCAATATTCTTGTCCATGAAGAGCGAATATTGATTGATAAGCGAATCCTGTTCTGCTTCATGCTGGACTTTATTTTCAGCATACAATCGTTCAGCATAATTACTCATAGGAACTATTAGCTCCACTTCATTAGACGTAAAATCTAAAAACTCACATTTTAATCGCCACTCTCGTTCCCAAGTCCAATCTATTGGATTTGGAGTGAGGGGCTCATATTTTACATGTCGCCAATTGTGTGAATCTGGTAGCAAGGCGTATTCCTCATCCGTTTGATAGATAACGGGGCGACCACCTAATGCAAAAATATGTGACTTCTCAAACATAATACCGAAAGGCTTATATCGCTTATATGCAGAAGAGTTAGCGAGTCCATTTTTTGCAAAACACAATGGAGTTTCTGATAAACATACACATTGATGCTGTCCTTTAATTTTATTAGTACTACCTACTATACGTCGATCCCTAATGATCGAACACAGGTCTTGGAATGCTTCCTCATCAGAATTTCCCTTAGTAAAATGAATTAAATTTTGCGACAAATCAGATCGCGGCATTAAGTACCTGACTAAATGATTAGATTAAAACAACAAGAATACTATATTACATTCATAAGATTGCTTTAAGATTCTGGCTAACTAAGAATCCGCTTAAACAATATCAACCAATGTATTATTCCTATTTAATGCTAAAAGGAGACTATGCATGAGAATTGACCATTTCTATAAGATTCCATTAGTTATTCTAGGTTTATTCTTTTTTGTTTTCCATTTATATGCTGCGGACATCAAAAGGATAGATTCAAACACCATTCGTTTAGCCGGAGAAATCAAAGTAGGTGATTCTATTAAATTGGAAAAGCTACTCAAAGATATTCAAAGTGAGGACGATGCTCCTACTCCTTATGGGCGCTCTATTGAACTCAATAGTAAAGGTGGTGTATTTATTGAAGGTATCCATATCGGATATTTACTTAGAAAATATGTTGTAGAAGCACATGTCAAGTCAGGCAGCGTTTGCCTTTCTTCATGTGCACTTGCTTTCCTAGGTGGTTCATTTCAATATGCAACGTCAGAGCCGGTTGCTGGAAGATTCCTTGAATTGGGAGGTATCATCGGATTCCATGGTTTTTATATCAATCCTGAAGCAGAAAAATTATTGCAGCAATCTAGTTTATCAGCATATCTGGGAATAGAGTTATCCAAAGCAATGTCCGGTTTGCTTGCGGGATATACAGCCGATATGGGAATAAGCAGCAATTGGGTTAGTAAGATACTCGAGAAGGGAAAAAATGAACTTCACTATGTAAATACAGTTGGTGATGTACTAGATCTCGGGATAGAGATTGTTGATTTTCCTAGAATTCCAGCTTTTGAAAACTATCATGCAATAAATATTTGTAATGCGGCAACTGGTGAAGCTGGTTGGAACTTTTACGATGGATCAGTAACTGCAAAAAAGTTGTCAGCATTCACTGCCCAAAAAGTAATTTTAGAACATATCACGTCAGGAACACTTTTACATGATGGTTTCGTTCTAAATGAGATCAAAGATAGTCTTGCATCAAATGATGTACACAAGATTCACAAGATGTACGAAGAACTTGAATATTTATCTTCAATAGGTGTTCCTGTAATTGAGCTAAATAATCGAGCGATATACCATATCGATGGATTTAATGCTGCCGTAAGAGGGTTGCAAGGTTGTATTGTAACTGATACAAGGGACGTAGTATTACTAAGCAATTGGGCAATTTATAGTCCGCTTGTTGGAAAGTTTAGTGACTCAGAAAAGAGAATGATAGCCTATGGTAGATCTCAGCCACTTTCCGGACTGAAGGAAATACGTAACAAGACTAAGTAACCTGATTGTGTCAAATTTGTGCCATGCCACACTGCAAACACCACTGTTTATAATTGTGTGGCACTGTTCTTATGCTTAGCCAGCATCGCAAGTTATTGATTTCTAAAATTTATAGTTACGTTTCGCAATCAGTAAGTCAATACAAATCAAAATTTAAGAATTTCTTTCTATCCGAAGTCACTGATAGATAACATTATTATGAAAGATCCAACCATTCACATGAATTTCTTCTGGATCATCATGTGTCCAATGAATGACCCCACCTTTATCATTCCATTCATATTCCCCAAAAAATTCAATTTGATCATTTAAGGATAGTCCATCAATTCTTGGTGCTAAATCTATATTGTGAGCGATCAGTAACGTTTGCCTTGATTTTAACTCAATGATAAATCTTTGATGACGGCTACCGTCAAGATCATCCGATAAAATGGAAATCACAACACCTGATCCATAAACTTGTACATTACTCTGACCACTTCCAAATAATTGAGCTAATAATTCATCGCTATCAGGCTCTAATTCTATAAAATTCGAAATTACTCCGACTTTTAAAAGACCATTGAAAACATCACCATAAACATAGACATCTTCTCCAGCGGTTCCAAGATAGTTGCCTGTATTGGGATAGTAACGCACCAAGTAATTATTTAAACTAAATGTTGCTGTGCTAGCAGGACTAAAAAACTCTGGATAAGACTTTTCAGCAAAACTAAATAATTTATTGCTATTCACTAAGAAGTTTTCAGCAAATGCGATTCCCGGAACTAATACCAAAAACAATAAAATAGTAAATCTCATAGCCATGCGCTAATCCTCATTATGATTAATCTACAAGCAATCAAGGATATATTTCTCTCCAAGAATTTTTTTCTAAAAGAAACATTCATCAAAAAATAAATCAACATGATCGTTACGGCAGGATTTTATGATTCTGTACTACACACACAGACACAACAGCTTCGCTCTTGTGTAGCATTAGGTGACAGACTGGCTATGCCAGACTGTTAAGGCGGGTTAATTCAAACCAGTTGCAAGATTTCCCATCTAATCTCAAATATAAAACGTGACAAATCTGACGATTATTGGCAAGTGTTGGCGAGCACTGGCGGGTATATTATTAATATAAATAGCTAGTTAAAACACCTGTTAATCAGTATTGGTATTAATATAATCAATTGGTTATGGCTATAACGTGACAACTAAAAGGCACAATTCAATTAATTATTATTAATGCAGATACATTTTGTTAATTCCCAGCTATTCATCAGTTTTATTAATACAGCAACTATTATGCAGATCTGCTTGTTGCATATCTTTCTGATTAAGTGGTTAAACGGCTATTATATTTGCAGCTTGGTCTCATTTAAGGTAGTAGCGTTCATTGCACTATTTTTACATTAGCATCGATAGTTTGACTGTGGCAGGTTATTTATATTCGGTTACATTTTGCATAAATAATTGGGATATAGCTAAAAGAAATGGTCACATTAGTACACCATCTTTTGGCCGTATCGGTGGGGGAATTGAGGATTCTCCAAGTTGCTGTCGCAAATCAATCTCAATATTTCGGCAAATGGAAGACAACGGAACATCCTCTAGTTTTCGTTCGAATGGTTCTTCTGTTCGACTTCCAATACGCTCAGTGAGCGTAAAAATAGTAGCCAGCACAACATATGTTGGAAAAGCTCCCCACCCCAAGTGCTGAACAAGTCCGAATGGAAGCAACAATACGAAAATCCACACAAAGGCTCTGGTAAAAAACCCGTACTGGCGAGGCAAAGGCGTATTTTTAATTCGTTCACAACGTCCCTGAGCCACAAAAAATTCTTTAATTGATCCCATAAGTCCATACACATAAGCATGCTGTTCAATCCATCCAGACTTATTCAGCTCACTTAACCGCAGGGATTGTCGATGATTCAATAAAGTAGCTTTATTTACTGCCTTATCCAGTTCCTGAAATTCTGAATCCGATAAGTATGGTTTCAACTCTTCCCATGTTTCCTCTTGCCGCAATTGCAAGCGAAGAGCATTAAGAAAAGCCAGGTGCCGATAGATAAGTTCCCTATGAATATTTGTGGCATCTTCAGATGCTTGCACCTGCTTTCCTGGAGGCTGAACATAACCCATTAATTGTGAGGCAAAATTTCGAGAGTTATTCGTTAAATCGCCCCAGGCAGTCCTAGCTTCCCAAAATCGGTTATACGCCTCGTTATTTCGGAAGCCCAACAGAATAGCCACGGCAATCCCAAAGACACTAATTTCGGCATCGGGAAAGATTAGGCGATCAAAGAAGAAATAAGAATTCAGAACGCATATAAGATATCCATATATCAAGAAAAAAAGAATATTCCATCCCTCTATTTTCAGAATCCATTTAAGATATACGGTTCGAACAATCATAGATTCATCCTGATTCTTTCATGATCAGTCGTTAAAGTAACTGGGTATACATTAAATTCATAACCGCCTAGTGAAGGTAAGTAGAATGTAAAACTGTGTCCAAAATTTACTATACTTAGCATGCATATTTCCATATGGTTTACTTATACTCAACTTCATGAATTAACTGTTATTACCTTGCCAGATAGGACAAGTAACTCATTGGGTTGTGAATTGATGCATCTCTTCTAACGCATCAGTAATATGCTCGCTAGCAATATCCGCATGCCCCATCTTAGCGTGACTTATTGCTTCGACTAAATGCCGGATTGACTCAGTTATGTTTGCCCTTCCTTTGTCGTTGCCAAACTCAATCGTTTCAATTTCAGCTTGTTTAACATAATCTAAGCTTTTCTCGGCGTGTTGAAGTATATGCTCCGCATGTGCTTTATGTGTTTTGGCCATCTCTGCATGTTTGATTGCCTCCAACATGGAATCAACTCCTACAGATTCGGTTTTAGCCGAATATTCTAGCGCATAGATTCCGTTACTGAAAAAAAGCATTAGAATTCCAGTTGCTAAAATAGAATATATATTTCTCATTATATAAATACCTCATTGTCTGTTGATAAAAACAAAACATTCACCGTTTCCTTAACACAGCCACTGATTTCTGATAAGAATGACTAGACAAGCACTAGATCCTCTAAGACTATCAATCAGCGCAAAAACTTTCCAGGGGACTGTCCAAATTAAGTGTTTTTTAGCGTAATGACGAAATGAAGATTCTATCTTTCTGTAAATAATTAACTAAATAGCTTTTGTTGGTTCTTAAACCATCTAACTATTATCAATATTATTTATTTTGGGTCCTAAGCCTTTTGCATTTAATTCGGCCAGTGCTTGCTCAGTTTTTCGCAGATGGCCAAGCCCCATACCCTGCAATATATGATCAGCTTTTGTATATTGAATATTACTATAGGTAGTGATTTCCACTCGATTTCCCCATGGATCAAGAAAATCAAGAAAAGAACCTCCTAAGAGTTTTACACCCATATGTTCAAGTGTCTGCCTGACTAACTCCTTATTGTCCACCGCTATTCCAAAATGACGCTTTTGATCAGGTTGCCTATTATCACTTTTTATAAAATTGATAAATTGATCTCCGAAATAAATAAAGGCCTGCATCTCATTTTTATCATGAACTTCGAAATTCAAGAAATCGCCATAAAATTTTAATGCCTCCTCAATATTTCCAACTTCTAATGCCACATGATTTATGCCTATTGCATATGCTTTCATAAATTTGCTTTTATCGTTAAATATTTGTCAGTCAATTTATCACGAACAATGTATATGGTATCTAACATAGAGCTTGCAATTTTCCTACTATCTAACTATTTGAGCTAAAAATAACTGAAAGAGTTTTCGAGCAGATAATTTTATTTTTCATTTATCTTAAGGTGAAACGTTATATGAAACATATGTTATTAATTTCTGAGTCTGGAGTGATAGGTAACATATAAATATATGAAATATGCAATGAAAGCAGAAATACTAATTCCAAATTTCACGTTTACTCTTATCATAGCTTCATGCAATAAACGTGACAAATCTGACGATTATTAGCGAGTGTTGGCGAACACTGGCGAGAGCAATATTAATAAAAACAGTTAGTTAAAACACCTGTTAATCCGCAGGTCCCAGGTTCGAGCCCTGGTCGGGGAGCCAAAACACTCAAAGCCTTGCAGTGATGCAGGGCTTTTTTGTTTCTGCACTTTGTGTAATTCCTGTGTAATGGCGCCAAAGAACTTTCAAATATTGGTTAATCGTATTAGAGCAGGTCATCATCCGATTCATCATCATAATCGTGGTAAATATGCGCTTCCCCCTCTATGATTCCGACGGACCTTTCTTTGTGGGAGTATTCAATTGAATGAGTCGAAAACATTTTAATGCTGCCATCTATGTATTCCAAAGGAAATGCATCACCTACCAATACCGCAGCATCAGGGAACAATACGATATTGGTGCCTCCTGCCTTCTGAACGGAGGCGAACATGACGCCATCAAACGATGGATGAACAACATGAGCCAAATACTCCGCCATTGTTTGTGTAATCAAATAATCAGATTCTCTGGTGGGGATTATAGGCTGAGAGATAAGGCCATGCAGGCGGCGTAAAAATGCGTTTTTCTCAACCTGTAAAGTAAAGTCAGGCTGGAAGTAGCTAAGTGATTTCCCCCCAGCACTTTCTAGGCGCTTGAAATCTAATAACCGTAGCGGTTTGGTAGTCTGCAACGTGATGACAGCAGTATTACCGCCAAGCACTGGCCGCATTTCTGCTAAGCAAGTATCCATGTCAATCGCACCATAAAATGCAACTACCCCTTCAGCATTCATCCTGCCAGCCCTAGCCAAGTGTTTGGGAGGCGGCCCAACATGTTTCAGTGGATTGATAAACATGTCAGTCAAGTCTTGGCATGAAGTGCAGGATCTCGCTCTGTAGAGAGAGGTTCTTTCTGGCAGTTCGAGTATTACACTCCCCCATTCATTCTTTTCGCTATCCCAATATTTCAAAGCTTCAACATTATCGAACAGTTGGCCGAAAAGCTCTTGTGCTGTTGGGCTAAAGAAACGTCGAGTGTGTTTCAACTCGTCCAACAGATAATCCCACTGGGCGTAATAGTGAGAAAGTCTGATGCGACTTTCCACGTAGCTTAAGGTGTTATCGAAAAATGGCTCTTCACCATCTTGAGGCCACACATCCTCTGCATCTATAACTGCATCTACTATTTCATCTTCAAAATCGAAATACTGACCAAGAACCTCCTGCACTACCGATGAAAGAGGTTCGCCTTCCTGCTCCCACCAGCCATTATCATCTTCCTCTCCGAACTTCTTATATTCTTGCCCGAGACTAAAGTGTTCGCGCAGGATCGGTTCCATTAACTTACCAAGTTGCTCGACAGTAATAGCATTATTATCCACACCATGGCAGACAGAGCATTCAATTGGCTCCCCGTCATTAAGAATAATTTCCTTTAGATGCTCATCTTCAACGCAGTGGTAGCAGACAGCCTTTACCATAATTATTCCTTATAATTTAGTATTCTTTCTGTAGCACTCCGCCAGCCTGTCCATTGCAGCTTCGATATGTGCACCATTCTGGTAGCTATATCGCTCAACCATACTCAATTTTTTGTGGCCTGATATACGCTTCACGGTTGGCAAATCCACGCCTGCTTGAACAAGGTGCGTAATGGCGGTGTGGCGCAAGGTATGACGCACAACCAAGGTCGTGTCCAATCCTGCATTGGCAACTACGCGGCGGAATGGCTTGTCGAGGTTGATCGTGTGTCCTTCTTTTGCTGCCGGTGACGGAAACAGCCACGGTGTACCGGGCGGCAAGGTTGCCACATACTCAACCAGAAAATCGGCAAGGTGCGTGGTGATGGGCTGCTCACGCGCGCCCGCTTTCGCCATGGGAATGGATATGGTCAACTGCTCCAAGTTGATGTGTTCGCGGCGTATTGAAAAAATCTCACTGCGGCGCATGGAGGTTTCGAGGCCGATGAGGATGAACGGGTATATCTGAATATTCTGGTCTTCCTGCGCAGCTTTCAGCAAGCGCTCAATCTGATCCATCGTCAAATAAGTGATGCGCCCACTGTTCTCTTTCAGGCGTTTGATGGTTGCTGGCTTATGCTCCAGCCAGCCCCATTCCACGGCCTTGGTGAACAGGTGCGAGAGTGCGGCCAATTCTCGGTTGATCGTGCCCGGTTTGGTTTTGCCCTTATAGATAGGCGTGCCGTCTTTCAAAACATTGTGCTGGGCATCTTCTTCCAGACGTTGCTTCTTGTAACGCTCCACGTCGAAGGTGCAAATTTTCGATAGCGGCGTATTGCAAAAAAACGGCTTGAGGTGCATTTCCAAACGGTAGCGCTTCATCTTCAAATCCTTGCCGCCTTCTTGCCCCAGCTTCAACTGGTACTTATCCGCAGCATCGGAAAATCCAAGCGCAATCTTGCGCCCGGTGGGCAGATTGAGCCTGCCGGTTTTGGCATCCTGCCTCGCCTTCTCGATGAACTCTTCCGCTTGGGTGCGCGTGGTTCCGTCTGATTCGCGCCCAATCACGCGGTGAATGCGCTGCCCGTCCACCATGACGTTGACGGTGAACACGCCATCGCCATTGGCTTGGCGCTCAAAGGTGATGCCGTGCTCGTTGATCTTCTCACCAGGCGCGAGTTTGCGCATGGCGGGAAGGGTGAGTTTGATATATGTCTTGGCCATGATGCCCCCTTAGAACGGAATGTCGTCGTCAAAATTATCAAATCCACTTTTTGCTTGTGCTTTCTTCTCACTTGCAGGCTGGGTCATAATCCATGTAGGCCAATCCGATTTTTGACTTTCTCCGCTGGCGACCTTTTTGAAGGTATCCCAATGCTCGCGCAAACGATCAAAATTCAAAGAACCTGCTTCAACCTTCCACTGCCAAGAATCGTTCGGCCCGCGCCAGTTTCCACGCCAAAGCAGCCCGTTTTCCTTTATCAGCTTCCAGAGCACTTGTTCTTCGTGCGTCAATAAATCAGGGTAGCGGACGGCCTAAGGCAGTGAAGAACAGGCCGCTGACACAGCGGCAATCGCAACGCAATAGCTTAATTTCCAAAGCCCGGTATGTTGTGGAGCGAACCTTTGGTAGCCAAGCACGCTGGTTTGGAGTCAAAGTGCTGCGTTACCGGGGCAAAGCCAAAGCACATACCTGGCATATTTTACAAGCCATGGCATACAACCTGAAAAGGTTGCCCAGATTGTATGTTAATAGGCAGATACAATTGCAATCATAGGACAAATGCGCCTTCTGAGCCGATAATGATCAATGAAAGTGATTGTTCGCGTGATTTCAGCAAGGGAATGACTAAAAAATATCCCGATACTCACAAAAAAATCAGAAATTGTAACGAATTTGATAATTCGTTGAATTTTGCAAAGGTCTCAAAATATATAACTAACTTTTTTAATAATTTAAACTAATATAATTATTGCTGTTTCTATCTGTAATTGGAATTAGACCGCACAGCCAAGCCTCTATGAGACATCCGCGTACTGTTATTCCGCTGCCAGACTACGAGCGAATCTTTCGCGTGATCTACTCTGTCATTGAAGATCACGCGAACACCTCTCACGCTTGTGTCTTCTTTGCCATTATCGGTGCAGCCATTCTCGAAACCAAATACAAAATTGAGGCAATGCCCGTGGCAGGTGCTGCCGCTTTCGCGGTTGATGAAAAATCGGGAATCGTGTCTACGTTTGGAAAAATTCTCGACGATGAATTCGTGTCAACCGAGGATGGCTTTCATTGCTGGGTGCAGTCTCGCGGCGTAGTCCTGGATTTTATGGCACCACTTTTCCGTGAATCCCTCAAAACATACGGGCACGACATCGCAGTGCCGAGGCGCATGTTCCAGAAGCCTCTGCACGAAATGGCCCCTTCCATCCACGAACTTAGAGGCGAAGGTGCGTTCTTCCTACAACCGAGCCCTGAGTTGACTCAAGAGCTGTTCAAGTCATTTTCAGAGCGGCTGGAAAATACTGACCTTGCCAACGTCTGCCTTGCTTGGTACGCACGCCCCCCGAAGCAGCTTCCGATAAACATGGATATGCGGGACGACGAAGGTAATTCTTACTTTTTGCGCCCAAAGGGGCCAACCCTTGAGGGTGTCTGGTGAGTAAAGTGCGGTCAACTTATGCTATCGGATATTTAGAAATCAGCTTCTGAAATAGTATATGTCTTCATATTACCATCACGAACTTTATAAAGCGTCATAGTAATATTGCTATATTGGATGCCATCTGATGTTGTCTTTTGCTGAAGCATGAATGATTCTGATTTTGCGAGCGCACCAGAATCAAGATCACGATATCGAATATCATAGTTCCCAGATCTAACCTTGTTTACAGTAAATCGATCGGCTGCAGGTATGAAGAAATGTCTCACTGACAATGCTTTATTTCCACTAATCGATACTAGTTTTACGAAAACATCTGAGTCGTTCTGGGTATTGTCAACGGTTACAGAAGAAAGTCCGTCTGTATGTAGTTTTTTATAACCTTTTACAAATGCAGCGTTCGATGGCCACATTTCTCCATTTGGGGCTGTAGCAGGTCTTACGTAAGGAAGCTTTACTTTAGGTTCTTTATTTCTGTAGTTGGGGTTTAGGCTAGCTTCATTTTCCTTAATAGCTGCAGCCATTTCTTCAAGTGACGCATCAGCAGGAAATCTTAATATCTGACCAAAGGCTTTTACTGATTGATACTCTTCTACTGGGGGTGTTGTTGGTTTTTTATGTGGATAAGGTATATCCCGAGTAGGAGAAATAGGTGGGTGTGGCGCGCTCAAAGTTGAAGGAATATGAGGATTGGCCGAGTTAGATAATATCTTTTTATCAGTATCTTGCAAATTTACAAGAAAAATATTTGCTAGTGCAATGATAGCTGCGAGGAGTAACAGAACAGTACGCTTGTTTTTTGTGCTACGTTGGATGCCTGAACCTTCGGTTTTATTATTTGCAGTACCGTTTTCAGGAGAATGAGTGCGCTGTAATTTCTCTTGCTCCCGTATCCACTCATCATGTAGTCTGCGCTTAACTGGATCAGATAATTCTTCATACGCGATATTAATTAGCGACATAATTCTTGATGCACCAGGGTTATTCTGATTGCGGTCAGGATGGTATTTATGAGCTAGAGACTTATAAGCGGCCCGAATCACTTCCGGTGGCGCATCTCGCGCAACCTTTAAGTTATCGTAATGAGTGTATATGCGTTCCATTTTAAGTAAAATCCGGGGTGCTTATAGGGCTAATTAGCTAAATGGGTTTATAAAAGAAATACATAAAATATACATGCCACTCGATCGACTATTATATCTTTATGTATTCCAGTATATTTTTACAGTTTCCTTCAAGCTAGCTACTTGTATGTGTAATTTACAATCAATTTAGAGAGTGGAAAAATGGATAAATTATTAATTGCTGCACTATGGGTAAGTGCTTTCTCAATCTGCTTAGTATCAACTGCTAATGCAACTTTAGAGTCAAGGCTTGGCGGTAAGGCTTATTATGATACTGAATTAAATATTACTTGGTTGGCAGATGCAAATGCAGGTCGTGGCTCTGTGTTTGATGTCGGTAAGAATTTTATTGAAGATAACGACGGGCAAATGACATGGGATAACGCGATGACTTGGGCGGCGAGCTTAAACATAGATGGCGTTACGGGATGGCGTTTGCCTGATGCTGATGTTAATAATGATCTTCTATCCAATGCAGACCCTGAGCATGACGGCTCAATATGTTTGGCATGTTCAGATAATGAATTAGGATATTTGTATTGGACAGAAGGAATAACCGCATTATCTCCGCAGGTGTTTGTAAATATTCAGTATGTTTTCTCAAATAATGCCCCAGCACTATACTGGACTAATACTGATTTTATAAATATAGGTGGGGGCATATGGGCAATTAGCACATATAACGGGGATCAATTGTTAACCTCTGATAGTTCTCAAATATTTGCATGGGCTGTTCACAATGGCGATATTGCTCCTTCACTAATACCAGAACCACAAGCTTATTTGATGTTTTTGGCTGGTTTAGGGTTGCTCGGGTTTATGTTACGACTTAGAAATAGTTAATAACTTTGGTCGATACGGCTGGAAATGTGTAAGCTATTGCTTCGCTGTGAGATTTACTTGCTACAGTTACTAACCTTTCAGAATTAGCAATAATCTGAGGATTAAAACATTCTTCTAGATTTACGAATCTAATCTTAAAAATTGAGTTATAAAAATAGGAAGCTGTCATGAAAAGGATACAAATTTCTTTAGCAATGATCATGTTCTTATTCGCTATTATCGTGCAAGCATCGCCACCGATTTTAGTAGACCCTCAGACTGGTAAGTATCTTGGAACGCTGAGTAATAATCGCTTCGATCCTGATTCTGTCAGTAATCCTTATGGGCAGTATGGAAGCAAATATTCTCCAGATTCTATCAACAACCCCTATGGACAATACGGGAGCAAGTATTCACCTGATTCGCCCAATAATCCATATGCAACCAATCCGCCCGGTATTGTTTCGCCGGGAGGTGGTTTGAATTATCCAAGATACTAATAAACGATTAGTCAGGTATTGTTTGGATGGCGGCATATTCTCTGATTAAAGTTGGAGATAAAACGCAAGATGTTCAGAGCAGAAAAATTATGAGGGCAACGAAATTTTTCATATCACTTGGAAAGATGGGAATTTTTACCCAAAGACAACACAAAGGCATTGAGTAAATTCTGCTACAAATCAGCTACAAAATATAAAATAATGCTGGGCGCAAGGATGGTGGTTTTAATCAAATTATTGTTTTTATTGGCGCCCTGAAGACGAATCGAACGTCCGACCTACCCCTTAGGAGGGGGTTGCTCTATCCACTGAGCTACCAGGGCAAGCTTGGCATTTTACGCTAATATCACACCATGAATAAGCCTGATCAACAGAATCCTTCGCTACCATCCGTTTCAGAAAAACTACCCCAAACGGTGGTTGTTCTCGGATTTGTCAGTTTCTTCAATGACTTTGCTTCGGATATTGTCGTACCTCTGATTCCTATTTTGTTAGCAACTGTGCTGGCAGCAGGACCAATTGCGTTAGGTTTGATTGAAGGCGTTGCGGATGCATTGGCTTGTTTTCTTAAATTGTGGGCGGGACGGCATTCCGATGTGATGCATGGACGACGCAAAAACCTGGCATTGACGGGTTACACACTTTCCAATCTGGCGCGGCCGTTGCTCGGACTGGCAGGTTCATGGATAACTGTGTTACTGCTGCGCAGCATTGATCGTATTGGCAAAGGATTGCGTAGCGCGCCACGTGATGCGATGGTCGCCGATGCTACACCGCCGCATATCCGCGGCTATGCGTTTGGTTTTCATCGCGCATTGGATAATGCGGGAGCTGTGGCCGGTGGATTGACAGCGGCGGCTGTATTGACATGGTCTGACCTGAGTCTGAGCGAAGTAATTCTGTGGTCGGCTATTCCGGGTTTTGTAGCGATAGTGCTTATGGGTGTAGGTATAAGAGAACAAAAAAACAATCAAGCGCAATCAATTGAACTGTCGCGAGTGCTCTCACCGCTACGCTGGTCTGCACTATCCGTAACGATGCAGCACTACTTATGGGTATTGGTGTTGTTCACGTTTGCGCGTGTTTCTGAAACTTTTATTTTATTATTCGGTCATGAATTAGGTATTGGTGTTGTTGAATTGCTACTGTTATGGTCGGCACTGAATCTTGCCAAAGCGATTACCTCCACGCAAGGAGGACGGTTAGCCGATCATTTTGGACGCGGCGCTTTGATTTTGATTGGTTGGGCAGCACTTGCAGTTTCGTTTCTGGCGCTCGGCCAGGTAACAAGCAACATCGGATTATGGACAGTCGGTATTTGCTATGGTTTATTGATGGGTATGAGCGAAGGCGCAGAACGCGCACTGATCAGTGATTATGCATCACCCGATGAACGCGGCACTGCATTTGGCTGGTATCATTTGGTCAGTGGCATAGCCGCCATCCCGGCAGGATTATTGTTTGGGGTGATATGGCATATATTCAGTGCTACAGTGGCATTCATGTTCGCCGGTGTATTAGCGTTATTTGCTATCGTATTGTTACGGCTGTGGGCTTGGCCTGTGCGGCATAAAATATAACGAAAAGGATAAATAAGTATCATGGAATGGTTAACAATTACTTTGTCGGTGATCACGTTAGGAGTGATGTTCTGGTTTTTCTCCAGGCAAAAAAGATCACTCAAACCGGGTCAGCCTGCCCCTGATTTTAAACTGACCGATCAGCATGGACAAACGCATACTCTGGCGGATTTTCAGGGTAAATGGCTGGCTTTGTATTTTTATCCGAAAGACGACACCCCAGGGTGCACCAAGCAAGCTTGCTCGTTTCGTGATGGTCTGCAAGAACTGACTGATTTAGGTGCTGACGTGCTTGGCGTCAGTGTAGACGACTCAAATAGCCATATTGCTTTTGCTAAAAAATATCATCTACAATTCCCCCTTCTGGCGGATACGACAACAGAAACAACAGCGCGCTATTACTCTCTGATCAACCTTGGCGTGATTAAATTTGCCCGGCGCAATACATTTCTGATCGATCCACAGGGAAAAATTGCGCGTATTTATCTGTCTGCAAGCGCAGCACGCAATTCCACCGAAGTGATTGAAGATTTAAAATACTTGCAAACTACATAACAAACAGCAGGGTTTCAATAGACGATGGATTTATGCTCCGTTGACTCCCATCAAAGATTAAAATATTTCATCTCATGCAGCATGATGAGATACCACTAATAAGGATGCGGAATGGCAAATTTTACTGAAGATCAATTGATACAACTTAAAGCTGCATTACACAAGCGTTATCTGGAATTACAGCATGAGATTCGCAGCGAGCTGGCACATACCCAAGATATTCGTGATTTTAATCTGGCGGAATATTTAAATAATATACCGGACGACATTGATACGGCGTTGGTTGACCGGCAGATTAACGAAATGCGTGAACTGGAAATGTCACTGAAGTATTTGAGCGAGCTGGAATTCGGCGATTGTATCGACTGTGGAAACGAAATCGGATTTGAGCGGTTGCTTGCGTATCCTTCCGCACAACGTTGCATTCAATGCCAAAATCAATACGAAAAGGCTTTTTTGCATGAATCCAACCCCTCGCTATAAATTATCCGTTCACTTTGAGTAAAATCAAAACAGCACCGCCGCCGCCATCCTCTGGTTTCGCCTGACAGAAAGCCAGTACATCAGCATGTTGTATCAACCAATTCCCGACTCGGGTTTTCAGCACCGGCTCGCGATTTCTTGAACCCAATCCTTTGCCATGAATGACGCGGACGCAACGAAATTTTTTTTGCACACATGCACTCAGAAAAATACTCAGTGCTTGTCTGGCTTCGTCACGTGTTAATCCATGCAGATCCAGATTGTCTTGAATGTCCCAGTAACCACGCCGTAAGCGCCGTAATATTTGATGTGATATGCCCGACCGCATGTAAGACCATGCATCACCTGCTTCCATTTCCATGGAAATATGGTCTGACAGAACATCTTCGGTTGTAACCTGTTCTTGATATCTTTTTTTGCGGGGAATCGGAGGAAGTTTCGAGCCGGTAGAAACGACTTTATCTGTGACAGGTAATGGCGCCACACCACGCATTGCGGTATGAAACAACGCCATTTCGTTATCATTGTTTTCAAAATCTTTTTTAGACATCGTGCTTCGCTCAGGCTTACGCTTCGATCCTGTCAGTTTATTTCAAATCATCAATATATTTTTCCGCATCCAGTGCCGCCATACAACCACTGGCAGCGCTGGTGACCGCCTGGCGGTAGATGTGATCCTGCACATCGCCCGCGGCAAATACACCAGCTATGCTGGTCGCCGTTGCATTACCCTGACCACCGCCACGAGTAACAATATAGCCATTTTCCATCTGCAGTTGTCCGGTAAAAATATCGGTATTGGGTTTATGCCCGATAGCAATGAAAACACCGTGCAAATCGATCGTTTGTATGGAATTATCCTGCGTGCTGCGGATGCGCATACCGGTAACTCCGGATTGGTCGCCCAATACTTCATCCAATACATGGTTCAATGCTAATTTAATGTTACCGCTGCGGGTTTTTTCCATTAACTTGTCAATCAGAATCTTTTCCGAGCGAAACTGATCGCGCCGGTGAACCACCGTAACACTGCGCGCGATATTCGAAAGATACAGCGCTTCTTCCACTGCGGTATTGCCACCGCCAATCACCGCAACATCCTGTCCTTTATAGAAAAAACCGTCACAAGTTGCACAACCGGATACGCCTCGCCCCATGAATGCTTCTTCGGAAGGTAAACCCAGATACTGCGCGGAAGCACCGGTGGCAATGATGAGTGCATCACAAGTATAGGTTCCCTGATCGCCGATTAAAGTAATCGGTTTCTCCGTCAGCTTTGCCGTATGGATATGATCAAAAATGATTTCGGTCTCAAAACGCTCTGCATGTTTCTGAAATCGCTCCATTAATTCCGGGCCTTGTACGCCCATTGCATCCGCCGGCCAGTTGTCCACATCGGTCGTCGTCATTAACTGGCCGCCCTGAGTCAATCCGGTGATTACGACCGGATTCAGATTAGCGCGCGCTGCATAGACCGCAGCGGTATAACCCGCCGGGCCTGAGCCTAGAATAAGCAATGCACTGTGTTTGGTTGTCATAATTTATTTGCGAAGTAAATCGAGAACAATATTGTACTCGTAAATGGGCAAATTGCCTTGCTGGTCTATCTTTCCGGCGATCATCGCGGCACGTTCTGTTGCAGATTTATCATTCAGCAACAAATCCGTCTTGTTGAGCGCCTCATCGGGAAAATACATTTGTGTTGTCAGTGCGCGATAACCTGGTTTGGAGATCTTGAAGTGGATGTGCGGTGGCCTGATCCAGGTACTGCTGGCGGGATAAGCGCCGGGTACTACTGTTTTGAAGCGAAACAAGCCATTGCTGTCACTTCGTATCATCGCCCAGCCCTGGAAGTTTTCATCCAACTTTGCCGTGTTGGGGCCACGCGGATGACGGTAACGACCATTGGCATTCGCCTGCCAAATATCCAACAGCGCATTGGCAATCGAATTTCCGGTGATATCCGTAACCTGACCGCTGACGATAATGTGCTGCCCCTGAGCAATACCCATATGCCCATCGACTTGTGTCAAATCAGCATCTTTATCGCGCTGATCGTTCACCGGATAAAACGGCCCTTCCGTTTCACTGGGAGTAGGCATGATCGCCAACACTTTACCGAAACTGCTGCTGAAACCAAGCACACTGGCTATGCTACCCAGCATGCTTAATTTAACCATGCGTCTTCTGGAGAATGTTTTCATAGCGGATTACATCTCCTTAGTAAAAGGTACTTTGCATAAACACAGTTGCTGCTCGTTGATTAATGCGACAGAACCATTATTTCTGTGGCTCAAACAAGATGTGTGCCATTTTCTTGGCCTTGGTTTTTAGATATCTGATATTGTCTTTGTTGGCTACGACTTCAATGGCAATTCTTTGAACTATGTTAGTCCCCAGTTTTTTTAAGGCATCTAATTTTTTAGGGTTGTTAGTAATTAATTGGATAGATTTAACCTGTAAGCTTTCCAACATTAAAGCTGCCACACTGTATTCGCGCTCATCGGCAAGATGACCCAGGTGGATGTTTGCATCCACGGTATCCAAGCCTTTGTCCTGCAAATTATAGGCTTGCATTTTTTTCAGCAGTCCGATACCGCGCCCTTCCTGGCGAAGGTAGATCAAAATTCCCAATCGCACCTCGCTTATCATGCGTATCGCTATGTCGAGTTGTTCGCCGCAATCGCAGCGCCGAGAGCCTAATACATCGCCGGTAAAACATTCAGAATGGATACGTACCAAGACGTTTTCCTTATTCGCAACGTCACCTTTGACTAGGGCGACATGCTCCTTGTTGTCGATGTTGTCGATGTTGTCGATGTTGTCGATGTTGTTGCTGTAATAGTGCAGAATAAATTCGCCGTGTCGAGTGGGGATGGGCGTTTGTACTAAGTCTTTTAAGTGTGTGTTCACGGTGTTACTAGTTTGATAATTCTTTGCTATTTTGGCGGCATTGTTGAACATTGGTCTGGATCCGCTTAATTCGACAATACTTCTGATAGCTATAAATAGCTCCATAGAATAGCAGCATTCTGAATGAGCACGTTGCACGTCGTCGCAATTTCCTGCTCATCATTTGAGCCCTCCTGGCTCTCTTGGTTATTAGAGAACATGCAAAATCAAAGGAGACATACCTGTCCGAGGCCTATGGGGTTAATGGAACACTTTTTTGGAAACACCTATTTTCCATCATCGTCATAGACCGACGATTTCACCATCTTTGCGTGCCTCCTCCGGTTTTGCATGTTCTTACCTTCTCCCCGGGTATAAGCTTAACGCCCAAAAGCATCAGCGAGAAGGGCATTTCTCCACGTCAAGCCCTGGCTATAAATTTCCTGAGAGATATGAGCCGCTTGATCCTTTGTGCTTGAGGGATCACCAAGGAAGCCGCCACTTGCTACCCAGGAATCGTGCGCTTGATCCCACTGATACCCGGCATGTGCATAGATCCCTTTATGGGCGCTGGTGGACCGGATGGCATTGTACTGAACAGCGGAGATCACTAGAGAGGTTTCTGGTGCACGGCCGGCAATCTTACGGAGGATGGCGGCAGCGGCGATTTTGGCCTCGTCGACCGCGGCATGCCCGCTTTTGGGCACACTGGCGGGTGGGGTAGTCGGCAATGGCAAGAAAGCAGCGTCACCAATCACATAAACATGCGAATAGCCAGTAACCGTGGAGGCGAAGGTTTGGGCATTAACTGGGGCGAAAGACCCTCCTTCCAGTAAAGCTGGAGCGAAATCGAGGTTCGCTTTTTGCGGCGGAATCACATTGGCTGCGTGATAGGGGATATCGCCGTCTTTGGTCGACCCGAAGTTGATCGGTAGATTGGTATGTAGGATTTTGGACTTCAGACTCACCGAGTTTAAAGTCGCACCAGGATAGTATTCGATAGTTCTACCGGTGTAGTAATTGTATTTATTGGGCGTTTGTTGTAAGTGACTTCCAAAACTTTGCAAAGCTGCAATAAAATCATTTTTTTGGGAAACAAAATCGGTATGGCCATCTACCACGATAACCTTGCAATTTCGGCTTTGTAAATAATCTGCAACAGCAAACGCTCGTCCATAAGGCGCCAGGGAACCCTTGTATGCACCTGATGGGATCGAAATCACAAAAGTCCCTTTGTTAGGAATATGATCCAAAGCATTTTTCAGATCCAGCGCTTTGCTGCCTTCCCAAAAGCTCAGTGAAAAATCGCGAGTCTCCCCAGGAATGGAATCCGGTACAGGTCCCATACCCGGCGATAGGATCACATAATCATATTGCGAGGGTGTATGGAGTTTGGGTGGAACACTGAAAGAAACCAGAACTTGTGCTCCCTCCTGTTTAATGCCTGTTACTTTATTCTGCTGAACATTTATCCCGGAGCTAGCAAGGGTACTATAATCCCGAGTAATACTGCTGAGAGACTGTGCGCCGGTGATCACCAGATTGGATTGGATACAGGTACTATAGCTAGCATCTTTGGTAATTAGATATACGTCAACAGCGTTTCCGCCCCATAATTTTAAATATCGGGCGGCTGCTGCGCCGCCCATGCCGCCTCCCACCACCAGAATCTTTTTTGGACTGGCGCCTGCCAAAGCGGCATGGCTCAGGCCTGGTACCATCGCGACGACTGGTACGGCCGCCGCAAATTTAAAGAAATTACGTCTTTTCATGATTTTTCTCCTACGATATTGTTAGCTTCAGATACCTCAATGGCTACCAGATTTCTTTCCGTGGGCCCTAAGATATTGGCTAATATCACTCAATTGCTGATCAGTGTAAGTCCTGGCTACCCAATCCATAATGGATTCGGGATTTGATCGATATTTCATCTCGATCAAATCTTGATAGTGATTCTCTCCTAAAAGATTTTCGAAACCTTCTGCCCGATTGGTGTCCGTACCATGACAGGCTGCGCAACTCTCAGCCAATGCGGCGCCGTCTTCGGGCGCAGCAGCATAGGTTTGAGGCACGACCGCAATCGCCAGTAATATGACCATTGCAAAAGTTTGTACGCGGAGTGATTCGTTCTTCATAAGTATTCTCCAAGTTTGTTGTAGACTGGCCAAGTTTTACCATCATGGAATCCAATCTTTCTGTTACCAAAACAGCTTACTTTGAAGATTGGCTCATTATGATCAAAGCTTCCAATCAGAAACTCTAACCCACTGATTTTTTGACCGTCATACTGTCGTCAGAATCAACGGGGTCACATGTTCGCATCGTAACATCCACATTTTCCATCCCTCATTAATTAAAATATTAGGGATACATTTTCATGGGATTTTTTCCCATGACTCATTTTTAAAATACGTGTGAAAAAATCCCATGTCAAGCATTTCGTGTGATATTTCCCTGCATAATGCGAGCGTTAAATTCATATGCGAGATCTCTATATTTCAAGCTCTCTCTTGGTTTAGCCAAGAAAAAATGCCTTCAATATTCACTTTTAAAAATTTCATATTGCTATCACGAAAAACTACCAAGACTCAGTGTCGATAAGGTATTTTTCCCTGAGGTATAAAAATAATGAAATAGCTTGCCAATAGGTTAATTCTCACAAACTTGGCGATCCAGCGCTAACAATCCCAAGGAGAAACGCCATGACTTGCTCTAGCTTATGATTGCTCTCGACCTGATAACACGAATCGATTTATCCAGAAACTTACGATTCGCGCACTCAGTGAAGCGGTTCTCGAGAATCAATGATTGATTTGAGAATAATAAATAAGGGAAATTGTTGCACCAGTTGTTGACATGGGAAAATTTCCCATGTAATGTAAAAATATGTGGGAATTAATCACACGCTTATGTGTATAACAGCTTACTAATGTCACTTTCACTCAAATTAACTCAAATCATGGAGAAATAGCATGAAAAAGCTATCAACCAACGTTGCTTCAAATTTAAGCACTGTCTTTCGATCGACTTCAACCTTTAGCCGGCAAGAAGTTGTCAAGTCCACTGGATTACTGATGAGCATGTTGAGCCTGTTTTAACATCACAAATCATTTTTCAGCAGTCTGCTAAAGCAAAATAAGAAGTAATAGAAGCGTTCTGTCATGCAGGGCGCATGGCGAATAAGCCAGCAAAATACTCAATTGTAAAAAATTGATTTCTTACGCCAATCAGCACCACAAGCCATTCAGCCGAACTGGATAGTCGCATTTTCAATTCACGCTGAATCATTCAATCAGTAACCGATGTAAGAAATCCATTTCTTACATCCATCAGCATCACATCTTATTCGGCAGGACTGAATTGCCAGTTCATGCTGAATCAGTAGCAGATAAGGAGGGAATTATGGAAATTTTTATGAGGAACACGCACATCTTTTTTTTACCGATGCTTGTAATATTTTTTGCGCTTAGCATCGGAATATTATCCCAAAATGTCATGGCGCAAGACGACGACGACGATGATGACGAAGCAACCGAAGATTTAGTGATACGAGGTGACAAGACATGCACAGGTTGCCATGATGAAGGCGCCGAATCTGTACTCGCTATCGGCAAAACAAAGCATGGAACGGTTGCGGATGAACGTACGCCCACTTGTACAAGCTGCCATGGCAAGAGTATTCGCCACATGGACAGACCCGAGAAAGTCCCCATGCCATCACGCACGTTTGGTAAGAATTCAAAGAATCCCGTTGAAGATAGAAATAAAGCCTGTCTAAGCTGTCACCAAGGCGGCAAACAAATGCATTGGGTCAGCAGTACCCATGCCAATCGTGATGTCGCCTGCACCTCCTGTCACCAGATACATACCGCACAAGACAAAGTACGCGACCGCATCACGCAAACGGAAGTATGTTTTTCCTGTCATAAAGAACAACGTGCACAAATCAACCGCCCCTCCCGCCATCCTACCCGGGAAGGAAAAGTAATTTGCTCCGATTGCCATAATCCTCACGGCTCGGCGGGACCCAGCAGCATGGTGCGGGATAGCATTAACGACACTTGTTATACCTGCCATATGGAAAAACGCGGCCCGTTCGTCCGCAACCACCCACCGGTTCAGGAAAATTGCGCGCTTTGCCACAATCCTCACGGTACGACAGCACCCAATCTACTGAAAGTTCGCTCGCCATTTCTTTGCCAAGAATGCCATGAACCCAATACGCATCAGGGCAGCCCGGGAACAATCGATGGTTCTTATCGAAGAAATCTCCTGGCCAGAGGTTGTGTCAATTGCCATACCCAGATTCATGGCAGCAATAACCCTGAAAATGTTCGTCTTGAAGATCTTCTGCAACGTTGACCGGGAGTGAAAATGAATAAATTAATCATAAAATCTCTTCAAATCGCATCTGTCTGTTCTTTCTTACTTATCGCTGAAACAGCCGTATCAACTGAAGATGACAATCTCAAACGACTAACCAAACCGCAAAGCACGATCAATTTTGGTGCAGGTTACCTCTCGAATGATAATGCACGTTTTGGTCAATATAATGGCCTACGCAATGAAGGTCCGTATGGTCTTTTCAATGTTGACATCACCAAACGCGATGATAATACAGGCACTTGGCTTAGGCTGCTGGGACGCAATCTTGGATTACAGAATCGCGATATCCGCTTCGAGCATAATAAGCAAGGTCACTGGAGCTATTTTATTGATTTCAGTCAAACGCCCAGATATGAGCCATTCACAGCCGTGACCGCCGTCACGGGCATTGGCAGTGCGCATTTGGATGTACCAACATCACCCACAGCCGGTGAACCTGCACAATTGAAAACCGAACGTGAAACGATATCATTCGGGATGAGTCGATATCTCCCAGGCAATTTTGAATTACAGTTTCATTTCCGTAATGAAGAAAAAGATGGATCAAGAATTTTCGGGCGTGGTAATCGTTTGGGGCCACCACTTCCGGGCGTAGTCGGTGGTTATGAGTTTTTACCCGAACCCATTAATTATTCAACCCGGCAATTTGGCGGCACTCTCAACTATAACGGTAAGCAATTACAGGTATCCGGTGGATATTTTGGAACCATGTTTGTCAATAAAAATACCGCCTTGCATACTACGGGCGGCAGCAGTGTCGGTGGAATCTATGCGCCGAGTCAATTCTCTCCGATTGCCTTACCTCCGGATAATCAGTCGCATCAGCTATTTCTATCAGCTGGCTATAGTTTTAATCCGACGACTCATGGCACATTCAAAGCGGCTTATACACATGCCACGCAGACAGATAGCTTCTTTGCGACGCAATTGTTGGCCCCTGGTGTCGGAAACAATTTGGGTGGGCGTATTAATACCACATTAGTGCAAGGCGGGGTTACCAGTCGTCCGTTACCCAAATTATCGGTATTGGCGAATGTTCGATTTGAAGATCGCGACGATAATACCCCCGTTCTTCTATACAATCCATTGGCACGGCAGCCGGATCTCAACGGAAATAGCTGGAGTGGACTCAATCATCCGCGTTCGTTCAGTACGCTGACGAGCAGAGTTGAAGCCAATTACACGTTACCGATGAATTTTCGTTTGATCGGCGGTATTGATTATGAACATTGGGATCGTCGCTGGCAGCCCACTTTTGTCGGTCATCGCACCAAAACGGATGAAATTTCCTATCGGGCGGAGATACGACGTAATTTGGCGGATACCCTGACAGGATCGATTGCCTATATACACAGCGATCGATTTGGATCGCCTTTTATCTCTACGGCGACCGCAACCGGTGATTACTTTAACTTGATTGCCCCCATCAATCTTTCCGACCGCACTCGGGATAAAGTGCGTTTATCGCTTAACTGGGAGCCTATTGAACCATTGTCACTGCAAGTGATGATCGATGAATCATTCGATAATTATGGGCATCGTAGCGGCTCTAATCTTGGACTACGTAATGGTTCCGCAAGAAACTATTCATTGGATGCGGCATATACATTCTCTGAGAACTTGCAAGTGGTCGGATGGTTCTCACGTAATGAAACTCACATTGATCAAGCTTCAAGAAACTGGAGTCCTGCTGATGGTTCCCGTGAAATTTGGTCTGCTAATCTGCAGAATATTGGCACTTCATTCGGCGCTGATATCAATGGAAAACCCACTGAGAAAATAGAAGTCGGTGCCAGTCTATCGCAATCTTTTATCACGGATAAGTTTAACCAAAAAACGAGTGATCCGGAGACTTATGCAGTGCCCAATATCTCAACGGAACTCAGCAATATGAGATTATTTGCGAGATACGCCCTGCGCAAAAACTTAAGTTTGCATCTGGATTACATCCTTAATCGGTTTAAAACCAACGAATGGACATGGGACCATTGGGCCTATACGGATGGTTCACGATTGACACAGGATATCGATCAGATCATCAATTTTATTGGTCTTTCCGGACATCTCACTTGGCAATAATCAGTGTTGCAAGTTTCTCGTTTGCTTTTCCGTTCTAACAATATCACGAACATATTGGCAAGCTTGCTCGCGGCATCCAGCAGAAGTGGCACCGCGTTGCACCACCACTTTGTCCCGTTTGATGATTTTTTTAAACGACTCATGGGTTGCTTCCAGATGAACATTGCCGTGCCGCCACTAAGCGAATTGCCAGCAGCAGCATATCAAGATGATATCAATTCTGAAGTTGTGATTACTTATTTCGATGCATTATAAAATAAGCTTCGGTAAAGATATGAGAAGCTCGCCAAACAAGAGTTGTAAGAAACTAGCAGATTTCCACAAGCTAAATGGTTTTGGGGGAAATGATGGTATAGAGGCTGAAGTTGATTGTCGTCTGACCTGAGGATGATATTTTTCATCTAAAAACTGCAAATCTTTCATCAATTGCTGGCTCAATTCAACTTCTTTGCGATTATACGTGCCATAACTGATCATGCCATTATTGAGATCGTCGAGGTTACTCTGTTTTGAATGGAGATGATCCTTGAAACGTTCTCCGTGTTCGGTACTAATAAAAGAAGTGATGGTTTTACTATACATATTCTGGCAGAACGCAACGATTTGATGCAGTTTCTCGATTTCCGGCCTTTCCTTTTCCTGAACAAAATTCTCGTCAGATTGCATTGCTATGGTGGGTTCGCTTAGTCCGGATGCCCAGAAAATTTTGCTTTGAGTATTCGAGAGTTTTGACATCTCGATGCTTTTTCTGCATTGAAGCGTATTTTCTTCCAAGGCTTGCTTGAAAGCGGTTTTTTGTGAGTCCTGTTGTTGCGCAATATTATGCGCGCAACCCATTAGAAAGAAGAGTATCGAGATTAATACTATTGATCCGGCCATTAAATAGTTTTAAGCGGCATATTTTACATATGGATCTTGGAAGTAAGAAACAACACGCTCTGGATTGTTCTCCAGCATCGTCATGTGATCGTTGGCAGCGTTACGCAATT
>WBZX01000624.1_pt1 | contig 30965 bp, 29 predicted proteins | sample 5204211 | NCBI WGS metagenome assembly WBZX01 (sample SAMN12344362, study PRJNA552823) | activated sludge metagenome | biome: Activated sludge suspended growth; feature: Nitrification reactor; material: Wastewater; isolation source: activated sludge from nitrification reactor of wastewater... | reverse complement strand
TGGGCTTCGACTCGATCGAGCCCTATCTGCGGCATGACGGGCGCGGCCTGTTCCTGCTGTGCCGCACGTCCAATCCCGGCGCGACCGACCTGCAGTCGCTGGCGCTGGCCGACGGCAGCCTGCTGTTCGAGCAGGTGGCCCGGCTGGCCGCCGGTGCCTGGGGTCAGGGCAGCGCCGCCGGTCGCCTGGGCCTGGTGGTGGGCGCCACCGCGCCGCAGGAGATCGCACGAGTGCGCGAGCTGGCGCCGGCGCTGCCGCTGCTGATTCCCGGCGTGGGCGCTCAGGGCGGCGACGCCCATGCGGCCGTGCGCGCCGGCTGGCGCGCCGACGGCGCGGTCATCGTCAATTCGTCGCGCGCCATCCTCTACGCCGCCGCAACGGCCGATTTCGCGCAGGCTGCACGCGATGCCGCGCGCACCACGCGCGAGACCCTCGCCGGGGCGCTGCGCCAGGCCTAGACCGGATGTCCAGGAACCCCGACGTGTCGCCTGCCGCGCACGAAGGGCGTGCTCTGCGCGACGGCGAGGACAGCCAGCGCGGCGACCCCCGGGTGGTGCGCCTGTTCATGGTGGTCGGCGTGCTGGTCACGCTGATGTACATGCTGCTGTTCGCCGTGGCGCCCGAGGCCGCGGCGAGCGGGTCGGCGCGAGGCGCGGTGGCAGTGTGCGGCCTGATGGCCTGCCTGTTCCTGCTGGCGGCGCTGTGGCCGCGCGCGCTGGGCCTTGTCCAGACGATGCAGCTCGCGCTCGGGCTGTGCTGCGTGGGGACGGGGCTGGTCGCGCTGGTCAGCGGCCAGGGCCTGGGCCTGGTGGCACTGGCCTTCGTGCCGATGCTGCTGGCCGCCGCGGCAACGCTGGTGCCCAGGCGCGCCGCGCTCGGCGCGGCGATCGCGCAGGGCCTGTTTCTCGGCGTGCTGGCGGCGCTGGAAATGTCCGGCTGGCCTGCGCCGGGCCGGGCTGCGCAGGAGGTCGCTCTGCGGGCCGCGGGCCAGGGCGCCCTGCTGATCGCCGGCGCCGTCATCGGCCTGCTGGTGCGTCGCACATTCGACGCCACGGTGGCCGGTCTGCGCCGGCGCGAGCAGCGATTCGTCGGTCTGCTGGCGGTGGCGGCGGACTGGTACTGGGAGACCGACGCCGCGCTGCGCTTCACGCAGGTGTCGGAGCAGACCGAGGGAGCGTCGGTGATCCCCGTGGAGCGGTGCGTCGGCCGCGCCCCCTGGGACGTGGAAGGTTTCGGGCTGGACGTCGACGCGATGGACGCGCTGCGCGCCGACCTGGAAGCGCGCCGGCCCTTCACGGAGCTCGTCGTCGGACGCATCGGCCCCGACGGGCGGCAACACTGGCTCACCCTGTCCGGCCGACCGCGCTTCGACGGGCGCGGCGTTTTCAGCGGCTATTGGGGCGTGGGTCGGGACATCACCCCCGAGCGCGAGGCCGAGCTGCAGCGGGCGGCCACCGAGGCGCGCTACCGCGAACTGTTCGCGCGCTCGCCTTCGCCGCTGGTGCTGCACCGCGACGGCCGCGTGCTCGACGCCAACGTCGCCGCGCTGGCGCTGTTCGGCGCCTGGTCGCCGGGCGAGCTCATCGGCCAGCCGCTGCTGCCCTTCTACGAGGACGGCGACGGCTCGCGCGATCTCGCCACGCGCCGCGCCGCCTGGCTGGCCACGCTGCCGGTGGGCGAGGCCACGCCGCCGCAGCAGTTCGGGCTGCACACCACGGCCGGCCGGCGCCTGACGGTGCAGGTGACCAGCGTCAACATCGAGGCCGAGGGCGGCCCGGCGATCCTGTCGATCTACCGCGACGAGACCGAGCGCCTCCGCTCCGAGCTGGCGCGCGAACGCAGCGAGGCGCTGCTGTCGCACGTGGTGGCCACCAGCCCCGACCTGATCACCCTCACCGACATCGTCACCGGCCGCTACGTGATGGTCAACGATGCCTTCGTGGCGCTGTCGGGCTGGACGCGCGAGGAGGCGATCGGCCGCACCGCGGTGGAACTGGGCGTGTGGGGGCCGGGCGACTCGCGCGAGCGCTTCGTCGCGCTGGTGCGCGAGCAGGGCGAGCTGCGCGACCTGGCGGTGGTGTTCCGCGACCGCCAGGGCCGCGACTTCTCGCTGCTGGTGTCGGCTGCGCGCTTCGGCATGGAAGGGCGCGAGTACCTCGTGATCAACGGCCGCGACGTGACCCGCGCAGAACGCGAGCGACTGGAGCGCGAGGCGATCCTCAACAACGCGTCGATCGGCATCGCGCTCACCCGCGACCGCCACTTCCAGCTCGTCAACCCGAGGTTCGCGCAGATGTTCGGCTGGCAGGCCGACGAGCTGATGGGGCAGCCGGCGGCCGTGGCGTCGGTGGACGAAGCCGCCTACGAGGAACTGGGCGGACTGATCGGACCGCGCCTGGCGCTCGGCGAGGCGGTGGAGTTCGAGCGCCCGATGCGCCGCAAGGACGGCAGCACCTTCACCTGCCGCGTGCTGGCGCGGCCGATCGACCCGCACCACCCGGCCAAGGGCGCCACGATCTGGATTGCCGAGGACGTGACCGAACGCCGCGCCGTGGCCGAGGCGCTGGCGCGTGCGCGCGACGAGGCCGAGGCGGCCAACCGGGCCAAGAGCGCCTTCCTGGCCAACACCAGCCACGAGATCCGCACGCCGCTCAATGGTCTGGTGGGCCTGGCCCGGCTCGCGCGCCAGCCGGGGCTCGACGAGGCCAGGCGCAGCCAGTACCTGGCCCAGATCGACGACAGCGCGCGCGCGCTGTCGGGCGTCATCAGCGACATCCTCGACCTGTCCAAGATCGAGGCCGGCAAGCTGGCGCTCGAGCAGGCCGAGTTCGACCTGCATGCCCTGCTCGAGTCGATCGAGCATGGCTATGCCGCGCTGGCCGAGGCGCGCTCGCTCCTGCTGTCCATGAAAGTGGCGCCCGACGTGCCGCGGCGGGTGCGCGGCGACGCGGTGCGGGTGCGGCAGGTGCTGTCCAACTTCCTGTCCAACGCGCTCAAGTTCACCGAGGCCGGTTCGGTCCGGGTGTGGGTCCATGGCGCCGGCGGGTCGAATGTGCGCTTCGAGGTCGAGGACACCGGACCGGGCATCGCGCCGCACGTGCAGCAGCGGCTGTTCATGCCTTTCACGCAGGCCGACGACTCGACCACGCGCCGCTACGGCGGTACCGGCCTGGGCCTGTCGATCTGCCGCGAGCTGGCTCACTTGATGGGCGGCGAGGTGGGCGTCGACAGCCAGCCCGGCCAGGGCAGCCGGTTCTGGGCCGAGTTGCCGCTGCCCGCCGCCGAGACCGAAGGCCCCGGTGCGACCTACATCGCGGCGGACGTGCTGCCCAGCCCGCTGGAGGGCCTGTCGCTGCTGATCGTGGAGGACAACCCTGTCAACATGATGATCGCGGTGGCGCTGCTGCGGCAGTGGGGCCTGGAGGTGTCGGAAGCGGCCAACGGCGTCGAGGCGGTGGCCGCGGTGCACGAGCGTGCAGCGGCGCAGCGGCCGTTCGACCTGGTGCTGATGGACGTTCAGATGCCCGTCCAGGGCGGGCACGAAGCCACGCGCCGGCTGCGGGAGGCCTACGACGCAGAGGCCCTGCCGATCATCGCCCTCACGGCGGCCGCGCTGACGTCCGAGCGCGACGACGCGCTCGCGGCCGGCATGAACGACTTCCTGACCAAGCCGATCGACGCGCAGCGCCTGCACGACACGCTGATGCGCTGGGCCGGCGTCTCGCGCAGACAGCGGCTCAGCCGAGCGACCCAGGGCGCCACAGCGACTGTGCCAGCCACGCCGCCAGGACCAGCATCGTGACGCCGACCGCGGCGTCGAGCGCACGCCAGGCTGCGGGTCTGGCGAACCACGGCGCCAGCCGCCGCGCGCCGTAGCCGAGTGCGGTGAACCACAGGCCGCTGGCCGCGCATGCGCCCGCCAGGAACGCCGCGCGCTGAGCGCCCGGATACTGCGCGCCCATCGTGCCCACCAGCAGCACGGTGTCCAGGTACACATGCGGATTGAGCAGCGTGAAGGCGGCCGCCTGCGCCAGCACCGCCTGTCGCGGCGCTGCGGCCTGATCGGCGGCCGCGACGAGCGCACCCGGGCGCCCGGCGCGCCACAGCGCGCGCGCACCGTAGGCGAGCAGGAAGATGCAGCCTGCCAGCGTCAGCGCGGTGGCCAGGCGGGGTGCGGCGGCCAGGGCGCCACCCACGCCGAGCACGCCGGCCGTCATCAGCAGTGCGTCGGCGCCCGCGCAGAACAGGACCACCGGACCGACATGCTCGCGCCGCAGGCCCTGGCGCAGCACGAAAGCGTTCTGCGCTCCGATGGCCACGATCAGGCCGGCGCCCAGTGCCAGGCCGGCGGCCGCGGCGGTGATCCACGCGGCGGGCATCGATCAGGTGCTGCCGCGGCGCACCAGCGTCCAGGGCAGGCGCTGGTCGGGCGCAGGCTTGCCGCCGGCCAGCGACGCCAGCAGCGCCGCGGCGGTGGCCTGACCGATCTCCAGGCGGGGCAGGTGCACCGTGGACAAGCCCGGCGCGAGCTGGCGCCCGAGCACGAAGTCGCCGAAGCCCAGCAGCGCCAGCGCGTCGGGCACCGCGATGCCGCGGGCCTGGGCCTCCAGCAGCGCGCCGCAGGCCAGGTGGTCGTTGGCAAAGGCCGCAGCCGACACCAGGGGCCGGCCCTGCGCGTCGAGCAGTGATGCCAGCGCCGCCCGCCCGGCCTCGATCGCCTCGGCCTGGGGCGCGACCAGGCGACGCACCTGCACGCCGCGCGCGGTGGCGGCCGCGATGAAGGCCTCGCCGCGCTCGTGGGCGCGGAAGTCCTCGGCCACGCCGCTGTCCACGTAGGCCAGCGTGCGGTGGCCGCGGTCGAGCAGGTGGGCGGCCATCGCGCGGCCGACCTCGGCATGGTCGAAGCCGATCTGCGTGAAACCGCGGGCGCTGCGGTGGTGGTCCCAGACCTCGATCACCGGCGCGCCCCGGCTGCGGGCCGCGCGCATCAGCACCAGGGCGCCCGGGCTGTGGCGCCGCCCCGTGACCACGATCGCGCTCGGGAACCAGCCCATCAGCGCGCGCAGCTGCTCCTCCTCGCGCTCGACCGAATAGTTGGTGGACGCGAGCAGCAGCTCGCAGCCCGAGCCCTGCAGGCCGTCGGCCAGGCCCTGCACCGTCTCCGCGAAGATGGAGTTGGCGATGCTCGGGATCAGCGCCGCGACCATTCGCGACGTGCCGCTGCCGGCGCTGGCCAGCGCGCCGGCCTGCTTGTTGGGCACGTAGCCGGTGGCGGCCAGGGCGCGGCCGATGGCCTCGGCCGTGCCGGCGGCCACGCGGTGCGGCTCGCGCAGGTAGCGCGACACGGTGATCGCCGTCACCCCCGCGGCCGCCGCCACGTCGGCCAGCGTGGCGCGGCCGTGGCCGCGGCGCGGCGTCCTGGCGGGCCGGGGAGCGGGGCGGGAGGCGGCGGGCATCCGGGTTTGCGTGGATGACAAGGTGACGGGGCTGCGCTTATGTTAGCGCTGTCATCCGCCCGACACATCCGCAGTCACCCTAGCCGCCGTGCCGAAATCCCTCGACGATCTGCGCAGCCGCCGCTGGTTCAACGCCGGCGGCATGCGCGCGTTCGCGCATCGCCAGCGCGCGCAGCAGATGGGCCTGCGCCGCGAGGACGTGATGGGGCGGCCGTGCATCGCCATCATCAACACCTGGAGCGACCTGTCGCCCTGCCACGCGCACCTGCGCGAGCGCGCGGAGGCGGTCAAGCGCGGCATCCTGATGGCCGGCGGCCTGCCGTTCGAGCTGCCCGCGCTGAGCCTGGGCGAGGTGATGGTCAAGCCCACGACGATGCTCTATCGCAACCTGCTCGCGATGGAAGTCGAAGAGCTGCTGCGCTCGCTGCCGGTGGACGGCGCCGTGCTGCTGGCCGGCTGCGACAAGACGACCCCGGGCACGCTGATGGGCGCCATCAGCATGGGCGTGCCGACGCTGTTCTGCCCCGCCGGGCCGATGCTCAACGACCGCTACCTGAAGCCCGGCCAGCCCGAGCGCCGTGTCGGCGCCGGCACGCACACCCGCATGTTCTGGGACGAGTACCAGGCCGGCCGCGTCGGCGACGCGGAATGGGTCAAGCTCGAAGCGCACATGACGCGCAGCCCCGGCACCTGCAACACCATGGGCACCGCCAGCACCATGACCTCGCTGGTCGAGGCGCTGGGCCTGGCGCTGCCGGGCAGCACCGCCATCCCGGCGATGGACGCGGGCCACGTGCGCATGGCCACCACCTGCGGCGAGCGCATCGTGCAGATGGTCTGGGACGACCTGGTGCCGCAGGCGCTGCTCACGCGCGGCGCCTTCCTCAATGCCGCCGCGGTGCAGATGGCGCTGGGGGGCTCCACCAATGCCGCGGTGCACCTGATCGCGATGGCGCGCCGCGCCGGCGTGCCGTTCACGCTCGACGACCTCGATGCCGCCGGGCGCCGCGTGCCGGTGCTGGCCAACCTGTTCCCCAGCGGCGACCGGCTGATGGAGGACTTCCACTACGCCGGTGGCCTGCCCGCGCTGATGTCGCGCATCGCCGCGCACCTGGACCTGACCCAGCGCAACGCCAACGGCCGCACCTTGGGCGAGAACCTGGCCGGCGTGGAAGTGCTCGACGACGAGGTGATCCGCCCGCTCGAGCGCCCGGTGTCGGCCAGCGGTGCCCTCGCGGTGCTGCGCGGCAACCTGGCGCCCGAGGGCGCGGTGATGAAGGCCAGCGCCGCCAGCCCGAAGTTCCTGCGCCACCGCGGCCGCGCCATCGTGTTCGACGACCCGGCCGAGATGAACCGCGCCTGCGCCGACCCGGCGCTCGAGTGCGACGAGTCCAGCGTGCTGGTGCTGCGCAACGCCGGCCCCGTCGGCGCGCCGGGCATGCCCGAGTGGGGCGGCCTGCCGATCCCCAAGAAGCTGCTCGACCAGGGCGTGCGCGACATGGTGCGCATCTCCGACGCCCGCATGAGCGGCACCCACTACGGCAGCTGCATCCTGCACGTCAGCCCCGAGGCGGCGGTGGGCGGCCCGCTGGCGCTGGTGCGCACCGGCGACTGGATCGAGGTCGACATCGACGAGCGCCGCCTGCATCTGGACCTCACCGACGAGGAGCTGGCGCGCCGGCGCGCGCAATGGCAGCCCGCGCCCGAACCCTACGAGCGCGGCTACGCGCGCCTGTACCGCCAGCACGTGACGCAGGCCCACGAGGGCTGCGACTTCGACTTCCTGCAGGGCGCGGCGCCGACCGCCGAGCCCGTCATCTACTGAAGGAGCCCCGCCATGAATCCCCTGCGCCAACTGCTCAAGTCCTGCGGCTCGCAGGCGCCCCTGGGTACCTGGATCATGGCCGCCAGCCCGCTGGTCACCGAGGCCATGGGCCATGCCGGCTTCCAGTGGGGCGTGATCGACATGGAGCACACGCCGCTGGACATGATGGAGGTCATCCAGCTGCTGCAGGCCGCCGGCAACACCAAGATGGTGCCGATCGTGCGCGTGCCCTGGAACGACACCGTGATGATCAAGCGCGTGCTCGACGCCGGCGCCACCACGCTGCTGGTGCCTTTCGTGCAGAACGCCGACGAGGCCGCGCGCGCGGTGGCCGCGATGCGCTATCCGCCCGAGGGCATCCGGGGCCTGGCCGGCATGAGCCGCGGCTCCAAGTTCGGCACCGTGCCCGAGTACGCCAAGACCGCCAACCGCACCGTCGGCACGGTGGTGCAGATCGAGACGCCCGCCGCGCTGGCCAACCTCGAGGCCATCGCGTCGGTGCCCGGCGTGGACTCGATCTTCATGGGCCCGGGCGACCTGTCCGCGTCGCTGGGCGTGCCCGGCAACACCACGCACCCGGACGTGATGGCGCTGATGGCCGACGCCGCGCGCCGCTGCAAGGCGATCGGCAAGCCCATCGGCACCGTGGGCGGCACGCCCGAGCTGGTGGTGCAGTACCGCGCCATGGGCTACAGCTACGTGGCCATCGGCAGCGACCTGGGCCTGCTGATGCGCGGCGCGCAGGCGGCGGTGAAGGCGCTGACCACGCCCGAGGGCGAGGAGCACGTGCACACGCTGCAGCACGGCACCACCACGCCGCCGTCGGGCCAGGGAGCGTACTGACATGGCCTCGGTGGAGCTGCGCGGCGTCGTCAAGAGCTACGACGGCAAGAACAACGTCATCCATGGCATCGACCTGGACATCCGGCACGGCGAGTTCGTCGTCTTCGTCGGCCCGTCGGGCTGCGGCAAGAGCACGCTGCTGCGCATGATCGCCGGGCTGGAGACCATCACCGGTGGCGACGTGCGCATCGGCGACCAGGTGGTCAACGACCTGCCTCCGCGCAGCCGCGACATCGCGATGGTGTTCCAGGACTACGCGCTGTACCCGCACAAGAACCTGTACGACAACATGGCCTTCGGCCTGCGCCTGCGCGGCACCGACGAGGCCGAGATCACGCGCCGCGTGATGGACGCGGCCAAGCTGCTGCGCATCGACCACATGCTCGACCGCCGCCCGGGCCAGCTGTCGGGCGGCCAGCGCCAGCGCGTGGCCATCGGCCGCGCCATCGTGCGCCAGCCCAAGGTGTTCCTGTTCGACGAGCCGCTGTCCAACCTGGACGCGCAGCTGCGCGGCGAGATGCGCAGCGAGATCAAGCGCCTGCACCAGCGCCTGGGCGCCACCATCATCTACGTCACGCACGACCAGGTCGAGGCCATGACGATGGCCGACCGCATCGCGGTGCTCAGCGCCGGGCGCCTGATGCAGTACGACACGCCGGACGACATCTACAACCGGCCGGCCGCGCTGTTCGTGGCCGGCTTCACCGGCGCGCCCCCGATGAACCTGGTGGACTGCACCCTGGCGCGCGACGGCGACGACCTGGACGCCGATCTCGGCGGCGTGCGCCTGCGGCTGCCGCGCGCGCTGGCCGCGCGCGCCGCCCGTGCGGATGCCACGCGCCTGGGCGTGCGGCCAGAGAACCTGCGCCTGGCCCCGGCGGCGGGCGACATCGTGCTGCCGGCGAAGGTGCAGCTGCTCGAGCCGCTGGGCGCCGAAACGCTGGTGACGCTCAACGTCGGCAACACGGACATGGTCGCGCGCTGCCCGGCGTCGTTCCGGCAGCCCGCCGGCACGGACGTGGCGCTGCACGTCCACCCCGATCACCTTCACCTCTTCGACCGGCAGGGCGGCCAGGCACTATGAAGCACAGCACTTTCCGGCGCGCCGCGGCGTTCGCCCTCGTCGCCGCCGCCCTTGGCGTGGCCACCGGCGCTGGCGCCCAGGCGCGCTTTCCCGAACGGCCCGTGACCATCGTCGTGCCCTTCGGCCCGGGCGGCACCACGGACATCATGGCGCGCATCCTGGCCGACGAGTTCGCGCGCCAGATCGGCGGCTCGGTGGTGGTGCTCAACACGGCCGGCGCCGGCGGGTCGATCGGCATGGGCAACGTGGCGCGCGCGCGGCCCGACGGCTACACCTTGTCGATGACCACCATCGGCCCGCTGGTGATCCAGCCGGCGCGGCGCGACAACACCGGCTACTCGCCCGAGGCCTTCGACTACCTGTGCGGCACCTACGACGTGCCGCTGCTGACCCTGGTGCCCGGGAACTCGCCGCACCGCGACTACAAGTCGCTCGTGGCCGCGGCGCAGGCCGCAGGCGCGCGCTTCAACTACGGCTCGTCGGGCATCGGCACCGCGCTGCACATCAGCGCGCTGCAGCAGTGGAAGCATCACGGCGTGGCCGCGCTGCACGTGCCCTACAAGAGCACCGGCGACATGGTGGTGCCGCTGAAGAACGGCGAGCTGCAGGTGTTCAACGAGACGCCGCCGGTGGCGGTGCAGCACCAGCTGCGCCCGCTGCTGTCGCTGACCGACAGGCGCGTGCCCGGCTTCGAGCAGGTGCCCAGCGCCAAGGAACTGGGCGTGCCGGTGCGCGGCTCGGTCTGGGGCGGCCTGGTGGCGCCCAAGGGCCTGCCGCCGGAACTGCGCACGCGGCTCGAGTCCGCCTGCCGGGCCGCCACCGACACCACGCTCTACAAGGCCCGCGCGCAAGCGGCCAACAGCCCGCTCGTGTGGCGCGACGGCGAGGCGTTCCGCCGCTTCGCGCTGCAGGAGTTCGAGACCATGAAGAAGGTCGTCGTCGAGAACGACCTGCGTGAACGCTGAGACCGGCCGGCAGGCCGAATGAACCCGACCAACGAAGGAGACCCGAGATGAAGAGAAGAATCCTGTTCCCGCTGCTGGCCCTCGTCACCGCACTGGCCAGTGCCCCCGCGCTTGCGCAGACCACGCTGCGCGTGTTCTCCGGCGGCTCCAACCAGCGCCCGGACCTGATGCGCAAGCTGTTCGACCAGTACCAGGCCAAGAACCCTGGCGTCAAGGTCGAGATCGAGACCGGCGGCGCCACCAGCGAACTGCAGCGCCAGTACCTGTCGACCGTGCTCAACGCCAAGGACCCGGCGATCGACATCTACCTGATCGACATCGTCAACCCGGCGCAGTACTTCGGCGCCGGCTGGCTCGAGCCGCTGGACGCCTACATCGGCAAGCCGGCCGACGTGATGAAGCCCTACCTGCCGGTGTACGCCAGCTCCAACGTCGTGGACGGCAAGGTGGCCGCGATGCCGGCCTTCGCCGACGCGATGTTCATGTACTACCGCAAGGACCTGCTGGACAAGCACGGCATCAAGGAACCCAGGACCTGGGACGAGCTGTCCGCCGCGGCCACGAAGATCCAGAAGGCCGAGGGCAACCCCAACCTGCAGGGCCTGTCGATCCAGGGCGCGCCGATCGAAGGCGCGGTATGCACCTTCCTGCTGCCGTACTGGGGCCAGGGCAAGGAGTTCAACGACGCGGCCGGCAAGATGACGCTGGACAAGGCGGCGGCCAGCAAGGGCCTGGCCACCTGGCTCAACATGGTCGACCAGGGCGTGATCAAGAAGAACGTGGCCGAGGTGAAGACGCCCGACACCGTCAACGAGTTCAAGGCCGGCCAGGTGGTGTTCGCCATCAACTGGGGCTTCGCCTGGGACCGCTTCAAGGACGACGCCGACTCGCAGGTCAAGGGCAAGGTCGGCGTGATGCCGCTGCCCGCCATGGCCGGCGGCAAGAGCGCCACCTGCGTCGGCGGCTGGCAGTGGGCGGTGAGCGCGTTCAGCAAGAACAAGCAGGCCGCGGCCAACCTGGTCAAGCACCTGGCGAGCCCGGAGTCGAGCAAGTTCCTGGCGGTCGAGGGCTCGCTGCTGGCCACCTATCCCGGCGTCTACACCGACGCCGACGTGGTCAAGGCCGTGCCCTGGTTCAAGGACGCCGCCAACGTGGTGATCGCCGGCAAGAGCCGCCCGATGAGCAAGGACTACGGCCAGGTCAGCGACGTGATCCGCACCACCACCAGCGCCGTGCTCGCCCGGACCAAGAAGCCCGAAGAGGGCGTGGCCGAGATCGAGTCGCGCCTGGCTCGCGTGATGCGCTGACCGGAGACGACGATGGCGGCCGGCGCGAGCCCTCCGAACAGCTGGCGTGACCCGAGCGAGAAGACGCTCGGCGTCATGCTGCTCGCGCCTGCCTTCATCCTGCTGGCGCTGATCGTGGTCTACCCGATCGGCAAGCTGATCTGGAACAGCTTCCACGACCTGCGCCTGTCGGGCGGCGGCGGCGTCAAGTTCGTCGGCTTCGAGAACTACCTGCTGGTGTTCAAGGACCCGGACTTCTGGAACGCCGCCACCAACACCGTGCTGATCACGGTGATCACGGTGCCCGGCGCGCTGGTGGTGGGCATGGGGCTGGCCTTGCTGGCCAACCTGCCGTTCCGCTACAAATGGCCGGTGCGGCTGGCGCTGCTGCTGCCCTGGGCATTGCCGCTGGCATTCGCCGGCCTCATCTTCGCGTGGTTCTTCCACACCGAGTACGGCGTGGTCAACGACGTGGTGCGCCGCGTGGCGTCGCCGGCCGAGCCGGCGATGTGGCTGCTGCGGCCGAACTGGGCCTTTGCCGCGATCTGCATGACCATCATCTGGAAGACCAGCAGCTTCATGGCGCTGATCCTGCTGGCCGGGCTGCAGATGATCCCGCGCTCGCTGTACGAGGCGGCCGAGGTCGACGGCGCGTCCCGCTGGCAGCAGTTCTGGCAGATCACGATCCCGATGCTGATGCCGTCGATCGTGGTGGCGCTGATCTTCCGCACCATCACTGCGCTGCAGACCTTCGACATCCCCTACACGATGACCAAGGGCGGCCCGGGCAACAGCACCGAGACCCTGGCCATGCTGATCCACAAGACCACGATCGACTATCTCGACGTGGGCTACGGCTCCACGCTGGCAGTGTGCATGTTCGTGCTGTCGCTGGTCGTCACCGGTTTCTACCTGCGCCACATCGGGAGGAACGCATGACGGGGTCGATCTTCGATTCGCGCAGCCTGCGCCTCATCGCCGCGGGGCTGGTGGTGGTCAACGGCTTCTTCCCGGCACTGTGGATCCTGCTCACGTCGCTCAAGACCGAAACCGAGCTGGTCAGCAAGCCCATCACCTGGTGGCCGCGCAACCTGACGCTGGGCAACTACGTGCAGGCCTTCACCGACCAGCCGCTGCTGCGCTACCTGGGCAACAGCCTGGCGGTGGCGCTGCTGGCCACGGTGTTCTCGCTGCTGGTGTCGGCGCTGGCTGCCTATGCCATCGCGCGGCTGAACCTGCGCCGGCGCCAGCTCATCCTCACCTGCATCGTCGCGTCCAGCATGTTCCCGCTGGTCACGCTCCTGGTGCCGATCTTCGAGACGATGCGCGCGGCCGGCCTGCTCAACACCTACACCGCCCTGGTGCTGCCCTACGTGGTGCTGAACCTGCCGGTGTGCACGCTGGTGCTGGTGAGCTTCTTCCAGAGCATTCCGCGCGACCTGGAGAACGCGGCCATGATCGACGGCTGCACGCGCCTGGGCGCGCTGTGGCGCGTGGTGGTGCCGCTGGCCGCGCCGGGCGTGTTCACGGCAGGCATCCTGTCCTTCGTCAACGCCTGGGACGAGTTCCTGCTCGCCCTGTCGCTCAACAGCAGCGCGTCGATGCGCACGCTGCCCGTGGGCATCACGCTGTACCAGGGCGAGTTCACCTTCCCCTGGCCCATCATCTCGGCCGCGCTCATCGTGGCCATCGTTCCCATCGCGGTGCTGATCGCCGTGTTCCAGGAGCGCGTGGTCGGCGGCCTCACCCAGGGCGGCCTCAAGGGCTGACCCGGCACTGCAATGGACAAGATCCGCTACGGCATCATCGGCTGCGGCAGCATGGGCCGCGAACACATCGAGAACCTGCGCGCGATGGGCGGTGCCGTCGTCACCGCGGTGGCCGACCCGGACGCGGGCAGCCGCGCGCAGGCCGCGGCGCTGCTCGACGGCCAGGGCCGCCTGTTCGAGCGCCACGAGGACCTGCTGGCCAGCGGCCTGTGCGACGCCCTCGTGGTGGCCAGTCCCAACTTCACCCATGCCTCGGTGATGCGCGACGCGCTCGCCACCGACCTGCCCGTGCTGTGCGAGAAGCCGCTCGTCATCCGCATCGAGGACGGACAGGACCTGCTGCGCCGCGCGCGGGGCCGCAAGGCGATCGTGTGGGTGGCGCAGGAGTACCGCTACATGCCGCCGGTGGCGGAGATGATCCGCCTGGCGCATGCCGGGCAGGTGGGCACCGTCCACCAGGTGGCGATCCGCGAGCACCGCGAGCCGTTCTACCCGAAGGTCGGCAACTGGAACCGCTTCTCGGCCAACACCGGCGGCACGCTGGTGGAGAAGTGCTGCCACTACTTCAACCTGATGGAGTTCATCCTCGGCGAGCCGGCGCAGCGCGTGTTCGCGTCGGGCGGGCAGCGCGTGAACCATCTCGACGAGCGCTACGACGGCCGCGTGCCCGACATCCTGGACAGCGCCTTCGTCGTCGTCGAGTACGCCAGCGGCGCGCGCGCCAGCCTGGACCTGTGCATGTTCGCCGAGAACTCCATCGACAACGAGCACGTCACCATCGTCGGATCCGAAGGCAAGCTCGAGTCGCTGCTGCCGTCGGGCGTGCTGCGCTTCGGCCGACGCGAGGACTGGGGCCGGCGCGAGGTCTGGGGCCAGCCCTCGGGCACGGCGCGCGGCGTGTCGGTGCGGCAGATCCGCGACACCAACATCAAGTATCTCGGCCAGCACTTCGGCGCCAGCTATGTGGAGCACCAGAAGTTCGCGCAGGCGGTGCGCGACGGCTCGCCCGCGGAGATCCCGCTCGACGAGGGGCTGCGCGCCGTGGCCGTGGGCCTGGCCGCGCACCGCAGCATCGACGAGGGACGCGTGGTGGCACTGTCCGAACTGCTGCCCTCGCAGGGGTGAGCGCCGGGGTGGGTAGGATGGTCGCGCCCGACACATCGCCACAGGACGCAACATGACGCAGGACGCACGCACCCCATCCACCCAGGCCGTGGAGCTGCGCTCCGGCGCACTGCGCCTGGCGCTGCGACCCGACCTGGGCGGTAGCATCGCCGGCCTGTGGATGGACGGCCGTCCCGTTCTGCGCAGCGTGGAGCCGGGCGACCTGGCGGGTCCGCGCCAGTCCGGCTGCTTCCCGCTGGTGCCTTACTCCAACCGCCTGGGCTACCGCCGCTTCAAGTGGCAGGGCCGCGAGCACACCACGGCCGCCAACTTCGGCGCGGACTATCCTCATTCGCTGCACGGCTGCGCCTGGAGCGAGCCCTGGCGCGTGGCCGGCCAGGACGGCCGCAGCGCCGAGCTGACGCTCACCCACCTGAGCAACGAGCACTGGCCCTTCACCTTCGACGTGTCGCAGCGCTTCGAGCTGACCGACGACGCGCTGCAGGTGAGCCTGACCTTCACCAACATCGACGCCCGCTCGCAGCCGGTGGGCCTGGGCTGGCATCCGTACTTCCCCAAGCGCAGCCGCAGCCGCGTGCATGTCGAGTGCTCGGGTCGGTGGGAGTCTGACGCTTCCACCCACCTGCCCACGCGCCGCGTGGCCCAGACCGGCATCGACGGCGAGGTGCGCCATCTCGACTTCGACCACTGCTTCGACGGCTGGCGCGGCACGGCCCGCCTGCGCGACGAGGTCCAGTCGGTGTCGATGACCTCGTCGCTGCCCTACCTGGTGGTGTTCACGCCGCCCACCCGCGACTACTACTGCGTGGAGCCGGTCAGCCATGTCAGCAACGCCATCCACATGGCCGACCCGGCCGCGCATGGGCTGAAGACCGTCGCCGCCGCCGACACCCTGCAGGCCTGGATGCGGCTGGAGGTTGCCGCCGCATGACCTGGCAAGCGCTGCCGGGCGTGGCGCCCTGCCTGCTCGGCGAGTCGCCGCTGTGGCACCCGGCCGAACAGGTGCTCTACTGGTGCGACATCCCGGGCAAGGCGCTGCACCGGTTCGACCCTCGCACCGGCGCCCACCGGCTGTGGCCGTTCGACAGCGAACCGTCCTGCTGCGTGCCGCTGATGGACGGCGGCCTGCTCCTGTCGCTGCGGCGCGGCCTGGTGCGATTCGACGTCGCCACCGGCGCGTCGACACCGCTGCCGGTGGCGCTGCCCTACGACCCGGCCGTCGAGCGCTTCAACGACGGCAAGGCCGACCCGCAGGGGCGTTTCTGGGTCGGCACGATCCACGAGCAGCGCCAGCCGCTGTCCGCGCTGTACCGCCTGGGCGCCGGCCGCATGGACCGCATGGCCGACGGCATCACCGTGAGCAACGGCCTGGCCTGGAGCCCGGACGGCGGCACGATGTACTGGGCCGACACCAAGGCGCACACGGTCTTCGCGTTCGACTTCGAGCGCGCCGACGGCGCACTGTCGCGCCAGCGCGCGTTCGCCCGCTTCGAGCCGCGCGACGCCGGACAGCCGCTGTCGGACTACGGCGGCCGCCCCGACGGCGCGGCGGTGGACGCCGAGGGCGGGTACTGGGTAGCGATGTTCGAGGGCGCGCGGCTGGTGCGCCTCGGGCCCGACGGCGCGGTCACGCGCGAGCTGCCGCTGCCGGTGCGCTGCCCGACGATGCCCTGCTTCGGCGGGGCCGACCTGCGCACGCTGTACGTGACCACCGCGCGCGAGAACCGCCCCGCCGACGAACTGGCGCGCGAGCCGCTGGCCGGCTGCGTGCTGCAACTGCGCGTCGACGTGCCGGGCCTGCCGGCCAACGTCGCACGTCTCTAGGAACCGATCGATGAGCTACACCCGCTACGCCTCGCTGCAGGGGCGCGTCGTCTTCGTCTCCGGCGGCAGCTCGGGCATCGGCGCCGAGCTGGTGCGCGCGTTCGCGCAGCAGGGCGCGCGCGTGGCCTTCTGCGGCACCCGGCCCGACGGCGGCAGGCCGCTGGCCGACGAACTCGCCGCCGCGGGCCTGCCCGCGCCCTGGTACGCCGCCTGCGACGTGCGCGACGTGGCGGCCTACCAGGCCGTGCTGGCGCGCGCGGCCGCCGAGCTGGGTCCGGTCCGCGTGCTGGTCAACAACGCCGGCCGCGACGACCGGCACCGCATGGAAGACGTGACGCCCGAGTTCTGGGACGATCGCCTCGCGCTCAACCTCAAGCACTACTTCTTCGCCATCCAGGCCGTCGCCCCCGGCATGGAAAAGGCCGGCGGCGGCAGCGTGGTGAACATGGGCTCGGTGAGCTGGATGCGCGGCCGCCCCAACCTGGCCGGCTACACCACGGCCAAGGCCGGCATCCTGGGGCTGACGCGCACCCTGGCGCGCGAGCTGGGCGGGCGCGGCATCCGCGTCAATGCGCTGGTGCCCGGCGCCATCGTCACCGAGCGCCAGACCACGTTGCACCGCGACCCGGCGGCCGACCAGGCCTTCCTTGACGCGCAGTGCCTGAAGATCCGTCTCGACCCGGGCCACGTGGCGCGCGCCACGCTGTTCCTGGCCGCCGACGACAGCGACGGCATGACCGGGCAGCACGTGCTGGTGGACGCCGGCATCGCGCAGAACTCCGTCATCACATGACCGCGACCGCCGCGCCCTCGCGCGCCCAGCGCCTGGCCGCCGCGCGGGGCGGGTTCGACCTCGTCGTCATCGGCGGCGGCGCCACCGGCTGCGGCGTGGCGCTGGACGCCGCGGCGCGCGGCTTCTCGGTGCTGCTGCTCGAGGCGCAGGACTTCGCCCAGGGCACCAGCTCGCGCGCCACCAAGCTCGTGCACGGCGGCGTGCGCTACCTGGCGCAGGGCAACGTGTCGCTGGTGCGCGAGGCGCTGGCCGAGCGCGCCACGCTGCTGGCCAATGCGCCGCACCTGGCCCAGCCGCTGGCCTTCGTGATGCCGGCCTACCGGCTGTGGGAGGCGCCGTTCTACGGCGCGGGCCTGAAGATGTACGACGCGCTGGCGGGCTCGCGCGGCATCGGGCACACCGAGTTCCTGTCGCCCGCGCGCACGCGCGAGCTGCTGCCCAACGTGCAGCCGCGCGGCCTGGCCGGCGGCGTCAAGTACTGGGACGGGCAGTTCGACGACGCCCGCCTGGCGCTCACCCTGGCGCGCACCGCGGCGCGGCGCGGCGCGGTGGTGCTGAACCACTGCCCGGTCACCGGCCTGCTGCGCGAGGACGGTCGCGTCGTCGGCGTCACCGCGCGCGACGCGGCCGGCGGCGGCGACGCGTTCGAGGTGCGCGCCCGCTGCGTCGTCAATGCCACCGGCGTGTGGGTCGACGACCTGCGCAACATGGACCGCGACGCCGGCGCGCCGGCCAAGCCCGGCATCGTGGCGCCCAGCCAGGGAGTGCACCTGGTGGTGGACCGCGATTTCCTGCCCGGCACGCACGCGCTGCTGGTGCCCAAGACGGCCGACGGCCGCGTGCTGTTCGCCGTGCCCTGGCTCGGCAAGACCATCCTGGGCACCACCGACACGCCGCGCGCGGACGTGGTGCGCGAGCCCGAGCCCTTCGCCGACGAGGTGGCGTTCATCCTGGGCGAGTCGGCGCGCTACCTGGCGCGCGCGCCGCAGCGCTCGGACGTGCGCTCGGTGTGGGTGGGCCTGCGCCCGCTGGTGCGCCCCGGCGGCGAGGACGGCGACAACACCAAGTCGATCTCGCGCGAGCACACGGTGATGGTGGGCCGCTCCGGCCTGGTGACCGTCACCGGCGGCAAGTGGACCACCTACCGCGCCATGGCCGAGGACGTGCTGGAGCGCTGCTTCGACCGCGCGCTGCTCGAGCGCCGCGCGGCCGGCGTCACCGTGCAGCTGCGCCTGGTCGGCGCGCCGGCGCGTGCCGGCGTGTCGATGACCGCGCCGCCCGGCGAACACCTCTATGGCGACGAGGCCGAGGCCCTGCGCGCGCTGCCCGGCGCCGACCGCTGGCTCTGGCGCGACGCCTCGGCGCCGCGCAGCGGCCTGTCGGAGGCCATGGTGCGCTTTGCGGTGCGCCACGAAATGGCGCTGACCGTGGAAGACGTGCTGGCGCGCCGCTCGCGCCTGCTGTTCCTCGACGCCGCCGAAGCCGCACGCCAGGCCGACGCCGTCGCCGCCGTGATGGCCGAAGAACTCGGCCCCGCCTTCGACGCCGCGCAGTCCGCCGCCGAGTTCAAGACTCTGGCCGAACGCTATCGGCGCCTGCCTTAGGCGGCCTCAACCATCCGCGTACTTGACGGAGCAGCCGTAGGGCCGCGTCGCGGCCTGGGCCACGGGGCGACCGGCGGCGATGTCGGTCAGCGCGGCGCTCACATGGTTGCGCGCGGTCTTCGTGTCGGCCGGGTTGGCGCTGGGCTTGTCGTCGATGCCGCCGGCATAGACCAGCGTGCCCCTGGCGTCGACGATGTACATGTGCGGCGTGGTGCGAGCGCCGTAGGCGCGGCCGACCTTGCCGTCGGCGTCCATCAGCGTGTGCGTGGCGGCAGCCTTCTGCGACTGCATCCACCCGGCGAGGTCGGCCGGCTTGCGGTAGTCGTAGTGGCTCGGATGCGTGGAGTTCACGGCCAGCCACACCACGCCCTTGTCGGCGGCGCCCTTCTGCGTGGCCTGCATGTTGGCGCTGTCGTAGTGCTTGCGCACGTACGGGCAGCCGGGGTTGACCCATTCCAGCACCACCGTGCGGCCCTTGAAGTCCGCCAGCGACACCGGCTTGCCGGCGGTGTCGGTGACGCTGAATGCGGGCGCCGGCTGGCCCACCACGGCATTGGCCGCGGCCAGCGCGGGCAGGGCGGCGGCCGCCGCGGCACACAGGATCGACTTCAACATCATGGTGCGGACTCCTTGGAGATGGCGTCGAGGACGGTCTGGACGGTGAGCAGCTCGGGCAGCAGCTGGGGCTGGCCCGCGCCGGGACGGTAGATCGCGTACACCGGCACGCCGTTGCGGCCCAGGCGCGCCAGCTCATTGCTGATGGCCGCGTCGCGTCGGGTCCAGTCGGCGCGCAGAAGCACCACCTTGCGCTGCTGCATCTCGGCCAGCAGCCGCGCGTCGCCGAGCGTGCTGCGCTTGTTGACCTGGCAGGTCACGCACCACGCGGCGGTGAAGTCCACCAGCACCGTGCGGCCCTCGGCCTGCAGCGCGGCCACGCGGTCGGTGCTCCAGGGCTGCCAGGGTGCGTCGGCGGCGGCGCCCGGCGCCGGCGCGGCCTGCGCCTCGCGCCAGACCGGCAGCGCCCAGGACAGGGACAGGCCGAGCAGCGCCACGCCGACCGCGCTCCAGCCCCAGCGCACGCCGCGCGCGCTGTCCACATGGCCCCAGGCCCACAGCGCGAAGGCCAGCGCCAGCAGCACCGCCAGCAGCGCCGCGGCGCCGTCGATGCCGGTCTGCTGGCCCAGCACCCACACCAGCCACACCACCGTGGCCAGCATCGGGAACGCCATCACGGTCTTGAAGGTGGCCATCCACGCGCCGGGACGCGGCATGGCGCGCGCCAGCCCCGGCCAGGCGCTCATCGCCAGATAAGGCAGCGCCATGCCGGCGCCCAGCACGGCGAACACCAGCAGCGCCTGGGTGGCCGGCAGCGTGAACGCCAGACCGAGCGCGGCGCCCATGAACGGCGCGGTGCAGGGCGAGGCCACCGCGACCGCCAGCACGCCGGTGAGGAAGCTGTCGGCCATGGGGTGACGCAAGCGCATCGCCGCGGCCTGGCCGGGCAGCACGCTGCCGAACTCGAACAGGCCCGCGAGGTTGAGCGCGATCAGCGTGAACAGCACCGCCAGCGCCGCGACGAAGCCGGGCGACTGCAGCTGGAAGCCCCAGCCGATCTGCTCGCCGCCGCTGCGCAGCGCGATCAGCAGCCCGGCCAGCGCCACGAACGACAGCACCACGCCGGCGCTGTAGGCGATGCCGCCGCCCACCAGCGCACGACGGCTGTGGGCGTGGCCCGCGAAGCCCAGCACCTTGAGCGACAGGATCGGGAACACGCAGGGCATCAGGTTGAGCAGCAGCCCGCCACCGAACGCGAACAGCAGCGCCAGGCCCAGGCCGATCGGCGCCGACGCAGGCTGCGCGGCCGCAGCTTGCGCGGCAGGCGCCTCGGGCTGCAGTGCCGGCATCGGTGCCGGCGCGGCCATCGCCGGCCAGGCCCCGGCGATCGCCAGATTGATCCGGACGCCTGCCGGCACGCCCGGCGCGGCCAGCACCGCGTGCATCTGCGCAGGGCTCTCGAAGCGTTGCGGCGACACCGGCACGTCGGCGCGCCAGGTGCCGCCTTCCCAGCGGCCGGCCACCTTGGCGGCATGGTCGATCACGCCGGCCACCTCGGCGAAGAAGGCGAGGTCCTTGCCGACCAGCGCCGCCGGCAGGCCCGACACCGACACCCGCAGCGCGCGCGCGCCGTCCACCAGTTCCGCGCCGGCCTGCGCCGACGCCGCGTCCTGCGGCTGCGCCGCCCAGGCGGCCTGGAAAGACGCCGCCTGCGCCGCGGTGCTCGACCGCGCCGGCAGCCGCAACGCGAAGTCGCCCTGCTGCGGGATGCACACGTCCTTGCAGACCAGCCACTGCGCCGACAGCTTCACGTCCAGCGCGTCGCCCTGGAACGACGCCGGCACCGACACCGGCACGGGCAGCAGCAGACGCCCTTCGTAGCCGTAGTTCACCAGCGGCCCGACCGGCAGCCGCATCGGCGTCGGCCACGCGATGTCGCCGGCCGTCGCGCCGCCGCCGAGTTGCCAGGCCAGCGTGGTCGGCAGGCCGGAGTCGCCCGGGTTCTTCCAATAGGTATGCCAGTGCGGCTGGTGCTCGATCAGCAGACCGAGCCAGACCGGCTTGCCCGCGGCCACCCCCTCGGGGGCGTGCGCCACCAGTTCGGCGCGCACCTCGGACGTCTTGACCACCGCGCCCTGGGCCCGGGCCGGCAGCGGCGCCAGCGCCAGGGCTGCGGAAAGGCACAGGGCCAGCGCGCAGGCCAGCCCGGTGGCGGCAGCGCTGAAGCGGGGCGCGGGTGGAAGGGCAGGGCTGCGGGACATCAGGCGTGGGAGCGTAGTGCAAGACGGGAGTTCCGGCTTGCCGCGACCGGTTCGAGCCGTGTCATCCCGTGACGAAACCGGCCTTGCCGCGACTTGTCCGGGGTCAATGCGGTCGGGCGCGGGTTTCTTCGTATAATCCCGCGGCTTTGCTGGACGCATCCGTGGGCACGACGACGCCAGACCGGACTTCACGGTCCGACTCCTGGGACGACGAGGGCCACGACGCCGACGCGAAGCCGCCGTTTCGGCGCTGGACGCGAGAAGAAGCGCTGGCGCTGAAGGCGAAAGACCCGCATGCGGTATCCCCGTGGCGGGTGATCGCGGTCCAGGCCGCGGTCGGGCTGGTGGTGGCGCTCGTTGCGGGCGTCCTCACGGGTCGATTGGATGTTTTCTGGTCGGCGCTTTACGGCGCCGGCGTGGTGGTGGTGCCGGGGGCCTTGATGGCGCGCGGCATGACCAGCCCGCTTTCCAGCGTGTCGCCGCTCGGCAGTGCCGTCAGCTTCATGTTGTGGGAGGGGGTCAAGATCGGGGTTTCGGTCGTGCTGCTGATCCTGGCAGCGCGCATCGTGCAACCGCTGAGCTGGCCGGCATTGCTGGCGGGCCTGGTGGCATGCATCAAGGTGTACTGGGTGGCGCTCGCATGGCGCCGCCGGGTGTGAAGACGAAGAACGACGACGGGTCACGAACAAGCCATGGCAGCCGAAGGACACGCTCCCACCGCCGGTGAATACATCATTCACCACCTGACCCACCTGCAGAATCACAAGCAGAAGTCGGTCGTCGACTTTTCCGTCGTCAATTACGACTCCATCTTCTGGGCCGCGCTGCTGGGCGTGGTCGGTTGCTTCTTCCTGTGGCGTGCGGCAAGCCGCGCCACCTCGGGCGTGCCGGGCCGGTTCCAGGCCGCCGTGGAACTGCTGGTGGAAATGGTCGACAGCCAGGCCAAGGGCATCGTTCACAGCGCCCAGAGCCGCAAGCTCGTCGCACCGCTGGCGCTGACCGTGTTCGTCTGGATCTTCCTGATGAACGCGATGGACCTGCTGCCGGTCGACCTGATCCCCTACATCGTCGAGCACGGCGGCATTGCCAACTACCAGCGCGTGGTGCCCACCGCCGACCTGTCGGTGACCATGGGCCTGTCGCTGTCGGTGCTGCTCGTGTGCCTGGTCTACAACGTCAAGATCAAGGGCCTGGGCGGCTGGGCGCACGAGCTGGTCAGCGCGCCGTTCGGCACCAGCAAGAACCCGCTGTTCGCCGTGGTGCTGGGCATCGTCAACTTCGCGATGCAGATCATCGAGTTCGTCGCCAAGACCGTGTCCCACGGCATGCGGCTGTTCGGCAACATGTATGCCGGCGAACTGATCTTCATGCTGATCGCCCTGATGGGCGGCGCCTGGTCGCTGTCGGCCACCGGCATCGGCCTGGCCATCGGCCAGATCATCGCCGGCAGCGTGTGGGCCATCTTCCACATCCTGATCATCACGCTTCAGGCCTTCGTCTTCATGATGCTGACGCTGGTGTACGTCGGCCAGGCGCACGACGCGCACTGAACCTCACCGCAGTTCTCGCCTTTTCCTTTCCACAAACCAAACGACCTTAGGAGTCATCATGGAAGTCATCAGCTTTGTTGCCATCGCCGCCGGCCTGATCATCGGCCTCGGCGCGCTGGGTGCCTGCATCGGCATCGGCATCATGGGCAGCAAGTACCTCGAATCGGCGGCCCGCCAGCCCGAGCTGATGGGCGAACTGCAGACCAAGATGTTCCTGCTGGCCGGCCTGATCGACGCGGCCTTCATCATCGGCGCCGGTATCGCGCTGTGGTTCGCCACGGCCAACCCGTTCCTGGCCCAGATCGCCAACCTGCCGAAGTAATTCGGTCCACCCCCGGAGCGGCTGCGCCGCTCCCCCTCAAGGGGGCAGCGCCAGCGGCCCGGCAGAGCCGGTTCCGCGGCGCCCGCATGGTTACCGCGACTACTTTCGAGGCAAGAACGTGAGCATCAACGCAACCCTCATCGTCCAGATGATCGTCTTCGCGATCCTCGTCTGGTTCACGATGAAATTCGTCTGGCCGCCGATCACCGCCGCGCTCGACGAGCGTGCGCGCAAGATCGCCGACGGCCTGTCCGCCGCCGACAAGGCCAAGGCCGACCTGGCCGCCGCCAACTCGCGCGTCGAGCAGCAGCTGTCCGCCGCCCGCGACGACGCCGCCAAGCGCCTGGCCGATGCCGAGCGTCTGGCGCAGCAGATCGTCGAGGAGGCCAAGGGCCGCGCCAACGAGGAAGGCGCCAAGATCATCGCCGCCGCCAGGTCCGAGGCGGCCCAGGAGGCCGTCAAGGCCCGCGAGGCGCTGCGCGACCAGGTCGCCGCGCTGGCGGTCAAGGGCGCCGAGCAGATCCTGCGCAAGGAAGTCAACGCGTCCGTGCATGCCGACCTACTGGGTCGCCTGAAGTCGGAACTCTGACCATGGCCGAACTCGCCACCATCGCGCGCCCCTACGCCGAAGCCTTGTTCAAGGCCGGCGGCGGCGCTGCCGAGGCCGAGCAGGTCAATGCGCTGGCCGCCGTGGCCGCCGACGCGCAGTTGCGACAGTTCGCCGACAACCCGAAGGTGAGCGCGCAGCAGGTGCTGTCGGTGATGGGCGGTGCTATCAAGTCGCCGCTGTCGCCCATGGTGCAGGCCTTCCTCGGCGCGGTGCTCGACAACGGCCGCCTGGCCGCGTTGCCCGAGATCGCGCAGCAGTTCCAGGCCCTGGTCAATGCCCGCTCCGGCGTGTCCGACGCTGTGATCGAAAGCGCCTACCCGATCGACGCCTCGGCGCTCGGCGACGTGGTGGGCACTCTCGAGAGGCGTTTCCAGCGCAAGCTCAAGGCCCAGGTCGTCGTGAAGCCCGAGCTGATCGGCGGCATCCGCGTGGTGGTCGGAGACGAAGTGCTCGACACCTCGGTCCGTGCCCGGCTCGAACAAATGAAGACGGCGCTCACTGCCTGAGCGACGCCAGGAGAAAACGATGCAACTCAATCCCGCAGAAATTTCCGAACTCATCAAGAGCCGGATCGAGGGCCTTCAGGGCTCGACCGACATCAAGAACCAGGGCACCGTGGTGTCGGTCACCGACGGCATCTGCCGCGTGCACGGCCTGTCGGACGCGATGCAGGGCGAGATGCTCGAGTTCCCGGCCGGCAAGGACGGCCAGCCGTCCTACGGTCTGGCGCTCAATCTCGAGCGCGACTCGGTCGGCGCCGTGATCCTGGGCGAGTACGAGCACATCTCCGAAGGCGACACGGTCAAGTGCACCGGCCGCATCCTGGAAGTGCCCGTCGGCCCCGAGCTGATCGGCCGCGTGGTCAACGCGCTCGGCCAGCCGATCGACGGCAAGGGCCCGATCAACGCCAAGATGACGGACGTGATCGAGAAGGTGGCCCCGGGCGTGATCGCGCGCCAGTCGGTGAGCCAGCCGGTGCAGACCGGCCTGAAGTCGATCGACTCCATGGTGCCCGTGGGCCGCGGCCAGCGCGAGCTGATCATCGGCGACCGCCAGACCGGCAAGACCGCCGTCGCGGTGGACACGATCATCAACCAGAAGGGTCAGAACATGACCTGCGTCTACGTCGCGATCGGCCAGAAGGCGTCGTCGGTCAAGAACGTGGTGCGCGCCCTGGAAGCCAACGGCGCGATGGACTACACCATCGTCGTGGCGGCGACCGCGTCCGAGTCGGCCGCGATGCAGTACGTGTCGGCCTACTCCGGCTGCACGATGGGCGAGTACTTCCGCGACCGCGGCCAGGACGCGCTGATCATCTATGACGACCTGTCCAAGCAGGCCGTCGCCTACCGTCAGGTGTCGCTGCTGTTGCGCCGCCCGCCGGGCCGCGAAGCCTTCCCCGGCGACGTGTTCTATCTCCACAGCCGCCTGCTCGAGCGCGCGGCCCGCGTCAACGCCGACTACGTCGAGGCCTTCACCAAGGGTGAGGTCAAGGGCAAGACCGGCTCGCTGACCGCCCTGCCGGTCATCGAGACCCAGGCCGGCGACGTGTCCGCGTTCGTGCCGACCAACGTGATCTCGATCACCGACGGCCAGATCTTCCTGGAGACCTCGCTGTTCAACGCCGGCATCCGCCCCGCCATCAACGCCGGCATCTCGGTGTCGCGCGTCGGCGGCGCCGCGCAGACCAACTGGATCAAGGGCCTGTCCGGCGGCATCCGTACCGACCTGGCGCAGTACCGCGAGCTGGCCGCGTTCGCGCAGTTCGCGTCCGACCTGGACGCCGCCACCCGCAAGCAGCTCGACCGCGGCGCGCGCGTGACCGAACTGCTCAAGCAGGCGCAGTACTCGCCGCAGCCGATCAGCCTGATGGGCGCCACGCTGTTCGCCGTGAACAAGGGCTACCTGGACGACGTGGACGTGAAGAAGGCGCTGGCCTTCGAGCACGGTCTGCACCAGCACCTGAAGTCCAGCCACGCGGCCCTGCTGGCCACGATCGAGAAGCACGGCGCCAAGTGGGACAACAAGCCCGCGAAGGACTCGGACAGCGACGACAAGAAGGCCTTCAAGAAGACCTGCATCGACGCCGAGGCCGAACTCACCGCCGCCATCGCGGCGTTCAAGAAGAGCTTCGCCTAAGCGACTGACCAGGAGCAACTGCCATGGCAGTCGGCAAAGAGATCCGCGCCAAGATCAAGTCGGTGGAGAACACCAAGAAGATCACCAAGGCGATGGAAATGGTGGCGGCGTCCAAGATGCGCAAGGCGCAGGAGCGCATGCGCCAGGCCCGCCCGTACAGCGACAAGGTGCGCAACATCGCGGCCAACCTGGCGCAGGCCAACCCCGAGTACCAGTCCCCGTACATGCGTGCGGACGGCAAGGCGCGCGCGGTGGGCTTCATCGTGGTGACCACCGACAAGGGCCTGTGCGGCGGCCTCAACACCAACATGCTGCGGGCCCTGACCACGCGCATGAAGGACGCCCAGGCCGCGGGCCAGACCGTGCAGACGGTGGCCATCGGCAACAAGGGCTTCGGCTTCCTCAACCGGATCGGCGCCAACGTGGTCAGCCATGCCGTGCAGCTGGGCGACGCCCCGCAGCTCGACAAGCTGATCGGCCCGGTCAAGGTGATGCTCGACGCCTTCGTCGAGGGCAGGCTGGACGCGGTGTACCTCTGCTACACAAAGTTCCTGAACACCATGAAGCAGGAGCCGCAGATCGAGGCCCTGCTGCCGCTGGGCGCGGACCGTCTGTCGCAGTCGGCCGACGAGAAGAAGGCCTACGGCTGGGACTACCTGTACGAGCCCGACGCGGCCAGCGTCATCGACGAGCTGCTCAAGCGCTATCTCGAGGCGCTGGTGTACCAGGGCGTGGCCGAGAACATGGCCAGCGAGCAGAGCGCGCGCATGGTGGCCATGAAGGCCGCCACCGACAACGCCGGCAACCTGATTGCCGAGCTCAAGCTCATCTACAACAAGACGCGGCAGGCGGCGATCACCAAGGAACTGAGTGAGATCGTCAGCGGCGCTGCGGCTGTCTGAAGAATACGGATCAAAGGAAGAACACCATGTCTCAAGGCAAGATCGTCCAGTGCATCGGCGCCGTCGTCGACGTCGAGTTCCCCCGCGACCAGATGCCGCGCATCTATGACGCGCTCAAGCTCGACGGCTCCACGCTCACGCTCGAGGTGCAGCAGCAGCTCGGTGACGGCGTGGTCCGCACCATCGCCCTCGGCTCGTCCGACGGCCTGCGTCGCGGCATCGTCGTGCGCAACACCGGCAACCCGATCACGGTGCCGGTGGGCAAGGCCACGCTGGGCCGCATCATGGACGTGCTGGGCGCGCCCATCGACGAGCGCGGCCCGGTCGACCAGACGCAGACGGCGTCGATCCACCGCAAGGCGCCCACCTACGACGAGCTCAGCCCCTCGACCGAACTGCTCGAGACCGGCATCAAGGTGATCGACCTGATCTGCCCGTTCGCCAAGGGCGGCAAGGTGGGCCTGTTCGGCGGCGCCGGCGTCGGCAAGACCGTGAACATGATGGAGCTCATCAACAACATCGCCAAGGCGCACTCGGGCCTGTCGGTGTTCGCCGGCGTGGGTGAGCGCACCCGCGAGGGCAACGACTTCTATCACGAGATGGCCGAGTCGGGCGTCGTGAAGCTCGACAACCTGGGCGAGTCCAAGGTGTCGATGGTGTACGGCCAGATGAACGAGCCCCCGGGCAACCGCCTGCGCGTGGCGCTCACCGGCCTGACCATCGCCGAGTCGTTCCGCGACGAAGGCCGCGACGTGCTGTTCTTCGTGGACAACATCTACCGCTACACGCTGGCCGGCACGGAAGTGTCCGCGCTGCTGGGCCGCATGCCTTCGGCCGTGGGCTACCAGCCGACGCTGGCCGAGGAAATGGGCCGCCTGCAGGAGCGCATCACCTCCACCAAGGTGGGCTCGATCACGTCGATCCAGGCCGTGTACGTGCCCGCGGACGACCTGACCGACCCGTCGCCCGCCACCACCTTCGCCCACCTGGACGCCACCGTCGTGCTGTCGCGCGACATCGCCGCGCTGGGCATCTACCCCGCCGTGGACCCGCTGGACTCCACCAGCCGCCAGGTCGACCCCAACGTCGTGGGCGAGGAGCACTACTCCACCACCCGCGCCGTGCAGGCCACCCTGCAGCGCTACAAGGAACTGCGCGACATCATCGCCATCCTGGGCATGGACGAACTGTCGCCCGAGGACAAGCTGGCCGTGGCCCGCGCGCGCAAGATCCAGCGCTTCCTGTCGCAGCCCTTCCACGTGGCCGAGGTCTTCACCGGCTCGCCGGGCAAGTACGTGCCGCTGAAGGAAACCATCCGCGGCTTCAAGATGATCGTGGCCGGCGAATGCGACCACCTGCCCGAGCAGGCGTTCTACATGATCGGCACCATCGACCAGGCGTTCGAGAAGGCCAAGAAAATCCAGTAACGGCTCCCCCGTTCACGAGGAACCCGCATGAGCACCATTCACGTCGACGTCGTCTCCGCCGAGGAAAGCATCTTCTCGGGCGAGGCCAAGTTCGTCGCGCTGCCGGGCGAGGTGGGCGAGCTGGGCATCTACCCGCGCCACACGCCGCTGATCACGCGCATCCGTCCGGGTGCGGTGCGCATCGAGCGTGCCGACAACGGCCAGGAAGAGTTCGTCTTCGTCGCCGGCGGCATCCTGGAAGTGCAGCCCAACTGCGTGACCGTGCTGGCCGACACCGCCATCCGCGGCCACGACCTCGACGAGGCCAAGGCCAGCGAGGCCAAGAAGCTGGCCGAGGAAGCGATGAAGAACGCCAAGAGCGACATCGACTTCGCCGCCGCGCAGAGCGAGTTCGCCACCATGGCGGCGCAGCTCGCCGCGATCCAGAAGCTGCGCAAGAAGTAGGCGCGTCGCGCTCCCGCCAAGGGCCGCCCCGGGCAACCGGCGCGGCCCTTTGCCTTGGGCGCGTCCGCAACCGGGTCACCGGCGCGCTCCGCGCGGTGGGCGCGTTGACCGGCCGCTCGCCGCGCAGAATGCGCCGATGGCCTCAGCCCCCCCACCGTCGCCCCTGGTGCTGGCGATCCGCCGGTCCTTCGCCGCGCACGCCGACCCCGCCCGGGCCGTGCCGATGCGGGCCTACATGAAGTCCGCGATGCCTTTCCACGGCATCGCCACGCCGCTGCGCCGCCGGCTCACGGCCGACGCCGTGCGGGCGCACCCGGCCGCCGACACCGCGGCGCTGGTGCGCGACATGCAGTCGCTGTGGCAGGGCGCCACCCACCGCGAGGAGCGCTATGCCGCCATCGAGCTGCCGCGCACCGGGCGCCGCCATCCCCGGCTGGTGGACCTGTCGCTGCTGCCGCTGGCGCGCCGCCTCGTGGCCGAGGGCGCCTGGTGGGACTGGGTGGACGACCTGTCCGGCAACCTGCTGCCGCGCCTGATCGAGCGCGACCCGGAAACCGTGCACGCCGAGCTGCGCGCCTGGGCGCACGGTGACGACCTGTGGCTGCGCCGCGCGGCCATGCTTGCGCAGCGCAACCTGAAGCCCGCGCTGTTCGACGCGCGGCTGCTCTACGAGACGATCCTGCCGTCCGTCGGCCCGGCCACGCCGCTGGCCGCCGAGTTCTTCATCCGCAAGGGCATCGGCTGGGCGCTGCGCGAGCGGTCCTGCGACGCACCGGACGAGGTGCGCGCCTTCTGCCGGGAGTACGCTTCGCAACTCGCGCCGCTGACGGTGCGCGAGGCGCTCAAGGCGCTGCAACGGCGCGAGCAACGACGTCCCCCACAGGAGTAGACGATGGCCGGCAAGAGCGACAGCAAGGGCAACGGCAACGGCAAGGGCAACGGCAAGAGCGACCGCATGGGCAAGGGCGAGTACCAGGAAAAGCTCGCCCCGCTGCAGCTCGAGCTCAATCGCATGGCGCGCTGGCTGCAGGCCACCGCGCGGCGGCTGGTGGTGGTGATCGAGGGCCGCGACACCGCAGGCAAGGGCGGCGTCATCGCCGCCCTGTCGGACACGCTCAACCCGCGCCAATGCCACGTGGTGGCGCTGTCCAAGCCGAGCGACCGCGAACGCACGCAGTGGTATTTCCAGCGCTACGTGCCGCACCTGCCCGCGGCTGGCGAGATCGTGCTGTTCGACCGCAGCTGGTACAACCGCGCCGGCGTCGAGCCGGTGATGGGTTTCTGCACGCCGGAGCAGACGGCCGCATTCCTGAAGCAGGCGCCTCAGTTCGAGAAGCTGCTGGTCGACGACGGCGTGCTGCTGTTCAAGTACTGGCTCACGGTGAACCAGGCCCGGCAGGAAGAGCGCTTCGCCGAGCGCCTGGCCGACCCGATGAAGCAGTGGAAGCTGTCGCCCATCGACCTGAAGGCGCGCGAGAAGTACGCCGCCTACACCAAGGCGCGCGAGACCATGCTGGCCGCCACCCACACGCGCCACGCACCGTGGACGCTGGTGGACTTCAACGACCAGCGCCGCGGCCGCCTCACGCTGATCCGCCACCTGCTGGACCACCTGCCCGACATCGCCGTGCCGGCCGAAACCATCGCGTTCCCGCCGCTGGCGGGCCGGCCGCTGAAGGAGACCTTCCGCGGGCCGGTCAGGCCGATACCGGGCGTGGACTGAGCTGGAGAACCCATGAAGATCACCGTCACCACCGTCGTCGACGCCCCGCTGCATGAAGTCTGGCGCGCGTACACCACGCCCGAAGACATCAAGGCCTGGAACGCCGCGTCGCCCGACTGGCACACCACGGCGTCGACCGTCGACCTGCGACCGGGAGGCCGGTTCTCGTCCCGCATGGAAGCCAGGGACGGATCGTTCGGCTTCAACTTCGAGGGCGAGTACACCCAGGTGGTCCCACACCGGCGCATCGAATACACCTTCGGCGACCGTGCCGGCGTCGTCGAGTTCGCCGACGGGCCCGGCGGTGTCACCGTGACGGTCACCTTCGACGGCGAAACCTCGCATTCCGAGGCGCAGCAGCGTGAGGGCTGGCAGGCGATCCTCGACAACTTCGCGCGTCACGTGAAGGGCAAGCCCGCGCCTCGATGAGGCCCGATGCAGTCGGGCCGGCCACAGGC
>WBZX01000460.1_pt1 | contig 30966 bp, 24 predicted proteins | sample 5204211 | NCBI WGS metagenome assembly WBZX01 (sample SAMN12344362, study PRJNA552823) | activated sludge metagenome | biome: Activated sludge suspended growth; feature: Nitrification reactor; material: Wastewater; isolation source: activated sludge from nitrification reactor of wastewater... | reverse complement strand
GCCCGCTTTACGCTTGCCGCGATGGGCGCCGATGGCGAAGCGGTGCGCCTCGTCGCGGAGCCGCTGCAGCTAGTAGAGGACCGGGCTTTTCTCGTCGAGCCGGAACGGGGCGCGGCCGGGGATGAAGAAGCGCTCGCGGCCTGCGTCGCGAGGCCCGGTACTTGCCCCTGTAGTACCGGTGGGATGCGCTCGGCGTCGAGCTTGGGCTCGTACACCGTCGCCGGCGCGGCGGTGGCCGTGGGCGCCGGCGCGGCGTCTTTCGGGCTGTCGCACGCCGAGGGCGCGAGCACGAGTACCGCCGTCCACCAGCTGCGGGAGGAGCTTCGCTTCATGGCGTGAGGGTAGACGGAGCGCACCCCGCTTCGATCACGGCCGCTTCGCGCCTGCGCCGAGCCAGCCCACGAGCGTGTGGGCGGCCGCGGCTGCGGGGGCCAGTACGTTTCAGGCTCGCACGTAGGCGAAGTCGAGATCCTGGCCGCCGAGGCCGTGGCTGGGTGGGCGGATCCAGTTGGCGTACTTGCCCGGCTCGGTGACCGGCTGCATGAGCGCGCGGAGTTCCGCGGAGTCGGCCGGCGACAGCAGCCACGCGTCGCGGTTGCGCGCGAACGTCTCCGCGTCGACCAGCGCGCCCGTGGGGTCGAAGCTGTGACCCGCGTAGAGTCCCTGCCGGCGGTTGAAACGGCGGTGGGGCAGCACCACGCGCAGTGGCGAGCCCATCGCCTCGAGACGGCGGTTCCACTTACGGACCGCGCGTTCACAGTCGGCGATGTAGTCGTCGCGCAGCACCTCGTTCATGGCGTTGCGCAGCGGCACGTCGATCTCGTCGAGCTGGCCGCCCTCGACCACGGCCATGCGGTAGTGCCCCTGCGCGGCGCGGTGGTCGGCGTAGCGCTCGCGCTCGTGGAACCGCCCCTTGAGACCGGCGGCGAAGTAGTTGGCGGCGTTGCTCGAGATCTCGCTGCCGAACAGATCGAGGCAGCTCGAGAACCACGTGTTGACGGCACGCTGGATGATGTCGAAGGCAATGCCACCCTGGGCCCGCGCGTCGCCGTTGGGGTCCTGCATCGAGAGCTCGGCGGTGCGCAGGATGATGCGCTCGAGCCCGGTCTCACCCACGAAGAGATGGAAGGCCTCCTCGGTCAGCATGAACTCGCAGCTGCGAGCCAACGGATCGAAGCCGCTCTCGCGCAACGCGGCCAGCTGGAACTTGCCGTCGCGGTCGGTGAACATCGTGAAGGCGAAGAAGCTCAGCCAGTGCTCGCACGGGTCGTTGAAGGTGCCCAGCACTCGGGGCTTGTCGGGGTTGCCCGAGCGGCGCTCGAGCAGCTCGTCGGCCTCGTCGCGGCCGTCGACGCCGAAGTACTTGTGGAGCAGATAGACCATCGCCCACAGATGGCGGCCTTCCTCGACGTTGACCTGGAAGAGGTTGCGCATGTCGTAGAGGCTCGGCGCCGAGGCACCGAGCAGGCGCTGCTGCTCGACGCTGGCGGGCTCGGTGTCGGCCTGCGTCACGATGATGCGACGCAGCGCGTTGCGGTGCTCGCCGGGGACCTCGCGCCACGCCGGTGCGCCGGCGGTGTCACCCGCGGGCACGCGCGCGTCGTCGTGGGGCGTGCCGAGGAACACGCCCCAGCGGTACTCGGGCATCTTCACGTAGCCGAAGTTGGCCCAGCCCTCGGCGCCCACGTCGATCGCGGTGCGCAGGTAGATGTCGTGGCCGGCGAACTGCGACGGCCCCATCTCGTGCCACCAATCGAGGTACTTGGGCTGCCAGTGTTCGAGGGCCCGGCGGATCTTGGGATCGTCGGCCAGCCCGACGTTGTTGGGGATGCGCGCGTTGAGATCGACGGTCGCCATGCCACGCCAGCGTGCCGCCGCGACCGGTGGGGAAACCAGTGCAGCGATTTCGGCGCGGCTCGGCGTTCGTGATCAGGCGCATGCAATCGTTGCCGAGCGGGCGGCGGTGTGTGGGCTCGCACCGGCGTTGGATCACGCAGGGGCGTGTCCGTCGGCTAGAGCAGCGCCGAGACCAGGTCGGCGCGGCCGAGGTGCACCGCGATCGCATTGGCGATCGCTGCGTCTTCGTCGAGCCCACCGATCGCGAGGTCGCTGTCGCCGTCGTCTTCGGTCACGAAGTAGCGCGACGCGGCCTGGATCTGCTGACGCACGTGGCCCGGGGTGCCGGGCTGCACCGCGTCGAGCAGCGCCTCGCAGATGCGGGCGATGTCGCGGGCCAGCGCGTCGTCGACGTAGGGGTTCGCGGCCGCGGCGGCCTCGATGCGTGCGACGTGGCCGCGGATCTGCGCGCGCAAGGTCTCGTCGTCGAGGCGCGGCTCGGCCAGCAGCCGCGCGAAGACCTCGCGCGCGACCGGCGGGATGCCGGCGATGGCCTCGTCGGCCGCGGGGATGCGCAGCTTGGGTACGCGTCGCGCCGCAGGGCCCTCGGCCAGCCACTGCGCGCGCGACTTGGTGAAGCACAGGGTCTCGGGCTCGCGTGGGGCGGCCGGGGTGAAGGCGAGCTTGTGCAGCACGCGAATCGACGGCTCGAGCTCGGCCAGGGTCTGTGCGAAGATCTCGGTGACGTCGTCGTGCTCGAACGCCCAGTCGACCAGCGCCGACGCGGCCTCGGTCGCGAAGCCGCGTCGCTGTTGATCGTCGACGATGCTGTAGCCGAGCTCGACGGCGCCGTGCTGCGGCGGGCCCTTGAGGCCGACGGTGCCGATCAGCGACGGCCGACCTTCGGGCCCGTGGTGGAGCACGACGTAGCGCATCCACCAGCCCAGCTGAGCGGGGCCGCGGTGGAGCGCATCGAGGGTGTAGCGCAGCGCGCCCTCGTCGAGCTCCCGCGGCGGCCAGCTGGCGGGGATGTCGGCCGCGAGCAGACCGCCGAGCTTGCTCGTGCCCTTGGCGAGGTCCTCGAGCGCGACCAGCACGTGCTGCGCCGTCGCGGTGACGAGGTCGAGTCGGGCGGTCCTCAGGCGTCGTGCGGTCATGCGTCTCGGGTCCGCTCCGCGCGGAGCGGCCACCAAGCGTACTGCATGGGCGGCGGGCCTGCCCACCCGCCCGCGGGGCGCTCGCGCAATCGCGGCCGGCTGCGACGAGCGAGACCCCTTGCGGGGTCGGGCGGCTAGCCGAGCGCGAACACCAGGAAGTCGGTCACACCGACGTCGCGGCCGAGCTGCTTCAACAGGGTCGTGACCTGGCCGCGGTGGTGGGTCTGGTGGTTGAAGAGATGCGAGATGGCGATCCACAGCGCGTGCTCGCGGGTGGTGCCGGCCATGTTGGTGTAGCGCAGCGTCGCGCCGAGGACCTCGTCGTCGAGATCCTCGATCCAGGCGACGATGACCTGATCGAGCGCGACCCGCTCGCGGCGCAGCGTGTCGAAGGCAGGCGTGCTCCCCGGCGCCAGGCCCTGCACGCCATACTCCAGCTCGGCCTCCTCCAGCGCGGGGAAGTCGAAGCCCGCCGTGCGGAAGCGGGACAACCAGATGCGATCGGCCTGCAGGATGTGGTGGAGGGTCCGGTCGACCGAGCCGAAGAACGCGCCGAGATCGCGGCTGCGCTCGTCGTCGCCGAGCTCGGCGACGACGTCGTAGAGCTGGCGATTGAAGCGCTCGTTGTAGCGGGCGAAGGCGCGGTAGTGGTCGATGAGAGAGGGGCTCGTCGGCATCGCGGGCGCGATCATGCCCGGAATCCCATGCCGTCGCCCGCCCGCGGCGCCGCGGGCCGCGACGCCGGTGCCCAGGCGAGCTGGGTGGGAGCGCGACGCGATCGCCATGGCAGGCGCGCCACGGTCCCGGGAATCCCAGCGCATTCGGCTGGTACACAACCCGCAGCGTCGCGGTCGTCCGCCCACGATGACTGCCGCCTCGCCCGATCGTGCCCGAAGGTCCCATTCCTGGCCGCTCGCATGCGTGGTGGCGCTCGCGGGCTGTGACGGTGAGCCCGCGATTGGCGACGAGATCGACCGCACGATCGACTTCGCGGTGACCGCCGTCGATGGCCCCGTACTGCACTCGCCCTACGTCCGCGGCGCCGACTTCGAGGTCCGTGCCTGGGCCGGCGGCTCCGACATCGCGCTGTCGGACTGCGTGCTGGCCTCGAGCGATCCCGAGGTGCTGCGGGTCGAGGCCAACGACGACGGCGATGGCACCCACGCCCATGCCTACGCCGTCGGTCAGGGGGCGGCCAGCTTGCTGCTGCTGGACGGCGATGGCGACGTGGTCGCCAGTCGCGAGGTCGAGATCCGCATGCCGACGCGGGTGGTACTGCGCGCCGCCGCGCCGCTCATGCTCGATCGCCCCGACGTCCCCAGCGAGGTCGAGGACGTGCAGCTCGTCCGCGACGGCGAGGCGGTGTTCCAGGTCGAGTACTTCGACGGCGTCACACGCTTGCACGGCAGCGGCGCGCTCGGGGTCAGCGCCCACGACGGACTCGGTGCGAGCGTGACCCGCGAGCACCTCGCCGAAGACCGCGACTGGTTGTGGTTGCAGGGCACCGTGCTCGGCCGTCGCGAGGTCACGCTCAGCGCGGGCGGCGAAGAGTTCGCGACCGTTGCCGGCAACGTCGTCGACGCCTCGGCGATCGTCGAGGTCGATCTGTTCGGCCAGGACGAGTCGCACGCGGCCGTCGACGCACAGCTCGTGGTCATCGCGCGCGCAAGCGACGTCGCGGCGCGTCCGGTGTGGGGTGCGGCGTTCGATTGGACGCTCGCCGGCGGCGAGGTCGAGGCCGAGGGCGATCTCTTCCGCTATGCCTACGCGCCGGGCGACGAGCACCCGCTCGAGGTCGCGATCGACGACGAGGGCGGCACCATGCGCATCTCCGCTGGCGAGGCTGCGCTCGCGGGTCCATCGCTCGGCTGTGCCGTCGATGGTCGCGGTGCGCCGACCCGCCGCGGTGCCCTGGCGCTCGCGCTGGGTGTGCTCGTGGCCGCCCGCGTGGGCCGCCGTCGTCGGGCGCCGCGCGATCCTTGAATTGCGGCGCATCGCCGTCGACCAGGCCGGCCTCGCGCGGGCGTCCGGGGGGCGCCCGCGATGCTTGCGGCGAGCCCGGGTTGCCCGCCAGACTCTGGCCTGTCCGTGAGCCTTTCGCGTACCCACGTGCCCGAGCCGACCGAGCGGCTCGGCGACAGCACCGAGGACGGCGAAGGCGATCGGCCGGTGATGGTCGAGCCGCCGCGCCGCGGCCAGTCGATCGGTCGCTACGTGGTGCTCGACCGCGTCGGTGCCGGCGCCACCGGCATCGTGTTCGCGGCCTACGATCCCGATCTCGATCGCCGGGTCGCGATCAAGCTCCTGCGCCAGCGCCAGATCGGCGACGACGCCCGCATGATGCGCGAGGCCCAGGCGGTCGCGAAGGTGGTGCATCCCAACGTGGTCGGCGTGCACGATGTCGGCATCTGGCGCGACGGCGTGTTCGTGGCGATGGAGTTCGTCGAGGGCGAGAGCCTGGCGCACTGGCTGCACGGGGGGCCGCGTGGTTTCGAGCCCGTGATGTCGGCGTTCGTCCAGGCCGGGCGCGGCCTGGCGGCCGCCCACGAGGTCGGCATCGTGCACCGCGACTTCAAGCCCGACAACGTGCTGGTCGGTCGCGATGGTCGCGTGCGGGTGGCGGACTTCGGGCTCGCGCGCGCGGCCGAGCCGCGCAGCGTCGACGACACGGTGCCGACGCCGCTGACCCACTCGGGATCGCTGCAGCTCAATCTGACGGCGCCGGGCACCCTGGTCGGAACGCCGGCGTACATGGCACCCGAGCAGCACCTGCGGCGTACGTGCACGGCCGCAAGTGATCAGTTCTCGTTCTGCGTCGCGCTGTGGGAGGCGCTGTTCGGCGAGCGTCCGTTCGGCGGTGAGAGCCTCGCGCTGCTGGCGGTCAACGTCATCGAGGGCAATGTCCGCACCCCGACGGACGGCGGCGCGGTGCCGCGGCGCACCCGCGAGGTGCTGATGCGGGGGCTGTCACCCGATCCGAGCGCGCGCCATCCCTCGATGCACCAGTTGCTGGCGCGACTGGAGGAGACGCTGCCGCGACGTCATCGACGCTGGTGGACGGTCGGCCTGCTCGCGCTCGGTATCGGGGCCGGCTTCGCCGCCGCGCGCATGTCGAGCGCACCGACGACGCCCGAGTGCTCCGCCGCGACCTCGCCCGTCGCACCGGTGTGGGACGGCTCGCAGGCGGCTGCGATCGAGCAGGCGTTCGCGAAAGCGACCCAAGAGGACTGGGCGCCGGTGACCGCCCGCACCATCACGTCGCAGCTGGGCGACCATGCCGAGCGCTTCACCGCGCAGTGGACCGAGCTGTGCGAGGCGCAGCGCGACGCCGGTGGCGAGGCCCCGCCCGCGGTCGCGCAGCGCCTCGCGTGCATGGAGGACCGCCAGCGCGAGTTCGCGGCGGTGGTCGAGCTGATGCTGGCGGTCGATGCCGACACCGCGGCCAACGCGGTCGACGTGCTCACGGGGCTGCGCGAGATCGAGTACTGCACCGCCGACGAGGCGCTGCGTCAGCGCAGCGCGGTGCCGCCGACGGCGTTGATGCCCGAGGTCGCGGTCGTGCGCGAGGGCATCGAGCGGGCCGCGGCGCTGCGCCGCGGCGGCAATCACCAGCGCAGCGACGCGCTGCTCGACGAGCTGCGGGGCCGGGCCGCCGACATCGGCTGGCCGCACATCGAGCTCGAGGTCGAGGCGGCGATCATGGGCGGAACCGGCAGCGGGGCCGAGCTCGAGCTGTCGCGGCTGCGCACCGGCTTCGATCGCGCGCTCGCGACCAACGACCCTGGGCTCGCATCGCGGTTTGCGCTCGCGCTCGGATGGGAGCACGGCTATCGGCGGCACGAGTTCTCGGTGGGCCGCGAGTGGATCGCGACCGGTCGGGCGCTGCGCGACGCCGCCGGTGGCGACTGGCTGCTGGGCGTGACCGCGCTGAACAACCTCGCGGTGATCGAGTCGGTCGAGGGCAACAGCGATCGCGCCGGCACGCTGTTCGACGAGGCGATCGCGCTGGCGACGGCGCACGATCGCAACGGCAACCGCGTCGCGCAGCTGCGCGAGAACCTCGCCAGCTACGAGGCCGCGCGCGGCAACCATGCCTCCGCGCGGGTGTTGCTGGTGGAGCTGCTGGCGCGCAGTCGCGAGCAGCTCGGCAACAACCACCCCCGCACCCACGAGATCCTCACCAACCTCGGCGTGGTCGATCTGCGCATGGGGAACTGCGCGTCCGCTCAGACCTACCTCGACGACGCCGCACGCATCGGCGACGGCCGCGACGTCGACGCGCAGACCCGGGCGCAGGTGGTCGCGGCGCTCGCGAGCCTCGCCGCCGCGAGTGGCCGCACCGACGCCGAGTTGGTGCACCTGCGCGAGGCCCTGCGCCTGAGCGAGCGTGACGCGCGGCGACCGGCCGCAACGCTGCTGCGCCGCGCCGACCTGGTGCTCGCGCTGCTGGCCGACCCGAGCCGTCACCGCGCCGAGATCCTCGAGGGCATCGCGGCGCTCGACGAGCCTGGCCTCGAGCCGGGCTACGTCAGCGAACCAATCCTCGCCCGTGCAGCGCGTGCGGCCGCGGCGGGCACCATGGGCGAGCTCGCGATCCTGCGCGCCGAGGCGGCCGCGCTCGGGAGCGCCGAGGCCATCGAGCGGGTGGTCGTCCACATCCAGCTGCTCGCGTTCGCGGTGCAGGCCTGGGCCGCCCATGTCGATGGCGACGCGTCGCGCAGGTCGGCGGCGATCGATCGCCTGGTGGCGGTCGATCTCACGCGGAGCCGCGAGCCGGCGGCGGTCACGGGCACCGCGGTGCAGGTCGCGAAGCTGTGGCGGTCGTTCGCGCCGCAGGACGAACGCCTGGCGCCGTGGCTCGAGCGCGTGCGCGCCGAGGCCGGCGCCCACGGCGGGCGCGATGGCTGCTTCGCGCGATGGGTCGACCGCGAGCTCGGCCGATCGCCACAGTGAGCCGCGCCGCGCTGCTACCATCTCGGCGCCACGCGATGGAGACCTGGCGGCAGCTGCTCGGAGTGTTCGTCGCCGGCGGGGTCGGGGCTTGCCTGCGTGTCGTGATCGCGACGGCGATCGACGAGCGCGGCGATCGGATCCCACTGGGCACGTGGGCGGTGAACCTGCTCGGCTGCCTCGCGATCGGCATCCTCGCCACGTGGGTGCCCCGCGGCCCGTGGCGGACGATCGCGATCGGTGGCCTGCTGGGCGGCTTCACCACCTACAGCTCGTTCGCGCTGCTGTCGTGGGAGCTCACCCGCGACGATCGGCTCGGCGCCGCGCTGCTGCTGGTCGCCGGGCACGTCGTCGGTGGCCTCGTCGCGGTCGCGCTCGGGGCGTGGCTGGGCGGGCTGCTGCAGCCCAGCCCGTGAGCGTCACATCGAGATCGAGCCCTTGCGGAAGTCGCTCGACGCCAGGTGCACGTTGACCAACACCGGCGTGTGCGCCCCGGCCAGCGCCTTGGCGCGCGCCAGCGTGTCGTCGATCGCCGCGGCGTCGCGCAGCTCGAGCCCGGCGCCGCCGAAGCCCTCGGCGACCTTCTCGTAGGCGGTGCGCCGCAGCACCGTGCCGATGTCGTCGCCCAGCAGGGTGACCTGGTCGCGGGCGATCTGCGCCCAGCTGGCGTCGTTGCCGACCACCGCGATGATGCCGAGGCCGTGGCGAACGAAGGTGTCGAACTCGGCCAGGCCGTAGCCCGCGGAGCCATCGCCCCACAGCAGCCAGACCTCGGCGTCCGGGCGCACCAGCTTGGCACCGATGGCGAAGCCGGCACCGACGCCGAGCGTGCCGAAGACCCCGGGATCGAGCCACGACAGCGGCCCGCGCGGCGCCGTGGTGTACGACGCAGTCGCGACGAAGTCGCCACCGTCGGCCACGAGCACCGAGTCGTCCGCGAGCACGCGATCCATCGTGGCGAACAAGCGCAAGGGCGGCACCAGCTCGGCGGTCGCGGTGGCCTGTTGCTCGATCTCCTGCTCGCGCTCGCGATCGCGGGTGCGCAGGCGGTCCTTCCACGGCGCGAGCACGTCGCGGCCGGCATCGAGCTCGCGCGCGAGCGACAGCAGCGACTCGCAGGGATCCGCGATGATTGCCTGGGTCGGTCGGCGGTTCTTGCGGGCGTCGGACTCGCTGCGGTTGAGTGCGATGATCTTGGCCTTGCGCCCGATGTGCAGCCCGTAGTTGAGGCGGAAGTCGTTGGGCACCCCGGCGAGCACGACCACGTCGGCCTCGCGCAGCGCGGCAGTGCGCTTGTGGCGATACAGCAGAGGATGGCGGGCGCCGAGCAGGCCGCGCGCCATGCCCGAGAGGTAGACCGGCGCGCCGATGCGCTCGAGTGCGTCGCGCAGCCGCGCGGTCTCCTGGGGTCCACGCACGGTGGCTTGGCTGCCCACCACGATCACCGGGCGCTCGGCCCCCTGCAGCAGCTTGGCGGCCCTCGCGATCGCGTGGGGGAACGCGGTCGGTAGCTCCGGCACCACGCGCGCGCGGGCGACGGCCTTGCCGGCGCCGGCGAACACCCGCGCCAGGTGGGCCCGCAGGTACAGCTGCAGCGCCATGTCGGGCAGGCTCTTGGCCTCCGACGCCGCCTTGGCGCCGATCATCTCGCGCACGGTGGCTTCGTCGTAGAGCAGATCGACCGGGCACTCGACGAACACCGGCCCCGGCACGCCCGACAGCGCCGCCTCGAACGCGCGCTCGAGCGTGGGCACCAAGTCCTTCACGCGCCCGACGCTCTCGCACAGCTTCACGTGGGGGGCGAACAACGCCATCTGATCGATGTCCTGCAGTGCGCCGCGTCCCCGCAGGATCGTCGCGGTCGCGCCACCCAGCAGCACCACCGGCGACTGCGCCAGCTGAGCGTTCTTGATCGCCGTGATGGTGTTGGTCACACCCGGGCCGGCCGTCACCGCCGCGACCCCGGGCACACCGGTCAGCCGCGCGACGGCGTCGGCGGCGAACACCGCGGTGGCCTCGTGGCGCACGTCGATCACGCGGATGCCCTGGGCCTTGGCGCCGGTGAGGATCGGCGAGATGTGTCCGCCGCACAGCGTGAACAGGAACTCGACGCCTTGGCGCGCGAGCACCGACGCGATCAGATCACCGCCGTGCATCGTCGCCTCCGTCCTGGGCCAGCACGTGACGCGGCGGCACGAAACAGGTCATCCGCGCCTGCATGACGACGCGCTCGTCGCAGCGCACTTCGACGTCGACGATGTGTTTCTTGCCCGCGACCTCGGTGCGGGTGGCGGTCGCGCGGACGCGATCGCCGACCCGCACCGGCGCGAGGAACTTGCTCTCGGCGGCGCCGAGCACCACCGTGGGTTCGTCGATCGCCAGCATCGCGGCATGGTCGGCCAGGCCGAACACGAAGCCGCCGTGCACGAGGCCGCTGTCATCGGCGCGCATGCGCGGCGTCGCGACGAACTCGACGAGGGCGGTCCCGGGCGACAGCAACACCGGCGTGCCGCAGAGCTCGGCATCGAGCAACGCGTGGGTTTGAGGCATCGCGCGCACGATACCAAGGCCGTGCGCCCCCGCGCCGCGCGCACGACCACGGACGCTCAGCGCAGGCGGAAGGTCATCCCCAGCGTCAGCATCCCGGTGACGGGACCCGGGAACTGGATCGGAGCCTCGACACCGCCGGCGTTCTTGGCGTGGAACTCGGGCCCGACGACCGGCATCGACACGCCGACGCCGAGCATGATGCCGATGACCCGCGTGAGCGCGACCTGGTAGTCGCCCTTGAGCACGCCCGCGACGTACGGGGTCGCGCTGCGACCGGGGCGATCGAAGCCGATCCAGCGGTGGGTCATCGCGCCGGCCTGACCGCCGACGCACATGCGCACGCGGTGCTTGTAGACGGTCTTGGCGCCGCAGCCGTCGAGCGTGAAGACGCCGAGCGCGTTGCCGATCTTGCCGGGCCCGAACGCGAAGGGGCGGCCACCGACCGCCTGCACACCGGCGCGGACCATGAAGCCCTGGGTGCCCACGGCGAACGCCGCGTCGCCGCCGAAGTAGCCGTGGGGGAGCAGCTGCGTGATCGCGACGCCCTGCACCTCGACCGCCATGTATGCGCGTCGCTGCGTGGGCGTGCCGTCGGCTGCGGTCATGTTCGAGTCGTCCGCGGGCAGGGGCTCGGCTGCGGGGGTGGCCCGCGCGTGAGCAGACCCACCGAGCGCGAGCCACGAAGCCGCGAGCCCAGCGACCAGTGACCGCGACAAGTTGGGGCTTCGGCCCCACGCCGATGCGTGCAGCATGTTCACAACCCTACGGGCCGGGCGCCGTCGCGCCAAGTCGACAGTGATGGATTTCGCGGGAACGCCGTCGCCACTGGGCCAACACGACGCTCGCGGGGTGATGGCTGCGCGGATGTGGGACGGTCGCGCGGAGCTCTCGCGCCCGCGGCCCTCGGCACCGCGGGCCCATGCTCGCCGCGACCTCGAAGGGACGGGCACGCAGCTGCCCACCGTCGTCGACGGCCGCGCGGCGAGGGCGGCCGGGCGGGCGTGTATCATGCGGCGCACCGATGGCGCTGCGTGATCTCGGAGACCGGCTCCCGCTGCTGCGACGCGTGTGGGTCGACCCGCCCCATCGCGTGGTGCGTCGGCTGATCACGACCGGGAGCCGCAGCGGGCTGCTCACCGCCTTCACCGGCCACCCGCTCGAGAGCATGCGTGTCGCAGTCTCGCGGGGGCTCGGGGTCCGCTCGCTGCACGGCCTGCACGCCGGCGCCGCGCCCGACCGCATGGCGGTCTGCGATGCCCGGCGCGCGCTCGACTACCGCGCGATCGATGCCGAGATCGATCTCGTCGCGGGGGTGCTGCGCGATCACCTCGGAGCCTCGCGACACGCCCCGGTCGCCGTGATGATGGAGAACCGCGTCGAGTACGTGACGGTGTGGTTCGCACTGTTCCGGCTCGGCATCACGTGTGCCCACGTCGGGCGGCATAGCACCGCACAGGAGCTGGAGTTCGTGCTCGAGCGCAGCGGTGCGCGGGTCGTCGTGGCCTCCGATCAGACCATCGCGGCGGTCGAGGCGGTGCTCGAGCGTCGCGGCGAGCTCGATCTGCGGGTGCTGCGGGCCGGGCGTGGGCCGGCGCGCCCGCGGGTGTGGTCCTACGACGCCGCCATCGCGCGTCAGCGTGCCGCCGGCGTGCGCCTGCACGTCGAGAAGGGGCCGAGCGACAACGTCGTCTACACCTCGGGCACCACCGGCAAGCCCAAGGGCGCGGTGCGGGACATGGGCGCCATGGGTGCCACCGAGCTGCTGCGCGTGCTCGAGCGTCTGCCGCTGCACGCCGGTGATCGCCACCTCGTGTGCGCGCCGCTGTACCACTCGAGCGGGCAGGTCTTCGCGCTGCTCAACACGGCGCTCGGCAGCTCGCTGGTGCTGCAGGAGCACTTCGACGCGGAGGACACCCTGCGCACGCTCAGTGAGCAGCGCATCCAGAACGTGTTCATGGTCCCGACCATGATCCATCGCGTGCTCGATCTGCCCGATGAGGTCCACGCGCGGTGGCCAACGCCCGACCTGCGGGTGGTGATCTCGGGCGCGGCACCCTTCAACACCGCGCTGCGCGAGCGAGCGATCGCCCGCTTCGGCGCCGCGACGGTGTTCGACTTCTACGGTGCCACCGAGCTGGGCTGGGTCACGTTGGTCGACGGCGCCGAGATGCTCGCGCGCCCCGGTACACTCGGGCGCGCGATCCCGGGCCAGGAGATCGGCATCTTCGACGACGCCGGTCGCCGCCTGCCCGCCGGGCACACCGGCAGGGTCTACACCCGCAGCGCGCAGCTCATGCTCGGCTACCTGCGCGACCGCGGGGCCACCGACGAGACCATGCTCGGCGACTGGGTCACGGTCGACGATCTCGGCTACCTCGACCACGACGGCTACCTGTTCCTCACCGGCCGTGCGCGCGACATGGTGATCTCCGGCGGCGTCAATCTCTATCCCGTCGAGATCGAGAACGCGTTGTCGCAGCACCCCGACATCGCCGATGTCGCCGTGATCGGCGTGCCCGACGTGGAGTGGGGCGAGCGCCTGGTCGCGGTGGTGGTGCCGCGCACGGACGGGTTCGACGCCGACGCGGTGCGGCTGTGGGCCCGCGGCGTGCTCGCGCCGGCGAAGATTCCGCGGCAGTTCGCGTGCGTCGACGAGCTGCCGCGCAACCCCACCGGCAAGGTCGTCAAGCGCGACCTGGTGGCGCGGATCTCGGGGGCGCCGCAGCCCTGAGGACGCGTCGGCCGTCGCGCGATCGTGCCGACCTCGAGGTGGCCGTGCGCATCGTCGCCGGCGTCCCGCGGGCGGCCTTGTGGCATACTCGCGCCCGTGCCGCCCCTCCACGCATGGCCCGAGCTGCAGCCACTCGCCCAGCGCATCGCGACCGGCGAGCTCGACGGTGACGAGGCGATCGAGGCCATCGTCGAGGCCATCGTCGCACGCGAGCTGCAGCCGCACGCGCCACCCGCCGTGGTGCAGGCGGTGCGCCGCGAGGCGCTGGCGGCGGTGCACGGCGACCGCGTGCTGGTCGCGATGCTGCGACCCGTGCTCTCGCCGACCGCCGACATGGCCCATGCCGTCGGACAGCTGGGGCGTGCGCCCGCCCCGGGCGCCCGCGCACGCGCGGTGGCGGCGGTCGACGACGCGCTCGACGACGATCTCGACGCCGAGCTCGCGCCGCGGCGGCAAGGGCGAGGCCGCGGGTCGTCGCCCGAGGCCGCCGCCCGCGAGACCGCGGGCTTCGAGCAGGCCCAGGCCTCGCGACGCATCACCGCGATCGTCGGGGTCGCCGCGGGTGTGCTCGCGGGCGTGGCTGCGTGGTTCCTGTTGCTGCGGCAGACCCCGTGCGAGCGCTTCGCCCGTGCGGTCTGCTTCGAGCTCGCGGCGCCCTGTGCCGCGGCCGACGTCGAGGAACACCTGCGCGCGAAGTCAGTCGACGCCGATACCTGCACCACCACGCTCGCGAACGCAGCCGAGGCGGCTGAGGCCGCGGGCGCGAGCAAGCGCGGCGCCGCCTACGAGCGGGCGGTGTTCGACGGTCTCGGCTTCGATCCACGCACGGGCGAGCCGCCGCCGCCGCCGGCGGTCGAGCAGGTGCGGGGACCGGTCGCGCCGGTGATGCTCGCGCGCAAGCTGCCGCCGCTGCTGGCACTGGTCGCCGACGAGGCCTACGTCTACGTGAGCAGCGGCGAGGCCGTGTTGCGCCTGCGCTCGGTCGGCGGTCAGTTCGAGCCGCTCGCCAACGCTGCTGCCGCGCGCGACGTGGCGGTGACGACCGACTTCGTCTACTGGGTGGCCAAGGGGCCCGATGGGGTCGAGTCGATCTGGGTGGATCGCAAGCGCGGCGAGTACGAGCCGACCGTGGTGCCGACCGCACCCGCGAAGCTCGGCGCGGTCGCATGCACACAGGGCCGCTGCGCCTATGTCGATCTCACCGACGGGGCGGTGTGGACGGTCGCCCAGGACGGCAGCGCGGCGACCAAGCTGAGCGGTGGGTTGTCGCCGGCGCCGACCTCGGTGTGGCTCGATGCCGAGGAGGTCGCGTGGACGGTGCCTGGCGCGGTCGCAGCGATGCCGGTCGCCGGTGGCACCGCGCGCGTGGTCGCGGGTGCCGAGTCCGATCCCCACGGCCTGCTCGGTGACGCCGAGGGGCTCGCGTGGATCTCGGGCGGTGCGCTGCGGTACGTCGCGCGCAAGGGTGGAGACGTGCAGAGCCTGGTGCCGTCGGGCGTGACCGCGATCGCGATCGACGGCACGCGCGCGTACGCGGCCAAGGCGGGCGAGGGTGTGATCGTCGCGGCGCCGCGCGCCGGCGGCGAGGTGGCTTCGATCGCGACCGGGCAGCCGAACCTCGATCGCCTGGTGGTCGACGCCGCCGCGCTCTACTGGACCGCGGGCGCCGAGCTCTACCGCTCGCCCAAGTAGGTGCCGCGACGGCGTCGCAGCAGGGCCAGCGGCGCCAGCAGCCAGGCTGCAGCGCGGCCGGGATCGTGGGTGCAGCCGCAGCCTTCGTCCGCGTCGTCGGCCCCAGCGCTGCCACCGTCGCCGTCGCTGCCGTTGCCGCTGCTGGTGCTGTCGCTGCTCCCGCCGTCGCCGCCCGTGTCGCCGCCGCTGCCCTCGGCACCACCCGATGCTTCACCGCCGCCGGTGGTGTCGCTGCTGCCGTCGCCTTGGACGATGACCGTGACCGCGTGGGTGGTCACGTGATCGGCCTGGTCCTCGACCTCGCCGATGAAGGTGTACGTGCCCGGCGGCAGCCCGACGATGTCGAACAGCAGCGTGCGGTCGTAGTCGACCTGATCGACCAGCGTCTCGCCGGCCTCGTCCTGCACCACCAGCTTCCAGCCGTAGCCGCCATAGTCGTCCCACACGTCGAACGCGACACGGATCTCCTCGCCGACCTGGAACACGCTGCCGTCGGCTGGCGAGGTCAGCGTGACCTCCGGCGGTGTGGTGTCCGGCGGCGCCGCGGAGGACTCGTAGATGATGCCGATGGTCTTGCTGTCGTCCTGCAGATCACCGATGCCGCAGTGGCACTTGTTGACGCCCTGACAGCCGTTGCCCTGCCCCTGCACCGCGAAGGTCTGCTGGCAGTTGCTGCCGAAGATCTTGTCGCCACCACCCTCGTAGCTCATGATGCGATCGGGCCCGTAGGTGTGTTCGAGCCCGTAGGTGTGGGCGACCTCCTGGCTGATGACGTTGGCCTGTGTGGTCGCGTCCTGCTCGTTGGTGAACGAGTAGCAGACGTTGCGTTGGCCGAAGTCCTCGCAGTCGATCGGCGCCACGCCGCCCGCGGGCCCCGAGGTGGTGTCGGTGTAGCTGCCGCCGACCATCGCCATGGTGTAGGGGAGCAGCTTGCGTGGGCGCGGATCGTAGACCACGCGGATCGCCCACGCTTCGAAGTCCTGCGCGACCGCCTGCGCGACCGCGATGGCCTTGGCTTGGCCGCCGGTGAACGCGGGGTAGGGGTGCCCGGTGCGAGCGATCGTCGAGCGGTTCTCGGCCGAGTTCTCGCCCATCGCCTCGAGCACACCGCCGACGAAGTTCAGGTACACCGTGCCGCGTCGCGGATACTCGCCGCCCGGTCGGTCGTCGCCCTCGTAGATGCCGGGCGGGACCTCCTCGGGGAAATCGCAGCTGTCGGCGGGCGCGTCGCTCGATCGCGGCGCGCCGAGCTTGGCGAGATCCGGCACCATCATGGCGTCCTGCTCGACGCCACGCGGCACGATCATGTCGTCGTGCTGCGCCAGGCCCTCGGGCAGCGCCGCTCGCCGCGCGGCGGGGTCGGGCCGCGGCGCGGGGCCGATCGCTCGATCGAGATCGTCGAAGCGGATCGCACCCGCGGGCTCGCGCTCCACCAGCGGACGCATGCGGCCGTCGACGGTGCCGGCCGCCACGTCGATGCGCACCGGCGCGACCTCGGTGCGAACGCTGGGGTTCTGCACGTACGTCGGCGCGCCCGCGGCGGGAACCGGCGCGAGCGCGAGCAGGGCGAGGGCGGTCAGTCGCATCACGAAGCCGAGCATAGTCGCGAAGCTCCACCCCGCGGGCCGGCGATCGTGCGACGTGCGCTCGGCCGCCGTGCCTGCGCTTCGGTCGGCCGCCATCGCGGGCACATCGCCCGTGAGTTGACTCGCGGCGGCCGCATCCGCGGAATCCAGGCGATGCTGTGCGACGTCGACCTTCGCCGATGATCGCGATGACACATGCGCTGTGGCTGTGGGCCGCGACCGCGACTTCGGCCGCGACCGATGCGGAGCGTTCGCGACGGCTCGACGACAACCGTGCGTGCATGGCCTGCCATCCCGACCAGAGCCTGCAGTGGCTGGCCTCGCCCCACGCGGGTGCGTTCGTCGATGGTCCGTTCCTATCGGCGCTCGCTCGGGAGCCGCGCGCGTTCTGTCGCGGCTGCCATGCGCCGGAGCAGGCCCCCGAGGTGACCTCGGCGACCGCCGCCGCAGGTATCGGCGTCGCGTGCGTGTCGTGCCACGTGATGCCCGACGTCGACCCCACCGCCGTGACGGTCGCCGGCGTCGCCCGGCACCCCGACCTGACGCCGGTCGACTGCGACGGCTGTCACGAGTTCGCGTTCCCCGACGGTTCGGTCCGCGTCGAGCCGCTGCTGATGCAGCGCACCGTCGTCGAGCACGCGGGCTCGACGATGCCGGCGGCGGCGTGCAGCAGCTGCCATGCGCGCACCGACGCCGATGGCCGCCACGATCACCGCATGGCGGTCGCCGGCGACGCGGCGATGCTCCAACGTGCGCTCGACGTGCGGGTCGAGCGGACCGAGCAGGGGCTGCGCATCGAGCTGAGGGTGCTGGCGGCCGCGCATGCGGTGCCGACCGGTGATCTCTTCCGTCGCATCGAGGTCGGCGCCGTCGCGCTCGACGTCGTCGAGCCGCGCGCGCCGGCGCTGCGGTGGTTGTCGCGTCGCTTCGACACCCGCGCGCAGACCAACGCGATCGCGGTGATCACCGAGGTCGCCGACGACCGCGTGGCCGCCGACGGTCGCGCCCGCGTGATCGAGCTGCGGGTGCCTGCGGCCTCGCGGCGGGCGGTGGCCTGGTGGGTCGAGCACCAGCGGGTCGCGTTCCCACGCGGGTACGAGCCGGCGGCGCAGCTCGACGGCCGCATTCCGATGGCCGGCGGCGTGCTGCCCTCGCCGTGAGTCGCGGGAGCGGCGAGGCGACCCTGGGGCCGACGCGACACCTGGCGCGGGCGCCCGGCGTCGTCAGATCCGCGGGCGCTCGCGCTCGAGGTAGTCGAGGAATCGCTCGAGCGCGTTGTGGACCGCAGTCGCGTCGCGCAGGAACGTGCGGCGTCCCGCGCTGGCCATCGCCCCGCCGATCGCCAGCCCGGTCGCCACCGGCACCAACGCGATCGGCATCGCCAGGAACGCGGCGACCAGCGAGCCGACGCCGCCGAATCCGATGGTCGCGACGATACCGCCGCGGACCCGGGCATCGCGTCGCGGCGAGAGGTCGGCCACCAACCGCACGTGCACCGCGTCGCCCACCGCTTGCGTCGTCACGGTCACGCGTCGCGCGATGCCCAGGCGCAATCGACCACCGACGTCGAACAGCCGGCGTGCGCGGTGCAGCAACGAGTCGGGGTTCTCCCACGCGATGGTGTCGCCGAGGTTGCGCTCGATGCGGAACAGCTCGGCGCGCAACATGGCATCGATCGCCGCCGCGACCTCGTCGCGGGGGCCCGGCACGGTGCGGGCGGCGGCGACCTCGGCGGGTCCGAACAGCCGATCGATCCAGCCGGGCGCCTGGGTCGGGCGCGCCAGTGCCTCGCTGCGGATCTCGACGAGCGCGCGCTGGACGGTCTCGGCCGGGATGCCGATCTCGCCGGCGAGGCGCTGCAGGTCGGCGAGCGCGAGCGAGCCATCGCCGCGCGAGCTGTCGCGCTGGTGGAGGTCGACTGCGCGCCGCAGCACCTCGTCGGCCTCGTGGCGCGACAGCGTGTCACCGGGTTCGGTCATGCGCAGGAGGACCCGAGTGTACACGCGCGCCCGCGCGTCCGCCGGCGCCTAACGGCGCATCATGCCTTCGATCTGCTGGCGGAGGTACTCGCTCAGCTGCGGCAACGGGGCCGCGCGCAGCTGCTGCAGATCGAAGGTCACCTTGATCTCGCGGTCCCACTTCGACAGCGCGGTCTTCTCGACCTCGAGCAGCAGCTGCAGGTTGGTGCCGAGGTACTCGACGAGCACGTTCACGTCGCTGATCCCCCACTGGCTGCGCAGCTGCGCCGGCGGCTGGAAGCTGCCGGTGAAGCGCTGACCGAGCGGCGCCGGCTCGAGCTCCTCGAGGCGGAAGTCGAGGCCGCCCAGGGCGTCGCGCACGCGCTCGATGTCGACGTTGCGCATGCTGATGGGGCTGCTGGCCTCGATGTCGAAGGCCCAGTCGATGTCGACGTACCCGCGCACCTCCCAGTGCACGCGGGGGCCGGACATCGAGGTGCCGGGCGGCACGCGCAACGCGAACGGCAGCGGCAACACCTCGTGCTTGCGCGCGCGCCAGGGGCCCTGGCGCACCAGCACGCGATCCCACACGTGGCCCTTGCTCGGGCCCTTGGCGTGGTGCTCGACCAACTCGACCACGATCGACGCGACGGTCTCGTCGTCGAGCGCGGTGAACTCGAGGAAGCCGTCGACGGTGTCGTCGTTCTGGAAGGTGTCGCGCGGCAGCGCGATGAGCAGCGCGCCGTTCTCGTTGCTGCCCTGCTTGCGGTAGGGGAACTCGGTGGCGCGCGGGGCCTGACGACCGCCGACCCCGAGCGTCGCCCCCACGGCGCCCATCGAGCCGGGGGCGTGCCCGCTGGTCGCGGCCGCCTGCGCGGCCTGGGCCGCGGCGGCTTGGGCAGCGACGTGCGCGTCCATCAACGCCCGCAGCGCGCCCGACGGCTCGCCGAACACGGTCGCGCCGCCCTGGGCCCACGACGCGACCATCGGCATGTGCCCGATGAAGATCTGTTGCCCCGGTCGCAGCGCCACCGGCGTGCCGGCGGTCAGCGCGACGCCGTCGATCCACGTGCCGTTGCTCGAGCCCCAGTCGCGCAGCCACGCCGTGCCGCTGGCGTCGAGGGCAATCTCGGCGTGGCGACGCGACACGCTGCCGTCGCTGCCGACGAGCTGACACGCGGAGGGCTCGCGCCCGATCATCGCGCGGGGGTTGCGAGCGTCGAGCGTGACCGAGGAGGACCCGAGTTGGAGCGTGAGCATGGTGTACCGATGGGGCGTCACGCCGTGCGGCGAGGACGTGCACGACAGGATCCGGGGCCCGCGCGACGGTCGTCAAGGGCCGCCCGTGACGAGCCCGTGACGGCCCGCTGCGCTTCGGGCTGACATACTCGCGGCATGCAGGTTCAGCTGCGCGTCCCAGCGCTGGTGGTGTGGTGCTCGATGTCGGCCTGCAGCGCGGTCGAGGCCGGGGCGCCGCACGAGCCCGTCACCGCGGCGGTCGAGGTGGCAGAGGTACCGGCCGAGGCGACCCCGGCGGCCGCGACCGCGACGCTCGACGTGGGCCAGCTGGTGCACGACACCGTGCGTGCCTCGGTGGTGTGGTCGCGGGTCGATGACGCGCTGCACTGGGCACCCGAGCTGTGCCGCGCTCCACTGCCGCAGGCGCCGTTGCTGTCGGCGGCCGCGGGACCGCCCCACCAGGACAAGGTCTTCACGCTGCGGGCGCTCGACGTCGACGGCTACGCGCGCGCGGTCGGTTGGATCACGCAGCCGCGCAGCGACGCGCCATCGCTCGCCCGCGGCCCGCTGCCGTCGACCGTGGTGCAGGCGATCGTGAAGGACGCCCACGTGCCGGTACCGCTCGCCGGTGGCGCCGCCCCGACGCTGCGGCCCGCGATGCGCGACGGCCAGGCCTTCGTCGAGGGCGATGCGCTGGCCTCGTTCGTGATGGTCCAGCTGGCCGCGGATGCGCCGGTGCGCGGCGACGACGGCTGGATCTACGGCATCGTCGCGCCCACCGGCGAGGTGCTCGAGGCCGGCGTGATCGCGTCGTGCCAGGGCTGCCACGCGAAGCAGCCGTCGCACCTCTTCGGCGTGCCCAAGCCCGCGGTCATCCGCGACCGCTGACGCGCCCACGCCGACGCGCGAGCAGCAGCAACGTCGCGAGCGCGGGCGGCCACGCCCGCCGCTCGTCCGATGGCGCGCGCGCGTTGGTGCACGCGCAGCCGCCGTCGTCGGCGTCGAGCCCGAAGCCCGGCGGTAGCGCGTCGGGGTCGTCGTCGAGGCCGGCCGAGGCGCTCGCGCCCGCGTCCGCGCCGCTGCCACCGTCGTCGCCGGCCGACTCCGCAGCGCCACCGTCATCGTTGCCGTCGCCGGCCCCTTCGGCGACCTCGATCGACACCGCTGCGCTCTCGGCCTCGTTCACGCCGTCGCTGGCGACCGCGACGAGGGTGTAGTCACCGGGCAGCAGCGTCTCGAAGTGCCACTCCCACGGCGGCGACGACAGCGAGCCCTGCAGCTGGTCATCGACGTAGAGCGCGACCTGCAGCACGCCGACGTCGTCGCTGGCGTCGACGCGCACCGTCAACGGATCGCCGGGCTCGAAGCCTGCACCGTCGATCGGCGCGCTGATCTCGACCTGCGGCGGCACGCCGTCGGGCTGGAACGGGCCGCCGAGGCACGCCAACGTGCCGTAGCTGCCGGCCTGCGACTCGGGCTGCCCGCCGCCGAGGCAGCTCGGTTCACCGCTGCCGCCGCCCGGGAACACGACCTCGATCTCGGCGTGGCTGTCGTCCTGCGCGCGCACGGTGAACGTGACCGTGCCCTGCGGATCGCTGTAGCTCTCGCCGACGCCGAGGAAGCCGCCCTCGCCGAGATCGATGAGATAGCCATCGGGGCCCCAGTAGTCGACGGTGCTCGACACGTGCACGAGCACGCCGGCGAGACCATCGTCGGCGTCGAAGCCGATCGGCTGGCGGTACTCGAGGTAGTACTCGCGCCCGTCGAAGGTCGGGAGTCGCAGCGCCTGGATGCCGTCGCACGGGCTCTCGAGCGGCACGAGGTTGAAGGTGCCGTCGGCCGACGCGGCGACCGAGTTGCAGCCCTCGAGCCAGCCCATGTACTCCTTCTGATGCGCCGCCATGTGTCCACAGCCGTAGCCCATCGGCTCGTACGGGCTGCCGTACTCCTCGTACGCGCAGCCGCTGCCGAACGGGCCGCCGCTGCAGCCGTAGTAGAAGTGCGTGTGCATGATTCCGTAGTTGTGCGCGACCTCCTGGTTGCGCACGACGCAGTCGAACTGCCCGTTGTACCAGCTGTCACGCTCGGGCTGCTGCGGTGCGCCGAGCATCGCGAGCCCACCCCAGCCGCAGCCGATGCCCGGGAACGCGTACATCAGCTGCTGGTAGTCGTTGGGGTTCACGCCGTCGTCGGCCATCGCCTGCTGGGCATAGGCGGCGATGGCATCGGCGTCGCAACCTCCGGGATAGCCGATCGTGTACGGCCCCAGCACGTCGCCGGTGAGCGACTCCTTGCCGTACGAGATCTCGGCGTAGTACGCCGCGCTCGAGCGCTCGTCGTCCCACATCCGCGACTGCGCCTCGTCGATCCCGAGATCGGGGCTGCCGAAGTCCAGCACCAGCAGCGCGAGCTTGCGCGGTGCGAACGGGTCGGCGCCGATGAGCGGGGCCGGCGGCGGTGCGAGTACCTCGAAGTCCTCGACCGCGACGCGATCGTCGTCGACGCCCGCGACCTCGCCCTCGACGCCGCGCTGGCCCCACGCGCGCACTTGGCTGCCGGGCGCGATTGCGGGTGGCTCGTCGAACGCCAACGCGACGCGCTCGTCGCCCGTGCGCACGCGGTGGACCATGCGGCTGGTGCCGTCGTCCATGCGTGCGACCAGGGTCTCGAAGCGGCCCTCGACCACGTCGGCGCTGGCGAAGCCGAAGCTGCGCCACACCTCCGCCGCGTCGCCATCGTCGGCGGCGCAGCCCGAGAGCGCCACCGCCAGTGCCCAGGTTGCTCGCACGCATCGCGGCGCGCGAGCGTCGGATCGACGCCACGTATCCACCATCGTCGTCATCGCGATCGCAGCATTCGTGCAGCGGCGCGCGAGCGTCAAGACGAACGCGACGGGATCACGCTCGTGTGCAGTCGATTGTGCAACCTGCCAACGGGATTGTGCAACTCGCCTGCGCGAGCAGTGCAGCGTCGTCGGCATCGTGCTGCGATCGCGGATGCGATCATGTCGCGATGCGATGGGATCGCGACACGATGCGGCCGCGATGCGAACGCTCGCGCTGCGCCATCGCTGCGATCGGCTTCGCCAGCCAACGCCACCGGTCGCCTGCATCGCCCACGACGATGTCGATGGCCCTTCGGACAGGCCTCACGCGCGCGCTGCCGTGCGCGGACAGGCGCAGACTCGCTGCAAACCGCGCTTCTGCGCCGCCATCGCCCTCGAATCCTGCGAATCGCCGCGGGTGCTTCGCGGCGCTGGCGAGGCCTGCTAGCGTGGACGACGGAGATGCGCGCGTGACCGATACCCCCGAAGACCGCCAGGACACCGAGGTCGATACCTACGAAGGCATGCAGGCCGAGGTCGACCGCCACTTCGGCGGCAGCTGGGAGCAGTTCCTGAAGGCGCTGCAGAACCCCGCCGAGGTCATGCACTTCGTGCTGACGAAGCACTGTGGCACCGACGCCGCCAAGTTCGAGGCGTGGGCGAAGGAGAAGGAGCTGCCGGCCGGCTGGGTGCCGCGCTTCTACATGACGCTGACGCCCGACGGTCAGCTCAAGTCCTGAAGCCGCGCCAGCAGGCTTCGCAGGCCGCGCTGCAGATCGGGCTCGACCGCGAGGCGAGCCTCGAGCGCGGCGCGGATGCCCGGCCACCGGGTGCCGTGGCAGGTGCGGATGGCCGCGCGTCGCACCGCCGTCACGGGGTGCGCGAGCGCGGCGGTCCACGCCGCCAGCATCGCGGGGTTCTCGAGCTCGCCGCGCAGGACGGCGAGTCGGGAGAGCGCGCCGATCCAGACTGACGGAGCCGCCGGAGTCGCCGTGCCGGCGTCGTCGCGCAGCGTCGCGAGCACCTCGGTGGGGCCGACCCACGTGAAGCGCCCGGCCAGCTGCGAGACCCATGCGGTCGCGAGCGCTGGCGCACCGACGACGGTCACGTAGACCACGTCGCCGACGTGGTCGCCGAGCACTGCGAGCTCGCAGTCGTCTGCCGTCCGCACGCGCACACACGCCAGCTCGTCATGGCTGCGATCGACGTCCTCGATCGCGTGGCCGTGCGCTCGGAGCCACCCGGCGACCTCGCGGACGTCGTCACGGTCGGCGAGCACCAGCACGGTGGTGGTGGGCGTGGTCGGGGACATGGTCAAGCGCTCCCCTGGCGCGACAGCGCGTCCTCGTCGACCTCGTCGTGATCGAGGTCGTAGTCGCGGTACGGGTCCCACTGCACCACCGCGATGCCGTCGTCGAGCACGCCCTCGATCTGTGCGCGCAACTCGTGGTCGGGCTCGCTCACGGTGGCCTCCTCGAGCAGCGACTCGTGGTTGTGGGCGACGAAGATGTTGTAGAGCATCGCGCGTACGCTGGGGTCCTCGTGCTCGAGGTAGCGGCGGTACAGCGTGGTCACGCTGGGGTCGCTGTGACGCAGCGCCGACAACACCTGCAGCAGCCCCGAGATGACGTCGGGGTCGCGCTCGCCGTCGAGCTGCGCCTCGAGGTCGCGGGCGCTCTCGAAGCGGAAGCCGAGCAGCGCCGCGACCACGTCGAGCGGCAGGTCGGTGGGGTACTCGCTGCCGAAGTGGGCGTTCATGGCGGCCACGATGGCGCCGTGGCGGCTGGGTCGGTAGCGGACCTCGGCGACGAACACATCGCGGTGGTGCAGCTCGATCGTGAGGATCGAGCGCGAGTGTCGCGTGCGTCGCGAGATGCTCCACACCCGGCCTGGGCGCTGCTGCGTGACCTGCTGCTCGCGCGCCGACAGCCCCAGCTGCAGCTGCGGTTGCTCGGGGAGCTCGGCCGGCCAGGGATCCTCGCGTACGCACGATCCCCACGCGCCGGGCTCGACGAAGGGGTTGAGCGCGAAGTGGCGATCGAGCTCGGCGGCGTTGGCCGGCTCGAGCTCGCCGGTGTAGGGGCTGGGCACGCCGAACTGCAGCCGGTAGCCGATGAAGCCACGGACCTGCGCGGGCAGCTCGACCCGGGGTAGGAACGGCCGCGGCACGAAGTCGGCCAGCGCCGCGCGCATCCCCGCGACGTCACGACCGGCGGGCAGCCAGAGGAACGGCGGGTGCGACTCCGACAGCGCGAGCAGCAGCTCGTCGCGCTGGCGATCGAGCAGCCACAGCATCGGCGCGACCACACGGTCGCGCGTGCGCAGCAGCGGCCCGCGCGCGACCGGTACCACCCGCGCGAGGATCGAGCGCGCGTGGGCCAGGGTCGCGGGCGTGTGCATGGTGCCGGCGGGGCCGCGCTCGTAGGCCTCGAGCAGCCGTCGCGTGATGGCCTGGGATTGGGGGCCGCCGAGGCACTGCACCTGCAGTCCGCCCAGCTGGGGATCCCGCGCCAAGGTCATCAGCCAGGCCGGCGCCTCCGGCAGCCAGGTCGGCGGCATCGGCATCGGCGCGAGCACGGCGGTCACGCTGGCGGCGTGCCGGGCGCGACGCCAGCGCGGGTCCATGCGGGCCCGCTCGGCGACCGACGGCTCGCGGTCGATGAGCTCTGCGAGCGCAGCGGTGGCATCGGCGGCGCGATCGCCCGCGAGCATGAGGGTCGCCAGCTCGTAGCGCGCGGACAGCAGCTCGTCGTCCTCGACCAGGGCGCGACGGATCGCCTGCTCGGCGCCTTCGAGGTCGCCGCGGTCACCCAAGAGGCGCCCGAGCGCCAGCCACCGCGCGGCGTCGTGGGGATCGTCCTCGAGTCCGGCACGCATGCGTGCGACCGCGGTCTCGCCGTCGCCGCGGGCCAGCGCCAGCGCGCCCTCGGCATGGAGGAGATCGGCGTGGGCGATGCCGTCGTCGCTGCCCGCGGCCGCGGCCGCGGCCGTCAGCGCGCGGGTGGCCTCGTCGTTGCGGCCGAGCAGGCCGAGCAGGTGCGCGCGCAGGAACTCCCCGACGCTGCGCTGCGCACCGGCGGCGAGCGCCGACTCGATGGCAGCCAGTGCACCATGGTGGTCGCCGGCGCGCTGCCGCAGCACTGCCAGCAGCGACCACGCGTCGGGCACCAACGTGGCCGGCTCGAGCACCGCCTGGGTCTCGAGACGCGCACGCAGCTCGGTGTCGTCACCGAGATCGAAGCCGCGGATGTCCGCGCAGAGATCGTCGAAGTAGGGCGAGTGCATGCGCCTTCGAAAAGCGGCGGCACGGTACCACGGCGCTCGTACCGCAGCGCGACGCAGTTCGTGGGCGGCGTGCGCGTCCGCGTTGGACGCACGAGAGGCGCTCAATTCGAGCGGTCGTGCCGGGCCTGGAAACCGCGCTCCCCCTAAAGGGTGGGGCGGCAGGCGGGGTGAGCGTGGCGCCCAAGCCCGAACACGACCGTCTCGCACGGGATGTTGCGGTTGGGGGGGGAAAGGTTCCTGCTGCGCGACCGCGAGGTCCCGTGCTCGACGGTGCACTACGCAGAACGCTCGAACGCGAGGCCCGATCAGTAGCGCAGCTCGGCGCGGAAGAAGCCGCCGTACACCGGCCTGTCCTTGCGGCCACTCGCATCCGCGAACGCTCGACCGGGGAACAGCACGCCGCCCTGCAAGCCCGCTTGCAGCCACAGCCCGCGGATGCCGTAGCGCGCTCGCAGGCCGAGGTCGAGCTCGGTGCCGAGGTAGCGCTGCGAGCTGTCGCCGCCGAGGCTGTTGTGCGGCGAGCCGCCGCGCAGCTTGGTGGTGTACGGGTCGACCAATGGCACCGCCGCGGTGGCGACCAACGGCCCGCCCCACAGCTCGAAGATCTCGCGCAGTGCGTAGCGGAACTTCGGCTGCAGGTAGAGCGCATTGGTGACGCTGCCCTTGCTCGGCAGGTACTGCGTGCCGTTGGGTGGCACGCCGGCGAGCGAGGGATCCTGCGCGCGGATCTCGGTGCGTGCGGTCTGCCAGCCGCGGTAGTACTGGAACAGCAGCAGCCCCGCGGTGTAGCCGGGCGCCGCCTTGAAGTCGTTGACCTGATCGTCGTCGGGATTGGCGTCGCCGGTGGCGAGCCCCGCGTCGGCGCCGAGCAACCACCGCGCGGGGTCGCCGACGTAGCCACGCAGCGCGGCCGCGGCCTGCAGCACCTGGTGGCGATCGAACGCGCCCTTGGCAAAGCTCGTGCGCCCGGCGACGCCGACCACCTCGAAGCCACCCAGCACCGCGAAGCTCTCGCGGAGGTTGCGGAAGCCCTGGCCGGCGAGGTCGAACACGCCGACCTCGAGGTCGTCGTCGCCTTCGATGGTGTCGCCGTCGGACTTGCTGCGCTGGCGACGGTACGCCCCGTAGGCGCCGATGGTGTTGCCGGGGCGATCGCTCGGCTCCCAGCGCACCGCGAGGATGACCTGGCCCGCGAGATCGCCCTTGGCGAGGTCGGCCTGGGGATCGCGATAGACCAGGTCGCCGGCCAGCGCGACGATGACGTCCTTGCCGGCGCCGCCGCCCCGGGCGAACGGTTTGGTCGCGAACAGGATGCGCTCGTTGATCGAGCCCACGCCGTCGTCGCCGAACTTCAAGTCGCCGAAGCGATCCATGTTGTTGCCGTCGTTGGAGATGAGCCCGAGGCCCCAGTTGAAGGCCATCTGGCCCACGCGCAGCTGGCCGTACTTGCTGGTCCACTGCACGTAGAGCTCGCGCAGATCGGCGATGTACATGCCGTAGCTCTGTGGCGGGTGGCCGTGGTCGAGGATTTCCTGGACGATCGGGTTGCCGCTGCGGGTCGGGGCCCAGCGTCCGTTGGCGAGGTCGACCATGCCCACGAGCGTGAGGTTCTGGCGCTTGCCCAGCACCAGCTGCGGTCGCCAGCGCACGCGGCCGAACAGCTGCGCGCCCTCGTCGTAGCGCGAGCCGTCGTCGTCGAGCGAGAACTCGCTCACCGAGCCGACCACCGCACGCAGCTGCAGGTCGGGGATGAAGGTCACGGTGCCGGCTTCGTTGGTGACCTTGGCCTGCTCGCCGGGGTACCAGCCCGACATCGTGGTGAGGATGCGCGGCACCGGCGTGGGCTTGGGCGAGGGCTCGGTGCCGTGACGCGGCTCGGGCGTGATGATCGTGGGATCCGGCGTCGCGATCGCGGCGCCTTGGTCGGTCGCGTCGATCGAAGCGTCGGGATCGGCGTCGGGGTCGGCATCGGACGTCGCGCCGCGCACGATCGGCTCGGTGGCCGCGTCGCCGCCCATCGTCACCGCGCGCGTGCCGTCGTAGGGGCGGCCAGCCGCGGTGGGGCCGGCGGTGGTGGCGGGCGGCGCGAGCAAGACCATCGCGGCGACGAGCGGGGCGAGTGCGACCATGCGGGTGCCGAACCTAGCAGGCGCGGGCGCCGGCGGGCAGGGCGTGGCGTGTCCGCGCGCGGGGCAGTTCGCCCAAGCCAGTTGCGATCACCCGTGCACGAGCGCGAGGGCGAGCAGGGCCGGGCACCCACGAAATGGGCAGTTCGCCAGCTTCCGCGCGCGGCCGGCCTTGGCGTAGAGTGTTCGCCCATGATCGCTGGCAAGACCCTGACCCTTCTCCTCACCGGTAGCCTCGTCTCGATCGCCGCTTGCGGCGGTGACGATGCCGACGGCAGCGGCAGCGCCACGCTGACCGATGGCACCACCGGGGACACCGACCCGACCAGTGGCACGATGACGACGACCACCGCGTCGACGACGATGACCACGACCGAGGCCGACTCGTCGTCGGGGGCCGCCACGACCATGACGACGATGGACACGATGACGACCGATCCGACCGACACCGACAGCACCACCGGCAACCCCGGCGGCGCGGTGGCGTTCCGCTTCAACTCGGTCGCGGTCCGCGACCCTCACTTCTTCGCCCCGATCGTCGGTGACGTGACCGACTCGCAGGTCAACGGCCCGCTCAACGACGCGCTCAACATGGACGGCGACGGCGACGGCCTGTTCGATCTCGGCTTCGTGCTGTCGTTCGATGCGCTCGACCAGACCGACGGTGGCACCGGTGCCATGACCTTCGCGAACGTCCAGTGCACGGACGCCGCCGATCCCACCAGCTGCACCCTGCGCCCGATGACGCAGGAGTACCCGACGACGTACACCAGCCAGGCCGACGGCACCTGCCAGGAGCCCAACCCGGTCAACCTGGGGCCCGACTACAACCCGGCACCGCAGTCGACCACCGGCCCGTGCTTCATCACCACCGGCGCATCGGTCAGCATCGCCACCTCGTCGTTCGCGCTGCCGATGGAGAACGCGACCGTGGCCGCGCGCTACGTCGGCGATCCCGCCGGCAACCTCGTCGAGGGGTCGATCATCGGTTGGGTCTCGCAGGAGGCCGCCGACAACGCGATCCTGATGGGCGTGCCGCTGTTCGACGGCCAGCCGGTCTCGGCGCTGCTGCACGACGACGCCCGTGACGACGGCGACAGCGGCTGGTGGTTCCACATCGACTTCACCGCGGTGCCCGCGACCTACGAGTGATCGAGCGAAGGCTCGGGCGCGCCGCAGGGAGCGGCGCGCCGCCACTCACGAGCGGCTGCGTCGCGCTCGCGGACGGACGCCCTGCGGGCCATGCTCTCCTCGACACTACAGGACTTTCGTCCGGCAGGGGCGCTCCAGGTTGCGGCTATAGTTCCCGGGCCCATGACCGCGGCTCCGACTCCGCCCCGCCGCACGCTGCTCGGCCATGTGCCGACCAAGTGGCTGCGGCCACGTCGCTTCGACGTCGTGGTGCGGCTGCTGTTGGTGGCGCTGTTCGGCACGATCCTCGTGCTGCTGTCGGGCGAGCTCGCGACGCTCGATGCGCGCGTGGTCTACCCCGCGGCCTCGGTGCCCGAGATCCTCGCCGCGATGGGCGAGGCCGGGCGCGCCGAGTACCGCCTGGTCGCGCTGCTCGACTGCGGCTTCTTGGTGGTCTACGGGTGGTTGCTGGTCACGTGGGTGCGCTTCTTGAAGGTCCGTCACGGCCTGCCCAAGCGCCTGCCCGCCGCGTTGGCGCTGGTGCCGTCGCTGTTCGACGCGATCGAGACCGCCAGCGTGCTGCGCCTGCTGTCGCGCTTCCCCGAGGACGATCCGACCTTCGCGTGGGCCGCCTCGCTCGCCACGCCGCTCAAGTGGTTCGCATTCGCGGTCGTCGTCATCACGCTCGTGGTCGGGGAAATCACCAAGTGGCACCACCGACACGACGCGCGATGAGCTGCCGGCGCAGCGCGCGGGCTGTGCCCTGCGGGCGCACATGAGACGCTCTTCTCCCACCGAAGTTGTCGCGTCGTCGATCCCCATCGCCCGCGCGCGGCGTATGGGATCGACTGAGGGGACGCGCCGAAACATCGCGCCGTCGCAGCGCGATCCTCCGAGGCCCTGATGCAGACCAAGCCCTACTCCGACCCGAAGCGATCATCGTCGCCGCCGGTGAGTCCCGAGCCGCTGCCCATGGGCTGGGCGGGTGACGCCGGCCGCACACTGCCGGCGCCGCCGGCGTTCGGCACCGTGTTGCCGGCACCACCGCCACCGCGCGCGCCGGGTGGCTCGATGCGTGCGGTGGTCTTCGGTGCCCTCGCGGCCGTGGCCGTGATCGGCGGCGTCGGGGCCTACGTCGCGCTCGCGCCCGCCGACGATGGCGGATCGTCGCGGTCGATGGCGGCCGCAGCGATGGGCACGCCCGAGGCCGCGACGGGTCCCATCGAAGCGCCCGCCGCGACGCCGACGTCGAACGCGGAGCCGGCAGCACCCGCGTCGCCGTGCCCCGACGGCATGACGCTCGTCGAGGGCGGCAAATTCTACATGGGCACCGACGCCGACGACGCGGTGCTGGCCGCGGCGCGCCCGGCCCATCCGGCCGAGGTCACGCCGTTCTGCATCGACATCCACGAGGTCACCGTCGCGCAGTACCGCGGTTGCTCGACCAAGGGTGAGTGCAAGCGAGCGTTCCGCGACAGTCGCTGGCCGCAGGGCAGCACCGACGCGGGCGCGTGGAAGCAGCAGATGGCCGCGCACTCGGAGCTGTGCAACGAGAACTACGACGACCGCGACAATCACCCCATCAACTGCATCGACTGGGCGCAGGCGCAGCACTTCTGCGAGTGGCGCGGCGGCGCGCTGCCGAGCGAGGCGCAGTGGGAGTTCGCGGCCCGTGGCTCCGACGGCCGCGTGTACTCGTGGGGTGACGCGCTGCCGTCGCGCGAGCACATGAACGGCGCCGGTCCCGAATACGTCGCGTGGCGCGAGCGCAAGGGCTTGCCGGCCCACGGCGTGCTGTACGACACCGACGACGGCTTCATCGGCACCGCGCCGGTCGGCAGCGCCGAGCTCGGTCGCTCGCAGCAGGGTCTGTTCGACCTCGCCGGCAACGTCTTCGAGTG
>WBZX01000623.1_pt1 | contig 30993 bp, 22 predicted proteins | sample 5204211 | NCBI WGS metagenome assembly WBZX01 (sample SAMN12344362, study PRJNA552823) | activated sludge metagenome | biome: Activated sludge suspended growth; feature: Nitrification reactor; material: Wastewater; isolation source: activated sludge from nitrification reactor of wastewater... | reverse complement strand
GTAATCTTGTTCACTCGTGGCAATGTCTTGTTACCAACGATGGTTGGCAACAAAATACCTTTCAAATTGATCTCGGTGACGTTAATGTTCTTGGCACGTTCGAGCTGAACGACTCTACTGATGACACCCCAGGCCCACATGTAGAATTCATTGTATGTGGGGCTGTTGGAGTAATACCGAATCATCAGTTCATCTGGCATGCTTGCTGCAGCTTCTTTGTGCTTGTCCTGGTTGGGGCTACCAAGACTCGTTGATTCAGGATCGAATTTGCTATTCACCAAATCCTGTGCAGAGCCATCAAGCACCTTGCTTCCAACATCGAGGAACCCTGCAATCTCTTTAAGGCGTACTCTCTCTGCCAAGGCAAAACGTTGTTTGAGGATTGCTTCAGGGGTGTTCTCACTTGGTGCTTCGCTGACAACAATGAACCTGGGTTGTTTTTGTTTCTCAGGATTCTTTTCATCAAAGATCTTCGTTTCATTTCTCTCATTTGCTTTGATAGTCAGCTTACTGGCGATTGCTGCATTCGGTGTTCGGTCTATGACAACATACGTCTTGTCTTTCAATGACTTCACATCACGAAAGAGATACTGAATCAGCAAGCTTCCCCCCATAAGGATCGGCATCATGATCAGACTGATCAGGAACGCCTTCGTCATGACGGCTGCCTGGAATTCGCGCTTAGCGACGGTCAGAACTTTCTGCATGGGTGAACACCCGATAAGTAGTTGAGAGGAAGCAGACTAAGCACCGACTTGCTCGGTTTCCAGGATATCTTTGCCAACAATTCGCATGAAGATATCCTGCAGGGATGGCCTGGTTATTTCGAAGTGATGCAATTGGCCACGACCGGCGATCTGCTGAAGAATGCGATTGGTATCGACGTCCTTCCCCAGTCGCAACTCCTGATAATTGCCGTGGTTATCGACATTGGTTACACCAGGAAGCTGATGCAGATTCAGCTGCTGGCCCCGTACTCGAATGGTATCTGAGCCGTACTGATCTTGAATGCTGTTGAGCGTACCATCGAGCACCTTGTTACCCTGGTAGATCATGAAGATCGCATCGCACATCTTCTCGGCAACGCTCATGTCGTGAGTGGAAAAGATAACCGTGGTTCCGTTCTTGCGCAGTTCCAGCACCGCATCACGCAGCACCACTGCATTGACTGGATCAAGGCCGCTAAAGGGTTCGTCCAGCAACACCAGCTTGGGTTCGCTGATGATGGTGCCGATGAACTGAACTTTCTGAGCCATGCCCTTGGAAAGTGTCTGGACCTTCTTGTTGCCCCACTCGGAGAGGCCCATCCGGTCAAGCCAGCTTTGTATCCTGGCATTATCAGCGGGTTTATTCTTCATCGCTGCAAAGAACTTCAGCAGATCGTTCACCTTCATCTGGCGATACAAGCCACGCTCTTCGGGAAGGTAACTGACGTTGTCGTGAGCAGCTTGCAGGTTCTCTTCGCCCAGCACCTTGAGATGACCTTCATCGGGGGCGATGATCCGCATGATCATCCGCATCGTCGTGGTCTTGCCCGAACCGTTCGGCCCGATGAACCCGTAGATGCTGCCTTCAGGTACTTGCAAGGTGAGATTATTCACAGCAACATGGGCACCGAAACGCTTGGTGACCTGTTCAATTGAGACTGCAATTGGCGCTGTCATAGATACCCGTTGTTGAAGTACCGGCTTCAGCCGGCCAGCAAGAGCGAAGCGAATACAGAACTATTCGCAGATGAGACTCAGAAATTATACGGCATCTGATGAAGAATCGCTGAGGAACTCTTCACTCTCAGCCAATCCTACCACTGTTACAGCTTCGCTAATCGGAACCGGGTTCAGCACCTGGTGCAAACTCGCTGCTGGAATCGCGGTTCCCCAACTGTTACGATGGGGACTTCGCTGAACTCCTAATCGCACTGCCAACCATGCCTTTTGTTCTTCTCTGTTGCCTGTTGATGGTGCCAGTACCCAAGGATGCCCCTGACATCATCCTGCGCGGGGCGACCGTCTTCGATGGTACGAACAATCCCGGAGTGAATCGTGATGTTGCTCTCAAGGGCGACCGCATTCAGGCCATCGGCGCTGGAGTCCAAGCGGGGCCCAATACCGAAGTGATTGATGTCTCTGGCCTCATCCTTGCTCCCGGCTTCATCGATCTCCATACCCACAGCGACGATGGTATCGTTCTTCCGAAGACTCGCAACAACCTTAACTACCTCACCCAGGGTGTCACCACCATCGTCACCGGCAACTGTGGCTTCGGCCCGGTGGAAGTGATGGACTACTACAGCAAGATCGACAGGAACAAGGCAGGCAGCAATGTGTGCCATCTGGTTCCGCACAATGCTCTGCGGAAGCAGGTGATGGGAAACGTCAACCGCCCACCAACTCCGACCGAATTGCAGCGCATGCAGTCACTCATGGAGCAGGGGATGGTACAGGGAGCCTGGGGCCTCTCGACCGGGCTCTACTACACACCCGGCTCGTACGCATCGATGGACGAACTGACAACATTAGCCACCATCGCCAGCAAGTATCGGGGCATCTATGCCAGCCACATTCGTGATGAAGGCGATGGGCTGATGCCTTCCGTGGAAGAAGCGTTGAGCATTGGCCAGATCAGTAAGTTGCCTGTACATATCTCGCACCTGAAATCGTCGGGCCGAGCGCACTGGGGAAATGCGGGGGCATTGCTGTCACGTCTGAAGCAAGCCCGTCAGCAAGGCCAACCAGTGACTGCCGATCAGTATCCCTACATCGCTTCCAGCACCCAGCTTCAAGCGGTGGTCATTCCGCCCAAGTATCGTGAAGGTACGCAACAGGAACTGGTTGCCCGCATGAGCGACCCCACCGTGGGCCCATCCATGCGACAAGCTATCAGCGATCGGCTCAAGGAGTGTAGTAACGGAGCCGACATCTGCATCGCCCGCTACACCCCTACCCCTGCCTGGCAGGGGAAGGACCTGGCCAGCATTGCCAAATCAGAAGGAAAAGACCCGCTGGCCATCGTGATGGAGATCGAACAGAAAGGTGGAGCCCAGATTGTCCACTTCAGCATGAGCGACGAAGACATGCGGCTGATCCTCAAACAGGATTTCGTCGCCACCGCCAGTGATGGTGGCACCAAGCTGCCTGATGATACGATGCCCCATCCCCGCACCTACGGCACCTTCCCCCGTAAGATCGGCCGGTATGGTATCGAAGAGCGATTGGTACCGCTGGAGCAAGCTATCCGTAGCTCAACGGGGCTACCAGCCGACATCCTGCAACTCCCCGAACGAGGCTACCTCAAGCCAGGCTACTATGCCGACTTGGTGATCTTCGATCCCAACGACTTCCGCGACCGTGGCGACTACGACAAACCCCACACCTATGCCACCGGCGTGAAGTACCTCTTCGTCAATGGCAAAAAGACCATCGACCGCAGCAAGTTCACCGGCGAACTGGCAGGCCGGGCACTAAGACATGTAACGCCGTAACAGTGTTGCAGTACCCCTCTGAGAGCAGTACTCCGACAATATTCAGTTGCATTCATCCCACGCTGCCGGTACGCTTCGTCCATTCCTTCAGGAGACTGGGATGTGTCGTTTGTGCAGTTATACCGTGGCATGGATTGCCCTTTCAGTAGCAGCCTTGCAAGCTCAGGACATTGCCGCAGCCAAGTTTGAGAAATCGACTTCCACCAAAGGTGGGTACAGTGTCAGCTTCCCTGGCAAACCAACAAGCCAGCAGGAAAAGAAGCCTAGCCAACTGGGTGAGTTGACGATGCACATTGATGCTGTTCTCTTTGGCAAAGGAAGTGCCTTCATGGTGAGTTGGAACGACTATCCGGCTGAAATCAAGCAACAGAATGCAGACATGCTTTTGAAGGACTTTCGCGACGGTACCAAGGGTGAAGATGGCACCATACTCGAAGATGAGGCATTGAAGTTTGGGAGTGAGAGCCTCCCTGCTCGCAAATTCGTGATCAAGAAGAATGGGAATGTTTTCATCAAGAATTTGATGGTGTTGAAAGATACCCGCCTGTTCCAAGTAGCGGTCATGGGTGAGGAATCCATTGTAAAATCACCCGTAACGGAATCGAAGTTCTACAAGAGCTTCACCATCACCAAATAGCTGTAGAACTGAGGTCCGTGAGATGCTGTTTGCAGCCGAAACCTTCAGGCAACAGCTTGATCCTCTTGGCATCCCCTGGCTTTCCTTTGCACTGGCAGCGCTTCCTGTGGTGGCGCTGTTTGTATTCCTGGTGCCCATGCGCTGGCTGGCTCCCAAGGCTGGTCTTGGCGGAGCGATTCTGGCAATCCTTGTCGCCATCTTCGCCTTCGGCATGCCGTGGGAGAAGGCCCTCGCAGCGATGGGTTTCGGGATGGCCTTCGGTCTGATGCCTGTCGGCTACAACATCATGATGGCGATGTTCCTCTACAACATCACCGTCGAAACCGGGCAATTCACCATCATTCGCCGTTCGGTCGCCAGCGTTTCGCCCGATGTGCGTTTGCAGGCGGTGCTCATTGGTTTCAGCTTCGGTGCGTTCCTCGAAGGGGCTGCAGGCGGTGGCACCCCGGTAGCTATCTGTGGGGCCATCATGGTAGGGCTGGGCTTCACGCCCTTCCAGGCTGCAGTACTGTGTCTGATTGCCAACACCAGCCCGGTGGCGTTCGGTGGGCTGGGGTCGCCACTCATCGTGCTTGGTGGTGTGACGGGCATTCCTACCGAAACGCTTTCGACGATGGCTGGCTTTCAACTGCCTATCTTCTCCTGCATCATCCCCATCTGGATGGTGAAGTGCATGTGTACCTGGAGGCAGACATGGGAAGTGATGCCTGCATTGCTCGTGGCCGGTTTCAGCTTTGCACTGTGCCAGTTTACTTTTGCAACGATTCATCACTGGGTTCCTTCGATTGTCATCTTCAACATGACCGACATCGCGGGAGGCATCTTTTCGCTGGTCATCACTGCGTGGTTCCTGCGTTACTGGAAGCCGAAGAACCTGATGCAATACGAACTGCCGAAGTTGAGCACTGGCGATGCAGAGAACTGGGCGGAGACGGTACCACTCACTGCGGGCCGTATCTTCAAAGCCTGGTCACCCTATTTGCTGATGTCTATCGCTCTCTTTGCTGTGGGCTTCCTGCGACAGAAAGAGATCGATCCCAAGCGATCTGAACGGTCAACCACCATCATTGGTGCGTTCAAAACCAACTATCCCATCCAGGTACCAACGCTCTACGGCAACGTCTATCGTGATCCGCGACTGCTCCTGAAAGGCACAGAAGAGAAGCCTGAGCCAGCAGTGTTCGAGTTCTCGTGGGCGACCGCTGCGGGGACGGGGGTGCTCTTCTCCGCCTTCATCTCGATGATCATGCTAAAGATGCGGTTCCAACAGATTCGTACTGTCATCAAAAAGACCATCTGGCAGATGCGTATCCCCATCCCCACGATTGCGCTAATGCTCGGTTTGAGTTATGTCACTCGCTTTTCGGGCATGGATGCGTGCCTGGGCTATGCCTTCGCTGGTACGGGTCTGCTCTACCCCTTCTTTGCAGCACTTCTCGGCTGGCTGGGTGTCTTCCTCACTGGCACCGATGCAGGCAGCAACGCTCTCTTTGGCAGCTTACAGAAAATCGCCGCGACCAGTGTTTTCCAGCAACACCCAGGCGCTTTCGGCAGCTTGAGTCTGGAACAAACACAAATCCTCATCACCACGACGAACAGCACCGGCGGCGTGATGGGCAAGATGATCGACGCCCAAAGCATCTGCGTCGCTACCGCTGCTACCAATCAAATTGGTAAGGAAGCTGACATCTTCAAAGCCGTTGTCTGGCACAGTATCGTTCTGGCGTGCCTGATGGGGACTTTGGCGTTACTGCAGGCGTACGTCTGGCCATTCCAGATGATGGTTCCAAGTAGATGAGGGAGTTGGGAATGGGGAGTGGGGAATAGGAAATCAATACGACCGTGTTCTTTATCAATCGTTATTCGCTATTTGCCAACTCGGTTCCCCTTGCGCCATAACCAAGGAACAAATATCACACCTACGATTGCAACAGACCACACTGCCTCTGCTGTTGACGGTTCATTCATGGCTACCACAGGATCACGTTTAAACATATCTTGATTGGCAGCCAGCTTGAAATAGAGGTCCGAAGCGACATCTCGATACTTCCACAGATCCTCATATTCGGTGAGAAACAGCGTCGCGGGCATTTGCTCGGTTTTCAACTTCAAATAATCGAAAAGTTTGCTGCGTTGATCTGTTGTGAGCTTACCTGCCCAAACGGGATTACCTTCCCACTGTACCCCCTTGGCATTCGTCAATTCGCCTTCATAACGTTTGTCAGCAAGGAAATAGATTCTAAGAAGCCTTTGCGTCTGGCCTAACTCCTTGGCAAAGCTCGCTGATGATGGCTCACGATAGGGAAAGAGTGGTTGTTCAGTTTTGAAGGACATTCTTAGAGCTTTTGCTTCTTTGTGCTTATCTGCTGTAGCTTTCGTGCTGATCTTGAGTGCAGTAAACTTCCACCCTTGATCGATATACGGCTGTGCCCAGGCAGCTACTTCCGGTGAGTAGACGTAACCATGCTTCTCGAGCCATGTCGTCAGTGCTTTGCCGCTCTTGGCTTCCAGTACGGATGCATCGAAACCTGCAACTTCTTGCTGCTTGAGTACAACTACGTCCGGTCGCGTGCTTTTGGGAGCAGATTTTGCTTGGACACCGCAGCCTAAGCCACATCCACTGCTTCTGGCAATGATCTCTGGAGATGTCACTTTCAAAAGAAAACTGAAAGCATCATCACTGGATTCGGCTAATTCAGGTTCTGTCGGCGATGGGATAATAAAGCCAAAGTCATTGTCTTTGGTTGCGAACGAAGCTTTGCGGATGAAATGCTGTAGTTTCTGTTTTTCATCCCAGACGATGATGACTGTCTGGTCAGCATTCACGATAGGTTTGCCGGTTCGCCCCACACCACAGCAGGCTACGATCACAGGTGCCAGCAATAAGCAACAAAGCAGGGTTGAATAGTAACGCATTGACTGTCTCCTTTTCCAGTTGATGCTTAACCGCAGAGAATATTCCATAGCAAGTGCAGGGGATTCACGTTCTAATCAGTTTCCCTATTCCCTATTCCCTACTCCCCATTCTCCACTCCCTACGAGTGCTTCGCAAAAGCCGGGATCAACCGCTCTCCCACCTTCCAGAACGGTACCCAAGCGATGCCGAACTGGGTGACTTTCACATCACTCTTCTTGGCGGCGAGTTTGATCTCTTTCAACTCCTCAAAGGCTTTGCTCTTCCACTTCTCGGTGATTTCTGCCACTTTCTCGGTCAGTTCGTTCAACTCCTTTTGAGCTGCATCGAACTGCCCCTTGGCATCGTAGTAACGTTTCCCTGCCTCTGACTTCTGAGCAGCTTGCTGATCGGCCTTCCGCCAGTTGAAGATCTGGCCGATGAGCGAGGTGCCTTGCTGCGAGAGCATGTTGTAATCCCGTTGGGCCTGAGCCATCGCATCGGCAGATTTCTTCGTCTTGGCTTCCTTCTCAGCTTTCTTGCGGAACATATCGCCTGCTTCCAGTTCCGCTTCCTTCTGGGCGGTGACCTTGCAGCGTTCGATGAACTCCTCGTGGGTCTCCCCCTTTTCGCTGGTCAGGCTCAGGCTCTTGTTGTTGTAAACCGTTTCATTGGCGTTGCTGTAGAGGTATTCAGCGAACTCCTTGTTCAGGTCTTTCTGCCGCTTCACGTCGTTCAGTCCCTTGGGCAGATCGAGCCAGGCGGCATCACCACCATCGGGGGCGGTGACGAAGCCATCAGCAAAGGCCTGGGCATCGTTCCAGGAAGTAGCCATGCCTGCCCCGGGTGCTTCGGCCAATAGGCGATAGGTGCGATCAAGCACCACACCCGCTCGGGAATTAGTCAGGCTGACTTCGCCTACCCCCATGAGATAGGGCTGGTAGACCAGCTTACTCGCTGCGGTCTGACCCGGTTGACTCGCCAACGGCAAAGCAGCCAGATAATACTGCATCACACCCGCGTTGAGGATCGGTGCGGAACTTTCTTCCGTCACAGCGTTCGTCGTTTGCTGTGCTTGCATCTCCCGCTTGAAGCTGGCTTCATCGTTCTGCTTCCTGGGAACGAGTCTGCCACCACAGTCGCCACAGAACTTGGTGGTGGCAGGCAAACTACCTGCCGGGCAGTTGCTTTCGGAACAGCCACCTTCCTTGGTGAGGGTGATGGCTTGCTTCTTGCTGTCACTTACTGGTTCAGTCGTGCCTTCGTCTTTGAGTGCGGATGCAGGTAGCCGCTTGAGTTGCTCGCGCGTCATCGGCCCAGCGAGATACGAGAGTGCCCAGCGGGTATGGATGATGTGCGGCTTGCCTTCGTGAACGCAATTCATCAGGAAGACACGGTTGCCCAATGCTGAAATGGTCTTGTCGAGAACAGTCTTGTCAGCCAAGGTGCCTGCTGCGTTTGCGACGCCTTGCAAGCCTTCGAGGAGACGTGCCTTGTCTCGTTCGGTTTGCAACTTGCCCACGAACCAGGTGCCTGCGTTGGTGAGGGCTTTGTAGTCGAGATCGACCGGGTTCTGTGTCGCCAGCAGCACGCCGACACCAAAAGCACGGGCTTGCTTCAGCAGTGTCAGGAAAGGCTGCTTGCTCGGTGGATTGGCAGGGTGCGGAGGGAGGTAGCCAAACACTTCATCGACATAGAGCAGCGCCCGCAGGCTGTTCGTACCCGATTGACTGCGGGTCCAACTCAGGAACTCCGAGAGGAGCAGCGTCAGGAAGAACATCCGCTGCGATTCTTCGAGGTGAGCGAGGTAGAAGACGTTCTGCCGGGGTTTTCCATCAGGCGAACGCATCATCTTGTTGAAGTCGAGTCCTTCGCCCATGATCCACGTCGCAAAGCTGGGCGATGCCAGGATGTTGTTGAGCGAGACAGCCAGCTTGAGCCGCTCAGCTTGTGGGTAGAAGGTATCCACTTCAAAGGCACCAATACGATTGATCGGCGGATCCTGAATCTGAGTGATAATCTTGGTCAGATCCATATCCTGCTGCTTGAGCCAGGCATTGAGCAGCAAGTTGGCAACGAGTATGTGTTCCTTCGATTGCAACGGATCGCCAGTAATATTCGTCAGTCCGAGGAGTGCAGTCGTGGTCGACTCCACTCGTTCGTTAAGCTCCTCCCGGGTGAGGTTTCCCTTGGGAGCGCTCAAACTCTGCAGGATCGATACCGGCCTGCCCACTTCGCTGCCGGGAGTGTAAATTCGCCAGTCGGCACAGTCCTTCAGTCGCTGGATACGTTCAGGTTGCTGATACCAGTCAGCCAGCCCCTTCTTCCAGGTGGCTGCTGTCTGCTCAGCCATCTCGTCAATGGTCAACTTCTTGCGCTTGGCTACTTCGGGGTCGAGCCAGGGCTTGTAGTCTTCGGCCTTCATGTCAGGGAACTGCAGGAACAGGTTCGTCAGATCGCCTTTGAGATCAACGATGATGCTGGGAATGCTGTCGAGGGCTGCTTCTTCCAACAGCGAGACACATAGGCCCGTCTTGCCTGAACCGGTCATCCCCACCACCACGCCGTGGGTGGTCAGCCAGTGGGCATCGTACATCACCGGCTTGCCCAATTCCTTAGTCTTCAGATCGTATTCCCGACCGAGATAGAAGCAGGCGGGTGGGTCGATATCAACAGCGGGCTTGGCTGAAGCCTGGGCGGTGGTGGTTTCGGGCATGGTGCTTCGTCGAAATGATGAAAAGGTATTCAATATTACCCTAGCACAGGCACCAAGAAAAGCGACGGTAATATGGTTTAGATGGTTGACCTGTCCTTCAGACTGGGTTAACTTGCACTAGGATTTCTGTTTGGATCATGACGACCTTAAGCCCCTCCACCACCGATATCGTTGAACGCTGTCAAGCCACGATTGGTTACCACTTCCAGCGGCCGGAGTTGCTGCGCTCCGCGCTGACCCACGCTTCCGGGGCCAATACCCGCCTGGCCTCGAACGAACGAATGGAGTTTCTGGGCGATGCAGTGCTCGGCATGGTGGTCTGTGAATGGCTCTACACCAAGTATATCACCTTCTCTGAAGGAGATATGACTCGTATCAAGTCCGCCGTCGTCAGCCGGCGGACTTGCGCTGCCATCAGCCGTGAGCTCGGTCTGCATCGGTTCCTGACGTTGGGGAAGGGGATGCAGCTCGACATCCCCGCCAATGTGCTGGCAGATGTTTTCGAATCACTGATCGCCGCCATCTATCTCGACGGAGGCTATGAGGCAGCTCGCGAGTTCATCGTCAAAAACCTCGCCTCCGAAATTGCTGATGTCGCTGGTAACACCAAGGCTGAGAACCACAAGTCAGCGCTGCAGCAGTGGGGCCAACGGGTGATCGGCGAATCGCCAACCTACGTATTGCTCGACGAGAAGGGCCCCGAGCATAGCAAGTGCTTCAAGATATCAGCCAGCCTAGGTCAGCAACTCTACCCACCCGCCTGGGGCAAGACCAAGAAAGACGCAGAGCAGAAAGCCGCTCTCAACGCCCTCTCGTCGATTCAAGGCGAGGAGCTACCTTATCCGAGTGAATAACTACCCCGTTCGCTGTTATGGTGAAGGCTGCACCGAACTGGCACGCTACAAGATAGCAGCCCAGTGGAGCCACGGCGCCAGCAGCGAACTCAAGACCTATGGCCTCTCCTGCGAGAAGTGCCTGCCGACAATTTACCTCAATAGTCTGGCTCGGCACCGCAAGGTCAAGTCGCTTCCCGGTGAACTAGGCGAAGCGCCTGGCATCTATTGCCTCGTCGGCCATTGGAGTGATCGCGAACTGGTGCGCGATACCGCATTGGAACAATCGATCCGCGCCACGAACGAGAAGTCTTCGTGAAAGCACCACTCTCCTGGCTCAAACGGTTGCTGCTTGATCAGATCTTCGTGCTGATACTGCTTTGCATCATTGGTTTGTTCATTCCCTGGAATCAACTGCTCAAGAGTGCAGAAGAGATCCTGCTCGCTATTCGTGAGCAGGCACAAGTCGCCCCGATACCCACCGCTATCGGCTACGTACTCAGCTTCATCACCATCACTGCTATCTCCTTTCCCGGCCCGATGGCTCTGCTCATGGCGGTCTTCGGTGGCTGGCTCTTCGGCTGGTATGCTATCCCACTCTCCAGCTTCAGTTCGAGCACCGGAGCCTGCCTGGCATTCCTGAGCAGTCGCTACTTCCTGTCCGATTCAACCCTCTTTCGTTATTTCCCGGCACTGCAACGTTTCAACCAGGATCGATCCCATGCCCCCTGGCTGGTATTACTCTCCTGCCGCCTGAACCCCTTGATCCCGTACGCCCTCGAGAACCTCTACTTCGGCAGAACCCAAATTCCCCTCTGGCAATTCTGGATCGTCACTGTGGTGGGGATGCTGCATGTGACCACGCTCTACGTGATGACCGGAGCCCAACTGGCCAAAGTCGAGAGTTTCCAGGGTCTGATTTCCTGGCAGATCATCGCCTGCTTCGTAGCCATCTCGCTGGTACCGATCGTGGCACTCTGGTTCTTTCCGAAGAAGGCGGCTGTAGAATGTTGAGTGAGAGCACATCGGGAGGGCGAAGCTCCTGCTGAGCCGCAGACCTCGCCGTGACTCCAAGTTGAGAGTTGAGAGAGAAGACATCATGGATGATTACAACAAGATTGCTATTGAGCTGGGCCAACGAGCACGAGCCGCCAGCCGCGAATTGGCACTGGCAACTACCGAATCCAAAAATCGCTCCCTCCAATTGCTCATTGACCTGTTACACAAGCAACAAACACCAATATTAGCCGCCAATCAGACCGATGTCGAACGAGGCAAAGCAACCGGCCTGAGTGCTGCCATGCTGGATCGCCTGATCCTCACTCCTTCACGGTTGCAAGCCATCCAGCAAAGCCTGCACGATGTCATCACCCTGAACGACCCTATTGGCGAAGTCATTTCTGAAAGCACTCGTCCTAACGGGCTCAATGTCCGCAAGGTTCGGGTACCACTCGGTGTCATCTTTTTCATCTACGAATCGCGACCCAACGTCACCGTGGATGCTGCAGCCCTCGCCATCAAGAGTGGCAATGCCATCATTCTGCGTGGAGGTAAGGAAGCCAGTGCTTCCAATGCGGCACTCTACTTGTTGATTCGCGATGCACTCCAACAGACTGGCCTGCCATTAGATGCAGTACAACTGGTCACACAATCCGACAGACAACTGGTGACAGCGCTCCTTAAGCAGTCCAAGTATATTGATGTAGCCATCCCCCGGGGTGGCGAAGGGCTGATCCGCACCGTTGCAGAAGAAGCCACCATGCCAGTGCTCAAGCACTATCAAGGCATCTGCCATCTCTATGTCGATCAGCACGCTGACCTGCAGATGGCCTTGCAGATTCTTCTCAATGGCAAATGCCAGCGACCAGGCGTATGTAATGCTGTCGAATCATTGCTGGTACATGAATCGATAGCAGTGCCTTTCTTCAAGCTTGCCGGGCCTACTTTGGCTCAAGCCGGAGTAGAAGTACGAGGTTGTCCACGAACCTGTGAACTGGTATCTGAAGCCAAGCAGGCAACCGAGCAGGACTATGACACTGAGTACCTGGCTCTCATTCTTTCATGCAAAGTGGTGAGAGATTTAGACGAAGCCATCGTTCACATTCATCGCCACAGTTCCGGCCACAGTGAAGCCATCATCACCAGTGATGCCGATGCAGCCCGGCGATTTACCCAGAAGATCGACAGTGCAGCGGTGCTGGTCAACGCTTCTACTCGCTTTCATGATGGTTATGAGCTAGGCTTAGGTGGAGAGATCGGCATCAGTACCGATAAATTCCATGCACGTGGCCCGTGTGGTCTGGTAGAATTGACTTCGTACAAGTATGTGATCACTGGCTCCGGTCATGTACGCCCCTGACTTGTACTCGAGCCGACGAGCTGCATCATGCTCTATGTGGGAATAGGTCTGGCTCTGATTGCAATCGTAGCTGGTGCGTTTGCCGTGCGATGGTATCGTCGTCGCCGTCCCGCACAGGAGCCACTCTCCGCCGTCTGTCAGCAGCACATCGAACTCTTCCACGGTGGACAGTTGGATGATGTCGAGCTTGATGCCACCAAGAAGAAGTATGCCCAATGGCTTCACGATGATGAAATCGACCGCATCGAAGCCAGCCTGGTACCTGGCCTTTCCTACGTCGTCCGTGTCCGGGCACTCGCTGAACTAGGCACCGATCAGGCCTGTAGAATTCTGGAACGACAACTGGGACGCATCATTATTGATGATGCCGTCGAGCAATCTTGGTACTGGATAGATGTTGCCCACTGCCTGCACATGCTCATTCATGAAGAGAGCCTGCCTGCACTGCTGGATCGGCTCACCGAAGAGGATGATTTCCCGCTGGTTCACTTCTACGCTGCCGAGATTGTCGCCTTCCATGGCTTCTCCAGCTACCTGGCTGATTTCCCTGATCGCTATGGCGAAGCTGCTATCCGAGCTGTTCACCGTACCCTCGAAGGCTTGCGTTGTGGCATCTCGGCACAGATCGTGGCGGAAACACGTTTGGGGGAGATGATCGAGTCCATCTGGGATCAACACCACAAGCAGGTACACCCGCTGCTGGTCAGGCTCTTCAGTGAAGTGCTTCGCCATCAGCGCCGGGCAGCCCAGTACAGCATTGATCTCTCCGAAGAGCATTTTGAACAGGAAGCCTACGAGATGCAGGTCTCGCACCTGGCTACCCTCGAAGACGACCTCATCACCTACCTTGCCCAAGCTAAGCAACTATTGCCCAAGCGTACTGACCGTACTACACCTGAAGCTTTGCGGGATTGGCTGGAAGCCTTGCAAGAGCTACGGGCCGATGCAGGGGTAACCCTCGTCAGGCTGCTCCGCGACAACCCCAACCTGCCACTCTCCGAACAAGCCATCATCACCTTGGGCTGGTCGAAAGCACCACAGGCTGCTGCGTTCCTGCGTGAGACTGCCGCCCGTACCTTGCCTGCATCACAGAAGCAATCGGGCTGGTGGCCCTGGGCAAACAAGCAGCAATCACACCAGGCACCTGTCACTGCTGCAGCACTCATTGCTTTGCGGAACCATCCGGGTGAAGAGTCAGAACAGCTCATCCTGGCAGGAGCCCGTTCAGCAGATACCTTGATTCGCTCGTCCGCCATCAGCAGTCTGGGCTGGTGGGAACCCATCCGCCGTAAAGCCGTTCAGATGTACCTGCAGGATGCCCGCTACGACAGCGATGGCAATGTCCGCCATGCCGCCCGCGCCGCCCTCGCACGTCTCGGCGAACGACAAGCCCTGCAATGGTTCCGCCAAGGGCTCGCCAGCGAAAACCGGCAGATCGTCATGGAATCCATCCAAGCCATCGCCGATGAAGGTATCACCCTCTTATGGCCCGAACTGGATCTGTTAGTGGATGAAGAAGAACCCGATCTGGCATCTTGTGCCCGCGAGGCACTGGAACAGATGCAGGAAGAGTTGGAGCGGGGTTAGGCTGACCCCCAGCCATTTCAGTTTAGGCCGGGGCAAATAGACATCAAATACATTACGCACCGTACTTACCGAGTTTGTTGGCGTGCGCCATGGCGAGGAGCATGAGGTGCTTTGCTTGGAATTGGCCCAGGCCACCGGTGATACAGGAGGATTCGCTGAAGTGGGTGACACCATCGAAGCGGGCGTTGTCTGCTACGATCAGCGTGGGCACGCCGTGCCAACTGTGACTCTTCATCTTGCTGGGTGTACTGTGGTCGCCGGTGACGATGAAGACATCGGGCTTGAGTGCCCGCATTTTGCCGATCTCCGCATCCAGTGCTTCGATGGCTTTCACTTTGGCGTCGAAGTTGCCATCTTCGCCGGTGCTGTCGGTGTACTTGTAGTGCAGGAAGAAGAAGTCGTACTGGCTCCAGAGCTTCTCCAGTGTTCGTACCTGTTCTTCAAGGGTGCTGCCACAATCAGAGATGGTCATGTTGACCAGCCTGGCCAGCCCTTTGTACATCGGGTAGACCGCGATAGCACAGGCTTTCAGGCCATAGATGTCTTCCATTGATGCAATGGCTGGATACACGGCGAAGCCTCGCAGGGTGACCATGTTGGTCGGGGCATCGGCTGCCAGTACCTTGGCTGCTGCTGCAATGAACTGATTGACGAGATCTGCGGTCTTCTGTGATGCAGTATCTTCACCTTTAGCTTGGAGTGGCTTCACACCCACTGCCTGCGGATCGGTGTCGTTCACCTTGTCGCCCAGGCCATCGGCACGAATGACCAGCACGAAGCGGTGTTCCTTGACTGGTTCAACGAAAAGTTCAGCACCGGGAATCTTGATGGTGCTCATCTTCTTACACATTTCGACGCAGCGTTCTGTGGTAGGCCGCCCTGCCCTGCGGTCGCTAATCTTGCCGTCCTTGTCGACGGTGACGAAGTTGCCTCGGATGGCGACATCTTTACCGGTGACCGGGAAATTGATGCCCAGTGCTTCGAGAACACCACGGCCGATCTGATGTTCGAGAGGATCGTAGCCAAACAGGCCGAGGTGCCCCGGGCCGCTGCCGGGGGTGATGCCGGGCAGGACAGGAATGCTCAGCCCGCAGATGCCATCACGGGCAGCATCGTCGAGGTTAGGCGTATTGGCCGTTTCCAGCTCGGTTTTGCCGCCTGGTTTCAGGGGTAGACCGCCCAGCCCGTCGGCGACGACGAGGAGAATTTTGCTGGAGTTTACTTCACGTATGCTGCGAATCAGGTCGTGTTGGTGCATGGATTGTGTTTACCTGGTCGAAATTTCCTACACTGGAACACAATAAGAGCTATGCTTGTCTATGCCTAGCCCCGTCCTGGGAAATGGGCTGGTCCTGATTGCTGAAGAGGTAGATTCATGCAGTTGCCCGACGAAGCGATAACGTTCAACTATCAGTCGCTGCTTTCGCAGATGCGAACTGATGAAGAATGGAAACCGCTGATCGAACTGCAAAGTCAGCACTATCTCAATCCGAATCGCCTGAAGGCCATCGTGCCCCAGATGATGCAGGTGAAGGGCCAGGTTGCCACCGAACGGGAACTGGCTGAACCCCCTGCACACCTAAAGCCCCTTGATTCGGGCTTTATCGATCTGCCTGATAAGTTGCTCATTGATCTTCGCAAGAACCGGGAGAAGAGCGAACTGGGTCGCATCCAGGCAGTTGCTTCCCGCCTTCGTGACCAGTGCGACCGCATCCTGGTGCTGGGCATCGGCGGTTCTTACATGGGGGCACGGGCTCTCTTTGAATCGCTCCGTAGCTTGTATCACAATGAACTGCCCTTTGAAGCCCGGCTTGGCATCCCCCGCTTCTACTTCGAAGGCAACAACGTCGATAACGATGCCTTGCAGGAACTGCTGGAACTTTTCCAGAACACCTGCCTGTCGCCTGATGACCAACAGGAACGCTGGGCGACGGTCGTCATCAGCAAGAGTGGCAAGACCATCGAGACGGCGACCGCTTTCCGTGTCTTCCGCAAGGAAGCTGCAGAACTCTACGGACCGAAATCAGAACTTGCCCGCAATCTGATGATTCCCGTCACCGGCCCCGGTGATTCACCCCTTCGCAAGCTGCTCAAAGCGGAAGGCTACAGCGATGATGAGATCTTCACCATCCCTGATAGAGTGGGTGGGCGATTCTCGATCTTCTCACCTGTAGGTCTTCTGCCAGCAGGATTGATGGGCCTCGATATCCGAGCTCTGCTTCAGGGTGCATCGAGCATTACCCGCAACTTCCTCGAAGAACCCTTTGAGCGCAACATCGTTCTGCAGTTCGCTGCTGTCTGTCACCTGATGACCGAAGAGTTGGGCAAGAACATTCGTGTGATGTCGGTCTGGTCGAAGAAGCTGGAAGCCCTCGGCCTCTGGTACGATCAACTGATGGCAGAGAGCCTGGGGAAGCAAGGTCGCGGGGCCACGCCACTAACATCGGTGATGACACGTGATTTGCACTCCCGTGGTCAGCAGTTCCAGGAAGGGAAACGCGACAAGCTCATCATCAACATTACGGTGAAGAGCCCGAAGTCTGCCCCGGTGACCATCGGCATGTCGGATCGCAACGAAGATGGTCTCAACGAGTTCAGCCGCCGGAATTACCCTAACCTGATGCAGGCCGCTACTCTGGGTACCAATACCGCCTACAACGATGCCGGTCGGCCCACTTGTGAAATCGTGTTGCCCACGCTTTCGGAATACAACATGGGCCAGTTGATGCAGATGCTCATGATCGCCACCGTTGTGGAAGGCAAACTGATGGGCATCAACCCCTACGGCCAACCCGGCGTGGAAGCGTACAAGCGGAACATGCTCTCGATCCTTCGAAGTGCGAGTGCGCAGGACATCAACAAGAAGAATACGGCTGAGTAGTGGTACACGATTTTTATCGTGTCCGGGTTATGAATGTGACAAACACTTATTCTTAGTGGATAGCTGTAACGGACACGATTACAATCGTGTCCCACGTATGATTTGACTTCTTGTACAATATTCACCACGACTACCGGCGGAGCCGGTGATACAGTGTGTCCCCGGTCGGAGACCGGGGACAAGATAAGATGCTTTCAGTTGCAATGAAGGTATGTCATGCGTTATTTTTTGTGTTCGCTGTTGCTGGTTGCCCTTTTCTGCACTATTGATGCACAACCACCCGAGAAGGTGGCGATTCCACTGGCTGAACGCAAAGGTGATCTCTCGGTCGCCACCTGGAACCTCGAATGGTTCTACGACTGGGACATCAACGACAACCAGTCGGAAACAGCCAAGATCAACTCCGCACCAAGTCGCAAGGATTGGGAGTGGCGGTTGAAGGCGACTGCAGATGCGATTGCCAAGATGAAGCCCACGGTGCTATGTCTGCAGGAGATCGAGAACAAGAAAGTGCTCGATCAACTGTGCGCCACCATCAAGGAACGGCATCGGCTTGACTACGAAGTCTGCTTTGCCCAAGGGCGTGACAGCTTCACCGAACAAGATGTAGGCGTGTTGGTACTCCGCGGGTTACGACCTCAGTTTCGTCGGGCCCCGGAGCCACGCAACTGGAACAGCCGGGAGATGAAGCCACTGACCAAGCAGTTAATGGTGGAAATCCCCTGGGGTGATGGCCCGAATATGCGACGGCTCACGTTCATCAACGTCCACCTGATGGCAGGCGATGACATTGGCAAAGAGATGGACCGCTGCGACCAGGCCCGGTTCATCAAACGCTGGATTGAAGATGAACACAAACGTGGCCACTATGTGGTGCTGATGGGCGACTTGAACACTGCTGAAGTACGCGGAGCTGTTCCGAAGGAAAAGGCACTCGATATCCTGGCAGGCAAAGATACACCCGATGATAAAGACGACGATTTGGAAGATGTAACCAACATCATGCCGGTGATGGAACGCATCACCTTTGGCAGCCGGGGTTCCATGCTCGATCACATCTTCATCAGCCCCAAGCTTAAGAATGGCCCAGGCATTGCGTTCGATACCATCAGCAACCGCAAAGACGTCGTCATCCGAGGCGAAGGGCCGGACTTCAAACTGAAGCTGCGAGATCGCCGCTTCTGGAAGATTGACGAAGACGAACGCGATCTCAGCGATCACTATCCGCTACAGGCGAAATTTCGGGTGAAGTAGGTAACTTGCTCATTTACTGAGAGAATCAGTCGCAAGAGTCACTCGTTTTCTCTTCTGAGACAAGAACCCCCAGAACAATGTCATTAGACCGACGGCAATGGAGACATAGCTGGGCCATAGTTGCCGAGACGTGGTGGAATAGAGTGCGAATTGATTCCGATCACCTTCGTGCCCGACAATCCAACGTCCGTTCGGTGAGATTCTGAATTCTTTCAGCTTCCCGGTGTCAACCTTGCCACGCAACTTTCGAGTTGCTCTATCGTAAAAGTCATAGGTCATGGAGCCTGCAGGCCATTGCTTCTCAATGAAAGCAGTGAGCCAAGGTGATTTCGTCATGAGACTACTTAACCAAGGAGAACGCTCAGTTCGGTGTAAATGACGAACGGCATACCAATCCTCTCCCAAGTCCTCAAAACCTTGGTAGTCAAGTAAATCGTCAGGCTTTAATTTGCTATTAACAGAAAGGTTGATGAAAAACGATTCTACTTCTGGAATTTCATTGAGTATTGGCGTGGTAACCAGGTAAGTTTCTTTCGGAATCGCGAAGTTACTTCCCATTGCAGATGGATTTTCAATCACTTCTCGTTGAAAACAGAGCTGATTCCCTTTCCAATGGAGTAATCTGCAAATGCCTTGAATCGGCAATGTGACGCTCCCTATCTGTTTCCAATTGTCGGTAGAATACAGTCGAATTTCGCTTGCCAAGTCTATGTCGAGGCGATGTTTAGTTTGTCGATACCAGGCTACAGCCATGATCTGATCGTCAATAGAAAAAAGAGGTGTACCAGAATGCCAGTCGCGGCCATCGGATCGAACTTCACTTTCCAGTGAGAATACTTCGTTGATCGGAGCCCGAGAGTAAATCAGTTTAGGGTGCCCGCCATACGGGTTGAACATCCATTTGCCTGTTGAGGAAACTCTCAATGGCAATGGAGGAGAATTAGGAATCATTTGGTATTCACCAGTAGCAGCATTAACTATGCAGTTTCGCAGACTATCGTTGTCTCCGTTTTTATTGATCGTAATGCTTATCCACTGTGAATTGGAACACAACGCTGCATGACAGTTATCCAAGTCGGCTTCAAATGGAATGGAGTGTCTTTTCAGTTCAAGACCTGTCTCCACTGATATCTGCCTCAGAACGACTTCTGTCGATGAGCGACTCTGATGCTCAAGCTTCCGAGTCCAGAATGATTTTCCGTCAGCACTAAAGTTAAGCAGATACGTTTTCTCAGAGTTGATCCGCCAATTTGGCTCGTGAGGTCGCATCAGCCAATAACCGGCGAAGACAAAGCAGATTACGACAAATACGATTCGGAAAGTCCTTCGCATGGAGCTGAACTCCCCTAGTTATGAACAACTGCTAATCTACTTAAAATATTAGGAGATAATCAAGCCTGTCTCTTGGCTCTGCGCTACTATATTACAGGTAGGTGGCTCTTCATTTCATTGGCCCCCTGCTCTTGCGTCTTCTGCTCCGTGAAGGGAGTGATTTGTGTCATCGGTTCCCGCGCCCCCTCAACTCTCTCGTGACGAAACCTTAGCCAAGCTCCTCGATCAGTTCGCACAAAGCCGAACCCAGATGATCGACCAGCTTCGCCGGGTGATTATTGGCCAGACCGATGTCATCGAACAGATATTTGCTGCCATTTTTACCAAAGGACATTGCCTGCTAGTCGGTGTACCCGGCTTGGCCAAAACCCTGATGGTTAGTGCCATCAGCCAGATTCTTGACATTGGTTTCAAACGCATCCAGTTCACCCCCGACTTGATGCCTAGCGATATCACCGGTACCAACGTGCTGGATGAGAATGAACAAGGCCGACGCGAGTTCCGCTTCGTGCAGGGGCCGCTCTTTGCCAACATCATTCTTGCGGACGAAATCAATCGTACTCCACCCAAGACCCAGGCTGCTCTCTTGCAGGCGATGCAGGAACGCAACATCACCGTTGGGCAACATACCTATCCACTGCCCGAACCGTTCTTTGTGATTGCGACGCAGAATCCGATTGAGCAGGAAGGTACCTACCCACTTCCCGAAGCTCAGCTTGATCGCTTCATGTTCAACATCAAGGTTGAGTATCCAACCATGGAGGAAGAGAAAAAAATTCTCGCATCGACGACCAAGAAGGAAACGCCAGAACTTACTAAGGTCTTGAGTGCCAAGGCCATCAGCAATTTGCAAAAGCTGGTGCTGAGCGTCCCCGTGGGCGAATATGTGATCGACTATACTACTCGACTGGTACGGGCCACTCGACCCAAGAATCCCGATACGCCTGCGTTCATCAAGCAGATGGTGGATTGGGGTGCAGGCCCCCGTGCCGGTCAGTACCTGATCAGCGGGGCCCAGGCGATGGCTGCCATGGATGGTCGCTTCAGCGTGGCCATCGATGACATCAAGAAGGTAGCCATCCCCGTTCTTCGCCACCGTATCGGCATCAACTTCCAGGCCCAGGCTGAAGGCAAGACCACAGACGATCTCGTCGAGATGCTGCTTAAAGCAGTGCCTGAACCGGAAGTACCCAAGTTTACGAAGATGAAGAAATAAGAGAGTTGTTTGTTGATGGTTGTTAGTTAGGGCAATACACCACGCAACCAACGACTCTCAACACTTTACTAACGAACAACAAACAACCATCAACCAACAACTTCTATGGCGAATGCAGAGAAATACCTTCGTCCCGAAGTCATCCGCCAAGTCGGTCGACTTGACCTGCGCGCTAAGTTTATCGTCGAAGGCTTTCTCACCGGTTTGCATGCCAGCCCGTATCAGGGTTTCAGCGTCGAGTTCTCCGAACATCGCAAGTATGTTCCGGGGGATGACCCTAAGGACATCGACTGGAATGCCTACGCCAAGACAGACAAGTTCTACATCAAGAAGTTCCGTGCTGAGACGAACCTGAGTGGATACCTGGTCATGGATTTGTCGTCGTCCATGAACTACACCTTCCGCCAGGAACTGACCAAGTTCGAGTACTCTATCTCATTGGCTGCAGCGCTTGGCTACTTGATGATCCATCAACAGGACCCTGTGGGATTGGTCACTTTTGATACAGCCATTCGAGGATTCCTGCCACCCAAGAGCAGGCGTTCACAACTGGGAACCATCCTGGGCATCCTCGCAGGTCTGAAACCTACAGGCACCACTGATCTCGCTGCTAGCTTGCATCAACTGGCATCCATGATCCGCACCAAGAGTCTGGTGATTCTCTTTACTGATCTGCTGCGAAGCGACCCACAGAAGGTGATGCATAGCCTGCACCACCTGCGCCATCGTGGCAACGAAGTGATTCTGTTCCATGTGCTGGACGAAGCCGAAGTGAAGTTCCCTTTCAAAGATCTGATCATCTTTGAAGAGCCTGAATCGGCGATGAAGGAAACTTACGATGCTGACAGCATTCGAAGTGAGTATCTCGCCGAACTCGACCGCTTCCGCAACCAGTACAAGAGCGACTGCTTCAAAGCCAACATCGATTACGTACCAGTCGATACCAGCATGGGCTTCGATAAGGCGCTCACGGAGTATTTGATACAGAGGCAAAGAAGGTTCTAATTCACGATGCATATTGCCTTCCTATCCCCCTGGGTCTTGCTTGGTACACTGCTGATTGCTGTGCCGATCATTATCCATTTGGTGATGCGGAAGAAGCCTAAGTTGCTGCAGTTCCCGGCATTGGAACTATTACAACAGCGGCGAAAGACGAACCTGCGGAAGCTCCGCATCAGGCATCTTGCCCTGCTCTTACTACGTATTCTTCTCGTGGCCTTGGCAGCCCTGGCCCTCGCTCGACCACTAGCAACGAATCTGCCTGGTGCCCTTGCACTGGGTAGTCCGCTCGGCGTGGTCCTCGTCTTCGACACATCAGTCAGCATGGATTACAAGATCGAAGGCAAGACTCGGCTCGAACAAGCCAAGGATCAAGCACTGGCATATTTGAAGAGTCTGCCTGGTTCCAGCGAAGTGGCTGTCATTGATTCTGCGGAGAGTGCCACCGGTCGATTCGTCAGCGTAAATGAAGCCACTAAGCTCGTCGAGAATCGCAAGATCAACTCGAGGAATCGACCCATCACTGCCGGTATCGAAGATGGTTTACGACTGCTCGAACGCAGCGCTCCCAATCTACCTTTGATGATGGCTGTCTTTTCTGATCGTACGAACGCTTCTTGGGATGCGAACGCGGTGGGTACGACGCTGATTCCTCAGAAACAGGGGCTCGAAGCCAAACTCAAGCGGGAAATCAATCTCGTCTACTATGATCTAGGGGCACCTGATCCACGTAACCTGCTCATCACCGGTATCTCCGTTCGACCTGCAACGGTCACTGCCACTACTGCCATGGAAGAACTTCGCTTCGGTGTGCCAGCCAAGGAACTGCTCAACCTTGTCGTCACCGTCCAGTCAGCAAACCTTTCAGTGAAGAACGAGGCATGGCTCTACGTCGATGGTAAGCCCGATCCGGTCAGCAAGAAGAACCTCAATTTCTCTGGTTCAGGCACCGGTATCGAAACCAAGACGATCACTTTTGATCCCATCGAAGTTAAAGATGGAGTGATCCAAGGCAAAGTCGTTCTTGCCAGCCCTGATGCACTCGAAGCTGACAACACTCGCTTTTTCACGTTGGTAGCTCCCACGCGCCGGGTGCTGATCCTATGTGATCAGCCAAACGAAGCAGTTGACTGGAAAACTGCTCTCGAAAGCCTGCGCATCCTTCCAATGACGGGTGAGATCAGGAAGCCGAACGAATGCCCCATCGGGCTGAACCCTGATGAATACCAGGCAGTCTGCCTGTTCAACGTGAATGCTCCAAGCAATCAGTTGTGGGAAATCCTCAAACGCTACGTGGAGCTTGGAGGTGGACTCGTTGTTGTTCCTGGATCATCACTTGACCCCAAAGCCTATGCCAATGGTTTGGCCAACGAGTTGATGCCAGGCAAACCTACCAAGATTGAAACTATACCCGCACCTGGCGCTTCATTGGAAGTAGGGAGCTACGAGCACCCTGCCTTGTCGAACTTCAAACGCTGGCAGCGTGATCTATCTCCGTTCAAAGTCGTTAAATACTGGGACCTGGAATCGGTGCCAGGAGTAACCACTGTCATCGCCCCACTGCAAACCGAGAAACTACCGACCATCTGGGCCGAGCGCCAGTTTGACCGGAATAGGGTAGCTGGTCGGGTTGTCTGGTTGGGAACAGCTATGTATTCGCTGCCGAACGATCCAGCTTGGAAGGACTGGAACAACTTCCAGAACGGCTGGATGTTTGTGGGGCTGGCTCACACATGCGTCAGCCACGTGATCGGTGCTCGTGAACAACGGGCCAACTTCATCCAGGGCGATGATGTTCGCTTCGCTGTGCCTCGCAACAGCAAGGTGCAGGAATATGTGCTGAAAGGCCCCACTAGCACCAGTGGTAAGTTTGCGCCTGCCCAGCAAACCATCACAATCCCCGAAGCCAATCGGCCAGGCAACTATCTCCTGGCTGACCCGACAGGTGCTGTCTGGAATCGCAGCTTCAGCATCAACCTGCCTGCTGCTGAGACGCAGCTTGCACAAGACCGCCCCAATGTAGAAGATCTGAAACGGTTCTTTGGCCCGGAAGGGATTGCTCAACCTGGCGAAGAGAAAGACCTGACCACACTCGTCAAGGATGCCTTAGGTCTTTCACCGCAAAGTGAACTGCTTCCTTATCTCATGCTGTTGATCCTGCTCATCCTGGCTGCAGAGAACTACCTGGCAAATCGATTCTACAAACCGGAGCTACTGAGCACATGACGCCCACGCTCCCTGACTGGCTACCTTCGCTTGATCCGGTGTTGCCGCTGGTGTTGGTCCTCGCCTGCGCTGCAGCTATTGTTCTGCTGACCATCTTCACGTATTCAGGAAGCACCGCGAAGACTCGTACCCTACGGTACAGTTTAATCACACTCAGGTTGTTCGCACTCGTGGTTGCCCTGATGGTCCTGCTTCGTCCGGTGTGGATTTACAAGGAACAACTTCGTCGACCCGGCAAGATCATTGTTCTTATTGATAGCTCGCGTAGCATGCAGGTGAAAGATGCAGAGCCCGAAGGCAACAGCCGCTGGCTGAATGCTCTCAAGGAATGGGACGATGTGAAAACTCAGATTGAAACCTGGGAGAAGGACTATCAGCTTCGAGTGCTGCCACTGGCATTCGATACCATCGTGAAGGAGTACCAAGTTGACTTGAAGCCCGAAGGAGGTAATACGGGCCTGCTTTCGGCTGTTGAACAAGTGCTGGAAAAGCACAAAGCTGCTGACCTTTCCCAAGGTGAACAATTGCTGGGTATCGTCACCCTCAGCGATGGCCGCGATAACATCGGTCGCCCAACGGTCGACATCCTGACTGGTAAACTCGAAGCATCTCGCTGTCAGTTGCATACCATTGCTCTCGGCAAACCTGGCGCTAGCGATGCCCTGTTCGACATCGCTGCCATCAACATCTTTGCGAATAAAACGGCCCGAGTGAAGGATCGCTTCATCGTCCGGGGCGAGATTCAAGCCAACCGGGCCAACAACCAGGATCTGGAAGTCTACCTGCTCATCGACGGCAAAGTAGCCACGATTGCAGAAGGTGATCGCATTGGCCAACCAGTGATGATCCAGGTCAAGCCCCGCAAACCAAGCGAAGTAATGCGGGTAGAGTTCCCCGCAGCACGTCTGCCCGACAATCCAGGTGACTATCGGTTTAGTCTCTTCGTCAAGCCCGTGGTAGGCGAAGCGAGTGAGAACAACAACGAAATCTCGACCTACGTCACGCTCAACAAGGATGGCTTATCGGTGCTCTATATCGACAAAGACCGAGCCTGGGAGCCGAAGTTTCTCAAGAGGGCCTTGAAGGGTGATGAACGTATTAGCTTAATTCCCACTATCGCAGGCACTGGTTCAGCCGAATGGCGACGGGATGTACGGAATGCCATCACCACCCAGAATTACGATGTCTTCATCCTCGGCGATGTTCCAGCGTCTCGCTTTGATGGCCCCGGCAGCGAAGGCGATGGTATCCTGAAACTGATTGCCAAAGCTGTGAAAGAGCGTGGTGCAGGCCTCGTCATGATTGGTGGCCACGACAGTTTCGCCGATGGTGGTTGGGATCGCTCGCCACTGGCGGAAGTACTCCCGGTTCAAATGAACCAGCGTGGCCAACTCGAAGGTGCGGTAGGCAACCAGCGCGCTATCAAGTTCAAGATTACTGAAGAAGCACTGCTCGGCTCGCTCTTTCCCTTCCCGGTTCGGCTCGATAGCGATCCACTCAAGAACCGTGAATGGTGGAACAGCTTGCCTGCGCTTGATGGAGGTAGCAAGGTAGGTAATCGCAAGCCCGGTGCTGCAGTGCTGGCGGAATCTGATACTGGCGATATTCTGCTGGCTGTTCAGGAAATTGGAAAAGGCCGTTCGGCAGCGCTGGCGGTGGATACTACCTGGCGTTGGGTTCGTCCCGGTCCTCCACGAGGTGGTCAACCCAATGCTGCGCCTGCACCGGGTGCTGTTGCTCCCAAGGATGAAATCCCCATCTCCGAATCGACCGAGGCCCACGTGCGCTTCTGGCGGCAACTCATCCTCTGGCTCGCTCGTCAGGAAGTTACAGGCCAGGGTCTTGCCCTCGAACTGGCCTCTCGTCGAGTGCTGGCAGGCAAAGAAATGTCATTTACCTTGCAAGCTCGCGAAGTTACACCAGGTTCTTCCAAGGATGGGATTAAGCCCATTGAGGGCGCTGAGTATACGGTCAAAGTCATCAAGCCTAACAAGGAAGAGGAAGTGCTGACCGTCGCTCCGCTTGGTGATACTGAAGCCAAGTCTCGTGGTATTTTCTGGAAGACCGATGAACCAGGTGAATATACAGTCGTTGCCAGCGCCCGGGCCAATGGTAAAGAGATTGGCACTGCCCAGGCTCGCTTCATGTCAACCAGGGACGATAGTGAAACCCTGAACCAGGCTGCCAACCATACACTTCTCGAACAGTTAGCCACTGCCACCGGAGGCACCTTCCGTCTGCATGGGGGTCTTAGAGAAGTCATCGAAAAGGTTGCCAACGACCCTGCCAATATGGACGAAAAACGAATCCGTTTCCCGGAATGGCAAGAACCCGATACGAAGAGACAATCAATACTGTTCGCCCTCTTTGTAGGATGCATCATTTTGGAGTGGGTATTACGGCGGTGGCATGGGATGGTGTAGTACAGATCTCTTGCACAAAATAGCATTATTGACTATCTCTCGCTCATCCTGATGATGGGGGATAGTAAATGGTTCGAATATTTACGCTATTTCTAATGCTGATTCCGGCTGTCACCCAGCATGCACAAGATCTACCACAGCAGCCTGGGGTGGTATTCCTTGTCGGGGGCGCAGGGGGAATCGAGAACCTTCACACCTTCACCCGCTGGGCCATGAAGCAGGCCAAACTTCCCCATGAAGTCAGGAACTTTGACTGGACGCATGGCAAAGGGCGTTTCGTCAAAGACATTCAAGACACCAGGCATCTGCTGCTCAAAGCAGAAGAACTTCGTCAGCAGATTCTGAGCTACCATGCTGCAAATCCAGATCGACCAATATACCTCATTGGTAAAAGCACTGGTTGCTTCATCGTTCTCTGGGCTGCGGAGAAGTTGCCGATTGCCTCGCTGGAGAAAGTTATTCTGCTTTCGCCAGCTGTCTCACCTGGGTATGATCTTGCACCAGCCATCAGCAGCATTCGCACGACTCTGGTAAGTTATCGTTCCAAGTTCGATGTCTTTATTCTCGACTGGGCCACCAACATCGTAGGCACCGCAGATCGTCAGTACAGTTCCAGTGCAGGAAAGAAAGGCTTCACCAGACCTGTACCACCAGTGCCTGAACACGATGTCTATTCGCGGTTGATCGAGATCGACTGGAGCCTCGACAAAGTCTGGTACGGCCACCTTGGTGGGCATCTGGGCAACGGTATGCCCCTGTTTCTGCTCTTTGATGTGATGCCGCTACTCAAAGTAGAACGTCAACTCGTCCAGCGAAATCCATAGTATACAGGCATTTCAATTGAAGAAGTGGAAGGCTCTATGCGCAGTGCTATTCTGTTCCTGCTGGTAACACTCTGCTATATTTCAGCTCAGGATGTAGTCAAGTCCGATGATAGCCGCAAGCTGGTAGCTCATCAGGTAGTTTCCATAACGGGGAAGGAAACGATTGGGCCTGCTGAAGTATCCGTAGCAATCAATCCGACGAATCCTGATCAAATGCGTGCAGTCTCGTACACACAGCGAGGCAGCTTGCTGTGTGCTTCGGATGACGGGGGCAAGACTTGGAAGAATAGTCTCTTTCCTCAGGCAGGCAACACCCGCCAACAGGGCGATGACCTCCTCGTCTATGGCAGTGATGGCTCTCTTTATCATGCCTGCATTCGTTTCTTGGGCATTCGTATGCAGAAGCCTCGACGGGCCGAGAACGGCATCTTTGTGCATAGCTTCCGAGATGACAAATGGTCGCCAGCGGTTCCTGTCATCGATCACATTAACACGGTTCAGCCTTTCGAAGATAAGCCGTGGCTTGCTGTGGATAACAGTACCCAGTCGAGCAAAGGGAATGTGTATATCGGCTGGACTCGTTTCGATGAGTATGGCAGCAAGGAACCCGATAAGAAGAGTCATCTCTACATCTCGCGTTCCACCAATAAGGGTAAGACGTTTTACCCTGGTGAACGGATCTCCGATGCAGCGGGCGATTGTCTGGATAGTGGTAACACGATCATGGGTGGCATGCCTGCGGTAGGTGCTAAGGGAGAAGTCTACATTGTCTGGTCGGGTCCCGAAGGCATTATGCTGGATCGATCGCTGGATGCAGGTGTCACTTTTGGGAAGGACATCCAGGTCAGCAAGCACCACGGTGGCTGGGATCAACCCATCGATGGCACCTCACGGGCAAATGGCTTGCCTGTCATTGGAACCGATCTGTCAACCGGCCCCAATAAAGGTTCGATCTATATCACTTGGGGTGATAACCGGCTGGGGGATATGGATATCTTCAGCGCTTTCTCACGCGATCAGGGCAAGACCTGGTCAGCGCCCTTGCGAGTGAACAATGATACTGAGAAGAATGGCAGACCGCAGTTCTTCCCCTGGCTTGCAGTTGATCCTGCGGATGGCTCCATCAATATTCTGTTCTATGATCGACGTGGCGAGACAGGTACGAAAACAACCGTGACGCTGGCTCGGAGCATCGATGGTGGCAAGAGTTTTACTAATTTCACCATCAATCAGCCTTACTTTGAATGTAACAGCAGTGTGTTCTTCGGCGACTACATTAGCATAGCTGCCCATCAGGGGCGAGTGATTGGTGTTTACTCGCAATTCACTAGCAAGAGTACCCTCGCCCTGGCAGGAGTACTCTTTCGGTTCAAGCCTGGGACTCTGGAAGTGGTTCAGTAGCTTCTGATCCAGTATTCAGATGTTCTGATGTTGAACCAATGTCTTTGGTTGCCTTCCGTCGTGAGTAGCCATAGCCGACGAAAGCAAGGATGCCTCCCAGATAGAGGAAGCTCGAAAGTTCAGGTACAGCCAGCACGCTCCAGCCGAGGTCTCGCAACGCACCCACTTCAACGTTGGTAACCTCAAAACGTCTGAGGGAACCAGTGAAGTTGGCTGTCGGCTCCATCAGGAGATCCTGAAGAACATTCGTACCGACTGTACCGGCAAGATTAGGGCTGCCCAAAGGGAAGATAAATGAATCGTAAGTGCCATCCTGCCAGTGACGGTTCGTTGAACTGACTTGATTGATAAAGGTAGCGCTGGTGCCATTGTCCTGATTTAAAGCAGCAATGGCCCTTGGTCCCAGGAAGGTTGCAGAGCTTTGCAGATTGGTCCACTGATTGAAGCTAAGACTTAGGCCGAGTGCATGTCCGATTTCATGTAAAGCAATGGAATAGAAATCCGTAGTACCGGCTGGAGCAGCAGTACCGATTCCAAAGTGCCAGTTTACGGAACTGGTTTCAAAGGTGATCGAACCGCCCCATGCCGGGATGTCGTTAACAGTATTCGCTGGTGTATTGGAGATAACACCTCGATGCATAGGGCCTTGCAAATCATCGAAGGTAGTAGTGAAATTGGTGCCTGTACCCGTTCCCCCGATTCCTGCTGGACCACCCAAACTTCTTCCACCTGCATAGAGTATCCACTGATTTGCTGCTAATCCTGCGAAACCGTACTGGTTGGCACCTCCACCTATGGGATCACTACCAGCACTCGCTGCAGTGCTGATCTCCCAACTTGCTCCGGTTCCTGGATGAGTAAACCCAATTCGCCAGCCTGGTCCTGTTCCCGTCCCTGTTCCACCTGGCCCTACTGCCGTCAATGGTGAGGTAATGATGTTACTCCAGCGATCAGCCGCTGCTTGCAAAGCGTCACGCTTTGCTTGTGTGTTAAAGAAGTTGTTCGTATCGAGGGAGTAATCAATGATGATGTTGAAGTTCTGGCAATACGCGGTAGGCGCGAAGAATAGTACGGCAGAAACAACCGCTATAAACTTTGTATGCGACATGAGACACCTCCCTGTGCCAGTTCAAACTACCTCAGTAGTGTAAACTTCCTATTTGCACCATGTCAAGTCGAAGCGTTTGCAGCTTGGTTCTCTTCATCAGCTCTTCAAGCAAATACTATTTCCGGAGTCCAATGGCTACTTTGATCAGAATGAAAAGCACAATGAGAACTATGCCAAAAGCAGTGACCTTCGTCTTGCCAAAGTTGTTTTCATGGCCGGCTAATTTGGCTGCTACCAGTTCAGGCGATTCCTGTCGTGAATGTTCCAAATCAACCGACTTGTCACTCGTTTGTTCCATTAAGGTATCCAGCAGTTTGCTTGCTTCCGGAAACTCGTTCAGCTTGAACACGAACTCATCGACATTACCTCGAACGCGAAGTGATCGACGCGTGATCTGCTTCATCGTTGTTGAGGTCGTGATGCCAAAGTAGGCATGCTCCTCGGTACTCAATGATGCATCTTCCTCCAATTGAATCGACTTCACATCATTCCACGGAATCGACACGGGAGTAGCGACCTGGCTGACACCATAGGCACAGCCTTCAGAGCATATCGCAAAGTACTTGCGTTGTCGGCGATACCACCACACCAGGCCCCAGAGGAAGCAGCTCACACTGAAAGCTGCCAGCCAAACCCACCACCAAGGCTTCCAATCTTGAAACATCAGCCAGGCATAGAACACAGGCACAGCCAGGAAGAGCGGCAGGATCGACAGAATGAGCGCGACGAGCCACTCATCGCTCTTGCTAAGGAACAACGCATGAAGGGAACCGACACGAAGTTCAATATCGTTGCTGTTGGTGATGCTGCCAGGCCAGGTCTT
>WBZX01000622.1_pt1 | contig 31085 bp, 22 predicted proteins | sample 5204211 | NCBI WGS metagenome assembly WBZX01 (sample SAMN12344362, study PRJNA552823) | activated sludge metagenome | biome: Activated sludge suspended growth; feature: Nitrification reactor; material: Wastewater; isolation source: activated sludge from nitrification reactor of wastewater... | reverse complement strand
GGCGCGTCGTGGCACGGCGCGAGCGGCTGCTCGCGTCGTCGCGACCGCGCGCGCCGCAGCGTGCGGCACTCCCACGCCGCGATGCCCAGCGCCCACGCGAGCGCGTCGCGGTCGCGATCGTAGGCCGACGCCCGCGCGAACACCGAGACCAGCGCGCGCTGGGCGACGTCGTCGGCATCGGCGGCGTGTCGCAGCGCGCGGGTCGTGAAGGCCCGCAGCAACGGCCACAGGCGATCGAACAACGGCGTGAAGGCCTCTCGATCGCCATCGGCGAGCCGGGCCATCCACCGCGAGAGCTCGCGCCGCTCGGCGGAGTCCATCATCCGCGACCGGGTCGGGCCATCACTCGCAGCAGGAGCAGCCGCAGGTGCCACCGCAGTCGTCACAGCAGCCGCCGAGCTCGAAGGCGGCGTGGGCGACGGCCGGCAGGGCGGCGGTGAAGAGCAGGGCGAGGAGGGTCCAGTGCTTGCGGGTCATGGTCGGGGTCCTTTCGAGGTTCATGCGCCCCGCCGCTGCAGCGGGGTGCTCCTTCGACATAGGCCGACGGCGGCCGATCGTGACGCCGCCGTCAGCTGGCCGAGCGATCGTGCTTGCTGCCGCCGCGGCAGGGCGGGCTCGCTGGCACGGCGCCGCCGCGCTGCGTCCACTCCTGCACCGTGTACGCGTGGATCGCCAGCGCATGGATGCCGCCGGGCTGCAGCAGCGGTGCGGCCGCGGCGTGGACCGCCCGGTGGCGTGCGACCAAGGTCTGCCCGGCGAAGCCCTCGGCGACCACGACCAGCTTGAAGTGGCTCTGGGCGCCGCGGCTGTGCATGTGCGACTCGTCGACGACCTCGAGCGCGGCGGGAGCCAGCGCCTCGACCACGAGGTCGTGCAGCGCCGCGCCGCGATCGCCCGCGATCACGGCGACACCTCGGCCGCGGGGGCTGGGCTCGGCGCCGGCGGCAGCGCGCGCTCGACGATCTCGGCGATGTCGAGCACCTCGATCTGCTCGTCCTTGTTGAAGTGCTTCACGCCGTCGCTGACCATGGTCTTGCAGAACGGACACGCCACGCCGACCGCGGTCACGCCGGCGTCGACGATCTCCTTGGCGCGGTTGATGTTCACGCGCTTGCTCGGCGGCTCCTCGTCCCAGAAGCGGGCTCCGCCGGCGCCGCAGCAGAAGCCGTGCTCGCGGTTGCGCGGCAGCTCGACGACGGCCTGACCGGTGGCCTTGGCGATCGCCGCGCGCGGCTCGTCGTAGGTCGCGTTCCAGCGGCCGAGGTAGCAGCTGTCATGGTAGGTCATGCGCTGCTCGAGCGGCTTCACCAGCTTCAGCTTGCCGCTGTCGAGCAGGTGCGCGATGAGCTTGCTGTGGTGGATGACCTCGTAGTTCCCACCGAACTGCGGGTACTCGTTGGCGATGGTGTGGAAGCAGTGCGGGCAGCTGGCGATGACCTTGCGCACCTTCAGCGAGTTCCACAGCTCGACGTTCTCCTTGGCGAGCATCTGGAACTGCATCTCGCTGCCGCCGCGGCGCAGGGTGTCGCCGTTGCACTTCTCCTGCTCGCCGAGCACCGCGAAGCTGACCTTCGCCGCCTGCAGACAGCGCACCAGCGCGCGGGTGGCCTTCTTGCTGATGTCGCTGTACGAGCCCGCGCAGCCCACGAACAGCAGGTACTCGGCGTCGGGGTTGTCCTCGAGGGTCGGCACCGCGAGGTCCTTGGCCCACGCCATGCGCTGTGACTGCGGCAGGCCCCACGGGTTGCCGGCGGCCTCGATCTTCTGGAAGGCGCGCGACAGTCCCGCGGGCACCCGCGTGCCGCCCTCGTCGTTGAGCACGATGTGCGTGCGCATCTGGACGATCTTGAGCGGGTGGTCGATGAACACCGGGCACACCTGTTGGCAGGCGCCGCAGGTGGTGCATGCCCACAGGGTCTCGTCCTTGATGCGGCCGCCGACCAGCGGTGCCATGCCGGCGAGCTCGGCCTTGAGCGCCTCGATGCGATCGACCACCGGCTTGGCGGCCGCGTCGTTCTTCTTGGCCTCGTAGGCGTCTTGTCGCGCCTTGAACTCGTCCCAGCCGGGCAGGCCCTCGGCGGGCTCCATCACGCCGGGGGCGGGCGCGTCGACGGCGACGCCGAGCTGCTTGCCGAGCCGCTCGAGCTCGACCAACTTGATGCCGCGCGACTTCATCTCGTCCTTGAGGTCGTGGATGAGATGCATCGGCGACAGCGGCTTGTCGGTCGCGAACGCGGGGCAATAGGTGGTGCAGCGGGCACACTCGGTGCACGCGTAGTTGTCGAGCAGGCTCTTCCAGCTGAAGTCCTCGAGCTTGCCGACGCCCCAGTTCTCGAAGTGCGGGTTGCCCTCCTCGTCGGTGAGGAAGAGCTTCGGCATCACCATCCGCTGGCCCTGATCGCGCAGCAGGATGTTGGGTCCGGAGCCGAGCACGTGGATGTGCTTCGAGAACGGCAGGTAGTTGAGGAAGCCGAGCAGGATCAGCACGTGGCCCCACCAGTGCACCTGGCTGGCGATGTGGGCCCAGTGGGCGTCGACCTGGGCGATCGCCGCCGTGCCGCGGACCTCGAACAGGCCGATCATCTGTCCGATCGTGCGCGCGATCGGCTGCATCGGGTCGGCCACGCCGGTGGCGGCCATCTCCCACGCGTGGTGGCCATAGTGCGTGAGCACCAGCGAGGTGATGCCGCCGAGGATCAACATCGCGTCGAGGTTGGCCGGCACGAAGCGCGGGTGGACCACGAGGCGGCGGTAGAACGCGTACATCAGCGCGAAGAAGACGATGAGGTTGGCGACGTCGACCGCCCAGCGGATGTAGCCATGGAGACCCTCGCCGAGCACGGCGCCGAAGGTGAACCAGTCGCCGAGCAGGCCCGAGGTCAGCATCTCCACGCTCGCGATGGTCAGCACCAGGAAGCCCCAGTAGATCGCGAGGTGGTGCCAGCTCGAGCGCTCCTCCATGACCTTGCGCTGGCCGAAGAAGAACGTCATCAGGCTCGCGATGCGCTCGCCCCAGGTCTCCTTCAGGTTCGCAGGGCGCCCGTAGCTGACGACCTTCGCGAGGCGATAGACGTTGTACGCGAACACGGCGTGCGCGACGAGGGCGACCAGGACGAACGCGAGCTGCTTCATGGCGACTTCGTGGGCGACACGCGTGCAACCGCGCGCCGCACGGGCTGTTAGTATCACGGTCCGGCGCCGGCACGCTCGGCCGGCGCAGCCTGCACCGATGCAGGCTTGCGCAGCCGCCAGGATTTTCCGCGTTGCGGCGCCGTTGGGCACCCTCTGCGAGGGATCGCCCAGTGCGTGCGTGACGGTGCGCCACACCGCAGGCGCGTTGCTGCTACGATCGTCGACGCCGTCATGAACGCGCGCGTGGCCCCCGGTACCGCCGCGGATCTCCTGCTCATCAGCGATCTGCACCTCGGATCCCACCTCAAGCCGCGCATGCGCGGCGAGGCGGTGCACCTGGCGTCGCGCATCGAAGAGGTGTTCCCGCGCTTCTGCGAGCACTACCAGCGGGCCGGTCGCTGGCAGCTGGTGATCAACGGCGACTTCATCGACTTCTGGAACATCGAGCTGCCGGGCGCCGCCGGGCTCGCCGCCGAGGCGCTGGCGGTCGCGCGACTGCACGCGGTCTTCGACGCGCACCCCGAGGTCGAGGGCGCACTGCAGCGGTTCCTCGGCGCCGGTCACGGCATCGTGTTCGTGACCGGCAACCACGACGCCGAGCTGCTGTACCCGGCCGTGCGCGCAGCCATCGTCGCGCGGCTGTCCCCGGCCGACGACGCCGACTCGACCCGCACCGATCTCACCAACCTCGCGGCGCTGGGGGCCGGTCGGGTGCGCTTCGTGCGGTGGTTCCTGCGCGACCCCGCCGGCGCGTGGATCGAGCACGGCCACAAGTTCGATCCCAGCTGCGCGACCCCGGCCGCGTTGTCGCCGACCCGCGGTGGCGAGCTGGTCCAGACCGTCGCCGAGGTCGCGACCCGCAACTTCGCGAACCTGATGCCGGAGATCGACTACGACGCGCCCGACAAATTCACCGCACGGGACTACGTGCGCTGGGCGGCGGCCCGCGGCTGGCGCTTCGTCGTGCGCGTGATCCTGCTCTACCTGCGGACCGCCGGGCGCATCCTCGCGCTGTGGGCCGGGCCCGGACGGGTCGACAAGGCCGGCAAGCAGGCCCACGCGGAGCGGCTGGCCAAGGTCGCCGAGAACGCGGGCCTGCAGATGAGCGCCCTCGCGGCGCTCGAGAACATGGCCCCGCCACCGACCACCACCACCATCGCGGGGCTGCTGACCATCACCGCGATGGATCATGTCGTCATGCTGGTCACGCTCGCGATCGTCGGGGCCCTGGCCGCGCGGCCGTTCGGGCTGCCGGTGCTCGGGGCGCTGGTGGGCTCGGCGCTCGCGATCGCGCTGTCGATCCGCAAGCATCGGCGCAAGCGTCCGCGCAACGTCGCCCGCGACATGCTCGAGGTCGCCGCGGGTGTCGGCGAGGTCACCGGCGTGCCGTTGGTGTTGATGGGACACAGCCACCGCGGCACGCTCGAGCGCTTCGGGGACGTCGTGTATGCCAACAGCGGCAGCTGGCTCGACGGCTCGCACCTGGTGGTGCGGCGCGATGCCCAGGCGGGTCGCTTCACGTCGGTCCAGCTGCGTCGGTGGCGCAACGGTGGGGTGTTGCGCCTGCACGAGATGGCGGTGCCCGAGCAGGCCGAGCGACCCAGCGAGCTCGTCGCGGCCGATGGGCCGCCCGCGTCTGCGATCGTCCCAAAACCATCCACCCCCTGACGGCAGCGCACGAAGCGTGCGATGATCTCCTCAGCAACGTGGCGGGTGAATACATCCTGGTGATCGAGGACGAGGCGTCGGTGCGGACGCTGCTCGAGAAGTCGCTCAGTTCGCGCGGCTATCGGGTGCAGTGCTGCGAAGACGGCCTCGCGGGGCTCACGGCGCTGGAGTCGGCCAAGCCCGACCTCATCATCGTCGACATCATGATGCCGCGGCTCGACGGCATGACCTTCGTGAAGGCGATCAAGGGCAACGGCGAGACCAAGCCGATCCCGGTCATCTTCCTCACCGCGAAGAACGATCCCAAGACGATGATCGTCGGCATCAACCTCGGCGCGCGCTTCTATGTGACCAAGCCGTTCGTGATCGACGACCTGCTCAGCAAGGTCCAGAAGGCGCTCACGTAGGCCGTCCGCCGAGCTCGTGATCGAACCCGGCGGCGCGACGCAGGCGGCCGGCGAGGATTGCATCGGCCAGCGCCTCGATGTCGGCCGCGCCGCTGCGATCGCCCCGGTGCGGCGGCACGACCTCGCGGATCACCGCGTGCACCGCACGTAGCGGGCCGCTGGTGGGGGCCGGGCGCAGGTCGATTGCGGCCGCCGCGACGATGGCCTCGATCGCCAGCACGCAGGCGACGTTGCGCGCGACCGCAGCGAGCTTGCGCGCGGCGATCGGGCCCATGCTCACGTGGTCCTCCTTGCCCGCGGAGGTCGGGATGGTATCGACGCACGCCGGCATCGACAGCGTCTTGCACTCGCTGGCGAGCGCAGCCGCGGTGACCTGCGCCAGCATGAAGCCGCTCTCGAGCCCGGCGTCGGCGGCCAGGAACGGCGGCAGCCCGCGCGAGGTGTGCTCGCCCATGAAGCGATCGCAGCGGCGCTCGCTGATGGTCGCCAGCGTGGTGAGCACGGCGGTGAGGTGATCGAGCGCCGGTGCGATGCTGCCGGCGTGGAAGTTGCCGCCCGAGAGCACGTCGAAGCCGCCGCCGTGTGCCGGCAGCAGCAGCGGGTTGTCGGTCATGCTGTTGATCTCGACGCTCAGGGTCTGCGCGACGTAGCCGAGCGCACCCCTGGCGGCGCCGTGCACCTGCGGCATGCAACGCAGGGCGTAGGCGTCTTGGACCTGGCCGCAGTCGCGATGGGAGTCGCGCAGCGGCGAGCCGGCCATCAGCTCGCGCACGATCGCCGCGGTGCGCTGCTGGCCGGGGTGGGGCTTGCCGGCATGGATGCGAGGATCGAAGGCGTCGACGGTACCGAGCAGTGCGTCGAGCGAGAGCGTGCCGACGATGTCGGCGGCGGCGACCAGCTCGGCGGCATCGAGCACGCCCAGCGCCCCGATCGCGGCGGTGACCTGGGTGCCGTTGATGAGCGACAGCCCCTCCTTCGCCGCCAGCTCGACCGGTTGCAGGCCGGCGCCGACCAACGCCGCCGCACCCGACATGCGGGTGCCGTCGACGATCGCCTCGCCCTCGCCGACCAACACCAACGCGACGTGGGCCAGCGGCGCGAGGTCGCCGCTGGCGCCCACGCTGCCCTGGCACGGCACCACCGGCACCACGTCGGCCGCGAGCATCTGCGTGAGCGCGTCGACCACCGACGGCCGCACGCCGCTCGCCCCGAGCGCCAGCGTGTGGGCCCGCAGCGCGAGGATGGCCCGCACGGTCGCGACCGGCAGCGGCGCACCGACGCCCATCGCGTGCGAACGGATGAGGTTCAGCTGCAGGGCACGGGTGTCCTTGGCGGCGATCGAGGTGTCCGACAGCGCACCGAAGCCGGTGTTGACGCCGTAGATGGTGCGGCCCTGCGCGAGCGCCTGCTCGAGCTGGGCGCGCGTGTCGGCGATGTGTTCGCGCGCGGCCGGATCGACGGCGACGCTGGCCTCGCGTCGCGCCAGCGCGAGCACGTCGAGCAAGGAGATCGGGCGGCCGAGGACGACGGTGTCGGTCATGGGGCGCGGGCAGTGTACCCATGCGCGGCGTGCCACGTGATCGCGATGGCCGGACCGGCGCCGCGTGGGCCGCGAGCCGACGCGCGCGCGACGGCGGCGACGGTGCGGGGTGCCGCCTTGGGAACCAAGGCGGGGTTTGACCCCCGCCGGGGGCCCGACTAGGCTAGCAACCGCGATGAAGGTGTGCCCCCTGTGCGGCGGCGCCTATCCGGTCGAGGAAGGCTTCTGCCCGATGGACGGCAAGCGCCTCCGCACGCGGGTGGCCGCCAACACGCTGCCCGTCGCGGCGCCCGCCGAGGCGTTCGCACGCAGCCTGCTCGGGCAGGTGCTCGATCGCCGCTACCGGCTCGACGAGGTGATCGGCGAGGGCGGCATGGGCGTGGTCTTCCGCGCCACGCACGTGCTCATCGGCAAGCGCTTCGCGGTGAAGGTGCTGCGACCCGAGCACCTCGAAGCGGCGGAGCTCGTGCAGCGATTCCTGCTCGAGGCCAAGGTCGCCTCGAGTCTCAAGCACCCCAACGTCGTCGAGATCACCGACTTCGGCGAGCTGCCGGGCGGTGGGGCGTTCTACGCGATGGAGCTGCTCGAGGGCCGCTCGCTGGCGCAGACCATCGACGCCGAGGGCGCGTTCTCGCCGATCGATGCCGGCATCATCGGGCTGCAGGTCGCCCAAGGGCTCGCCGCCGCCCATGCGCAGGGCGTGGTGCACCGCGACCTCAAGCCCGACAACGTGTTCCTGTGCCTGCCGCGACGCGGCGCCCAGCACCCGGTCGCGAAGCTGCTCGACTTCGGCATCGCGCGCGTTGGCCCGCGCCGCATCACCGTCATGGGCGCGGTGCTGGGCACGCCCGAGTACATGTCCCCCGAGATGGCGATGGGCCTCGACGTCGATGCGCGCGCGGACCTCTACGCGTTCGGCGTGCTGATGTTCGAGATGCTCACCGGCACCGTGCCGTTTTATCACCGCGAAGTCGCCAAGACCCTCGAGCTACAGGTACGGGGCCCGCGGCCGACGCTCGCCTCGCGCAAGCCCGAGCTCGCCGCGTTGGTGCGGGTGGGCGAGCTGGTCGAAACGCTGATGGCGGTGGATCGCGAGACCCGGCCGGCGTCGGCGGAGATCGTCGTGCGCTCCCTGGCCGCGTCGCTGCATCACGATCTCGATCGCGAAGCGGTCGAGGTGGTGAGCCGCGCGACGAAGGCGATCGGCTCGAACCTGCTGGTCGATCTGCTGGAGCCGCGCGCCGACGTGCCGTGGCCCGCCGCACACGGGCGACCGCCCGAGACGCCGACCGCTGCGATCGGGCCCGCACCGGCGGTGGTCGCTGCGCCGCCCGTGCCGATGCCGCCGGCACGCGCGGGGGCGCGCACGGCCGTGGTCGCCGCAGTGGTGACCGCGTGCATCGCGGGGGCCGCGACGTTCGGCGTGGCGCAGTGGCTGCGTCGCCCCGCGTCCGACGAGGCCGCGGGCGCCGAGTCGCCGCCGGCCCAGGAGGCCTCGATCCTCGCCGCGCCGGCGCTGACCCCCGCGGTGCTGCCGATGCCGACCCCGGTCACCGCGGTGCCGGGCCCCGCGCTCGCGGATCCCGGGTCGGTTGCGCCAGCGGGCGCCGGCCCGACGGCGTTGCCGGGGGCAGCGAACGCCGATGCGATGCCGAGCGCGGCGGACCTCGATCCCGCGGCCGCACGCGCGTCGGTGCACGCGAAATCGGACCCGTCGATCGAGCGTACCAAGACGCAGCCGCGTCGCGCCGCGGACAAGCGAGATCGCACCAAAGCTGTCGTGCCTGCGACCGCGCCCGCCGCCGCCGATCCCCCGCCGACACCGCCGAGTCGACCCGAAGACGACGCGCCCTCGACCCCCAAGGACCCACCTGCACACAAGGGCCCCCGTGATCTGAAAGATCCTTTCCCTTCGAAATAATGTACGCTTGAGGCCATCTACGATCGTGTCGGACTCGCAGCAGAAACGGCCAGGTAGCGCCACGATGGTGGCGGACGGAAGCGCGGCGGGCATGCCCGTGCGCAGCCCACCGCCGCCGCCGCGTCGCCCCGGTTCGCACGCCGCACAATCGGTGGCCGCGGCCCCGGGTGCTGCGCAGGCGGCTGCGATGCCGACCCCGGATTCGGCGGCTCCGCTGTCGTCACCGCCGGTCGTCGGCACGCCCGTACCCGGTGCGCCGGTGGTGATCGCCGCCGCCGTGTCGGCGCAGATCGGCGTCGCCAGTGACCTCGTCGGCAGCGTGCTCGCCGACCGCTACCGCATCCTCAAGAAGCTCGGCGAGGGCGGCATGGGTAGCGTGTACCTGGCCGAGCACACCACCATCAACAAGCGACTCGCCATCAAGGTGCTGTCGCCCGAGTACTCGCACAAGCAAGACCTGGTCGACCGCTTCCTGCAGGAGGCCCGCGCGGCCTCGATGATCGAGCAGGAGAACGTCGTCGAGATCACCGACTTCGGCTCGACCCCGGGCGGCTCGGTGTTCTTCGCGATGGAGTTCTTGAACGGCGAAGACCTCGCCGCGACCGTGAAGCGGGAGGGTGCGCTGCAGTGGCCGCGGGTGCAGGCGATCATGCTGCAGATCTGCACCGCGCTGGATGCCGCCCACGCGGCCGGCATCATCCACCGCGACATGAAGCCCGAGAATTGCTACCGCATCCGCCGCGGCAGCAACGAGGACTTCATCAAGGTGCTCGACTTCGGCATTGCGAAGGTCCAGAGCGACGAGGGCGAGGGCGGTCGCGGTCTGACGCGCACCGGCATGATCTTCGGCACGCCCGAGTACATGTCGCCCGAGCAGGCCAAGGGCGAGCGCGTCGACCATCGCGTCGACGTCTACGCCGCCGGCGTGATCATGTACGAGCTGCTGACCGGCCGCGTGCCGTTCACGGCCGACACCTTCATGGGGATCCTGACCAAGCACATGTTCGAGGCCCCCGCGGCCCCGAGCAGCCTGGCGCCCCACGCCGGCATCCCACGCGAGGCCGAGGCGGTGATCCTGAAGGCGCTGCAGAAGGACCGCGAGTATCGGTTCCAGAGCATGGTCGAGATGGCCCGCGCCATCGAGGCGGTGGGCACCGGTGCCGCCGCGGTGAGCGTCGTGCGCGAGCACGTGGTCGCGCCGCACAGCGGACAGCTGCGGTTCGCCGGCAGCTCGACGGCGATCGAGCTCGACGCCGACGCGGGGGCCTTCGACGCGTCGCCCAAGTCCCGCGCTGGGCTCTTCGTCGGTCTCGGTGTCGGCGCGGCGCTGCTGGGCGGGTTGGTCTACGTGGCCATCAGCGCGCTGCAAGCCGACCCGTTGCCGGCACCGACCGGCGCGCAGGCGGCCGCCGCTGCGGAGCCGCCGGATCCGACACCCGTAGCCGTGGGTACGCCGACCCCGACGCCGACCCCGGAGGCGGCCCCGGCCGCAGTGCAGATCACCGTGGCCACGCCCGGGATCGACGGCGAGGTGCGTGCCGACGGCGATGGCCGCGTGCTCGGTCGCACCAACGCGGCGATCTCGATCGCCAAGGGTGAGACGGCGCTGCGCGTGGTGGTGCACGCCGATGGTTACGACGATCGCATCATCGAGCTGACCCCCGACGCGACCAAGAGCGTGGATGTGTCGCTCGAGGTCAGCGTCGCCGACGAGGCACCTGTCGAGGTGAAGCCCGAGTCGCACCACGACAAGCGCGGTGGCAAGCGCGGCGGCAAGAAGGACGGCAAGCCCGACGCGAAGGCGGACCCGAAGCCGAACGCGACGCCGGACCCGAAGCCGGACGCGAAGCCCGACCCGAAGCCGGACGCGAAGCCTGACCCGAAGCCGGATCCCAAGCCGGACGTGAAGCCGGATCCCAAGCCCGACCCCAAGCGCGGCGGCGGCTCACCGGATCTCAAGGATCCGTTCGGCCACAACTGAGGGGCGCGGCAGCGCGAGCGCTGCGTCGAAGTACGCCAGCAGGCCCGCGACGTCGTTGTCGATCCACGGCGCGGGGTCGTGCGGGTTGAAGCGCCAGAAGCGAGAGGGCGCGCGCAGGTGCTGGCGAAGGCTCGCGAGCGCGGGGAAGGTCTCGACACAGATCGCCCAGCAGTCGAGACCATGGTGCAGGTGGTCCTCCTGCTCGCCGGTCCACGCGTCGAAGATGCGATGCGCGAGGCGGCGGTAGCGAGCCCGCGGCTGCGCACCCGCGAAGGCGCGACACAGCTCGATGTAGCTGCGGTAGAGCGGCCGCGTGGTGACGCGCGCGGGGATCAGCGTGCCCATGAACGAGTGCAGGCCGGCGGCGGCGTGGAAGCGCTGCGCGCCGCACAGCTCGTGCAACGCCCGCGTCTCGGGCTCCGACAGCGGCGCCGGCCCGCAATAGGTGGCCTTGCCAGGCTGCTGCACGCCCGCGCCCGGTAGCGCCCGCCGGGTGGCGCCGTGGGGCAGGGGGTAGTTGCGGTTGAGATCGACGCCGCGGCTGTTGCAGCGCAGCGTCGCCAGCGGCCCATCGCCACCCGCCTCCCAGGTGCGACGGTAGCCGTCGGGGTTCAGGCAGGGCACGACCCACAGCTCGGCGCGTCGACGAAGCGCGCGGGCGGCTGGGTCGTCGGCGGCGACGCGCTCGAGCAGCGCCAGCGCGAGCAGGCCCGAGACCCACTCGATGCCGTGGATGTTCGCGCAGCACAGCACGCGCGGCGCGTCGGGGCGGGACGCCGGCACGCGGATCGCGACCAGCGGCTCGCCGTCGACGCTGTGGCCGAACTCCACCCGCTCACCGCACGCGCGCGCGAGCGCGTCGACGGTCGCGCGGCGGAGCTCGGGCGCGAGGTAGGGCCCGGCAATGGCCGGTGCCCCGCTCACGTCGGCGGTGCCGGCTCCTCGGCGGGCTCGTCGAGGGCGTCGGCGGCCTCGACGGGCACATGACCGTGACCCGCCGCCTCGGCGTCGACCGACGCGTGGGCGTCTGCGGCGCTGTCGATCGCGTCGCCGCTGGCGTGCGCGTCATCGTCCTGCGCTTCGTCGGGCGGGCTCAGGCGCTCGACCACCACCGGCGCGCCGTCGTGTTGCATCTGCGCGAAGGCCCGCTCGACGCGGTGCCACGCGCTGGTGCCGACCTGGAACTGCGTGTCGCGCTCCCCGACGGTGAGGTTGCGGATCGCCTTACCCGCCAGGCCGGTGTGATCCGCGAGCAGGTCGCGGATGTCAGCGGCCTTCTTGCCGTGCGCGCGGCCCAGCGAGAGTCGCACGTCGATCCAGGTCGCGTCGGTGGGCGTGGTCTGCAGATCCACACGCACCGGCTCCGGTGCCGGCGGCTCCTCGGGCTCGTTGTCTTCGAAGTCGCGGAAGCTGAAGTGCGTGGCCCAAACCTCCCAGAAGTCCTTGTGGGGCGGCACCATCAGCGGCGGCGGCGGCGGCGCGGCTTCCTTCTTCTTCTTGCGACGGCGACGGCGTCGCTTGCGACGATCGGCCTCCGAGCCGGCCTCGCCCTCGGTGCCGGCGGCCGCGGCCTCACCCTCGGCTTCGCCCTCGGTCTCACCCTCGTCGTCGTCGTCGCCCTCACCGTCGGCGTCGTCACGGGCGGCCATCGGCGCACCCGCATCGGTCGGTGCCGCGCCCGGGGTGGGCTCGCTGCGGTCGCGCTGCGATAGGTCTTCGAGCTCGACCTCTTCGGCGAGCTGATCGAGCACGCCTTGCCGTCGGGCCTTGAGCGTGAAGTCGTCGAGCTCGTCGATCTCGCCGAACTCGTCGCGCACCAGCTGCAGCTCGCTCTCGTCGATGTCGACGAGGATCTCGTCCTGCGCGAGCGGGCGCTGTGGCGTGACCACCGAGGTGGCCTGGACCTCCGGTGCCGAGGTCCCGCCGCCCCGTCTGCGCCCGCGTCGTCGCCGACGCCCGCGGCGTCGACCGCCAGCCTCACCGGCGTCGCCGGCCCCCGCGGCACCGTCGGCCGCGAGCTCGTCGCCCTCGGCCTCGCCGTCGTCGTCGTCGTCGTCGTCGGTTGCACCCGCATCGCCGGTCGGCTCGGATGCGCCGGGGTCAGCGACTGCGGTCTGGCCCTCGGCCGCCCGGCCACCGCGTCGTCGTCGTCGGCGTCGTCGTCGTCGCCCACCACCGCCGGCCTCGGTGCCGGCCTCGGTGCCGGCCTCGGCGGCCGCATCGCTGCCGTCGCCCGCGATCACGCGGCCGTCCTCGGTGGGCGCGCCGGTGGTCTCGCCGTCGGCGAGCACGTCGTCGTCGTCGTCCACGTCGCCGTCGATGCGGGCGTCGACGCCGGTGTGCTCGATCCGTCCGTGGCTGGCGCCGGCGTCGACGGTGGCGTCGCCGTGGGGGGCCATGCGGGGTCCGTCGCCGCGGCCACGTCGCCGTCTGCGTCCGCGGCGGTGGCGATCGCCTTCACCGCGCTGCGACGCCACTGCGTCGCCTGCTTCGGTGGTCGCAGGCGCATCGGTGCCCGGCTCGGGCGTTGTCGCCGGCTCGCGCACCTCGTCCGCGGCGGCGGTGTCGGTGGCCGCGAGCTCGCGCGGGGGCCTGTCGCGATCCCTGTCGCGATCCCGGCCCCGGTCGCGGCGACGCCGGCCGTGCTCGTCGCCCGACTCGCGCGGACGATCGTCACCGCCGCCGACGGCACGCTGCGCGTCGCCCTCCTCGCGTGGACGATCGTCGCGTGGACGATCGTCGCGTGGACGATCGTCGCGGGGTCGATCGTCGCGGGGTCGATCTCCGCGCGGACGATCACCGCGGGGCCGATCGTCACGCCCACGGCCGAAGCGTCCGCCCTCGCGGGGCCGGTCGCGTTCGCGGCGCTCGCCGGTGCGATCGCGGTCGCGATCGTAGCGCGCGTCGTCGCGGACCTCGCCCTCGGGCGCGTCGTCCATCAGCGACGCACGTCGGGGGCGCTGGGCCATCGCCTGCGACAGCAAGTACGCGATGACCCGCTCGCCGCGGGGGTCCTTCATGAGGTTGCGGGCCAGCAGCGTCCACTCCGGCGACACCAGCTCGGGGAACAGGCTGCTGACGTGGTCGAGCTTGACCTCGTTGCGCACGGCCTGCAGCTCCTCGGCCACTGGCATCGTGCGCTCGGTGAACGTGATGGTCGGGTACTGCAGCTTGAGATAGTAGAAGTTGCCCAGCTCGTGCGGCGAGATGAGGCTGATGGCCTGGCCGGCCCGGCCCGCGCGCCCGGTGCGGCCGGTGCGATGGACGTAGGTCTCGGCGTTCTCGGGGAACGAGTAGTTGCTGATGTGCGAGATGTCGATGCCGCGGCTGGCGACGTCGGTCGCGACCAGGAATCGCAGCTTGTTCTCGCGCATCCACCCGAGCACGCGCTCGCGGGCGGACTGCGTCAGATCCGAGGACAGCGGCTCGGCCGCGAAGCCCTCGCGCTGCAGCACCGACGCGACGAGGTTGACCTCTTCGCGCGTGTTGCAGAACACCAGCGAGGTCGCGGGCTCTTCGACGGCGATCACGTCGAGCAGGTCGCGGGTCTTCACCGCGCTCGTCACCGAGTAGTACGAGTGGTGGATCTCGGCCGCCGCGATCGCGTCGCCCGACAGCCGCAGCGGCACCGGGTTTCGCATGTAGCGACGGGCGATGCGCTCGATGGCGCTCGGCACGGTGGCCGAGAACAGCGTGGTCTGACGCTCCTTCGGGCACGCGTCGAGGATCGCGTGGATGTCCTCGAGGAAGCCCATCGAGAGCATCTCGTCGGCTTCGTCGAGCACGACCATCCGGACCTTCGAGAGATCGAGCGAGCGACGACGGATGTGGTCGAGCACGCGGCCGGGCGTGCCGACCACCGCGTGCACGCCGGCGCGCAGGGCCGCGAGCTGGGGCTGCATCGCGGTGCCGCCGTAGATCGGCAGCGGCACCACGGCGGTGTGCTTGGCCAGTCGCAGCAGCTCGTCGCAGACCTGCTTGGCGAGCTCGCGGGTCGGGGTCAGCGCGATGAGTTGCACGCCGGTCTGCGCGGCGTCGCCGGCCTCGAAGCGCGCGGCCAGCCACGGCACACAGAACGCGCCGGTCTTGCCGGTGCCGGTCTGCGACTGCACGAGTACGTCGCGGCCGCGGCAGATCGGATCGAAGGTTGCGGCCTGCACCTTGGTGGGGCGCTTCCAGCCGGCGTCCTCGATCGCGCGCAGCAACGCGGGCGGGATGTCGAAGCCGGCGAACGACTCCGGCACCACGACTTCGGCATCGATGATGTCGTCGTCGGTGCCCATGATCGAGCCGCTGCTGCTGCCTTGCCAGCTGGCACCGGACTCGGTGACCGCGGGCGCAGCAGCGCTGGCGTCGTCTTCGGCGGGCGGGCTCGCTTCGGCGCTGGTGGACTCAGGGGAGGTGGAATCGGGGCGCACGTCGGCGCCCCCGGGCGCGTCGGCGCCAGGGTCTTGGATGTCGGACGACATGATGGAGGGTCCTAGGGCGCGAGCAGCTCACGTCGGGCCTGTTGGTCGCGGGATCGCGACTCGAGGTGTTCGCGCAGCCGCAGGTCGATGGCCTCGAGGGCACGTTCGCTCTCGAGGTCGCCACGGTTGGCGCAGGCCGTTCGGGTCTCGCGGATGAGGTTGGAAACGACATGGTCCTGGGGGCCGGTCGCACGGTCGCTTGGGGACCTCTGGGTGAGGGCCACGACGCGGTCGCGCAGGAGCTGGACTCGGTACGCACAGTCGATCTCCCCGGAGGGGAGCCCGACCGACTGTTGCGCGAGGCCTCGCGAGACGCCGACGACCCCCCAGAGGATCGCCGCGGAAACGCCCACGAGCCGGATGTGCGAAGCGATCCGCACCGATCGGGGTGGCTGCGGACCTTGGTTCAGTGTGCTGCGAGTCTGGCGCGAGCGACGGTCCGCGGTCAAGTCCGCGACGCGGCACGCCGGGATTGAGCTGTGTGTTGTCGCACGAGGTGGCCGTGGCGCCACGGGGGTGGTGGTGCGCGGTCAGCCGGGGCAGACGCCGGCCGCCGGATCGGCGCGGGCGATGAAGCGAACCTGCCCGATCTGGCTCGCACCGATGCTGGCGCCCGCGATCAGTCGGCGGATGCGGCACGCCTGCGGCACCTCGGACACGGCGGCGAGGCACTCGCCGATCGCGTTGAGATCGAGGCGCGTCGCGGCGGGATCCGCCTCGTCGAGCCGACCGGGGTGGGGGAGATCGCGCCACGATCCGCGATCGAGCGGCACCACCTGCGCGGTGCGATCGAAGCCGGCGACGTTGAGGGTCACCAGCACGCCGGTGTCGAGCTGGAAGTCGTGGGTGCGGTCGTTGCCTTCGCGCAGGTCGAGCACCTCGATCGGTGCGGGCCCGCCCTGCGAGCCCGATTGCGGCAGTGCCGTCAGCAACCACACGCCCGGATCGAGCGGCAGCACGTAGCCGCCGCGGCGGTGTGCGGCCGGATCATAGAAGGTCTGGACCTCGTGGTAGTAGGGCCCGGGCACCGACGCGGCGCTCTCGTCGGGCATGCGCAGCCGCTCGGCGATGACCACTGCGCCCTCGCTGCCGCAATCGCGATCCGGCGGCGCGAGATCGGTACAGGTGGCGGCGTCGAGCACCACCCGCCCGCGCACCAGCACGCGGCGCGGCAGGTCGAAGCGGATGGGATTGTCGCCGCTGCTGGTGTCGACCGACATCTGCGTCGCGAACGACCCGAACAGCGAGCCCACCGGCGACTCGATGCGCAGGCTGTAGGGCCGCGCAGTGCCGTCGGGCCCGGCCGCGAGGTTGGGCACCGTGCAGGTGCCCTGGGCGGTGGGACCATCGGTGCACTCGATGGCCTGGCGCAGGGCACCGACGACGTCGCCGCTGGCGGGCAGGGGCGTCAGGCAGCCGGCCTCGTCCCAGCGCATGCGGGCCTCGGCGTCGAGCACCAGCGGTGCCTCGACGATCGCGCTGGGCACCGCGCCCGCCGAGGTGCGTCCATCGCAGGCGCTGGCCTGGGTGGGCCCGGGCATCGCGGCCGCGTCCTCCAGCGTGCGCGGCAGGCAGCCGATGTCGCAGCAGCGATAGGCGCTGTCACCACTGCCCACCAGCGTGATCGGCTCTGCGCTCAGATCGATCGCGACCTGCTGCGCGGGTCCCCAGGTCGGCACGCACAGGTCCCGCACGGTGGCGGTGGGTTTGGGCTGGCCCTGTGTGATGGGGTTGAACTGCAGGTCGACCGCGTAGCTCATCGACGCCACCGGCCCCTGGGGTGCGGCCGTGAGGGTGAACGAGCGCACCTGGCCGGTGTTGCCGGTGCCCTCGCAGTAGGTATAGACGGGGGTCGACCACGCGCCGACGCTGTCGCTGACGACCGTGCCGCTGTCGGCCGCACGCCCCGCGAGTGCGAGTTCGCATTGGCGGGTGTCGAGGTCGCAGAACTGCTCGCCGGCGATGCAGCCGTCGTCGCTGCTGCACATCGGCTCGCGATCGCCGGGCGCAGTGTCGCCGAGCGCGAAGACCCCGAGCCGCGGCGCGTCCTCGGTGTCGGCATGGCGCACGCGGATCGCGACGCCGTCGACGCCCGCGGGGTTGCCGTTGCCATCGACCGTGGTCGCGAGCGTGACCGGGTCGATGAGCCGCACGCGGCCCTGCAGCGTGCGGCTGCACGAGTCGTCGTACTGCACGGCGTAGGCGAAGCGGGGGTTGCCGATCAGCGTGCATTGATCGAGCGCGGGGATGCAGAAGTTGGGCGCCGGGCCGCAGTCGTCGTCGCCGCTGCAGGCGTCGTCGCCGGCGACCGGCGGGACGATCATCGCGTACAGCGGCGCGGCGGCGTCGGGCAGGCTGCGCCACTGCACGAAGCCGCCGCCACCGAGCACCGCCGGCATGGCGTCGTACGGGTGGTAGCGCGGCCAGCGGATCGCCGTCGGCAACAGGCTCGGCATCTCGGCGCCGTCGGTGGTCGGGTAGTCGATGCGCGGCGTGGTCGTGGTCGATCGGCCGAACCGCGACGCCTGCGACAGCTGCACCTCGCCGATCATGACGTCCTCGAGCGTGGGCATGCCGGGCTCCACCGGCACTCTCGTGTACACCGACAGCTCGAAGGTCTGCTGCAGGTGGTTGCGCTCGATGGTCAGCTCCTTGTTCGCCGAGGTGAAGCCGGTCTCGGCGTCGCAGCCCCCGACCTCGGCGCGGAACACCACCTGCGCGCCGACCAGCTCCTGCACGTCGAAGCCGAGGTCGGCCACCGGTGGCAGCTGCTCACCGGGCACGCAGACGTTGGTGTCGGGGGCACAGACCTCGCCGGCGACGTTGCAGTCGGCGTCGTTGCGGCACTCCTGCGGCGAGGGCTCGGGCGCGAGCGTGCTGCAGCCGGCCAAGAGCAGCCACGACGACCACGACCGCACGGCGCGACCGCTCATCCGCCCTCGACCTCCTCGCAGTCGCACTCGGCCTCGGGGTCGGCGGCGTCGCGGCACTCGAACACGAAGTCGATCGTGGCATACGTCGCGCCCTCGGCGAGGTCGGGCACGCCGAACTGCGTCGCGCCGTAGATCGGGCGCCCGTTGGCATCGACGGCGGGCTCGCCGCCCGAGTCGAGCAGCTGCGGGCGGAAGAACGGCCGGTCGGTGACCATGAAGCGCAGGTCGTGCAGCCCGGCGGCGAGCGGGCGCCCCGCCTCGTTGCACAGGTCGACGCGACGATCGCCGTTGCCCTTGTCGAGCGTGAAGCGCCACAGCACCGGCAGCGCCGCGCGGCCGTTGGGCAGCTCGGTGGCGTCACCGGCAACCGCGTCCTCGAGCTCGACGAGTGCGCCGGCGCGGCCGGGCTCCCAGTGCTTGGCGTAGGCGACGGCCTCGTTGGGCTCGGTCGCCGCCGGGTCGGCGTCGAGCAACGCGACGCCGAACACCGAGTCCTTGGGCGCGTCGCCGTCGCTGTCGTCGTCCTCGGCGTACACGTCGAAGCTGGGCAGCGCGCGACGGTCACCCGCGGGGCAGATGCAGAAGTCGCCGTCGTCGGGCCGCAGCAACCCGGAGGGCCGGCTCGCGAGCACCTGCGGGCAGTACTCGGGCTCGCGGCGCTTGGTGTCGGGGTCGTTGCAGCGCGCGTCCATCTCGGGCAGCTGCGGTGAGCGCTGCACGATGCGCACCGCGCTGGAATTCTCGAGCCCGGGATCGACGTGGATGTCGCGGTCGGGGATGATGCAGGCGCCGAGCAGGAGCCCGACGGCGACGTGGACGCGGCGCGCGGGCATCACATCTCCTCCGCGCAGTCGCAGCCGGCCTCTGCATCCAGCCCGTCGTCGCAGCGGAACACCCAGTCGGCGGTGGCATAGCTGGCGCCGCCGGGGAGATCGGGCACGCCGATCGCGGCCTGGGTCGCGTCGACGCGCACCGGTCGATCGTCGGCATCCAGCACGAGCTCGCCGTTGGCGTCGACCTCGAACGGGCGGTACCACGGGCGATCGGTCACCACCAGCCGCAGCGAGTGCAGCCCCGGCGTCAGCTTGCCGTCGGGGGCGGCGGCGTTGTCGTTGCACAGATCGAAGCCATCGTCGGCGCCCAGGGTCCAGCGGCGCACCACCGGCTCGGGGCGATCGATGGCGTCGGCGTAGATGCCCACGCCGAGCCGCACGAAGGACGCCGGCAGCGTGGTGGGCAGGATGTTCTGGAACGCGAGGTACGGCGCCGGATCGGCGGTGGCGCCGGGCATGTCGAGCAGCAGCGCGCCGAGGATCGCGTCCTTGGGGCGACCTTCGTCGTCGAGGTCGGCGTCCTCGACGTAGATGTCGAAGTAGCCCAGCGCGTTGTTGTCGCGCCCGGGGCACACGCAGAAGGGCTGCTCGAGCTCGATGCGGCCGAACGGCAGCGACTCGGGCGGCAGCGGGCATGACGGCAGCTGGGGATCCTCGTCGCGACACTTGGCGTGGGCGGCCGCGGTCACGGGGATCGACTGGATGAGCCGCACCGGCCCGGGATTCACGAACTCGCCGCGGACGTCGATGTGCCGGTCGGGCACGATGCAGCCGACCAGCGCGAGCGTCAGCGCAGCGCCCAGGCCCCGCGCGCGCTCACCCGCCATCCTTGCCTTCCTTCTCGAGGTGGCGGAAGATCGTGCGCGGATCGACGCCGAGATCGCGAGCGGTCTTGGTGCGGTTGCCGTTGTTGCGCGCGAGGATCTTGTTGATGTACTCGCGCTGCCACACCTCGCGGGCCTCGGCCAGCGGGAGCGGGTTGTCGTCGCCGACGGGGATGCCGACGCTGGCGTCGAGCTCGAGATCGAGATCCTTGGCGGTGATCTGCGGGCCCTCGGCGAGCACCAGCGCCTTCTTGATGTGGTTCTCGAGCTGGCGGATGTTACCGGGCCACGCGAACTTCATCATGGCGTGGTGGGCCGAGCCCGCGAAGGCCTTGCCGGCGTCGATCTCCCGGCCGTACTCCTTGGCGTAGCGCTTGACCAGGTAGCGCGCGATGAGCATGACGTCGTCGCCGCGCTCGCGCAGCGGCGGCAGCTCGATGCCGATGACGTTGAGCCGGAAGTAGAGGTCCTCGCGGAAGCGGCTGTGACGGACCTCGTCGGCGAGATCGCGGTTGGTCGCTGCGACCACGCGCACGTCGATCGGCGTGGTCTTGGCCTCGCCGACGCGCTGGATCTGGCGCTCCTGCAGCACCCGCAGCAGCTTCACCTGCAGCTGCAGCGGCAGCTCGCCGACCTCGTCGAGGAAGATGGTGCCCTTGTCGGCGGCGTGGAACTTGCCGATCTGGTTGGCGATCGCGCCGGTGAACGAGCCCTTCACGTGGCCGAACAGCTCCGACTCGATGAGGTTCTCGGGGATGGCGCCGCAGTTGACGGTGATGAACGGCCCCTGCGCCCGCGGCGAGCGGTTGTGGACCTCGCGCGCGATGAGCTCCTTGCCGGTGCCGGTCTCGCCGGTGATGAGCACCGTGATGTCGGTGCCGGCGACCTTCTCGACGCGGTTGTAGACCTCGATCATCTGCGGGCAGCTGCCGATGATCTCGCCGAACTTGAAGTGCTCGAGGCGCTCGGCCAGCTCCTGGCTCTCCTCGCGCAGCTCGACCAGCAGCCCCACGTTCTTGATGAACAGCGCGGCCTGGGCCGCGAAGATCTTGAGCAGCTCGAGCTGCTCGGCGCGGAACAGATCGCGGACGTTGTCGTTGCCGACGTAGATGACGCCGAGCAGCTCGCCGCGCACGATGAGCGGCACGCACATCACCGAGCACAGCTTGAGGTTGATGACCGACAGCGAGCTCTGGAAGCGTGTGTCGCTGTAGGCGTCGCTGATGATCTGCGCCTGCCGACTGGTGATGACCTCGCGCAGGATGTTGTCGCTCAGCAGCTCGGCGGGGTCGTCGACGGGCTGGCGCTCGAGGTTGCGGGCCACGCGGATCTGGTAGTTGCCGCTGTCGTCGGCGAGCACGAGGAAGCCCTTGCTCGCCCGCGTCATCGCGACGACCTGGTCGATCAGCTCCGACAGCAGGTGCTCGAGATCACCGGGCCGCAGCATCAGCTCCGAGAAATCGACCAGTCGCTTGAGCGCGTCGATCTGATCGAGGCTCGGCGGGGTCGCCGGCGTCTCGCCCGAGGGCTCGGCCGCCGGCGCCTCGTCGACCGCCGAGAACACCAGCTCGACGCCGCCGATCGCGACGACGTCGCCGTGGCGCAGCTCGTGGCTGCGGGTCTTCTTGCCGCGCACGTAGAACACCGCCGCCCGCTCGGCCGACTCGAGCATGAAGCGCCCGGGGTCGTGCAGCAGCGTGCAGTGGGTCGGCATCACGTCGGGCCCGCCGATCACCAGGTGGCACTCCGACGACGAGCCGATCGACGTCAGGTGGCGGACGATGGGGTGACGGGCGACGCGCCCGCCCGCGGCGGTGTACTGGAGATGGGGCATCTAGAACGTCACGTGCAAGGAGACGCCGACGCCCTGGGGCGTGGCCGTAGGTGCGCCCCGCAGCCTAGCACGGGGCTTGACGGGCCGCGGCCCGCGGGCGCGCCCGGGTGACGCGCTGCCCCCGGCCTCCAGCTGCGACCGGGGCACGCGCTTGACGGTCTTGGTCTTGTACTTCTGGAACAGCAGCTGCGCGACGACGATGTCGACCGCGACCGCACCGAGCAGCAACCAGCCCACGGCCTCCTCGCCCTTGCGCCGCTTGACGATCGCGTCGTCGCGCCTGGCGATCTCCGCGGGGTCGCTCTCGCCGCCCAGATCGCACGACAGCGAGCCGCTCTGGAAGCCCCGGGTCCGACGGCAGCCGTCGACCACGTTGCGCTGGATGATGAGGCCGAGCCCGGCCGCGCCCAGCAGCACCTCGGCGGCGAGGAACGAGCCACCGAGCGCGGGGTTGCCGTTGTAGAAGTGGCCGATGCCGAGCGGGATGAGGGCCAGCGCCCGGCTGCGCGCGACCTTCTCCTGCACCTCGACCTCTTGCGCGTCGAAGCGCTTCTGCAGCTCCGCGCGCGCGCGCAGCTGGGCGGTGATCTCGGCGTTGGCGCCCTCGAGGTCGCTCTTGCACACGATGCGGCTGGCCTCGCACTCCTGGCCGGCGCGACCGGCCCGCTGGATCCGCAGGTCGACGTACAGCTCGTAGAGTTCGGGGGTGTAGATGTCCTTGGGCATGCGCCACTCGGGGAACGCATCCATCAGCCGATCGAGATGGGTGGTGGCCTCGCCGCGGCGCTCGCTGGCGTCCTGCGCGGCGTCGTTGAGCGCGGCCTCGGCCAGCAGCACCAACACGGCCTGGCGCTCCGAGGGCTCGAGCGTCACGGTGGTGTCGGCGGCGATCGGATCGAGCAGCTGCCGCACCTCGGTGAAGTCGCCGCGTCGCCACGCCGCCTCGGCAGCGGCCAGCGCCGCGCGCCCGCTGGGATCGACCTTCGCCACCGCCGCCGCGTCGTCGGGCTTGCGCGTGCCCTTGGCGGGCGCGTTGGCCAGCGCGATCGCAGGTGCGAGCGCCAAACAGATCGAGGCGGTGAGCAGCGCGCGCATCCGTTCGTGCGGACGCGAGCCTAGCACTGTCACGCCGGCGTTGTCGCAGGGGGGCGCGGACAGTCGGACGCTGGCGGCGGCGTCAGCCGGACCCGCGCGGCTGCAGCTTGACCTCGATCGTGTTCACGCCGGGGTGCAGCTCGTAGGGCGCCTCGCCGGGCACGTAGCCCTCGGCGTTGAATTCCAGCCGCACCTGCCGCTTGGTCGTGTCGGGATCGAAGCGGATGCTGGGGAACGCGCTCGCCATCTTGTCGGCGCCGATCAGATCTTCGGGGCAGCCGGACTTGCAGGTCACCACCAGCTTGGAGGCGCCGCCGCTGAAGTTGAAGCTGATCTTGGCGGGCTTGGGCATCACCGTCAGCGACACCGTGCCGCGCTCGCACTCGTCGCGTCGGACCGCGCGCGACGCGGTCCAGCCGCGATCGGAGATCGTCAACGTGGCCTCGGTGCCGGCGAACTCGATCGGTAGCTCGAGCGCGTCGATCGGCCGCGCCGACGCCACGCTGCCGTCGCGCGGCGTGATGTGCAGCTTGAGGTTCTTCGCGGTCGGCAGCGGCACGCCGCCCAGCAGCACCACGCAGTCGGTCTTGGTCGGCGCTCGCGGTGGCGGGGGCGTGCGCACCGGGCGGGTGCCGGGCTCGGGCCGCGTGCGGCCGCCGCTGTCGTCGGCCCCGGCGGTCGTCGGCGTCGGCGTCGGCACCACCGCGGTGGTGGGATCGAAGTCGACCAGCGCGGCGGCATCGTCGGTGGCGTCGCTCGGGCCGGGGTCGCTCTGCAGCGGCGCGGCGTCGGCCGCCACCGCGGCGGGCGTGGGCGTGGCCGGGGTCGCGCCCGCCGCGTGGGCGTCGTGCAGCTGCAGCGACTCGCGCATGGGGTCGGGCACCAGCACGAACGCCGCCGCGACCAGGCCCAGGGCGCCGAGTGCCGCGCCGGCCAGCAACAGCTGCCGCATCCGACGCTCGCGCACGCGCAGGCGCGCGAGCATGGCCCGCGCCTCGCGGTGCTCCTTGTCGTGCTCGAGCACCCGGCACAGCAGCCGGATCGCGCGGCCGTGCATGCCCTCGCGGGCGGCCCGCTCGGCCTGCCCCATGAGCGTCTTGCTGACGCGCTGATCGAGCTCGACGAGGTAGCCCTTGGCGTCGCGAAAGTAGCCCCGCAGCTCCTCCGCGGTGGGCTCGACGCCCATCTCGCGCAGGTACAGCTCGAGCTCGCGGGCCAGCGTCTCGGCCGACTGGTGGCGCTCGTCGGGGTTGGTCGCCAGCGCCTTCGCGATGATGCTCTCGAGGTCCTTGTCGACCAGCGGACACACCGTCGAGGGCGCGGGGTAGTTGCCGTCGGCGATGCGGTTGAGCACCTCGTGGGGGTTGCGGCCGGTGAACGGCAGCGCGCCGGTGGCGAGCTGGTAGAGCAGGATCCCCAGCGAGAAGAGGTCGGTGCGGGCATCGAGCGCGCGGCCGTTGATGAGCTCGGGGGCCATGTACGCCGGCGAGCCGATCAGCTGGCCGGTCATCGTCAGCTTCTGGTTGTCGAGGATCTGCGCGATGCCGAAGTCCATCAGCTTGATGCAGCCGTCCTCGCGCCGGATCATCACGTTCTCCGGCTTGATGTCGCGGTGCACGATGCCGCCCTTGTGCGCGTGCATCAGCGCGAGCGTCAGCCGGTGGACCACCAGCGCCGCCACGGCCGGTCGCGGGGTGTAGTCGTCGTCGAGCCACTCGCGCAGGGTCGGGCCGTGGATGAACTCCGTGACGATGTAGCTCTCGCCGGCCTGGGTGCCCGAGTAGTCGAAGATCTCGAGGATGTTCTCGTGGCGCAGCTTCGCCACCGCGATCGCCTCGCGCTGCAATCGCAGCCGCGACTCTTCGCGGTCGGCGAGGTGCGCGTGCAGGACCTTGACCGCGACCTCCCGGTGCAGCGTGCCATCGAGGGCGCGGTACACCACGGCCATGCCGCCATGCCCGACTTCTTCGAGCATGTCGTACTTGTCGAGCTTGGTGCCGGCGAGGGTGGGCAACGTGGCGATGCGGGGTGGAGGGCCTAAGCAGCCGGAGACGACGGGGATCGGCGCTGCGACCGTGCGTCGGATGCGAACGCGCGGCGTTCGAAGGTCAGGTCCAATCCAACGGCCACGCCCGGCCTCGCCGGGGCCCAATGCGGCCTCGGGTCGCAGTCTACCAGGGGGACTGCAGCGCGGAAGCTCCCCGACCGGTCGCGAGGGTCGCCGCGGCAAGGCGTGGTCGACGACCGACGGGCTCGCGTGACGCGACCCGACCGTGGTAAGGTCCGCGCTTCGCGGCATTCATGTCCGGAACTGCGTTCGAAGCGGATTGGCGACCGAACCCCACCATCCGCAGCGTGCCCGCGGCGCTCGCTGCGATGGCGCGAGTACGGGCCGGTGCGCCAGCATTGCGCCGCCGCGTGGCGGGCACCTGGCGACCCATCTCCTGGAGCGGCTGGGTCGAGGCCGCGTGCGAGATCGCCGCGGGCCTCGTCAGCCTCGGCGTGCAGCCCGGTGATCGTGTCGCGCTGGTCGGCGTCGAGTCCGTCGGGGGCGCGCTGGTCGAGCTGGGCGCGGCCTGGGCCCGTGCGGTGAGCGTGCCGATCCCGGCCACGGCGCCGCCGCCCGAGATCGAGGCGATGTTGCGGCAGGTGCGGGCAAAGGCGTTGGTGGTCGAGCCCGAGGGCGTCGCGCGCCTGGTCGGCCTGCGCCACGACGCATCGATCCTGATGACCGCGGCCACCGATGCCGCCGCGTCGTCGCAGGAGCACACGCTCGCGAGCATGCGCGCCCGCGGCCGCGCGGCCATGGCCGCCGACGTGCTGCTGCGCGCGGCGATCGTCGACGCGCCGTCGATCCTCGGCCCCGATGATCCGTGGTCCATCCTCTTCACGTCGGGCACCACCGGCGCGCCGCGTGGCGTGGTGCTGTCCCACGGCGGCGCGGTCTACCAAGGCCAGGCGATCGCCCACGCCGCAGCGCTCGGCCCCCAGGACGAGCAGCTGTTGGTGTTGCCGCTGTCGCAGATCTACGGCCGCGTGGTGCTGTGCTCGGCGATCGCCGCGGGGGCGACGACCTCGTTCGGCAGCCCCAAGACCCTCGATCGCGATCTCGTCGAGCTCGCGCCCACCGCCTTCGCGGCGGTGCCGGAGCTGCTCGAGCGGCTGGCCGCGGGCTTCCGCGGGGAGCTCGATCGGGTTGGCTGGGCGCGCCCGGCCATCGAGCGCGCGCTCGAGACCGGTCGACGGGTGAGCGCGCTGGTGCAGCGCGGGGAGGGCGTGCCGATGGCGCTGTCGCTGCAGCACCGCCTCGCCCAGCGCGTGGTGTTCTCGCGCCTGCGCGCGCGCCTGGGCGGCCGTCTGCGCTACATCAGCTGCGGTGGCGCGCCACTGCGACGCGAGCTCGCGGAGTTCTTCCATGCCACCGGCGTGCTCGTGCTCGAGGGCTACGGACTCACCGAGGCCGGCGGTGTGGTCGCGTGCAACCGCGTCGACGGCTATCGCTTCGGCACCGTCGGTGTGCCGCTGCCGGGCTGCGACGTGCGCCTGGGCGACGACGGCGAGCTGTTCGTGCGCTCGCCGTCGCTGGGCCACGCGCTCGACGAAGCTCCCGAGGTGAGCCGCGAAGCCGATGGCTTCCTCGCGACCGGCGACGTCGCGCAGCTGCAGCACGGCATGCTGCGGCTGGTCGATCGCAAGCGCGACATCATCAAGACCCAAGGTGGCAAGCGGGTCGCGCCGCAGAAGCTCGAGGCCATGCTCGCCGGCGCCGCCGGCATCGCGCGCGCCGTCGTGCTCGGCGAGGGTGAGCGCGAGCTCGTCGCACTGATCGACATCGACGACCGCGTGATGATGGAAATCGCCAGGCGCGAGAACCTCGGCTGCCGCAGCCGCGCCGATCTCGTCGAACACCCGCGCATCCGGCAGCACGTCGCCGACGCGGTCGCGGCGGTGAACGACGCCGTCGCACGCCACGAGGCGATCGCCGAGTTCTCGCTGCTGCCCGAGCCGCTGCAGGCCTTCGCGGGGGATCTCGCCCGCGGCGGCGCCCCCCGGCGCGACGCCATCGCGGCCCGCCACGCGGCCCGCATCGCGGGCCTGCGCGCGCGATTGTCGGCGCAGGCCGAGGCCAACGCCGACGCCCATGCGGTGGGCGCCGGGCCTGCGGGCCGCGGCGTGGCAGCGACGGACCCCGCCAAGGCGGCCTCGGAGGCCCGCGAGCCCCGCGGGGGCCGCAAGGGGGCTTGACGATCGGGCCCAGAACACGCTAAACGCCGTGCCCGGTCGTGGGGACGAGACTAGGTTCCCCACGGGTGACCGATAGGGCCGTAGCTCAGGGGTAGAGCGCTACCTTGACACGGTAGAGGTCGACGGTTCGAGACCGTCCGGCCCTACAGCGGACCGCCAGCCCGAAGGGCCGGCGGGCCGTGACCGGTCTGCCGCTTGACGACCGCTGTGCTGCGGGCCCAAGCTCCACCCGCCGCGCGGGCGAGCGGTTCACCGCGACCTGCGCCCCAGCGATCCAGTTCAACCGGAGTCACGACCATCTCCCGCTCGAAGTCCAGACCCCCTCCGCGCCCATCGGAACAACACCGCGTCGGTCGCAGGATTCGCGCTCGCGAAGTCCGCGTCATCGACGAGACCGGTGAGCAGCGCGGGATCATGTCCACGCAAGACGCGATGGAGCTGGCCGCAACCGCCGGCTTGCAGCTCGTGGAGGTCAATCCCAAGGCCAATCCACCGGTCTGCAAGATCATGGATTACGGCAAGTTCAAGTACGAGTCCGCGAAGCGCGAGCGCGAGGCGAAGAAGAACCAGAAGACCTCCGAGCTCAAAGAGGTCAAGTTCCGCCCGAAGACGCACGAGCACGACTTCGACTTCAAGCTGCGCCACATCCGTCGCTTCCTCGCCGAGGGCGACAAGGTCCGCCTGGTCGTGCAGTTCCGCGGCCGCGAGATCACCCACCCGGAGACTGGCCGTGCGATCCTCGATCGCGTCTGCAAGGGCGTCGTCGATCTCGCGACCGTCGCGCAGATGGCCCAGCTCGAGGGCAATCGTCTGAACATGGTGCTCGCGCCCAAGCCCCAGCGGGCCGGCGCCGCCCCGCAGCGTCCCCGCCCCGTCGATGGTGCGGGTGGTCCCGCGCCGGCCCGTGCGGTCGATCCCGATCTCGAGGATCTCCCGCCTCTGCCGGACGATGACGACGACGACGACGACGAGGACGACGAGGGTGAGGCGGTCGCCGGTGAGGCGGCCGCGGGTGGCGACGCCGGCTGAACAGCCGGTCGCTCGACCCTCGAATCGCCCTCGAAAGGCGAGTTTCGGCCAGCCCCCGACCGCGCACGCGCCGGCCGGGGGCCCCCGATCCGCCGCCGGTTTGGCCCCCCTCGCCACGCGTGGCGGGGGGCTTGCCGGCGGCCGGGAAGTCCGGTAGAAGCGCGTTCCCTCGGGGTCCCAATGCCCAAGATGAAGTCCCACAGCGGCGCGAAGAAGCGGTTCCGCTTCTCCGCGACCGGCAAGGCCAAGCGCAAGCACAGCCACAAGAACCATATCTTGACCAAGAAGAATGCCGACCGCGTGCGAAGGCTGCGTGGCACGGCGGTGGTCTCGGAGCCCGACCAGAAGCACATCGAGCTGATGCTGCCGCACGGGGGTAGGTGATCCATGCCGCGCGCAAAACGGGGCTTCAAAGCCCGTCGTCGTCGTAATCGCGTCCTCAAGTTCGCCCAGGGCTTCGTCGCTGGTCGCCGTCGCATGTGGCGACGTGCGGTCGAGGCGGTGCACCGCGCGTGGATGCACGCGTACCGCGGTCGCAAGAACAAGAAGCGGTTCATGCGTCGCCTGTGGATCGTCCGCATCAACGCCGGCGCCCACTTGAACGGCACCAACTACAGCCGTCTGGTCGGCGCGCTCGACCGCGCGAACATCGAGATCGATCGCAAGGTGCTCGCCGAGCTTGCGATCGTCGACCCGGCCGCGTTCACGAAGATCGTCCAGACCGCGAAGGTCTGAGCGTTCGCTGCGAATCGTGGCGGCGGCGATGGTATCGTCGCCCCGTGTCCGATGACGATGCACTGGCGCGAATGCGGGAAGCCTTCGCGCGCGACGAATTGCCCGCCAGCACGACGCTCGAGCAGGCCTACGCCGTCAAGGTCAAGTACCTCGGCAAGAAGGGCCTGGTCACCGAGCTGTCGCGCCAGCTGGGCGCGATGCCGCCCGAGCAGCGCCGCGAGCACGGCCAACGCGTCAACGCGTTGAAGGCCGAGCTCGAGGCGCTCTACGACGCGCACTGCCGCGGCCTCGCCGAGGCCGCCGAGCAGGCCGCGCTGGCACAGTTCGAGGACCTCACGGCGGTGGCGGTGCCCGAGGTCGGCAGCCTGCATCCCATCACCCGCACGCGTCGGGTGCTCGAGCGGGTGTTCGCGGAGCTCGGCTTCGACGTCGCCGATGGGCCCCACGTCGAGCTCGCGCGCTTCAACTTCGACGATCTCAACATCGGCGCCGATCACCCCGCGCGCGACATGGCCGACACGTTCTTCGTGACGCCGCCGCCGGGCTCGTCGCTGCGCGCCGAGGATCTGGTGCTGCGCACGCACACCTCACCGGTGCAGGTGCGGACCATGCTCGCACGCAAGCCGCCGATCCGCATCGTCGCGCTCGGCACCGTGTTCCGGCGCGACGACGATGCGACCCACTCGCCGATGTTCCACCAGATCGAGGGTCTGTGTGTCGACACCGGCACCAGCTTCGCGGACCTCCGCGCGACGCTGTACCGCTTCGTCAGCGCGTTGTTCGAGCGCGAGCTGCAGGTGCGCTTCCGGCCGTCGTTCTTCCCGTTCGTCGAGCCGGGTGCGGAGTTCGACATGCAGTGTCCGTTCTGTGGCGGACGCGGCTGCAGCGTGTGCAAGGGCAGCGGGTGGATCGAGCTCGGCGGCGCCGGCATGGTCCACCCCGCGGTGTTCGAGGCCTGCGGCATCGATGCCGAGCGCTACACCGGCTGGGCGTTCGGCTTCGGCATCGACCGCATGGCGATGCTGATGCACCAGATCCCCGATCTGCGGCTCATGTTCGAGGGCGACGTGCGCTTCTTGGAGCAGTACCCATGCTGATCTCGCGAACCTGGCTCAGCGAGCTGCTGGCCGATACCGTCGCGCTGCCGGCCGACGACGCCGAGCTGTGCGCGTGCCTGACCGCGCTGGGGCTCGAGGTCGAGGGCGTGAACCGTGGCGGCGACGGCCTCGACACCGTGGTGATCGGTGAGGTCGTCGCGATCGCGCCACACCCCGACGCCGATCGCCTCCGCGTGGTGCAGCTCCACGACGGCACCGGCGTGGTGACCGTGGTGTGCGGCGCCGCCAACGTGCCGGCACCGGGGGGCAAGGTTGCGTTCGCGCAGCCCGGCACCTCGCTGCCAGGCGGGCTCGCGATCGGTCGCAAGCCGGTGCGCGGTGTCGACAGTGCCGGCATGATCTGCTCGGAGGTCGAGCTCGACATCGGTGGCGACGACGGCGGCATCCTCGTGCTGCCGCCCGATGCGCCCCGAGGCGCCTCGCTGGCGTCGTACGTGCCGGGCGTGCGCGACACCGTGATCGAGCTGTCGGTGACGCCCAACCGCCCCGACGCGCTCGGCCATGTCGGCGTCGCGCGGGATGTCGCGGTGAAGCTCGGCGCCCGCTGGCGGGCGCCTGCGCCGGCGCTGCCCGACGTGCCCAACGACGACGGGCTGGTCGAGCTCGCCGCGCCCGAGCGCTGTGGTCGTTACCACGGCGTCGCGCTGGCGGGCGCGCAGGTCGGGCCGTCGCCGCTGTGGGCCCGCGTCCGACTGCACCGCGTGGGCCTGCGCGCGCTGTCCAACGTCGTCGACGTCACCAACCTCGTGCTCATGCTGTGGGGGCAGCCGCTGCACGCCTTCGATCGCGCACGACTTGCCCAGGGGCGCGTGCTCGTGCGAGCCGCCCGCGGCGGCGAGCGGATGACGCTGCTCGACGGCCGCGAGCTCGAGCTGGTCGACAGCGACCTCGTGATCGCGGACGCCGAGCGACCGATGGCGCTCGCGGGCGTGATGGGCGGGCAAGACTCGGGCGTCGCGCCCGACAGCCACGCGCTCCTGCTCGAGGCCGCGTGGTTCGAGCCGGCGGGGATCCGTCGCAGCGCGCGGCGCCACGGACTCTCCACCGACAGCAGCCATCGCTTCGAGCGCGGCGTCGACTGGGACGCGGGCCTGCGCTCGGCGTGCGCCCAGGCCTGCACCTGGCTGCATGCGTTCGCCGGCGCCACGCCGATCGCCAAGACGACCCGCGACGGTCGCCTCCCCGCGCGGCGCCACATCGCGTATCGGCCCGCACGCGCCGCGGCGTTGCTCGGCATGCGGGTGCCCGACGAGCACGCCGCTCGCATCCTCGACGGCGTCGGCGTCAGCCTCGATCGCACCGACGCCGCCAGTTGGCAGGC
>WBZX01000621.1_pt1 | contig 31124 bp, 33 predicted proteins | sample 5204211 | NCBI WGS metagenome assembly WBZX01 (sample SAMN12344362, study PRJNA552823) | activated sludge metagenome | biome: Activated sludge suspended growth; feature: Nitrification reactor; material: Wastewater; isolation source: activated sludge from nitrification reactor of wastewater... | reverse complement strand
GAGGTGCCACTGGCTTGGGCGGTTGTACCGGTCTGTTCGCGTGGAAGGGGACTGCCGCGCGTCGAGGGGACAGTGGGTAGTCAGGCAGCGGTTGCTGTTTGAGGGGTCATGATCGTTTCGTATTCGATGGGGGTCAACCGACCGAGGCGGGCTTGGCGTCGGCGGCGGTGGTAGGTGCGTTCGATCCAGGTGATGATCTCGATGCGCAGCTCGTCTCGGGTGGTCCAGGTGCGCCGGTTCAACACGTTCTTCTGCAAGAGCGCGAAGAACGATTCCATCGCCGCGTTGTCGCCGGCTTAACCGGCCAATCTGGGCCCGGGTTGAAGCGACCGGTGGTGTGGATCCGGCGGTGGTCAGTTCGCTCGTCGGCGGGTGGTGGTTCGGCCTTCGAGGTGGCGGAGTCGTTCTTCTTGGTCGCGGACTCGGTCGGCGAGGGCTTCGAGGCCGGTGCGGAGGTGGGCGATTTCGGCAGCGAGGCCGCTGAGGGTGTGGCGGTCGTGGCTGTGGCGGCGGTGGTCGTCGATGACGGCCCGGAGTTGGGGGTTGCGATAGAGGGTGGTGCGGCTGATGCCGGTGTGCTCGGCGACGCCGGTGAACGTGATCTGGTCGCCGGTCTCGGCGAGGTGTGTGCAGGCGGCTTCGACAGCCTCGAGGGTTGTGGTCATCCGGCCTCGGCTTGGGCGATGAGGGCGTCGAGCCGGTCGAGGAGGCGCCGGTGTCGGTCGGCTTCGTCGATCCAACCTCGAGCTTCAGCGTCGTCGGCGAGGGCCCGGGTGTCGACGCGTTGGGCGGCGAGCACGGCGATGGAGGCGGTGTCGGTGCGGAAGCTGGGGCAGTGCTCGCAGATGTTGGCGTATGGGCATGCGCCCTGGGACGGGGCTCGGAGGCAGTGACCCCCGGCGAGGCGGGACTTGATCGCGGGTGCGTCACGCCAGTCATCACCGTCGCCGCAGCCGGTGCCGCAGCTGTTGTTGGCGATCGGGATGCGGGTCTTGCCGGTGGGTGTGGGCAAGGCGCCGATCCGGCCCTTGGCCAGGTCGAGGGCTCGTTCGTATTCGGCTCGGACGGTGGAGTCGAAGAGGTGCGCGTAGCGCAGGCTCATCTCGGCGGACACGTGACCGAGCAGGGCCATGAGGGCTTGAAGTGACACGCCGGCGTTGACCAGCGCCGTGGCGTATGTGTGGCGGAGCTGGTGAGGGGTGACGTGGTCAATCCCGGCGGCCTGCGCGCTGCGGGCGAGCTCTTTGCGAACCGCAGTCTGGGACAGGCGCCGGCCGTGGTGGGTGAACAGAAACTGGGTCGGTCGCCCGGTGCGGGGGTGGGGCAACGGTTTGCCGACCGAGCGGGTTGTGCAGATCCGGTCGATGAGCGCCACGGTTTCGTCGTCGAGGGGGACCATGCGTTCGGTGTCGAGCTTGCCTAGTGGAACCTTGAGCCAGGCGCCGTGACCGCCGATCTCGTGCACGCAGTCGAGTTCGAGATCGAGCAGCTCACCGATGCGAAGCCCGACCGCTCGCGCGAGCAGCAGGGCGTCGGCGGCGAGCCGGTAGTCGGAGACTTCGAGCGCCGCGGTGAGTCGGCGGTCGGCATCGACGGGGACGTAGCGGGGCAAGGGTTGAGGTTTGCGGGGATGGTCGGTGCGGAAGATCAGTTTTCGGGTTGGGGCGTCGTCCCAGCCCCATTCGGTGATCTCGTTGAGCATGTTCCCGACAGCGCGCACGCGGCGGTCCTGGTCAGCGAGCGTGATCGTCTTGCCGGTCTTGGCGGATACAGCGTGGGCAATCGAGTTCAGGTAGGGCTCGATGTGGCGTTGGCGGTGCAGTCCGGCGAGCGAGACGAGGTCGGGGTCGGTCTCGGCAAGGAACCGGCCGAAATGCGCGAGCCGGGTCGCCAGGCTGGACACGGTCTTGGGGCGACAGGTCCCGAGCTTGCGTTCCAGGTAGGCGACGAACGCTGGGCGGAGGTTCGGGTGGCAGTCCGCCAGCCGAACCTCGAACGTGTCGGGTTGCTGGGCCGGTTCTGGTGGTTTGCCGACGATGTCGAGGTGGAACAGCACGGTGTGGGCGCACACGAGAGCGGACCGGTAATGCCGCCAGCCCTGCCCGGTCGCTGCCTCTCGGGCCCGGCACGCCGCAGCGAGCTCGTCGAGATCGCCGACGGTGAGCGCTTCGAGGGGGCGGCCGGTCTGGATCAAGAGCCGGCCGACCGATTGCGACGCGGCCCGGCGGGCCTGGATCTCAGTGAACCCGACTATGACGGCGGTGTCGCAGAACCGGGACATGTCGGCCTCGAGGCGGGAACCTTCGATCTCACGCCAAAAGCTCGACAGCTTCTTGGCGGCGAGCCAGTCCCAACCAGGACGGAGCCACCCCTGGACCATCAAGAACATGAGCAGCGACATCGTCGACGGCGCCAAGTCCAACCGTGCCGCCAAGGATTGGTCGGCCCAGTCCTGCGGGTGTGGCCAACGGGCCAGGAACGATCGTGCTGCCCAGTCCGATGCCGGGTTCCCTCGGCCCGTCGCTGCCTGGTTGGCCCGCCACGCCGACAACACGCCATCGGCCGACGGGACCGGCGCGACCTCAGGCGTTGGCGCGTTGGCGGGCGCGGGCAGCATCGAACTCGGCTTTCACGTGGGTGGGGGCCAAATGGATGTAACGGGCAGTGGTGTCGATGTGCGCGTGACCCAACAGGGCCTGCATCACGGCCAGATCGACACCAGCCTCGGCCAGCGCGGAGCCGAACGTGTGCCGCAACGCGTGCGGATGCGCAGCCGTGATGCCGGTCAGATCACGGTGATAACGGAAGATCCGTCGCAACCCTGCCGGCGAGAGCGGCTGGCCGCGGGTCGGGCCCTTGGCCACAACAAATAGCCTGGTGCTGGCCGTGTCCGGTCGCTCGGCGAGCAGGTAGGTCTGGATCACCCCTGCCACGTCGACGTCGAGCGGGACCCGGCGTTCCTTGCCGCCCTTGCCCGACACTCGTAGCCAGCGGGCGCCGATGTCGACGTCGCCGACATTGAGGGCGAGAACCTCGGCTGACCGCAGCCCGCAGAACACCATCAGCCCGGCGATGGCCCGGTCACGCCACGTGCGCAAGCTCTCCAACAGTTCGATCACCTCGCGGTGATCCAGCGTCTTGGGAAGGCGTTTCGTGTCGCGGACCCGCAGCGGTGACCGTCGCTTCGGCGCACGCGACACATGAACCAGCATGCCGGTCCGTTCCCCCGCCGACAGGCGCTTCGCTTCCCGACCCTTGGGGACCGGGTTCGAGATGTCGGGGTCGCGCATCGACCGGAACGAGTACAACCCCGAGATCGCGGCCAGGCGCATGTTGACCGTCGCCGGCGACAACACGTCGGTCCGGCGGCCGTCGAGTCCGACCACGTTCGTGCCGCCCCGTCGACCCGTGACCCGCTCGGTCCGACACGCGGCCAGGAACCGCAGCAACACGTCGGTCGTCACCGAGGCCAAGTCGAGGTCTTCGCTGTCAAGCCAACGACAGAACGCCAGCAGACCGAACCCGTAGGTGCGCGTCGTGCGGGGCGAGTAGTTCCGGTCCGCCAGATACGACAAGTACTCGTTAACCAACCGGAACCGGCCGGCGTCGCCGCCGCCCAGGCGCCAACCATCGTCGCCCCGTTCGAGGAACAACCCGTCCTCTGACACAGGCACATCTGTAACGCTGACCGAACCAAAAGGCAAGCATTCCTCAGGAAAACCAGCGCCTAAGCTGCTACAGCTACATCACATTGGCCGGTTAACAGGCAGGCGCCGACTTGGCCCATCGAGCCGACGAGGCCGTGACGGGCGAGGGCCCGGTGCACCTTCCTGGCGCGAAATTGACTGCCGCGGTCGGAGAGAACGATGCAGCCGGCGACGTCAACGCCTCGGCGGGCGACGGCGATCTCGATCGCCGCACCGACGAGGCGGGCCTTCATCCTTGAGTCGATGGCCCAGCCGACGATCCGGTTGGAGTACACGTCCTTGATCGCGCACAGGTAGAGCTTGCCCTCCCGGGTCCGGTGCTCGGTGATGTCGGTGAGCCACAACTCGTTCGGCGCCTCCGCGGTGAAGTCCCGGGCTGCGTCACCAGGAGTCGCCCCGACCCGCTGCTCGGGCGTGGCAGAGCCGCGTTGATTCAGCAATGGCACGACCCCCGATGGCCGGGCCGGAGGTCAGGAAGCGGCCCCCCCGCTGCCTCGGACGCGTCAGCCGTCGTCTCCTCGGGGGCAACCACGTGCCTCTGATACCCATGGGGGGTATGCTGGCGAGCGTGCTGATCAAGGTTCGAAGCTCGACGTGGCGACCGCTCGGCGCCTTTTCGCGCACGGGCTCGTCTCGATACGGTGCGTCGAGATGATCTGGCGCCGGTACCGCATCGTCTCGATCACGGCCTTGACCGTGATCGTCGCGGGTGGGCTGTTGTTGATGCATGGCCTCGACGTTCATGGCAGCGAGATGCAGCGGGTAGCGACCGGCGAGATGAGTGCGGTCGATGGCCACGGTGGCCACGGGTTGGACCATCACGATGGCGAGGGCTCTCACTGCGAGGGTTGCATGGCCGGAGCGGTGATGGCTGCATGCGTTGCGGTCATCACGGTGTTCGCGTCTTGGTCGCTGATCCGTCACGTTCTCGGTGCCTCCAGATCGACCCGGCTGCTCACTTCGGGGTTCGACCGCGTGCGACGCGCGGTCGACGTGTTCAGACCGCCTGGTCCGGTCTGGATCCGGCTGTCGGTCATGCGCTGTTGATGTCGCTCTTCCTTCATCTGTTCTGACGACGCGCGCGCTGGGCGCGTCGCCTCATCGATTCTGATTGGAAGGAGCGCGTCATGCGCCGATCACTTGTTGTTGTGCTGTCCGTGTTTGCCCTCACCCTTCTCTCTGCCTGTGGAGGCGGCGAGAACGCAACGTCGTCGAACCCTCCTCCCGCCCCCAATGGCGGGGGCCACGACGACCACGGTGAGTCGAGTCCCGCTGTCGAGGGGGCTCGACGGATCGAGGTGAACGCGACCTCGTTCGCGTTCGACCCCGACGAGATCGAGATCACCGCAGGCGAGGATGTCGCCATCGTGTTGAGCTCTGAGGACATCCTCCACGACTTCACCGTCGATGGTCTCGACGTGCACGTCGCGGCTGACCGTGGTGAGACCGCCGAGGGGGGCCTGCGGGCCGAGGAGCCGGGGGAGTACACCTACTACTGCACCATCGTTGGGCACCGTGAAGCCGGGATGGCCGGCACCCTGATCGTGGAGGCTGCATGAACGCCACCAACCCTTCGATTGACGGTCCCGAGGGCCACGATCCGGCCGGCCGCGACCGCGAGGGGCACGAGAATCACCCTGCGCACCACGTCCACGGGGATCATGGGGGTCACGGGGACGATGGTGGACACGCCCACGGCGGCAAGCACGCCGGACACCACACCGAGGCGTTTCGTCGGCGGTTCTGGTGGAGCCTGCTGCTGACGATCCCGGTGGTCGCCACCAGTCACATGGTCATGGACTGGTTCGGCTACGAACTCGACTTCTATGGCGTCGAGTGGATCGGTCCAGTGTTGGGGTCGGTCATCTTCTTCTGGGCCGGGTGGCCGTTCCTCGAGGGCGGTCGCCAGGAGTTCAAGGACCGCCAGCCCGGGATGATGCTGCTGATCGCCATGGCGATCACCGTCGCGTACGTGGCGTCGATGGCGACGTCGCTCGACGCGTTCGATCTGGACTTCTGGTGGGAGCTGGCGCTGCTGGTGACCATCATGTTGCTGGGTCATTGGCAGGAGATGAAGGCTCTCGGCCAAGCCCAAGACGCAGTGGCTGCGCTGGCCGAGTTGTTGCCCGACGAGGCCGAACGGGTCCTCGACGACGGCTCGGTGGAACCGGTGGCCATCGACTCACTCCAAGCAGGTGACGTGGTGCTGGTTCGATCCGGTGCCCGGGTCCCTGCCGATGGCGAGATCATCGACGGATCCGCGGAGCTGGACGAGTCGATGATCACCGGCGAGTCCAAGCCGGTCGCCAAGGAGGTCGGTGACCGGGTGGTGGCCGGCACGGTGTCGACCGACTCCGCCATCCGGGTGCGCATCGACGCCGTCGGTGAGGAAACCACACTTGCCGGCATTCAACGCCTCGTCGCGGAGGCCCAGGAATCCCAGTCACGCACCCAGGTGCTGGCCGACCGCGCCGCCGCGCTGTTGTTCTACGTCGCAGCGGGGGCTGCGGTGATCACCGCGGTGGTGTGGTCGCTGCTCGGCGACGGCGACGAGGCGGTGACCCGGGTGGTCACGGTGCTGGTCATCTCCTGCCCGCACGCGCTGGGTCTGGCGATCCCTCTGACCACGTCGATCTCCTCGGCCTTGGCGGCCCGCAACGGGATCTTGGTCAAGGACCGACTCGCCTTGGAGCAGAGCCGCACCGTCGATGCGTTCCTGTTCGACAAGACCGGCACTCTCACCAAGGGAGCGCACACCGTCGTCGGCGCAGCCGGTGCCGGGATCACCGACGACGAGGTGTTGCGCCTCGCCGCCGCGGTGGAATCCGACAGCGAGCACCCGCTGGCCCGGGCCATCGTCGCGGCCGCTACCGAACTCGGTGACTTCCCGACGGCGACGGGGTTCCGGTCGGTCACCGGTCGTGGGGTCGAGGCCATCGTCGACGGTGTGACCTACTCGGTCGGTGGGCCGAACATGGTGCGCGAGCTGTCACTCACCGAACCCGCCGAGCTCACCGAGTGGTCACAGGGTTGGAAGGAACGCGGGTCGTCGGTGCTGTACCTGGCTGAGGCCGGAGGGATCCTCGGTGGCATCGCCGTGGAGGACGAGATCCGCCCTGAAGCTCGCGCTGCTGTCGAAGCGATCCAAGCGTTGGGACGCCAGGTGGTGCTCATCACCGGAGACGCCCGACAGGTGGCCGACGCGGTCGGCCGCGACCTCGGAGTAGACGAGGTGATGGCCGAGGTCCTTCCCGAAGACAAGGACGCCAAGGTCACCGAGCTGCAGGGTCGTGGTCTCAAGGTGGCGATGGTCGGCGACGGCGTCAACGACGCCCCCGCTCTCGCCCGTGCCGACGTCGGCATCGCGATCGGCGCCGGCACTGACGTCGCCATCGAGTCGGCCGGTCTGATCCTCGCCAGCTCCGATCCGCGTGCGGTGGTCGGCATCATCCGGCTGTCCAAGGCCGCGTACCGCAAGAGCCTCCAGAACCTGTGGTGGGCCGCGGGCTACAACATCTTGGCCATCCCCGTCGCCGCTGGAGCGCTCCAATGGGCGGGCATCACCATGCCCCCGGCATTGGCCGCCATCTTGATGAGCATCTCCACCATCGTCGTGGCCCTCAACGCCCAACTTCTCCGCCGCGTCGAGCTCCGCCCACCAGCACTCGCCGACGAAACGGCCCCGCAGCCCTCCACCGAAGGGGTGACGTCATGACCGAACACCGCCACACCCGCGCCGACACCACCGACCGCAAGGTCCTCGCTGCGCTCGCCGCCTGCTGCGTCGGCCCGATGCTGCTCATCATCGTGCTGACCTCGGTGCTCGGTGTCGCCATCGGCCCTGCTGCAGCCATCAGCCTCGGTGCCGTCGCCGCCGGGGTCTGCGTCGCCGTCATGTTCCAGCACCACCGACATCACGGGTCCTGACGCGACCGCCGCCGCACCGTCATTGGAACAGGCCGACACGGCGGTCGAGCGCGGTCAGGACGGCGGGTACGGCTCGAGGCCGTGGATCTCCTGCTGCTCGCGCACGTAGGCGATGATCCGGTCGATCTCGTCGTCATCAAGACCGTCGACCGGGCGCATGTCGCCGAAGTCCCAGTGGTGTGCACGCGAACCTTGCGTAATCGCTGCATGGAACGACGCATCGGGATGGTGGTCAGATGCGTAGACCTGTGAAAGGTGTGGAGGTCCTTGGTCGGTGCCGCGCAGGTCGCTGCCGTGACACGAGGCGCACGACGCCTGGTAGAGCGCCTCGCCTGACGAACCAGCTGCGACGGTCGAGGAGGGCTCATCCGAACACGACGAGAGCACCACCGCGAGCACTGCGCACATCAGCCCCATCGGTCGGAACGAACGGCTCACAGGTCTCCGAATCGCCATCGAATCAACGGTAGCGTCGGTATCAGCTCAGCCGGTGGGGCACTCTCGGTCAGCCGACACGTCGAACTGCGGTACCTCCCGCTCTTGTGCCTGCGTTGGCGTGGTGGCGGCGCCGTTCTCGTTGATGTCGTCGATCAGCCAGTCCATCTCGAGGATCTCGCGGCGCTGTGCCTCGCTGATCTCCACCGCCAGCTCGCACACCCGGACGTCGTCGTTGCCGAAGCGTTCGGATCGGGTGATGGCGAGGGAGTGGTGCGGGATCATCGCCTGCATGAACGAGACGTCGTCGACGGTGGCCTGGCTGCGGTCGAGGGCGATGCCCCCGCCGAGCAGCAGCAGGCTGACGGCGACGATGGCGATGTTGCCCTTGACGTTGCGGTACATGTTCAACATCCAGGCGAGCATGACCAGGCCCATGGTGCCGCCCATGGTGACGGCCATGAAGATGCGGCTCTGGCTGAAGCGAACGTGGCTGAGCTCCCACGAACCGACGAACATCACGAAGTACATGAACACCATCGACGTGAGGATCATCGCTGCGAACCGCAGGTACATCTTCCGCTCCATGCCGGCCTGCTCCCCACCGTGTTCACCATGCGTGTCCTGCTCGTCGGCCGACGAGGTGTTCTCGTGCTCGGTCTTCGTCTGCATGTTGGCTCCTCTGATTCGGTCGTGTGTGCCGGTACCCCCTCGACCGCCACTACCCCTCACGGTCGCCCGCTACCGAGCTCGCCGTTCCTGTGTCCGAGGCCGACCCCGCCGGGCTTGAGGACGAACCGACAAGACCCGTCAGCTGCTGGCCGTGCCACCGCACCTCCAGAACCCGAAGATGGCCTCGTCGATCGCCACGTGGAACCGGAACAGGCGCTCGCCGGACGGAAGTTCTCGGCGCGGGGGCTGGACTTGATGGCGTTCCGGGTTGGCCACCCACGCTTCTACCGTTCCTTCTACTGTGCGGCGCGGTACGGGGGTGTACGAGTTGGCACGACCGGCGTAGACTGAGCGACGAATCCCCAGCTCAAGGGCACTATCTGGTACGCATTGGTACGGGCTGAGATCCTGATCGGAAACCTCATAACCCGAAGTCGCAGGTTCAAATCCTGCCCCCGCCACCATCTAGTAAGGCGAATTCGCAGGTCAGGCCCCACTTCTCGGAGTGGGGCCTTCTGCTGTCCCGGTCCACCGGCGTGGGTGCTCCTGTGCTTCCACTGTTGGAGACGGCGTATGCCCAGGGCGGAGCTCGTTCGTCGGGCCACCAACCGGAAGGTCGGAGCGGAGCCCGCGGTCCTGGGGCTGCGCCGGTGGCTGCACTCGCCCCCGTTGTCGTCGATGGAGGACCGCCTGATCCGGCCCACCTCGGAGGCCGAGGCTCTCGGGTTCGCGTCGTCGGTTCGGTGGCGCATCTGCTGCTGCGATGGGGCGGTGGTGTGCACGGCCGACCGCTCCTACCGCAACCACTCGGTCAAGGTGGTCGATCTGATCGTCGTGCGGATGGGCGGTCAGACGGCCGGCTCGTGCTCGATGAGGCTGAGGTAGCCCTCGTCTTCTTGCGCGAAGTGGAGCAGCAGGATGGCGTGGAGCCCGTAGAGCGATCGGCGGAGCTCGAGCAGGTCGTCCGGGTCGGGGGACGTGGGGTCGACGTCGTCGATCAGGTGGCTGATGCGGCGGATGAGGTGGGCGATCTCGACGTGGGCGCGGCTCATGGTGCCGGTGGGATCGGAGCCGCCGAGGATTCGGTCGAAGACGGGGTAGAGCTGCGAGTCTTCGGCTTGCTCGTGCGGGAGAAGGTCATCGACCAGGAACCGCTGCACGGTCTGCAGCATCGGGACCAGCTCGGCGGTCGGGGTGGTGTCGATCTGGTCGGCGGCGCGACCGATCTGGTCCAGGTCGGGGCGGAGCGTGACGTGCTCGCCGGTGAAACGCTCGACCAGGTCCTGTTCCGCCGGGCGGACGGCGAGGTCGGGGGAGGGGGTGCGCAGGACACGGAGGGCGTTGAGGATGACGGTCACGTCGATGGCTTCCTGGAGCAGGGCACCGGCCACCGGTGGCAGCAGTCCGAACGCGGCGAAGACCATCGCGGTCGCCGACAGGCCGATCCCCGCGTAGACGCTCTGACGGGTGATCCGCCGGGTGCGGCGAGCGATGGTGATGGCCTCGCTGAGCCGACTGAGCCGGTCAACGGTGAGCACGACGTCGGCCGCCTCGGACGATGCCGTCGATCCACGTGCGCCGATCGCCACACCGACGTCAGCGATGGCCAGTGCAGGGGCGTCGTTGATGCCGTCGCCGACCATGATCGTGTGGTTCGTGAGGCTCGCGATGCGGACGGCCTCGACCTTCTCGGCGGGTGTCCGTTCCGCGAGGACCTCATCGACGCCGATGACCGCGCCGACCGTCGTCGCCACGTCGGTCCGATCGCCGGTGACCATGGTGATGCGAGTCATGCCCTGACGGCGGAGGTCGCGGATGGTCCGGGCGGCGTCGGTCCGGATGGGGTCGTCGAGCACGATGGCGGCGACGGCCGCACCATCGACTGCGACCACCATGGTGAGCGCTCCGTCGAGGTCGGCGCGCCGTTGCACGGAACGGGCCCACCCCGGCGGGGGGCCGTCGAGGAGCCAGCTCGCCTTGCCCACCGCGACCTCGCTGGTACCGACCTGGCCCTGGATCCCGCTGCCGGCGATCTCCTCGACCTGCGTCGGCAACGTCAGGTTCAAGCCCTGGTCGTAGGCGGCTCGGACGACCGCAGAGGCGAGGACGTGGGGAGACACCTGGTCGAGCGAGGCCGCGAGGCGGAGCACCTCGCTCGCATCGATCGTGCCGTCCGTGACGATGTCGGCCACCGTCGGTCGTCCCTCGGTGAGGGTGCCGGTCTTGTCGAACAGGAGCACATCTGCTCCTGCCAGGCGCTCGAGCACGGCACCGCCCTTGACCACGACCCCCCGTTTGGCGGCCCGGGCGAGCCCAGAGACCATCGCGACCGGTGCGGCCAAGATCAGCGGACACGGGGTGGCCACCACCAAGACGGCGACGGCGCGTACCGGGTCGCCGGAGAGCAGCCACGCCATGCCGGCCAGCGCCACGCTGACGACGAGGAAAACGACCGCGAAGCGGTCGGCGAGGCGGACGAACGGCGAGCTCGACGCCTGGGCCTCCTCGACGAGGCGGATGATCCCCGCATAGGTGCTCTGTGCCGCGCTGGTGGTGGCACGCAGGTCGAAGGGTGCCCCGGCGTTCACCGTGCCGCTGCGGACGCTTTCGCCCGCGACCCGATCGACGGGGAGGGGCTCGCCGGTGAGTGCGGCCTCGTCGAGCACTGCGCTGGCGCCCTCGATCAGTCCGTCGACGGGGACCACTTCGCCCGGCCGTACCAGGAGCAGATCTCCCTTGATGACGTCGTTGATCGGCGGTTCGGTCAGCTCGCCGTCCACGTAGCGGTGCACCACCCGCGGTGCTCGTTCCAGCAGCGCTCGGAGCTCGCGGCGGGCTCGGCCGGCCGCCTGGGCTTCGAGCGTCCGCCCCGACGCCAGCATCACGGCGATGACAGACGCGGCGAACGGCTCGCCGACCAGCACCGCGCCCACGATCGCCAGGATCGTCACGACGTCGACGCCGAGCCGACCTTCCCGGGCCGCCTGCAGTACCCACCACGCAGCCGCCCCCGTGCCGATCGCCGCGGCAACCATCCAGGCCGCATCGGCCGGGGCGCTGCTGCCGAGCGCGAACAGGGCGATCCCCGCAGCGGTCAGGGTGACCAGTACGACGAGGAGGACGAACTCGGCAAGCGGCGCGGAGCGCTGGTCGCCTGCGGTGTCGGGAATGGGGGAGCTGGCTGGCGCCGTGGGGGAGCCGGGAGGGGCCAGGTCGTTCATCTCGTCCACGATGCGCTCCGAGCGCGCTCCCCGCCAGGGCCGAACGTCCACGGGTGGGTGAAGGCGGCCGTCGCCTTCACCGTGCCGTCGAAGATGTCGACGCGAGGCGCGCTGGCCGGGCCGGCTTCTGGTGGGTGAGCCGGTAGATGACCGCCCACGCGACGACGGCGATCGAGATGGCGGCGGTTACCTGGTAGAGCACGTGCGACCGGTCGGTGCCGGCGAACGCTGCGTGCAGCGTGGTGAGCCAGAACGTGAGGTAGCTCGTGAGGTGGATGGCGTGCCAGACCTTGCGGGGGAGGCGCTTCATGGCGAGCGAGGTTGCTTCGACGACGACCAGGGTCCAGGCGGCGAAGACACCGAGGGCGACCGCGCCGGGCTTCCAGTCCGAGGCGTACGGGATGGCGAGGTCCGCGAGGGTGAACGTGGCGTAGCTGTCCGCGATCAGCGCGATGAGGTGGATGGCGACGAAGCCGATGGTGAGACCGCCGAGCCAGCGGTGGAGGTCGAGGAGCCAGGCGGGACGGCGGTGCTCTGGGAACGCCTTGGTCGACAACACGATCCCCCACAGGACCGAGGCGGTGAGCAGGAGCCACGCCACGATCCCCGATGCGCGGGTCATGTACCACCAGAACTGGCCACTCATGACGCACCGGCCGTGGTGAGCTCGAGACCGGCGAGGTCATCGGTGCCCAAGACGTCGCCCGCGTCGGTGATGGCCAGACCACTGAGTGCATGGCTGTCCAGGTAGGCGATGACCGAGGCGCTACCGGAGAGGAGCGCTCCGGTTGCGAACGCCTCGGCCCGCCAGCCCGTGGTCGAGAAGACGGTGACGGCCGCCAGATCGGTGTCGGACTGCGACCCCGTGGCTGGGTCGATGGCGTGGTGGCATCGCCGGCCTTCGTGGTCCCATCTGCGGGAGCGGGTACTCGAGGTCGCGACGCCGCCGACGTCGACCATGGTCCGACACAGCGGAGTCCCCGTCGGGTCGGCGTGCTCGATGTGGATGCGCCATCCTTCGGGTTCGGGGGCGGTGCCGGAGCAGGCGAGGTCCCCGCCGATGCTGACGAGCCCCCCGACGGCTCCGAGCTGGACGAGGAGGGCGACCGCCATGTCGGCGGCGAGGCCCTTGCCGATGCCGCCGGCGTCGAGTGCAACGCCTTGGGGGACAGCGACCGTCGATCGGATCGGGTCCACCGAGATCTGGTCGACGGCACCCGTGCCGTTCGTGCCGGGGGGCAGGACCGTCACCGACGCCGGGTCGACCCTGCTCGTGCCGTAGCCGTTGGCCACCAGGATGGGCAGGATCGTGGGGTCGTAGCGGCCCTGCGTCAGATCCCAGGCGGCCTTCATCGTCTGGACGAGGGTGATCGTCTCGGGAGCCACCACCACGGGTGTCCCGGCGCCATCGTTGATCCGTGTGATGTCGCTGTCAGGCAGGAATCGACTCCAGAGGGATTCGAGCCGATCGAGCAGATCGAGGGCTGGCTCGATGCCCAGCGGGTCTGCGGGTTGGTTGACGATGACGTGGAGCTGGCAGGCCATCACCGTCCCGCAGTGCTCAACCGCTGCCACGGGTCGACGCTGCCGGCTGCTGGCCCTGGGGTGAGGCCTGTCGGACGGTCGGACGTGCCGTGAGGGCTGTCGCTGCCGGTGACGCGGCGGCGACCGGCGTGGAGAACGGATCGGCGCCCCCGGCGGGGTGCACCACGACGACGACCTGTGGCTGGGCGGCTGGTGCCGCGGCCGGGGGAGTGGGGGCGGCGTCGGTCGGGCGGGCGCTGTATCCCATGAACCCGACGAGGCCGAGCATGGTCGTGGCACCGAGACCGGCGGCTGCGATGCGGGCTCCTTGGGCCGGGTGGCGACGCTTCGCGGTATGACCGTTGGTGAGCGCTGCGACTCGTGCTCGGCGGGCAGCCGACGTCGCATCGTCTCCGGTGATGGGGTTGGCCGGGGTGTCAGTCATCGGATTCGCCTCCTTCGTACTCGTCTCCTTCGTACTCGTCTCCTTCGTGCTCGTGGCCGTCGTACTCGTCTCCTTCGTACTCGTCTCCTTCGTACTCGTGGCCGCCGGTGCGTTGTGGGGTGGGTGTGGCCACCGCGGCCTCGGTGACGTCACCGGTCACGGTGCCGTTCGCCGCGACGGTTGCGGTGAAGTCGAGGGTTCTCGTGCCGTCGGTGAAGACGACGGTCACGCCGGTGCCGGTGGACGTTGCGGGGGTTGCGGCCCATCCGCTGGCGGGCGTGATCAGGTCGACGCGGGCGGTTGCGCCGACGGCGGAGACGTCGACGGTGCCGGCCGTGTCCACGGTGAAGCGCTGGACGCCGGCAGGTGCCGACGGGTCGGTCGGGACCGGGTTGCCCTGCCTGTCCAAGTAGACGTCGACGACCTGTGGGTTCGCCGGGAGGAGGTCGCCGGCGGCGGCGACGGTGCCGACCTTGGTCTGGTCAGCGCTCGAGAGGATGCCGAGGTTGGCTCCGATGGCGAAGACACTGGCGAGGCCGACGGCTCCGATGGAGGCAGCGGTGATGATCTTGGTCCGGCCGCTGAGCCGGTTCGGGGTCTTGGGGCTGGTCATGCCTCGACCGTACGTATGGCCGTGCCAGCAACGGTGCTGGGGAATGCAAGGGTTTGGCAAGGAACCCCTCGCTCGCCGATGTCGGCGTGCGAGGCTGCCGCGGTGCGCCTGCTGCTGGTCGAGGACGACCCCACCATCTCCGGGCCTCTGGTCGAGGGGCTCCGCCGTGAGGGCTTCGATGTCACCCATGCCCAGACCGGTACCGAGGCGCTCGCTGCGGCGCCGGCCGATCTGGTCCTGCTGGATCTGGGCCTGCCCGACCTCGAGGGTCGTGTGGTCTGCCAGGAACTCCGATCCCGTGGACCGGTGCCGATCATCGTGCTGAGCGCCCGGGGCGCCGAGATCGACCGGGTGACCCTGCTGGAACTCGGCGCTGATGACTACGTGGTGAAGCCCTTCGGGTTCCGGGAACTGGTGGCACGGATCCGTGCCGTCCTGCGTCGCACCAGCACCGAAGGAACGCCGGCGCCTGCACCCCAGATCGTCGTGGGGGATCTCGTCGTCGATCGGCGAACCCGGACGGTCACCCGAGGAGGCCAGGTCGTTGCGCTGGCGCCGAAGGAGTTCGACCTGCTCGTCTGCCTCGGCGAGGACCCCGGTGCGGTCCGAAGCCGCGAGCAGCTCATGCACGATGTCTGGGACGAGCACTGGTGGGGGTCCACCAAGACCCTCGACGTGCACATCGCGTCGCTCCGCAAGAAGCTCCAAGCGGACCTGATAGAGACGGTCCGTTCCGTCGGCTACCGCCTCAAGGTCCCCGACGTCCCATGACCCGACGGCTCCTCTTGAGCTACCTGGCGATCACGGTCGTGGTGCTCGTGATGCTGGAGGTGCCGCTCGGCATCTTCTACGCCCAGCGGGAGCGGGACCGCTTCACGGCAGACGTCGAGCGCGACGCGTCCGTGATCGCCACGATCTACGAGGACGACCTCGAGAACGAGCAGACGCCCGACCCCACGGCCGCAACGCGCTACCACGATCGCACCGGCGCGCGAGTCGTGATCGTCGACGACGCCGGCATCTCCCTGGTCGACACCGGCGCGGCAACTCCCCGTGACTTCTCAACTCGGCCCGAGATCGAAAGGGCCCTCAGCGGAGCGCGCGCCTCGGGCATCCGTCGGTCCGACACCCTCGACGCCGCATTGCTCTACGTGGCGGTGCCGGTGGCGTCGAGCGGGGTCGTGCACGGGGCGCTGCGCATCACGCTCGATGCCAGCAGCGTCGACGCCCGGATCTACCGGTTCTGGGCAGGCCTGGCCGGAATCGCCGTGGTCATCATCGCGGTCGTCGCGCTGGTTGGCTGGGCGCTGGCTCGGTCGGTCACCCGGCCCATCCGCCACCTTCGCGAGACGGCCACGAGGTACTCCGATGGCGACCTGAGCGTCGACGAGGAGCCCGTTCTCGGTCCACCCGAGATCCGTGAGCTCGCTGCCGCGATGGACACGATGGCCGTCCGCCTCGACGCCCTGATCGACGAGCAGCGCTCGTTCGTCGCCGACGCCTCGCACCAGCTCCGCACGCCGCTCACCGCCCTGCGGCTCCGGCTCGAGAACCTCCAGACCCGCGTCTCGACCGAGGCTGCCGCTGAGCTGGACGCCGTGATCGACGAGAGCACCCGCCTCGCCGCGCTGGTGGGCGATCTGCTCCAGCTCGCCCGAGCCGATGAGCACGCACCCGCCGGACCTGTTGACCTGCGCGACCTGGTTGCCGGGCGTGCCGACATGTGGAGCGCCCTCGCCGACGAGCGTCGCATCACCATCGAAGCGCAGACCCCGGATTCCGCGGTCATCGCCCGAGCCGTACCCGGCGCCGTCGACCAGGTGCTCGACAACCTGCTCGACAACGCGCTCAACGCCAGCCCCGACGGCGCGACCGTCAGGCTCAACCTCACTGCCGGATCCATGCACCACGTGCTCACCGTCACCGATGAGGGTCCAGGACTCGACGATGAGGACAAGGCTCGGGCCCTCCGGCGGTTCTGGCGCGGCGACGTGTCGACGCCGGGCACGGGCCTCGGCCTCGCGATCGCTCAGGCGCTCGTCACCGGGTCCGGCGGCACGATCGAGCTGACCGATGTCGAGGGCACGGGCCTGCGAGTCACCGTCCGCCTGCCGGCCCTGTCGCCGGGATCGCCGGATGCCGCCCACACGAAGGGTGCGACGCGGGTGCGCTGAGCGCGCGGCGATCGGGGAGGGCCCCATCGTCGGGCGCCCCGGCAGGCGCGTGCGGCCCGCACGCAGCGGGGGTAGACCTGGCAGTACGCCGAGAGACCGACCACGTCGCGCTGCGACACGGCCGGAGAGAGAGGTCGCGATGCGTGCCGTCGTGTTCAGTGAGTGGCAGACGTTCCCGACGATCGAGGACGTCGACCAGCCCGAGCCGGGTCCGGGCGAGGCGCTGTTGAAGGTCGCGGGTGCGGGTGCCTGCCACTCAGATGTCGCGATCTACAAGGACTTCGCCAAGGACGCGCCCGGGTCGATCCCGCCGCCCTTCACGCTCGGTCACGAGAACGCCGGCTGGGTGGAGGCGCTGGGCCCGGGTGTCTCGGGCATCGATGTGGGCGATGCGTACCTGGTGTACGGCCCGATCGGTTGTGGGCACTGCCGGATGTGCTCGCGCGGGCAGGACACCTACTGCGAGAACGCCGCGTCGATGCCCTACCTGGGCCTCGGCCTCGGTCGTGATGGGGGGATGGCCGAGTACGTGGCCGTCCCGGCCCGGAACCTGGTGGCTCTCGGCGATGCCGATCCGGTCGCAGCGGCTCCGCTGGCCGATGCCGGGCTCACGCCGTACCACGCGATCAAGAACGCGCTGCCGAACCTCGCCGGCGGCGGCCGGTTCGCCCTGGTGATCGGGCTGGGTGGACTGGGCCAGGTCGCGGTGCAGATCCTCACTGCCCTGACCGGGGCGACGGTGATCGCGACCGACATGAAGCCCGAGGCGATGAAGCAGGCCGAGGAGAACGGCGCGGTCACCGTTCCCGGCGGCGACGGTCAGGTGGAGGCGATACGGGAGCTCACGGGCGGCCGGGGCGTGGACGCGGCGTTCGACATCGTCGGAGCGGCCCCGACGATCAAGACCGCCCAGGCATGCATGGCCCAGGGCGGTCGTCTGACGGTGGTCGGCATCGCCGGCGGTGTCACCGAGTGGAGCTTCTTCGCGACGCCGTACGAGTCGACGATCACCAACACCTACTGGGGCACGATCGAGGACCTCTACAACGTCGCCGACATGTACCGGGCCGGGCAGATCCGCCCGGAGATCGAGCGGTACTCGATGGACGACGCCCTCGAGGCGTACCGGCGCCTCGAATCCGGTGAGCTCTCCGGTCGGGCCGTGGTCACCCCGCACGCATAGGCGTCACGCTCGAGGGGTCGCCCGGCGACGCCGGGCTCCCCATCGGTCTGGATCGAGCAGTGGCAGCGACGCCGGTCGTCAACCCGAGTGGGTGGCGGTCCGCGGTGTGGATGCGCGGTAGGCGGCGGCCATGTCGGGTGTCATCCATGGTGGCGGCCAGGGCTGGCGCGTCGTCATGACGTCGCTCCTCCACCGGCGAGCGTGGCGAGGAGCCACCGGGTCACCTCGGCCAGCGCACCGGGGCTGAGCCCGTGCCCGCCCGGGTCGCGCACGGCGGTGGTGTCGGCGCCGGCGTCAGCTTGGAGGTAGGTCCAGGTGCGGTCGAGCAGTTCGCGGGGGATGACCGTGTCCTGGTCGCCGTGGATGACGAGCATCCGGGTGTCGTGGAGGCGGCCGGGGGTGGTGGGGACGCCGGCGTCGAAGGGCAGCGTGCCGTGGAGGACGGCGACGCCGGCGTAGCGGGCCGGGTCGTCGAGGACCAGGCCGCCGGCGAAGGCGGCGCCGCCGCTGAACCCGACCAGCACCACGGGACGGCCTGCGGGGGCGGCCTCGTCGAGCCAGGTCCGGAACCAGTCCATGGTCTCTCGGAGCGACTCGGCGACGGGCCGGCCGATGCCGCGGTTGGCGAACCAGGCGTAGCCGCCGCCCTCGGCGATGGGTGCCCGGACCGCGGCGTAGGCGGGGCCGGCGGGGAGGTGGTCGGCGAGGCCGATGATGTCGACCTCGTTGGAGCCTCGTCCGTGGAGGAGCACGACGAGCGGGGCGCTCGGGTCGGTCGCGCCGTGCCACCCAACGGTAAGTTCGTCGAAGGCGGTCACGACGGGCTCCCTTCGCCGGCCGGGACCAGCTCGCCGGAGGTGGCGACGCCGGACCAGCGGTCGACTTCGCCGGCGAGGTCGAGGTGGTCGACGGGGGCGGCGTTCTCGTAGGGGCCCCACTGGTCGCGGGGCAGCATCCACATGAGCTCGAACTCGTTGCCGTCGGGGTCGGCACCGTAGAGGCTCTTGGTGGCGCCGTGGCTGGACTCCCCGGTGTAGGCGCCGGCGTCGAGCAGGGCGTGGCGGGCGGCGGCCAGCTCGTCGATGGTGTCGAGTTGCCAGGCCAGGTGGTAGAGGCCGATGGCCCCGCGACGCTTGGGCGCGCTGGTGGTGCCGACGCCGAACAGCCCGAGGTCGTGGTGGTTCCCGGACCGGGGCAGGCGCAGGAAGGCCGCGTTGGCACGGGGTTCGCGGGCGATGACGTCCATCCCGAAGACGTCGGTGTAGAAGCGCAGTGACCGGTCGAGGTCGGCGACGAACAGGACGGCGTGGTTGAGGCGGACGGGCGAGATGGCCATCAGGGTGCTCCTTGGGCGAAAGGGGGGGGTGACCGCCGGGCCGGCGGCGGAACCGGCCCGGACGGTCGATCGGTGGTGGTCAGGCGGCGTCGGTGCGGATGGCGGACACCTCGAACTCGAGGGTGACCTTCTCGCTGACGAGCACCCCGCCGGCCTCGAGGGCGGCGTTCCAGTTGACGCCCCAGTCCTTGCGGTTGACGGTGGTCTTGCCCTCCAGCCCGAGACGGAGGTTGCCGTAGGGGTCGACCGCAGTGCCCGCGTACTCGAAGTCGACGGTCACCGGCTTGGTGACACCCTTGATGGTGAGGTCGCCGGTGACCCGGTAGTTCTCATCATCGATCCGCTCGACCGAGGTCGAGGCGAACGTGATCGTCGGGTAGGCCTCCATGTCGAAGAAGTCGTTGCTCTTCAGGTGGCCGTCGCGGTCGGCGTTGCGGGTGTCGATGCTCGCCGCCTGGATGGTCAGCTCCAGGTTCGAGGCCGAGGGGTTCTCGGCGTCGAAGTAGCCGGAGCCCTCGAACTCGTTGAACGAGCCGCGGACCTTGGTGACCATGGCGTGACGGGCGACGAACCCGATCCGGCTGTGGGTCGGGTCGATCGAGTAGGTGCCGGTCAGGGTGGTGGGGCCGGTGGTGGTGCTCATGTCAGTCGCTCTCCTCAGAACTTGGTGGACATATCATCTAACATGGTGGATGTATCATCTATTCCGCCGGTAGGGTGACTGCATGGAAGAGGTCCAGTGGCTCACCGAGCGAGAGGAACGGGCGTGGCGGGCGTTGCAGTTCATGCAGATGCGCCTGGAGGGTGCGCTGGCCCGGCAGCTGGCGGCCGACTCGGGCCTGTCCTACCCCGACTACCTCGTGCTGGTCGCGCTCACCGACCGACCCGACGCACGGTTGCGCCTCTTCGAGCTCGCCGCCGACCTGGGCTGGGAGAAGAGCCGAGCGTCCCATCACGTCGGTCGCATGGTCGACCGGGGCTTGGTGACGAAGGAGCAGTGCCCCTCGGACCGCCGCGGGTTCTTCGTCGTGGTCACGAGTGCGGGCCGCGGGGCGATCGAAGCAGCCGCTCCCGGCCACGTCGCCGCGGTCCGCCATCTGGTCATCGACCGGCTCGACCCTGAACAGCTCGACGCCGTGGCCGCCGTTGCCGAAGCCGTCCTCGCCGGGTTGAACGAATCGGGCCGGGACGAACGGGATCCGCATGCGCGAGCATGACGTTGTGAGCGACCAGCGTGAGCCGCTGAAGATCCTCGTGTTCTCGGCGTCGCTGCGCGCAGACTCGCTCAACACCCGTCTGGCCCGCCTCGCCGCCGACGCGGTCGGGCGTCACGGGGCGACCGTGGACCTCGCCTCGATGCGTGACTTCGACGGCCCCTCCTATGACGGTGACCTCGAGGCCGGCGAGGGCATGCCGCCCGGCGCCCAGTCGTTCCGTGAGCGCCTCGAGGCGGCGGACGGGTTCGTCATCGCCTCACCCGAGTACAACGCGTCGATGCCCGGGGTGCTCAAGAACGCCATCGACTGGGTCTCGCGGGCGCGCCCGCAGCCGTTCAACGAGCGCCACGGACTCCTGCTGTCGGCGTCACCGTCGATGGTGGGCGGCAACCGGGGCCTGTGGTCGCTGCGGATCCCCCTCGAGCACCTCGGCGCCCGCGTCTACCCCGACATGTTCTCCCTCGCTCAGGCCCACAACGCCCTCGACGACACCGGCGCCATCGCCGATGAGGCGCTTCGTGGGCGCTTCGACGACACCATCGCCAAGTTCTTGGACCTCGTCGAGGCGTCGACCCACTACCCGTGCGTCAAGCGCGCCTGGGTCGAGTTCCTCGGCGAACCACCGGACCCCACCATCGACCGCGTCGACACCTGAGGATCGAACGAGGCCCCATGACCACCTGGCCACCGATCCCCGTCGCCGACTGGCAGGACACCCGCGACACCCTGCACCTGTACACCCAGGTGGTCGGCAAGGTCCGTGGTCGCCGCGAAGGCATCCCGCGTCACGTCGTCAGCACCGGACAACCTGTAAGGGTGAGCGTCGCCCGGGCCGTTGCCCTGTTCATCGTCGCCGCGGTGGCCGAGATCGGCGGCGCGTGGCTCATCTGGCAAGGCGTCCGCGAGCACCGTGGCGTGGCATGGATCGGCGCCGGGATCGCTGCGCTCGCCGCCTACGGGTTCGTCGCAACCCTCCAAGACGACAGCAACTTCGGGCGCATCCTCGCCGCCTACGGCGGCATCTTCGTCGCCGGCTCCCTTGCATGGGGCATCGTCATGGACGGCTTCAAGCCCGACCGCTACGACTACCTCGGCGCAGCCATCTGCCTCATCGGCGTCGCCGTCATCATGTTCGCTCCCAGAGCTGCCGCCTGAGGGCAACGGCGGGTGAGCGACCGACCCGGACCCGACGATCACGTTGGTGGCGCCGACTTCAGTGGAACTGGCGACTCGTGATCGGCGATCAGTGCACGCCCAAGACGGCCATCAACGGTGATGACCGGGAGGTCGCGGTTTCTACTGTTCCTTCTACCGTGCGGCGCGGGACGGAGGTGTACGCATTGGCGCGAGCGACGTAGGCTGATCGACGAAACCCCAGCTCAAGGGCACGATCTGGTACGCATTGGTACGGGTTGAGATCCTGATCGGAAACCTCATAACCCGAAGGTCGCAGGTTCAAATCCTGCCCCCGCCACCAACGAAACACCAGGTCAGGGGCCTTTTCGGAGAGATCCGAGAAGGTCCCTCTGGCGTTTTCTGGCCTCCGTTCTACACCTCCTTCTACACCGCGGGTTGGGACGAGTTGTGACGGGCTGGTCCGAGACGTCACGCAACGGGACGGCCACCCGGCCGCGTCCGACGGTCTCTCGAGCGGTGCAGGCGAGCGCGGTGATCCGAGACGTCCTCCGGCACGGCCTCGAGCACCTTCGTCTCGAGCTCGACGCCTCATGACCGCGGGTGGCTCACCGTCTGGGTGGATGCTTCGCCAAACCCGGTGGTGCCCGCGTTTGTGGACGTGATGTCGAGGTCAGCGGTCGACGCCTTTGACCCGCTCGCGCTAGGGGGCATCGGCAAGGGCGGTGGCGATGGGCTTCCAGCGGGCGAGGCTTTGGGGGTCTTCGGTCCAGGCGATGGCGCCGAAGTAGTTGACGACTCGGGTCGCGAGGCCGGCGTAGCGGTCGGCGATGCCGTCGGCGATGGTGGCCCAGGTGCCTTCGATGGTGAAGTGGCGGAGGATGTCGTCGGTGATGATGGTGGCCATGCCGGCGATGTCGCCGGCCTTCTGGCGTTCGCGTAGGGCGGCGGTGGTGCCGGGATGGTCGAGTTGTTCGAAGATGAACGCGTAGTTGGGCGTGGATCCGTAGAAGGCGACTTGCATGCGGGCGAGCTCGCGCCAGCGGGCCCGGTCGGTGTCGGTGTCGCCGACGACGAGGAAGGCGGGGACGATGATCTCGAAGTCGTCGAGGCGCCGTCCCGCTCGTTGGGCACCAGCGGCGAGTTGGGGTGCGACGGTGTCGGCGAGGTAGGTGCGGGTGTTGAGGGGGTGGATGTGGACACCGTCGGCGTGTTCGCCAGCGAGGCGCAGCATCCAGGGGTTGACCGCGGCGATGTCGATGGGTGGGTCTGGCGCGTCGATGGGGCCGGGTGACCACATGGCGGGCAGGAGGGAGATGTCGTAGTAGGGGCCGTGGTGGTCGGGTGTGCCGCCGCTGCGGAAGGCCTCGAAGCAGGACCGTACGGCGAGGACGTAGTCGCGCATGCGTGGTCCGGGAGGATCGAACAGGGTGCTGTAGCGGCGTTCGATGTGGGCCCGGACCTGGGTTCCCAGGCCGAGGCGGAACCGGCCGCCCGTGGCATCGGCGAGCTCCCACGCGGTTTGCGCAGTGACCATGGGGCTGCGTGGGAACGCGACGGCGATGCCGGTGAGGATGTCGATGTCGGCGGCGAGCGCGGCCGCTGCACAGGACAGGTAGGCGGTGCGGCCGGCCTCGGTGATCACGAGGCCGCTGTGGCCGCTGTCGGCGGCGTGGCGGGCGAGTTGTTGGACGACGTGGAGGGGGAGACCGCCGGTCATGATGTCGAGCTTCACGGCGTGTCCTATGCGGGAGGGAACGCGAGGGGCAGGGTGCGGGGGCCGCGCACTTGGCCAGCCGACCAGGTGACGGCGTCGGGGTCGGTGAGGGTGAAGTTAGGGATGCGGCGCAGCCAGGTTTGGATGGTCACCCGCAGCTCCATGCGGGCGAGGTTGGAGCCCAGGCAGCGGTGGATCCCGACCCCGAACGCGAAGTGCCGGTTGACCTCGCGGTCGAGGATCACGCGGTCGGGTTGGTCGAAGACGGCGGGGTCGCGGTTCCCGGAGGGGAACGGGAGCAGGACCCGGTCGCCCGTGCGCATGGGGCAACCGCCGATGACGGTGTCCTCGATGACCTCGCGTGCCATGGTGACGGGTGCGAACACCCGCAGGAACTCCTCGGTGGCGGAGTGGATGAGGTCGGGCTCCTCGATGAGTCGGCGCCGGTCGTCAGGGTGGGTGGCGAGGTGGAGGAGCGACGCCCCGATCGCGGACCAGGTGGTGTCGATGCCGGCGAGGAGCAGGAGGATGCACACGCCGAGGATCTCGGGGTCCTCGAGGGCGCGGCCGTCAGGCATGCGGGCGTCGAGGAGGTGGGTGATGATGTCGTCACGCGGGGTTGCGCGGTGATCCTCGACGTGGCCGGCGAGGTACCCGCCGATCTCGAAGATGGCGTCGAAGGTGGTCTCGCCGGCGAGCGGGCTCTCCTCGATGAGGCGGTGGATCCAGTCCCGGAACCGGGCGTGGTCGCTGTCGGGGATCCCGAGCATCCGGGTGATGACCTTGATGGGGACGTGCTGGGCGTAGTCCGCAGCGGCGTCACATTCCCCGCGGTCGATGAACCCATCGATGAGATCGTTGGCCATCGTCTCGGTGATGGGCTCGTAGGCGGCCACCACCGCAGGGGAGAACTCCGGCAGCAGGAGCCGGCGGATGTCGGTGTGGTACGGGGGGTCCTCGGTGATGGGCGGTGCGTGGAACCCGAGGTCGGTGGGAGATTCGGCCCGGTCGGTGACCAGGATCGTGCGGGACGAGAACCGCTGGTGGTCGTGGGCGATGGCGGCGAGGTCCTCGTAGCGAGTGGGGATCCACACGCCGTGGTACCGGTCGGTGTGCGCGACGGGGCACTCGTCGCGTAGCCGGCTGTAGACGGCGTGGGGATCCTCGACGAACCCGGGGTCGAGGTGATCGAAGTCAGTTGCCCAATCGGTCACTGGGGGTCGGTTCACGGTGGCTCCGGGTTCAGTCGTCGAGTCGGATGGCGCGTTCGGGGCAGTTCGCCGCGGCGAGCTGCGCGCTGTGTTCGCTGCCGGGGCTGAGGTCGCCGGCGGTGGCGGCGGTGGCGTATCCGAGGTCGTCGATGTCGAACAGATCCGGGGCCACGGCGTGGCAGCGGTTGTGGCCCTGGCAGCGATCGGTGTCGACGGTGATCTTCATGCCTGCGCTGCGGTGGGTTCGGTGGCGAGGGCGTCGAAGTCCGTCGTGAGGCGTTGACCGTCGGGGTGGGCGGCGAGCTCGGCGCGGACCTGGGCGAGGCGGTAGTCGAGGATCCGGTCGAAGCGGGCGCCGGTCTGGTTGTCGAGCGCGGCTCGACACGCAGCGATCACGAGGTCGGCGCCGGCCACGGTGCCGCCATCGATGGTGCGCACGGTCATGGTGGCGAGTTCCGCGAGCCCGCACTGGAGGTAGGCGACGTGGATGTCTTCGTCGGCGCGGATGTGGTCGATGGTGGCCCGGGCGAACTCGGCGTCCGCGCTGCAGGTCGGGTCGCCGAGCACGTCGGATGCCCACGCGAACGTGTGGTAGGCGAGCAGCTCGATGACGAGGATCTGAACCATCGCCCGCACCAGGAGCTGGAGTTCGGGGGCGACGTCGTCGCGCAGCCCCTCGAGCATGCCGCCCACCGTGATGGCCTCAGGAGATGGTTTGGCGGGACCTTCGTAGCCAGGTGGCGGCGCGATGGGCAGGTTCCCGAACATGTCCATGGTGATCGGCGGATCCGACAGGGCGGCGTCGCGCACCGCGAACCACATCTGGTCGTGGCCGGCTTCGTCACCCCGGCCCGCCTCGTCGTTTCCGTGGGCCTCGAGAAGCCCGGCGAAGAGGTGCCCGAGGCAGGTGCCGTCGATCGGTTCGACGATGAAGCTCTGCAGGTCCATCGCGGGAATGAGCTTGATCCCGTCGTTGCCGAACCCTTCGACGACACCGACGAGGGTCAGGATCCGGGTCATGGCCCCCGCCGCGCCGTTGCGAAGGAGCATCTTGGCTTGTTCGGTGTTGGGGACGAACGCCCGGTCCACGGCCTCGGGTTCGATGACGCGGCGGGGATGGCCACCAGCTTCGAGCTGGGCAGCCCAGGCGGCGATGGCGGGGACGCGGTGCACCGATCGGGGCGGCAGGTAGGTGCCATCGGCGGCGTAGCCGCCATGGAAGAGCACGCCGTTTCGTTCGATGCGGGTCGCATAGTCGGGATCAGTGAGGATCTCGTCGCGCGAGTAGCGCAGCCGGGCAGTTGTCATCGCTCTTCTTCCTTGGGTGTCGGCGCGAGACCGCGCAGGATCAGGTGGTCGAGTCGGGCAGCCATGGCGGGGGGGTCGACGGGCTGGCCGACGACGACGTGGTGGAGGCCGACCATCGTCACCGCCCCGAAGATCGCCGACGCGGTCATCTCGTGGTCGCTGGCCTGCATGGACCCGTCGCGTTCGCCCGCGTCGAGGACCTTGCCCAGCGGCTCGTGGAACGCCGCCCAGATCGCGTCGGCGAGTTGGGGGATGCGGGTGATGCGACCGAGTTCGGTGAGCAGCACCGTGCAGAGTTGGGTGTGATCGGCGAACAGCTGCAGGTAGGCGGCGATGACCTGGCGGAGCCGATCGCGTGCGGGCTCGTCCCGGTCGACGATTCCTCCGATCTCGATGGACAGGTCACGCAACAGGCGTTGGAGCAGCCAGGCGAGGATCTCCTCTTTGGACGAGAAGTGGTAGTAGAGGGTTGGACGGGGCACCCCGGTTGCCTCGACGATGTCCTCCATGCGGGTCCCGTCCAGGCCTCGCGCCGCGAACACGGCGGCGGCCTTGGGGAGCGCTTCGGCGATGCTCTCGGTGACCTCTCTCATGGCGCGCTGCTAGTCGATGGAGTGATGCGGACGTGGAGGTGGTTCACGCCCCGCAGGATCAGGGTGCCCCGCCAGTCGGGGGCGTCGTCGAGCCACTCGATGTCCGCAGTGCGGCGAACGAGCCGGTCGAACACGATGCGTCCCTCGAGGCGAGCGAGGTTGGCGCCCAGGCAGTAGTGGATGCCGGCCGCGAAGCTCAGCGGGTGGTTCGGGTCGCGGGCCACGTCGAAGCGTTCGGGGTCGACGAACTCCGCCGGGTCGCGGTTGGCCGCCCCGAGGAACGTCACCACCGTCTCGCCGGCGCCAACGCGGTGACCGTCGATCTCGACGGGTTCGAACGCGGTGCGGGCATCGACTTGCACCGGGCTCTCGAAGCGCAGCATCTCCTCGACGGCGGATCCGACGAGGTCGGGTTCGGCCCGCAGGCGGGCGAACTGGTCGGGGTTGCGGAGCAGGCACAGCAGCCCGTTGCCGATCAGGTTGGTGGTGGTCTCGAAGCCGGCTGCGAACAACAGGATCAGCGTGGCCACCATCTCGTCCTCGCTCAGCCGGTCCTCGCCGTCGCGGGCGGCGATCAACGCGGAGACGAGGTCGTGTTCGAGGTCGGCTCGTCGGCGTTCGATCAGCGAACGGAAGTAGTCGTCCATGATCGCCATGGCGTGCTCGGCGTCCTCGACCTGCTCGGCGGTGACTCCGGGCTCGAGCGCAGCGGCGCTGGCGCGCACCAAGGTGCGGAACTGGTCACGGTCCGACGGCGGCACCCCCACCAGCTCACCGATGACCTGCACCGGGAGCCGGAACGCCAACGCGTCCATGACGTCGACATCGCCCTCGACGGCCATTCGGTCGACGATCACGTCGGCCATGTGGCCCACATGGGCTTCGAGGTCCTGCATGCGTCGTGGCGTGAACCCCCGCGACACCAGGCCTCGGAGGCGGGTGTGGTCCGGCGGGTTGACGAAGAGCATCGAGTTGCCCATGACCGTCTGTTGGCGGGGCGGCAACCCCGGGTTGAACAACGCCCGACGATCGTCGTTGAGGTCGCCCTTGCCCAGGCGCGGGTCTCGCAGCACCGCGTTGCAGTCCGCCCATCGGGTCAGGAACCACACCGCGCCCAGGTCACTGCGGTGCACTGGAGCCACGTCGCGCAGCTGGCGGTACCTCGGGTACGGGTCGGCCCGCCCCTCGGGCGTCAGCAACGTCTCCATCACCAGCCCATCGGGGTTCACCGCCGGGTCCGCCGTGTCGGTCTCAGTCATGTGGTTCCTTCCGGGCGCGTTGGTCAGGTCGCCAGGTATCGGGTGGGGGCGCCGAGATCGATCACGACGTCACCCTCGTCGACCAACAGGTCGACGTGTCCCAGGATCTCTGAGATCGACAGCAGGATCTCGAAGCCTTCGATCCGGGGGAACACCACCCTGGACAGCTCGTAGGCGGTCGGTTCTCCCATGCGCGCGATGTGGGTCAGGATCTCGTCGGCTCGGCTCAGGTGGTGGCGGCGGGTCGCGGCCACCAGTTGGGCGACCGAGGTGAACGCGGGCCCGTGGCCCGGTAGGACGACGTCGGGGTCGAGCGCCTCGAATCGGGCCAGCGACTCGAGGTATTCGACGAGGCTCCGCCGGCGTAGCAGATCACTCTTGTGATCGAGTTCCACGAGCGGGTTCGGGGTGATCGACGGCAGCAGGTGGTCGCCGGACAGCAACCGGGACGAGGTCGGCTCCCACAACGACAGGTGACCTGCGGCGTGGCCCGGTGTCACCATCGCCTCGAGCTGTCGGCCGCCGAGCCACAGGATGTCGCCATCATCGACGGGCACCACCCGGGACTCGTCGATCTCGTGCAGCCACTCCTTTACCGCCCCGTAGAACACGGGGAACACGCCGAGCATCTCCTCGGGGATCCCGAAGGAGCGGATCAGCTCATAGAGCAGCTGGCGGTCGCGGGTCTCGAGCAACTTGGGGAGCTCGGCTCGGCCGGCGTAGATCGGCGCGTCGGCCTTCTCAGCCAGCCATCCGGCGGTGCCGTAGTGGTCAGGGTGTGCGTGGGTGACCACCACGGCGTCGACGTCGTCGACGCTGAGTCCCACCGCTGCCAGCTCCGTGCCGACGGTGGCGATGGTGTCGCCGAAGAGCATCCCCGGATCGATGACCGTCACCGGTTCCTCCAACAGCACGTAGCAGTTCACCGGTCCCACCGGGAACGGCGTGGGCAGCTCGAACGCGAGCGTCGCGTCGGGTAGGTGATCGACGACTGGGACGAGCGGCTCACGCACGGAGTCCACCTCCTCGCACGGTTATAGACGATGTCTAGACACTGTGTCTAGACTCCGTGGCGGACGAGCTGGCGTGTCGGACCGCTGGCGTTTCTTGGAGCGACCCGTGACCCTTGCCCTCTACCGCCTCGGCCGCTGGTGCGCCCGCCACCCCTGGCCGGTCATCGCGCTGTGGGTGGTTGCCGCCTTGGTGACCGCGGGAGCTGCTGCGCGGTGGGGCGAAGCGTCGAGCGAGAGCATCGAGATCCCTGGCACCGAGTCCCAGCGAGCGATCGACCTGCTCGAGGAACGCTTTCCCGAGGCCGCCGGTGGCCGGGCCCGGGTGGTGTTCGCCACCGATGAGGGCAAGGTCACCGACCCGGCGCCTCGGTCGGGGATCGAAGGAACGCTCGACCAGATCCGGGTCCTTCCCCATGTCACCCAGGTCATCGACCCGTTCGGGCCCGCAGCGGCGTTCCTGGTATCGGACGACGAACGCATCGCCTTCGCCGAGATCGCCTACGACACGACCGCCCGGGAGGTCGGCACCGACGGCGTTGCGGCGCTCACCGCGACCGATGCGCCCGCCCTCGCCGCAGGACTCGACGTCGCCTATGGCGGGCCCGTGGTGGAACGCCTCGGACCCGAGGAGACCCGGACCTCGGAGCTGATCGGTCTCAGCGTCGCCATCGTGGTCCTCGCAGTTGCGTTCGGGTCGGTTGTTGCCATGGCGTTGCCGATGCTCACTTCCCTCGTCGGTCTCGGCATCGGGTTCCTGCTCATCCGGGTCCTCGGCGGGTTCACCGAGGTGACCTCCTTCGCGCCGATCCTGGCATCGATGATCGGCATCGCAGTCGGCATCGACTACGCGCTGTTCATCGTGACCCGTCACCGCCAGCACCTCGCCGAGGGGATGGCCGTCGACGAGGCTGTCGCCCGCGCCATCGCCACCTCCGGCCAGGCGGTCATCTTCGCCGGGTTGACCGTGCTGATCGCGATCTTGGGTCTGGCACTCGTCGGCATACCCCTCGTCGCCGCTCTCGGCTACGCGGTCTCGCTGGTCGTAGCGGTGGCGGTGCTCGTCGCGGTCACCCTGCTCCCGGCACTGCTCGGCCTGTTCGGCGAACGTATCGACCGCCTGCGGGTCCCCGGCGTGCAGCTGCGCTTCGAGACCGACCACCAGGCGTCGGGCGCCGTGTCGGCCCGGTGGGCCCGCCTCGTCACCCGCCGGCCCTGGCCGTTCCTCGCCGCCGGCGTCGCCGTGCTCGCCGTGCTCGCCATACCGGTGTTCGACCTCCAGCTCGGCTGGCCCGACGCCGGCAACCGACCAGTCGAAACGACCGAACGCCGGGCCTACGACCTGCTCGCGGCCGGGTTCGGAGACGGATTCAACGGCCCGCTCCTGCTCGCCGTGGACCTGGACACCGCCACCGAACCCACTGCGGCGCTCGCCGCCATCACCACCGCGGTGGCCGACACTCCCGGCGTGCAGCTGGTCGTCCCCGCACAACTCAACCCAGCCGGCGACACGGCCGTCATACAGGCCATCCCCGACTCCAGCCCCCAAGACGCGGCCACCGAGGAGCTCGTCGACCACCTCCGAACCAACACGATCCCCACCCTCGAGGAGGACACCGGCGCCGTCGTCGAGGTCACCGGCACCACCGCCGCGTTCATCGACATCTCCAAGCGACTCTCCGAGCGGCTCATGGTGTTCATCGCCGCAGTCGTGCTGCTCTCCTTCGTGCTGCTCACCGCGGTCTTCCGCTCGCCGCTGGTGGCGCTCAAGGCGGCGCTCGTGAACCTCTTGGGCATCGCCGCGGCCTACGGGGTTCTCGTCGCGGTGTTCCAGTGGGGATGGGGCCTCAGCCTCGTCGGTCTCGAAGAGACCGTCCCCGTCATCTCGTTCCTGCCGATGATGATGTTCGCCATCCTCTTCGGGCTGTCCATGGACTACGAGGTGTTCATCCTCTCCCGTGTCCGGGAGGAATGGCTCGCCTCCGGCGACCCGACCAGCAGCATCGTGCACGGCATCGCCGTCTCCGCCCGCGTCATCACCGCGGCTGCGCTCATCATGATCAGCGTCTTCGCCTCGTTCGTGCTCGGTGACTCCCCCGAGATCAAGATGTTCGGCGTCGGGCTCGCGGTCGCGGTCGCGCTCGACGCGACCATCGTCCGCATGATCGTGGTACCCGCCACCATGACCCTGCTCGGTGCCCGCAACTGGTGGATACCCGGCTGGCTCGACCGGATCCTGCCCCGCCTCGACATCGAAGGCGAGACCGTCCTTCCGCCCCCCCAACCCAACCCGGTGCCACGCGGCGACGACACCCTCATCCACCAGGAGCGCATCCCATGAACCTCGACGAAACCCCGGCCGAGATCGCCGCCCGTTCCCAGATGGCCACCGCGCTCCAACAGCTCGGACACGCCCTCGTCGGCCATCGCGTGGACAT
>WBZX01000620.1_pt1 | contig 31128 bp, 29 predicted proteins | sample 5204211 | NCBI WGS metagenome assembly WBZX01 (sample SAMN12344362, study PRJNA552823) | activated sludge metagenome | biome: Activated sludge suspended growth; feature: Nitrification reactor; material: Wastewater; isolation source: activated sludge from nitrification reactor of wastewater... | reverse complement strand
GCCGTATTTTATAACAGCCAGAGACTGCATTCATACCTGGATTACAAAAGCCCAAACCAATATGAAGCAGAAGCAGCAAAATCGATAAAAGCAGCTTAACTGGGGTGTCCGGTTTTACTTGACCAGGCCACTCTGAATATAAGTCAAATCTATTTCTTAATCCTAAATGCTAAGGGCGACAACTACAGTCATGTCAAAGGGTTATTATACTACTCAAAGATTGTCGTTACCGATCTGAGTTTACGTCGCTGAATCTTTAGCTGTCTTCTGTCCAACCACGATAAATTGCTGAATATACGGAATAGTTTTATCGGGTTCTCGCATTGCCAATAACAATTTCTGATACAACCCTTTTTTGCCAATACGAATCTTTCTGAGTTTGAGATCTTTGGTTTTAATGTCCGCCAGCCATTCCGGTAGTATACAAACACCACGTTTTAGTGCGGTCATTTGCAACATGATTTCCAGTGATTCAATTTGCTTCAATCTCTCCGGTTTAAGGTGGGATGGGGTTAAGAAGTGAGTCAGAATATCCAATCTTTCCAACGGAACCGGGAAAGTCAGCAAGGTTTCCTTGCTTAAGAGCTCGGGTGTTAAATAGTCAGCATTTGCCAACGGATGATCGGATGCTGCCAGCAATACCAACTGATATTCCGCCAGAATTTTATAATCAATTTTCTCTTTTTTGACTAGATCAGGGGTGATCAAAACATCAATGTGATGATTCAATAATCCTTCCAGCCCGGAAAATTGGAATTTGTGAACGATATCGACATCGATGTCGGGCATTTGTTGCATGAACTGACCGATGACGCCAGTGAGCCATTCAAAACACGGATAGCACTCCACACCGATGCGCAGAATCCCTTGTCGACCTTCACTATACGCCGCAAGTGTTTTTTCAGCCTGTGACAAAACCGGCAAAACCTGATTGGCCACTTCCAATAGCAGTGTACCCGCCTGAGTCAGGCGCAAGCTACGTCCCTCGCGTTCCCATAGGGTTACTTCCAATTTCTTTTCCAGATAACCGATCTGATGCGACAAGGCAGGCTGGCTTAAACATAGTGCATTGGCGGCCTCGGTCAATGTGCCATTGGCGTGCAGTGCTTGGATGATTTTAAGGTGGCTGTGTTCGATCATTTATGAGAAAACCTTATCGAAGGATGGAAACTTATCATTATTATTCATTATTCATTATTCGTACAATAGCCGGACTATTATTAATATTGGGATGGTGATTGAATCATGGTAACCACGCATAATCTAGGATTTCCGCGTATCGGCAAGAATCGGGAATTGAAATTTGCTTTAGAAAAATACTGGCAAGGCGCCATTCCCGAACAAGCTTTGTTAGAAGTCACAACCAACCTTCGTGCGCGGCATTGGCAGGATCAAGCCATGCTGGATTGGATTCCGGCGGGTGATTTTTCTTTATACGATCATGTGCTGGATACCAGTTTCATGCTGGGTAATATCCCGGCGCGGGTCAGCGCATTATCCGGTAGTGCGATGGACAACTATTTTCGTGTGGCGAGAGGCCGCTCGGTCAGTGATGGTTCAGCTTGTTCCTGCGTCAGTGCAGGTGAAATGACGAAGTGGTTTGATACCAATTATCACTACATCGTACCGGAATTTGATAGAGATACGAGATTTTCTGTGAATGCTAGTCGTTTACTCGAACAAATCCAGCAAGCCGAGCAAACGCATCCGCAAGTTAAACCGGTTATTCTCGGCCCGGTGACTTATTTATGGCTGGGAAAATCCAAGGATGGCATGGACAAGCTTGATCTGCTGGATGATTTGCTCAATGTTTATGCGCAATTGTTGCATGAACTTGAGAATGCGGGCATTCAATGGGTGCAAATCGATGAGCCGATATTGGTCATGGAACTTACCCAAGAGTGGAAGCATGCATTGAGAAAAACGTATTACCAATTACAAGCTACCCCTATCAATCTGTTGTTGACGACTTACTTCGGGGAACTGCAAGATAATTTGCAATTGGCTTGTGAGTTGCCTGTCGACGGATTGCATTTGGATGCCGTGATGGCTAAAGACGAAATCGCCAAGGTGATTGACTGGTTACCGAGCCATAAAATCCTATCTCTGGGTGTGATCAACGGACGTAATATTTGGAAGACTGATTTAACTGGAATATTGGATTGGCTGGAACCGATCTATGCGCGGCTGCAGGATCGCCTTTGGCTTGCGCCATCCTGTTCATTGTTGCATGTGCCGGTTGATCTGGAGAATGAACAAAAATTGGATACCGATATTCAGTCGTGGCTGGCGTTTGCGATGCAGAAATTAAATGAAGTGGCAGTACTGGCAAAAGCCCTTGACCACGGAAGAAGCAGCGTTGCTGAAATCCTGCAGGAAAATAGCGCGGCGATAACAAGCCGCAAGCAATCCCAGCGGGTGCATCAGGCAGCAGTCAAAGCGCGTGTACTTGAAATCAATGAAGCAATGGGTACACGTCAATCCCCTTACCATCAACGTGCAATCGTGCAACGGGAAAAATTCCAATTGCCGCTTTTCCCTACGACCACCATCGGTTCTTTCCCGCAAACGCAGGAAATTAGACAAACGCGCCGTGATTTCCGCGAAGGCAGGCTATCGGAATCAGCCTATCGTCAGGCGATGCAAAAAGAAATTGAAACTTGTGTACAGGAGCAGGAAGCGTTGGGATTGGATGTTTTTGTGCACGGCGAGCCTGAACGCAACGACATGGTGGAATATTTTGGTGAACAATTGACGGGTTATGACTTTACTCAGTTTGGTTGGGTTCAGTCCTATGGATCACGTTGCGTCAAGCCGCCAATTATTTATGGCGATGTCGCGCATTCTCAGGCGATGACCACGGAATGGATTCAATATGCGCAATCACTGACCAACAAACCGATGAAAGGCATGTTAACGGGTCCGGTCACCATGTTGAATTGGTCTTTTGTACGCGATGATCAATCCCGTGCAGAAACGTGTATACAACTGGCGCTGGCGATTCGCGACGAAGTGCTCGCTTTGGAAAAAGCAGGCATCAGAATGATTCAGATTGATGAGGCTGCGTTAAGGGAAGGTTTGCCGCTCAGAAAATCGCAGTGGAACGCTTATCTCGACTGGGCTATCCGTGCGTTTCGTATGACTGCCAATGGCGTTAAGGATGAAACACAGATTCATACACACATGTGTTACTCAGAGTTCAATGACATTATGGAAGCTATCGCGGGCATGGATGCGGATGTGATCACCATTGAAACTTCTCGATCCGACATGGAGTTGTTGGATGCATTCGATCAATTTCATTATCCGAATGAAATCGGTCCGGGCGTGTATGATATTCATTCACCTAATATACCCTCTGTCGATTCCATCATCGCATTGATGGAGAAAGCCGCACAACGCATACCTGCCCAGCGGTTGTGGGTCAATCCGGATTGCGGATTGAAGACGCGTCATTGGGAAGAAGTTAAACCGGCATTGCGCAATATGGTCGCTGCAAGCCGGTATTTGTCCAGTCATCTCAGCGCAATCCAGACTCGCTAAATTTGACTTGGCAATGTTATTTAGCGATGATATGCGCGTATTTTATCCACTTCAGTTTAAAGGGACAGTCATGACAACCAATACCATACTCAAGCAAAAAATCAATTCTATTATCGGTGAGAAACACTTACTCAAACATCCTTTTTATGTTGCCTGGACCGAAGGTAAACTAACCAAAGAACAACTGCGTCATTATGCCGAGCAATATTTTTACAATGTATTGGCTGAACCAACTTATTTAAGCGCGGTACACTTTAATACGCCGCATATCCATTCAGAAACGAATAGTGGTGACATCAGCGTGCGCCAAGAAGTATTGCGTAATCTGATTGATGAAGAACACGGTGAGAAAAATCATCCGGCACTCTGGAAAAACTTTGCGTTTGCCTTGGGTGCAAATGATAAGAGTCTGGCAAATGCAGTCGCACTGCCCAATACCGAGAAACTTGTCGCTACATTCCGGGATATTTGCCTGAATCGCCCGTTTTATGCCGGACTTGCTGCATTGCATGCATTTGAATCGCAAGTGCCTGACGTTGCCGCAGTGAAAATTGATGGTCTGGCTAAATTTTATGGCATGAAAAATCCTGAAGATTATGAATTCTTCTCGGTACACCAAAAAGCCGATATTTATCATTCGCAAGCCGAATGGGCAATTATTGAACGCTTTGCCGATACCCCGGAAAAGCAAGCTGAAGTACTGGCGGCTACCCAAGAAGCCTGCGATGCGCTGTGGGGTTTCCTGGATGGCATTCATGAAACTTATTGTGCCAATCTGATTTGCGAAGAAAAAGAAGCGGTAACAGTACACTAAGTAAATAAACCTGTGGCAAGTTCAGCACGAATGCGTCAATTACGTTTATGCTGAGCTTGCCGGATTCATCAATCAGCTGATCCGCCGCCATGTGAACTAGCTGTCTAAAAGCCTTATTATATCTGTCGACGATCGTTCAATTCATATGTCACCGCACGATAAATGTTGTTCGATTGCACCCTATTTCAAAATTTCGGATGGTCAAGTCATCAACTTCAAAAATCTGTGCGAGCAATTTGTTGCCAGGGCAAGTAAAGAAGAAAAATGTCTTTATTACGGATTCAGTTTTAATGGCGACGAAGCCTATTGCCGCGAAGGCTATGAGGATGCGGAAGGGTTGCTGATACACTTGGATAATGTGGGTGATCTGCTTCAACAAGCACTCGATATGGCTGAAATCATACGTTTGGAAATACATGGGCAGGAAGAAGAACTGAAGAAACTGTATGAACCGCTGGCACAATTCAAACCGCAGTTTTTTATCCTGGAATACGGTTTTCGTCGTTAGCTTTCTTAATAAGAGTGGTTTCTGATACCTACTTCAATGGCATCCAGCATCATCTCGGCGACATTAAATCCTGTTTGCTTGGTTATCTCCTGCATGCCGGTCGGGCTGGTCACATTAATTTCTGTCAGATAATCACCGATCACATCCAATCCCACTAATACTAAGCCATGTTTGACTAACTCAGGTCCGATAGATTCTGCGATTTCCCTGTCGCGTGCTGATAGTGGTTGTGTTTTTCCTGTGCCGCCTGCGGCCAGATTGCCGCGTGTTTCTCCCGGTTTTGGAATACGTGCTAGCGCATAAGGCACCGCTTTGCCGGCGATGAGGAGTATGCGTTTATCTCCCTGAGCAATTTCAGGAATAAAACGTTGTGCCATGATGGTTCGTGTTCCATAGTGGGTCAGTGTTTCGAGAATTACACTGATGTTGTGATCGGCACTGTGGACACGAAATACGCTGGCACCACCCATGCCATCCAGCGGTTTTAAGATGATATCCTGATGATTATTCAGAAATTCCCGGATTAAATGCGCTTGACTGGTTACCAGCGTGGGCGCGACAAATTGTGGGAATTTAGTAATCGCCAACTTCTCATTGTGATCGCGGATGGCTCGCGGACTGTTGATGACAAATGCGCCTTGCGTTTCGGCCAATTCCAGTAAATAGGTGCTATAAATATATTCCAGATCAAAGGGTGGGTCTTTGCGCATCAGAATTGCATCAAATTCATTCAGCGGCGTAGCGAAGGTATCACCGGTATTGTACCAATGACCATCTTGATGGGGCGTATCCGTCAAAACCAGGGAGCGGGAAAAGCCTGTGACAATATGATTGATCAGTACAATATCATGTTGATAGAGCACGTGAATTTGATGGTTTCTGGCAATTGCTTCGCAGATCATGGCGAAACTGGAATCTTTGCTGGTTTTGATGGAGTCCAGTTGATCAATGATGAAAGCGAGTTTCACTTTGATTTCAGCTGGGAAGTGAGACTGGTATGTTCGAATCGGTTTGTTCCAACTCCAACGCTGCGGCCAGTAGGGCGAGACGTGCGACAACGCCATAGGCATAAAAGCGATTGGGAATGGAATTGGATTGCGCTGCGCTGTTAGGCACCAAGCAAGTGGTTTCAAATGCCAGCGGAACAAAATGCATACCGGGCGCATTCAGGTTTTCATCGATACCGCGTCCAGTATGCACTCGGTAAAACCCGCCAACGACATGGCGATCAATCATATAAATGACCGGTTCCGCAACAGCTTGGTTAATATTCTCAAACGTGTAGACACCTTCCTGCACCAAAACATTGGAAACCTGTAATCCTTCTTTAACCACGGCCATTTTGTTGCGCTGTTTGCGGTTGAGTTTATAAATGTCCGAGCCATCCTTGACCGTCATAATGCCCATACCGTAAGTACCGGAGTCAGCTTTGACGATCACGAAAGGATCTTCTTTGACATCATATTGCTGATATTTTTTTTGAATCACGGAGAGAATGCGATTGACGGCACTGGCTACACAATCTTCTCCTTGTTTTTCGCGAAAGTCGATTTCGCCACAAGAGTTAAAGCGTGGATTGATCAACCAGGGATCGATCCCAATTAAATCGGCAAACTCTTGCGAGACCTGGTCATAAGCAGCAAAGTGATTGGATTTTCGTCGTGTTGCCCATCCGGCATGTAATGGGGGGATGACGATCTGGTTCAGGTTCTGCAGAATTTCCGGGATACCCGTCGATAGATCATTGTTAAGAAGTACCGCGCAAGGATCAAAGTTATCAACGCCTAGCTTATTATTTTTGCGTACGATGGGTTCGAGTGTAATAGTTTGTCCATCCGGCAGGTCAATCTTGGTAGCTGCTGTCACTTCGGGCAGTAAAGTTCCAATACGTACATTGAGTCCCGCATGTTGCATGATATTTTGCAATGTCGCGACATTCTGCAAATAAAAGGTATTGCGGGTGTGATTTTCCGGAATCAATAGCAAACTGTGGGTATCCGGGCATATCTTTTCGATGGCGCTCATCATTGCCTGTACACAGAGCGGCATGAATTCCGGATTGAGATTGTTGAATCCGCCAGGAAACAAATTGGTGTCTACAGGTGCCAATTTGAAGCCACTATTGCGTAAATCGACCGAACAATAAAATGGTACGGCATGCTCCCGCCATTTGCTCCTTAGCCAGTGCTCAATGGTCGGCATGGCATTGATAATACGATCTTCTAGATCAAGGATAGGGCCACGCAGGGCAGTGGAAAGATGAGGTACTGGCATTTCTGTCTGAAGTATTGAACCAGCGTCATTATAGCATTATGTATCGGATAGATTGTGATCAGTCCGATCCTGAAGTATCGTATGGTTTCTATTTTTTATAGATCACTGACTACTATGATGATTTACATTCATGCTTAATCCGCTACAGCCTGTTCTTATCTTGCTAGCTACTGCAGTATTTGCCGTAGTTATTTTTCGTTCGCTGCGTTTGCCGCCGATGCTGGGTTATTTGCTTGCGGGTGTCATCATCGGACCGCATGCTTTGGGGTGGATTGCCGAAAGCGATGAAACCCGCCATCTGGCAGAATTTGGGGTGGTTTTTTTGATGTTTAGTATCGGCCTTGAATTTAGCCTGCCTAAACTTGTTGCCATGAAACGTATTGTGTTTGGTTTTGGCACGGCACAAGTTGTCATCAGTATTTTATTCGTAATGGTTGTGGCTTGGGTGCTTGGATTGGACTGGCGTGTCGGGTTTGTATTAGGGGGTGCTTTGGCAATGTCTTCTACGGCCATCGTCATTAAAATGCTGGCAGAACGCGTGGAGCTGAATTCCGCTCACGGCAGACAGGTCATTGGCATATTGCTTTTTCAAGATTTGATGGTTATTCCATTACTCATTATCGTTCCTGCACTAGCAACCGAAATCGACAGTGATACAAACGATCTGGCTATCGCTATCCTGAAGGTGATTATCGTGTTAGTAATCATCTTGTTTTTTGGGCAGAAATTGATGCGCCCCTGGCTCCATTTGGTTGCCCGTCAAAGATCATCGGAATTATTTGTTCTGAATGTGCTATTGATTACACTGGGTCTTGCCTGGTTAACCGGATTAGCCGGCTTGTCACTGGCCTTAGGCGCATTTCTTGCTGGAATGCTCATTTCTGAAACGGAATATCGCTATCAGGTTGAAGATGATATCAAGCCTTTTCGGGATGTTTTGTTGGGCTTGTTTTTTGTAACGATTGGTATGTTACTGGACATACAAGTAGTTATTGAAAATTTCTTGTGGGTATTTGTAATGCTAGCGGCACTTATTCTATTGAAAACAATAGTCATTGCCGGATTGTCACGGTTATTTAATGCGGATTCCAGTGTGGCGGTTCGAACAGGCATGAGTTTGGCACAAGCGGGGGAATTTGGATTTGTTTTGCTGGCGCAGGCAGGTGCAATCGGGGTGATCGAGAATTCTGTCCTTCAACCGGTGCTTGCAGCCATGGCGTTATCCATGTTCATTGCACCTTTCATGATTGAGTACAGCGAACCCATGATCCAGCGTTTTTACAGTTCAGAATGGATGCATCGAGCTATGCAGATAACAGCCATTGCCGCACAGACCATGGTGACGCAAAATCATGTCATCGTCTGTGGGTATGGAAGAAGTGGTCAGAATATGGCGCGGATATTGGAGCAGGAATCCATACCGTTCATTGCCTTGGATCTTGATCCACAACGTATACGTGAAGCGACCAATGCGGGGGAAGCGGTTGTGTATGGGGATGCAGCACGGCGCGAAGTACTTATTGCTGCGGGTTTGATGCGTGCAAAAGTGTTGGTGGTGAGTTATGCCGATACCATTTCCACCTTAAAAATTCTGCGGCATGTTCAAGAGTTGCGCCCGGAGCTATCCGTGGTTGTCCGGACGCGTGATGATTCTGATATTGATTTGTTAAAGGATGCCGGTGCAACAGAGGTGGTCGCAGAGATTATGGAAGGCAGTTTGATGTTGGCGTTTCATGCGCTGATGTTTGTTGATGTATCAACAGGGCGAATTTTACGGCGCATCAGAGAGATTCGTGAGCAGCGCTATCATTTATTGCGCGGTTTTTACTATGGCGTAACCGATGAGACAGAAGATGGAAATGAAGAATTATTCCCGCGCTTATTAACCATTACAATCATTCCGGGAGCTGCGGCTATCAATAAGACATTGGGTGATATTGACTTGGGAAGTTTGGCTGTTGAGGTGACGGCAGTGAGGAGGCGCAATATTCGCGGGCTGTTGCCTACGAGTGAGACGCGATTAGAGGCGAATGATGTTGTGGTGCTTAGAGGTACGCAGGACAACCTGGCCGCTGCTGAAATTAAATTAATACAAGGTTGAGAATTGCGGATTGAATGAATTTTAACTGAATGAACAAGTACTAGGCATATCAATCTTGGTTAATTGAAATCCCATTCATTCAGTAAGGCTTTCAGCATTACAACCTACTAAGAATAGACAGTTTTCTTCAGAAAGTGTATATTCCCCGTTCCGTCCTTTTTGCTACATAGCAAAAGGCAGATGTTGGTAATCTTGATGATTACATGACAGGTTGATAAGTAGTAGATAGTAATTAGAATGGCGCATAGAAAAGCGCAAAATTCATCATTTATGGAGGGAGATATGATTAAAGCTGTTCAGGCAGTTGTAGGATTAGGATTGCTTTGTTTCGCTGCAACACAAGCTGTTGTAGCCTCTACAGACATTTCTAAATTACCACGTGTAAAACAAGAACTGGTGGCTCCACCGAATGTACCTGTGCACGATCAGGTCAGCAAAGGACCTAAGATTGTTGAAGTACGTATGGAAACTCAAGAAAAACTGATGGAAGTTGCTCCTGGTGCAAAAGTCTGGGGTTTGACTTTCAATGGTAGCATTCCTGGCCCGCTCATCGTTGTACACGAAGGTGATTATGTCGAATTGACATTGGTTAATCCAAAAACAAGTACACTAGCTCATAATGTGGATTTCCATGCTGCAACCGGTGCGTTGGGTGCTGCAGGTTTAACATTGGTACAACCAGGTGAAGAAGTAGTGGTACGCTGGAAAGCGGTTAAACCAGGCGTATTTGTTTACCATTGTGCACCAGGTGGAACCATGATTCCATTCCATGTGATCTCTGGTATGAATGGCGCGATTATGGTATTGCCAAAAGATGGTTTGAAAGATGCGAAAGGCAAACCATATAAATACGATAAAGCTTTTTACATCGGTGAACAAGATTTCTATCTGCCAAAAGATGCCAGCGGCAAGTTCAAAACCTATGGCTCACCAGCTGAAGGTATGGCAGACATGCTTGAAGTATCAAAAACACTCGTTCCAACACACGTAGTCTTTAATGGTGCGGTTGGTGCAATTACAGGCGACAATGCACTGAAAGCAAAAGTAGGTGAAAAAGTATTGTTCATTCACTCACAAGCCAACCGTGATTCCCGTCCACATTTGATCGGTGGTCATGCTGATCTGTACTGGGTGGGCGGTTCATTCAGCGATACACCGTTGACCAGCCAAGAAACTTGGTGGGTTCCAGGTGGTGCAGCTGTTGCTGCAGCGTATGAATTCAAACAACCAGGATTATACGTTTATCTTAGTCATAACCTGATTGAAGCTGTATTGCTGGGCGCTGCGCTTCATATGAATGTTGAAGGCAAATGGGATGATGACCTCATGACCCAATTAAAAGCACCAAAGAGCTTCGATGCAAAAGCTGCAATGGATCACTAAGATTTAATCTAATGTAGCTATTGAAGTAACATTAAAAGGCCTCAACCGTTGGGTTGGGGCCTTTTTTATTTTTAACATTTTTATCGCCAATCAGACATTATGCCGATTAAATCGCATATCAGGACCATTCCACATTATCCACACCATGGCATTATGTTTCGTGATATTACGACTTTACTGAAGGATCCGATCGGACTACGCACAACGATTCAAGAGATTGCCAAGCGATATCAGGATATCGAGCTAAATAAAGTTGTTGGCATTGAATCACGTGGTTTTATTATTGGTGCGCCTGTGGCCTATCAATTAAGTAAAGGCTTCGTGCCTATTCGCAAACAAAATAAATTGCCGGCAGAAACGATTGGGCGGGATTATCAGTTGGAATATGGTACTGATCGGATTGAAATACATGTTGATGCCATTCAGCCAGGCGATCGTGTGCTTCTTGTTGATGATCTAATTGCAACGGGGGGGACAGCAGAAGCAGCAGTGAAGCTCATACAAGATATGGGCGGGGAAGTTGTAGAGTGTTGTTTTGTCATTGATTTGCCCGATGTGGGCGGTAGGGCTCGTTTGGAAAGCTTGGGATGTAGCGTATTTTCGCTATGTGAGTTTGAGGGTGGCTAGAAGTTTCTGGATAGAATCTTGATTATCAGAGTTTGTAAACAAGGAATTCAATCAATGATTCTTTAAGGTTGATAATATTTTTTCATGAATACCGCCAAAGCTACCATTACTCATGATTAAGACATGATCACCCGGTTTCGTAATAATGGCGATATTTTTTATTAACTGATCGAAATCATCGTAACAACTGGCTTTTTTATCCAAGATATCCAGAGCGGTTTTTGCCCATTGCGCATCACGGGTGAAGCAAAAAACTTGATCAGCTTCCAATAGGCTACCGGCGAGGCTATTTTTCCATACCCCCATTTTCATGGTGTTTGAACGCGGTTCAAGTACGGCAATGATTCTCTCTTTTCCAACATGTGTTCGCAAACCATTTAATGTAGTTTGGATCGCTGTTGGATGATGTGCAAAGTCATCGTAAACTGTAATGCTGTTGACAGTGCCGCGTTTCTCCATGCGGCGCTTAACGTTCCTAAATTGTGTTAATGCTTTAATCCCTACCTGGGTTGGTACGCCGGTATGTCGGGCAGCAATCAATGCGGCCAATGCATTCATGCGATTGTGCTCACCTAATAGATCCCAGTGTAAACATCCTTGATATATTTCATTAAAATAAATATCCACAGCATTGTTTGTCTGTAACTTTGAGTGCCAACCCGTTTCTATGCCAAATTCCTCAATGGGTGTCCAGCAGCCCTGTTTTAAGACACGTTTTAAATTTTCGTTTTTCCCATTGGATATGATTAAGCCATTATTCGGAATAATTCGAACAAGGTGGTGAAATTGACGTTCTATCGCTGAGAGATCCGCAAAGATATCGGCATGATCAAATTCAAGGTTATTGAGGATCGTGGTTTTGGGATGATAATGAACAAATTTCGAGCGTTTATCAAAGAAGGCAGTGTCATATTCGTCAGCTTCAATGACAAAAAAAGGTGAGATTTCAGCGGAATCCAAATTGGAATGATGAGAGGATGATGAGATTTCTCCAATTCTTGCGGATACGCCAAAATTTTCCGGTATACCACCAATTAAGAATCCTGGGTTTAATCCAGCATAATCGAGTATCCAGGCTAACATTGAGCTGGTTGTCGTTTTGCCATGCGTGCCGGATACGGCAAGTACCCAGCGATTTCTCAGAATGTTTTCTGATAGCCACTGCGGGCCTGAAATATACGGCAAATTTCGATTGAGTATTTCCTCCATCAACGGATTACCACGTGTCACGACATTACCGATGACAAATATATCCGGTTGTAGTTGAATCTGCTCAGGGGCATAACCGGATATTAACTCGATACCTTGGGATTCAAGTTGCATACTCATGGGTGGATAAACATCTTGATCACAACCTGTAACCTTATGTCCTGATTTGCGTGCAATGACTGCTATGCCACCCATAAAAGTGCCACAAATCCCAAGTATATGAATATGCATTGTCGATCCTGAAAGTTTCTGATTATTTTTTAACCCAATAACAAATAGGATGGGTATTCTTTTAGAATTATAGTCGATTAGATAAGGCAATATAGGCTGTTACTATTGATTTGTATTGAGCCAATCAAAGAATTGTATTGTCTTTACAGGATATCTCTGTATTTAACCTGCTCATTGTTTGTGAAAAATACTCAAATTCAGGACTCAAGGTATCGCGGCCGATTTGCGCCATCACCCACCGGTCCTTTACATTTCGGCTCACTGGTCGCTGCGGTGGGAAGCTATCTGGATGCTAAGTTTAATCATGGCGATTGGTTGGTGAGGATTGAAGATCTTGACTGGCAGCGTGAAGTGCCTGATGCAGCCAGCGAGATTCTGTATACGCTTGAGAGATTAGGTATGGAATGGGATGGGGAAGTGATTTATCAAAGTAAGCGTTCTGGGATTTATCAGGAGGCATTGGATGTTTTGAATGATCAGGGATTCATCTATCCTTGTGTTTGCTCACGCAGGGAGGTTGCCGACTCCAGTATCATGGGGATAAGTGGTCCGATATATCCCGGAACTTGCTTTAAAAATCCCGTCCCTAATAATAAAGCATATGCATTGCGCATTCGTACCAGTGATGATCTCATCGAGTTTAATGATATGTTGCAAGGATCTTATGCTCAGAAATTGAGGAATGATATTGGTGATTTTATCTTGCGCCGGGCGAATGGCGTTTATGCTTACCAATTAGCAGTAGTCGTAGATGATGCCGCGCAAAATATCACGCATGTTGTACGCGGTGCCGATCTGCTGGATTCTACGCCGCGTCAGATATTTTTACAGCGATTACTGGGTTACTCCACGCCAAGTTATTTGCATTTGCCGATTGTGACCAATGCGACGGGTGAGAAGCTCAGTAAACAAACGCGTGCTGCTCCAATTGATTTATCCAATGCACTGACGCAATTGGTAGATGCGCTACATTTTTTAGGTCAGCAACCACCCTTAGAGATGATAGAAGGGGATGTCTCTTCTTTTTGGCAATGGGCCAGTATGCATTGGCGGGTGGATCAGATTCCCCATCGATTTTCAAACTAAAGGTATAAACGACAGTATTTATGCTAGGCTGTGGCATATTACAAGCGATATTGATTCAGCAAGCAGGTGAAATTGGAAATCTTTCTGTGAGAATTGATTTTAGATTGTTTTATAGAAGAAATTAATATTCTTCGCGCCTATTGATCAAGGAGACAGCGTGGCTTTTCTGCCATTTTACATAGCGAAACAAAAAAGATTGAAAGTGATCATTATCGGTGGTGGATATGCGGGTATTGCAGCATTAACAAATCTTTTGCGCTACGCGCCGGATACTGATATTACGATCATTGATCCGAAAGAGCAGCATATAAAAATTACGCATTTGCATGAGACATTCCGGTATCCCTTAACAGATTTGCTGGTTCCGTTTGCCGATATAGAGAATCGCTACGGTTGTCGGCACATATCAGCATCAGTACATTTTGGTCAGGGTGATCTTCAGGAATGTCAGGATAAGAAACAATTGATTGTGAATGAAGAGGTTTTAAATTTTGATTATTTATTGATTGCTTCCGGTAGCGAAAGTAAAACAGTGGACTCTATCGATGATGTATTGGATTTGAAGGATTTCACTGTTTCAGCCGGCTCTGATTTATTGACGAAATTACTGAACAAAAATAACCATCCCGAGCAATCGATTTCTGTCGTGGGGGGGGGGGCAACGGGTATACAGTTTTTATTTGAAATTAAGCAGTTTCTTGATCGAATAAAAAGTAGAACTGAATTACGTTTGATTCACTCTGGTGAACATGTGCTGGAGCAGTTTCCCGATGGGTTCAGTACTTATGTACAATCTCGTATGCAGGATATGGATATTGCTTTTTATCCCGATAGCTATTACTGTGGCCAACAATCTAACGAAATTCGATTAGCGGAAAAACAGACGGGAAAACAATTTGAACTGCCTTCGAGCTTATCAATTTTGTTTTTGGGCAAGAAGGAACAGAATATTTTCACTGCTAATGCTTTTGGCCAAATCATGGAAGATCAGAGAATTTTGCCTCATATTTTTGTGGCTGGTGATTGCTCTTATTATCAATCCCTAGGTTCTAATACATTAACAGCACAATCCGCTGTTCGTAAGGGTAAATTAACGGCACGCAATATACTGCGACACTCAGGTTTTCCCGGATTGCTTGAACCATACCTCCATCATGACTTGGGTTATGTAGTGAGTCTTGGATCTGCTGATGCTGTTGGTTGGTTGGGTTCTGAAGGTAACTTAGTAACTGGTATGCCGGCATTGGCAATTAAGGAACTCGTAGAAGCGCAATATGATTTACTATTGGTAGGGATCGATACTTACCTGGTTTAACAAACGCTACACAGGAGGCATGATAATGCTTGGTTTGTTCAAAGATACCCCTGTAATTGGTAAAGCCAGCACAATCATTCAAAGTTCAAATGATAGGCTTTTCAATTTTATCGGGATTGATTTGCTTATTAACTATCCCAGATGGTCACCGGAAGTTAAAGAGTTACAGAAACTCACTGATGGTCCCATGAGGCTAGGTGCTACATGCCGTCAAGTTCGCATCGATCAGGGCAATCGCTCCGAGTCGACATTTAAAGTTAAGGTTTTTGATTCAGGGATACGCATTTGTTTTGAGGGTGTTTCTAATCCTTATCGATGTGATTATGTGATTGAATCAATCAATTCTGTAGAGAGTCGATTGACCTTTATCTTTGAGCTATTAAGCCTTGATTTACATGTGAGGCCATTTGAGAAGCTAGTACGGATTGCTGTGCAGGATGGGACTGAAAGAACAGTAAAAAATATCAAAAAGTTAGTTGAAGCAGAACCAGCTGATTTGAAGTAGTCGGTCATTTGTATACGTTTCATTTTTTATTTAGCTAGTCGTTGATTAACCTGGAGAAAAAATCATGGATTTTATTGTTGAGAAAGACCCTGGATTAATTCCGCAAGTATTGTCCAAGATTCTTGATTCATGTGTAAATGGGGTGTCACTAGCAGATCCTGATCAAGAAGATATGCCACTAGTCTATGTTAACAAAGCGTTTGAAAACATAACGGGCTATACGTTAGCGGAAACAGTGGGTAGGAATTGCCGTTTTTTGCAGGGAAAAGAACACGATCAAGCGGAAATTATTCAATTGCGCGATGCAATAAAGAACAAGAAATCCGTGGAAGTGACACTGCGTAATTATCGTAAGAATGGCGAACTGTTCTATAATCATCTCGTTATGTCACCACTATTTGATTCTCACGGAAATTTGCTGTACTTCCTGGGTGTTCAATTGGATGTTACCCCACGAATTCGTGCAGAAGAGGAAATTAAAGAACTGAAAGAACAATTAGCAAGATTTAGAAAATGAGAGGTTTATTTCTAGAGTTATTTCAAAATACTCTGAGAATCGAGCAGAATGTTGTATCAATAGACCATCAAACCGATGGAAAAGTCGGTACATTTTTACTTACTTAATGGGGGCACGGCATAAACGGCATATTGCACTACCATTATGTTGGGTTGATGCGCTTATTATTCCTATGATTCTGTTATGTTTATAGAAATTTGTATAACGCTGTTCCTCTGATGAAATACTCTCAATTACTTTCGTAAGCAACCAACAACCGAGGTAATTCTTACATAATCATTAAACATTGTAGATAATCCTTCATTGTCGGAATTATGTTCCCTATTCAAATTACACACATACGGCTTTTAAGCTATCGCTAGGAAGCTGTTTGAGATAACCTAAATATGAAAATATTTGAAATCAACGACTAGAATTGAATATCGGTTGGATATAATTTGATAAATTTGACTGATGAAGTAGGGTGATTATAAAAGTCGACTTTCTAAGTCGATATCAGTTAGAAATGTTAGTCTAACTGAATAAGAATAAAAATAAATAGTCAGAATATTCCTATAGTTTTTGGCTTTCCAGCCAGATACTATTGAGACTGTACATATTAACGTGCTCAATGATTAACGTGTCTTTGTGTGCTAAGGCATATTTAAGAAATAGATAGGTGACTCCGGTTAAAAAAATGAGTTTACGTAAAGAATATGGATATGGTAATACCGAAGGATTAATATCCGGTGAGCTTCCTCACTCATTGGGAAATCAATCAAACGGTTCTAAGAAAAAATCAATTTTCAAAGGGCAATTTATTCCCGACTTGCTTAATGGGGATAATCTGGCAAGTATGAGTAAGATTACAAGCCAGGAGAAATTGATTAAGTTAGCTTATTTATACGAAATTTCTCGTGCGATAGGAACAAGTCAATCAGTTGATGAACTATGTCAGCAAATCGTTGAGTATCTTAGCGTCGCATGGTGTCAAAGTGATTATATCTTTCCTTTTATCGAAATCGATGACAAATGCTTTAAATCAGATAGGTTTACACGTGCATTAACACATAAATTTTCTGCGCCGGTAATGGTGAATGAAAGGATCTGTGGGCAGATATGTCTTTTTTATGAAGATATCAATCTTATTAGGTGGTCGGATGACGAAGATGCCATATTTTTAAAAAATATAGCCAATGATCTCGGGGTATGGTTAGAGAGAAAACAATTTTTTGATTTGCAAACAGTATCTTTGAGTAGACTCAGAATGATTGAAAGTGTATTTGATGAACATGCAGGTATATCGGTAACTGATAAGAGTGGAAAAATAAAATATGTTAATGACAAATTCTGTTCTGTATCTAAATACCCAGATGAAGAATTAGTTGAGCAAGACCACCGTATTATTAATTCCGGTCATCATTCCAGGGAGTTTATGCAAACCTTATGGCGTACTATTACGAAGGGTAAAACCTGGAAAGGGGAACTCAAAAATCGCGCTAAAGATGATACTTATTATTGGGCAGACACGACGATTGTTCCATTTCTAGATCATACCGGATCTCCGTACCAGTACGTTGCAATATGCACCGAAGTGACAGGGTATAAGCAATTGGAACAAAGAATGGAAATGCAAGTTAGAGAATTAGCGCGATCAAATGATGAGCTCGAGCAATTTGCTTATGTCGCTACGCATGATTTGCAAGAACCACTCCGAGCCATTAATAGTTTTGTTCAGTTATTGAAGAAATATTGTGATGACCAATTAGATGCGCGTGCTAATGATTTGATATTGCATGCGGTAGCCGGGACAAACCGTATGCAGATGCTGATTGATGATTTATTGACTTACGCACAGGTTGATGCAAGTCAAGCTCTAGTGGAGATTGATTGTGAAGTGCTATTAAATAACGTATTAAGTGATCTTTCTGTCATCGTTAGCGAGTGTAATGCAATGATTACATACGATGAACTTCCTGTGATTAGAGGTATTCCTTTTCAGTTTATTCAGTTGTTCACTAACTTAATTAACAATGCACTTAAGTTTCAAAGAGAGCAGCCACCTAAGATACATATTGGAGTGGAAGAAGAACTTGATAAATGGATCTTTTCAGTCACTGATAACGGAATAGGTATAGAAGAGCGATATTTAGAGCGTATTTTTCGAGTATTCCAACGGTTGCATAGCCGTAGAGAATATGCAGGGACAGGTATCGGCTTGGCAATTTGTAAGAAAGTTGTGGAACATCATGGTGGAAGAATATGGATTCGATCAAAACCTAATGTGGGTTCTTCAGTTTATTTCACAATTCTCAAGTCTAATTAATTATCCTTATGCGCCATAAAAAGAATACTCGTCCAGGCGTAATTCTGATGATCGATGATAACCCTACTGATGTTCTATTGATTAAAGAAGCTTTTACATTCTGCCAGGGAAACTGTGGGATTTATGTCGCTGAAGATGGTGTTTATGCAATAGAATTCTTAAAGCGACAAGGTCAATATCTTGATGTGCCTCGTCCGGATATCATTTTGTTGGATTTAAATATGCCCAGAAAGAATGGATTTGAGGTTTTAATGGAAGTAAAAACAGATTCTGATTTCAAAAGTATTCCTATCATAATTTATACTTCTTCTGTGGCGAAGGAAGATATCAGAATTGCCTATCATTATCATGCAAATGGTTATATTAGAAAATCAGCGGACTTTGATGAATGTATAAAAATAGCGAGATCAATTCAAGATTTCTGGTTTTCTACTTCAATATTGTATGAACCGTAATTTTTTATGATGATACCTAAGATTCATATCTTATTAATTGAAGATAACGAAACTGATGCCATTCTTGTGCAGAATGACTTGCAACAAGCAATGGGGGATCAGATTAGCTTGATGCATACAGAGCGATTGGATTCCGCACTTGAATTAATTCAGCAGCATTCATTTGATTTAATTCTGTCGGATCTTACTTTGCCTGATAGCGACGGAATCACAACGATTAATCGATTGCGGGAAAATGCTGCGAGCATACCCATCGCAGTATTGTCTTTTAGAAATGATGACAAGCTTGCAATAAAAGCCATAAAGGCAGGCGCACAAGATTATCTTGTTAAAGGAAGCTTAACGGAAGGTGTTTTAGCACGCGTTATCCGCTACTCAATAGAGAGAAAACGGATAGAGGAAAGTACCCAAAAGGCGCAAAAGCGATTCCAAACGGTCTTTGAGAAGGCGCCTTTGGGCATTGCGCTGATTAATTTGCATACAGGGAAATATTATGATGTGAATCCGAAATATGCTGCTATTGTAAACAGGAACGTGGAGGAGTTACTCAGTATCAATCCATCCGATATCATCCATCCGGATGACCTGTCATCCTATAAAAAGGATATAAAGCGAATCTTAAATCAGCAACTGTATGATTCTAAAATAGTAGCAAGAGTATTACGATCAGATATGTCAATTATCTGGATTGAGATGTCAATCGTACCATTTGAAACCGTCGGAAATCTGGAAGTATGCTATTTATGTATGATTGAAGATATCACGGAACGTAAACGATTGATCGAGAACCTGCGCCATCTAACAACCTATCTACAAGATGTCAGAGAAGAAGAGAGAACCCGGATAGGCCGTGAAATTCATGATGTGCTGGGAGGAACCTTAACCGTCTTAAAAATGGATTTGGATTGGCTGTCAAAAAAAATAAATACGGAACCGATGCATGAAAGAATCATGTCGCTTTATCAATTAACTGGAGAGGCGATTGAAACCGCACGTCGGGTTTCAGTTAATTTGCGTCCCAATGTGTTGGACAATTTAGGACTATATGGTGCTATCGAATGGTTGATACGTGAATTTGAGCAGCGAACGAATATCAGATGCTCACTGGAATCGACCATATCAAATTTATCGCATATTAATAAACATCATGAGACTTGTATTTTTAGAATTATTCAGGAGGTATTTATTAATATAACACGGCACTCAAAAGCGACGAAGGTCGATGTTGTATTTTTTGAGAATGAAAATGACTTTATAATTACCATTAAGGATAATGGCATAGGTATTACTGAATCACAGATGCATAACCCGGGGTCTTTTGGAATAATCGGTATGAATGAAAGAATGCAACAGTTAGGTGGTAAATTGGAAATATATGGTTCATCTTCGACGGGAAGTGTTGTAACACTGAAAATACCTCTGACATCTATTGAATTATTTAAGGAATCAAGCAATGGTTAAAGTTCTGATTGCGGATGATCACGCTTTATTCCGAGATGGGCTTAGAAGGATTTTTAGTGAAACGGAAGATATTGAAGTTGTTGCAGAGGCGGTAGATGGAAAAGATATTCTAAAGAAAATAAAAGAGTACGATTGGGATATCATTTTGTTGGATATTAATCTCCCCGATATTAATGGGTTGGATGTTCTGAAAAGGGTACTATCTGTCAATGCTGCTGCGCGTATTCTGGTGCTAAGTATGTATCCGGAGGAAGAATATGCAATCAGAGCAATCCGCTCGGGAGCTTCCGGGTATTTGACGAAAGATAGTCCAACGGATCATCTGATTAATGTAATCCGGCGCCTCGCTAGAGGCGGTAAATACGTAAATCCGGAGCTTGCAGAGAAACTCTTGTTTAATCCGGTTCTGGATTCCGGAATATTGACGCATACTACTTTCTCAGATCGAGAACTTCATGTTTTTAAACTGATCGTGGCAGGGGAGTCCTTAACCGCCATTGCCAATAAACTATCGCTCAGTGTTAAAACGGTGAGTACCTACCGATCCCGTATTCTGGAAAAAATGAACATGAAAAATAATGCGCAATTAGTTCGCTATGCTATTCAGCATCAGCTTGTTGAGTAATGGTAATAAATATTAAGCTTTTCTGGCAAAAGCCCTGGAGATTACTTGCTTGAGTACGATTAGTTTGCCATGAAAAAAATGTTCGGCACCCGGTATGAAAACGATTGGTTGTGATTGCGGTGTTGCCCATGTCAGTAAAGTGTCGGGTAATACGATGTCATCTTTATCACCGTGAACGATTAGCGCATACCGGGTTGTTTCCGGTACTGCCGGTGCATTTAAGTTCGCGACGGATGGTGCAATGAGAATAAGATACTCCGGGTTAAGTCTTCTAGCTGCATGTAATTGAATAGCGCCCCCGAATGAGAATCCAGCGAGGAGTAACGGCAAATCCTTTGAGTGACCATTGAATTGACTGCGAATTGTTTGTGTCACTGTCATCACATCGTCTATTTCACCGATTCCATGATCAAAAATACCTTCACTTTGGCCCACGCCACGGAAATTAAATTTGGCTGTGATGAATTCAAGCTCTAGTAAGGTGGTGAATAAGGTATGAACAACCTTGTTATCCATTGTCCCGCCGTGCAAGGGATGCGGATGTGCGATGATGGCGATACCTTGCGGCATTGCTTCCGGTTTTCCCAGAATGACCTCAAGTCTCCCAGCGGGGCCGTCAATAGAAGAGTTCTGAATAACAGCAGGCAAGTTGTTTACCCTGGAAATGCGTTAATTCTGGCTGGTTTCAAATCTTCAAGCGTTCTACGATATTTCCTTTGACCAAATGCTGATCAATGATCTCATCGATGTCGTCTTTATCGATATAGGTATACCAGGTTTCATCGGGATAAATAACGATCACCGGACCTTCGTCACAGCGATCAAGGCAACCGGCATTATTGATACGGATTTTCTTTTTGCCGTCCAGCTTTAACGATTTAATACGTTGTTTTGCATAATCGCGCAATTCCTTGGCACAAAAATTGTTGCAACATTGGGCATTGCCTTCCCGTTGATTGATACAGAAAAACACATGATGTTGATAATAGCTCATAGAAATACTGTAGAAAAAGGAGATTACTATAAAAGATAGATTGGATACTATTTAATAAAATTAATGCAGTACTTGCCAGAGCAACAATCCTGCCAATAAGACTGCAATGAGCGCCAACAGTCGATTCTGACGTTTTTCTTCTATGACTAAATCAGCCATCTTATTTTCCAACACGTGATTGCGATTTTCAGCGAGCGCCTGGTGTATCAGGCGAGGGAATTCCGGCAGCATAATTACCCAGTTGGGTGCTTCTTTTTGTATCCGGCTAGCCAATCCGCGCAACCCAATTTGTTCAGACATCCAGTTTTCTAAAAAGGGTTTAGCTGTTTTCCACAAATCCAGATCAGGATCCAGATCGCGTCCCAATCCCTCGATATTGAGCAGTGTCTTTTGCAATAATACCAATTGTGGTTGAATTTCTACATTAAATTGCCGGGAAGCCTGAAATAGCTGCAAGAGAACACGTCCGAACGAAATTTCTTTCAGCGGCTTATCAAAGATAGGTTCACAGACGGCACGTACGGCGGCTTCAAAGTCATCGACCCGGGTATCTTTAGGCGCCCAACCGGCCTCGACATGTGCTTGTGCGACGCGGGCGTAATCGCGGCGGAAAAAAGCCAGGAAATTTTGTGCCAGGTAATTTTTGTCTTCATCACTGAGGGTTCCCATGATGCCAAAATCAACGGCAATATACTGGCCACCTTTTCCAACAAAAATATTTCCCGGGTGCATATCCGCATGGAAATAGCCGTCTCTGAATACCTGTGTAAAGAATATTTCTACACCGACACGCGCCAGTTGAGGAATATCGATACCTTGCGCTTTTAACGTATCGACATGACTGATAGGTGTACCTTTAACACGCTCCATGACCATCACACTGTTGCGGCAGTAATCCCAATAGACTTCAGGAACCAGTAACAGGGGAGAATCCAGAAAATTGCGGCGTAACTGGCTGCAGTTGGCTGCCTCACGCATTAGATCCAGTTCGTCATCCAGATGTCGGGCGAACTCTGAGACTACCTGACGCAATTTTAGACGTTTCCCGTCTGCCCAGAGCGCTTCGGCCAACCATGCACCGGTATCCATCAGTGCAATGTCGTGCGTGATAATAGGGGCTAGATTGGGGCGTAATATTTTTACAGCCACTTCAGTGCCATCATGCAGTACGGCAAGATGAACTTGTGCCACCGATGCGCTGGCGATAGGGGTAGCGTGGAACTTAAAGAATACCTCATCGATTTTTTGACCATATTCTTTTTCTAATGTAGATAATACAAATTCATAAGGAAATGGAGGAACTTGATCTTGAAGCTTTGCCAATTCATCGGCGATATCCTGAGGCAGAAGATCGCGTCGGGTAGACAGCATTTGACCAAATTTAACAAAGATGGGTCCTAATGTTTCTAAAGCCAGCCGCAATCTTTCTCCGCGAGGTTTATCCAGTTTTCGCCAGAAAGTTAACGTTTTTATTATTACCCGTAAAAATCTCAGTCGGCTATGGCTAAGAGCAAATTCGTCTAATCCGAATCGAAACGCAACGGATTGTATTTTTAAAAGGCGGAATAGGCGCATAGGTTGTATAAGTTGTTGGCTAACGTTGAGCTTGAGAGGGCAATTAAAGTATTACCGGTTTATTTTATTCATGATCCGGATAAGTATTTATTTGTTTTACTATCGGGAAGAGTGAGTGTGTTGTGTCGAATTACTTGCTTATTATGGCCTCTTTTAAGATCAATCTGTTGAGCCGTTGTTCCAGTTGCTCGGTATCTAGCTGTAGATTTTTTACTTCTTGAGTGAATCGGTTAATAACGGCGGTTTTTGTTAGTAAAACATTTTCCTCTGTCCAATATTCAACCCAAGCTTGAGACATACGATCCAGGTTTTCTGTATGCCATTGTATGAGATGTTCGCCGGTATTCGTTAGACGATGTGCAGGTATATCGCCAATTGCCTTACTCAGATCCTGCTCAAAAATCATGCTGAGATTGATTTGCTTGCCAATATTGATCAATTCATCCGCAAGCGGTTTATTACCGATTATCTCGACTTGATCAAGTGCAGTTGATTTTCGGTTGAGCACTCTGGATAGAATAAGTGGAGATAAGGAGAGTGTTGCATCTGCACAAATACTATGATCAGCTTGCTGTACTTCACCTTCCGCGGTAATAAGCATTTTAAAATTAACCAGAGGGGGTATCCGGATACAAACTGTTTGTCCGGTAAATGATTGCAATCGTTTGCATGCCCATCTTTCGCTGCGTAAGAAATGATTAATCGGTGTTGTTACAATGGATGTTAGCATGATTATATTGAGAGTCTGTAGATTCTAATGGTATGAATAGAAATAATGTTTATATTCATATTATTAGGTACTTTGCATTATCCATTGGTATCGGAATTAAACAGAAACTTAAATATAGAGTCGACCTTTCTCCGACAGCAATAAGATAATAAGTTTCTTTGGAGTATAACACTATAATTTGAATCGATTACAAGACTCTCTGGGTCTTCTTGCAGCGATAATTAACTGTCGGGTGATCGATCCATTGCTGTTCATCGGGTAATTTCATCGGTGTGAGAAAAGTCACTGCCATATTTTGAATATGGGGGTATATTTTCCTTCTGTTTCCATCTTCAAAAATACTCGGTAGGCATTATATTGAAGTCAGATTATCGCAATCTATTCGGAGACCGGAGCTAAATGTGAAAATGGAGTGATGCTTTACTGAGGAAGATGTTTTGCATTGAGTCTGTTGATTGTGATGAATGATTTTATGACGAGGCCCTTTAATCCCTATTGCTTGCAATAGGGATTTTTTTATTCTAGCGTAGCTGCCTCTAAAAAAACCGCTTTCTTTACAATCCTAGTTGTGGATTGGAGAGGATGTAAGAAATCATGTGTAAATAGTTGTTGGGCGTTTTTTCCTTACTGCTAGAAGAACAGTAGGGAAGTTGCATGGGACAGTTACTAGTTGCTAACTTTATCAAAGTTTCACAAAACTGCCATTTTGTTTGATCCAATTTTCTCCAGTAAATACATCGCTAATGGTCGTGGTGTCAGTCGCAAAGCGATCGGTTACAGTCTGACTCGTATATGTTCCTGTTGTAAAATATTTCACTGGCGGCGTCACTACAATTCCATCTATAGGAGAATCACCGAATGCAGCAGTAATGGTTGGTGTGATATCAAAGCAAAGATTCGAGTTTACAACTAAATTGGCTGTTTCAGTCGCTGCATTGATAGTACAGTGCTTTGTATCTGTACTGAGGCTATTAAGCGGGTCTGGAAACCCAGGAATATTGATTGTCAAACCCTCTATTCTTGATGAGGTCGCTGTATTACTGCTGAGTATGGAAATGCCACTTGGCGTTGTTTGGGGCGGCACTTGACAAATGTTGGTGCTAAGGTCCGCGAGAATGCATTGACCATTTGTAGTAACTGTTATGACGTTACCACTTTGACTATAATTAATCCCAGCGGGTACATTAGAAGTGTCGCAAGCAGCGATATTGTTCCCAGGAGGAATTTGACTAATCAGATTAGCAAGCGTTCCTTGTAGGCGTATTCCCGAAATTACCTCCAAGCACATACACATCATTGTCGTTCCTGTTGACACCGGCATAGATTTGGGATTCCGGGTAGTAGCGGTATATCCAAGGTTCAATATTTTGCGTGGCCTGACAGCTAGGGAAGAGATTCGGATATGTTATCTCAGCCCAATTGAGAAGTCTTTCGGTGTCACTGGCAATATCGGCCGAAGCGAAATGGATATTGCCGACTAGAATGAATGTGCAAGCCGATAAAATAAGTTGTTTTATGCGTTGTTTCATGTGAATTATCCTCCGTTGGATGAATGCGCTGAATATTTGTTTGAATGGATGAAACGGTTAGAAAGTTATCAAAAATAGCAGTGATCGACGATGGGTAAGCGATTGGAGCCATATTCCTGATCGTTGTTATTCACTGAAGTTAGAATATAAATCAGCTGATTGAAAATAGTTATTTTTCATGGTTGATGAAAGACTGCGAGATTACATCCAAGTGCTTGGCGAAGGAGCACATAATCATATTAATATACCGATGATACTCGAGAATACTTTTCCAGTAACGATCCAAGGAGTTGTAGGTTCATTGAATAATCTGTAATCTATAGATGATTGACAAGATTTCTCATAGCAAGAGTTTCATTCAGTAAATTACCTGAAATCATTGCGATATCATTTTTGCAGGAGTCTAAAATGAAAAGAAAACAGATATTAAGTGCGACAGTCTTCCTGATGCTACTGCCGCTATTATCCGGCTGTTGGATGTTGGCTGCTACCGGTGCGGGGGCTTATGGGGGATATCAAATGAAAAAAGAAGGCTATACCGTGCAAAACCCGATCACGAAGGAAGAAGATAAGAAGAAATCGGCCAAATAAAGCCGAGTTTTTAATAATTCGATTACGTGCGGATTATTAGGTTTATTTCCCGGGATTTTGAACGTTTTCCTTACGCTGAAAGCTGTCATAAATCATCAGTGCTGCGCCGATAAAAATAGCGGAATCGGCGATATTGAATGCCGGCCAGTGATAAGCGTCGATGTAAAAATCCAGAAAATCAACCACATGACCCAACGTGACGCGGTCGTATAAATTACCTAACGCGCCTCCCAGAATCAAGCTCAGCGACATGCAGAATAGTTTCTCATGTTTGTATTTATTGAGCAGGAAAATGATCAATAGGGCGGCGCTGCCAGCGATGCCGCTCAGGAACCAGCGTTGCCAGCCGGGTTGATCACTCAGAAAGCTGAAGGCTGCTCCTGGGTTGTAGGTTAGTATCAAGTTAAAATAGCTGGTCAGAGGAATTTTCTGACCAAATTCCAAGACGGACTCCACCCAGTATTTACTGGCGAGATCCAGCGTCAGAACGATCAAAGCAATGCCTAGACTGATGTAAAGTTTCATAAACGAAGGTTTCCGGTAAGTAATCGTTAGGTTTTATGCGTAGCACCGTTCTTCGCCATCGCCGTAAAGATTGGTGATGCAACGGGCACACAAAGTGGGATGTTCCGCGTGATGCCCCACGTCCTGGCGATAGTGCCAGCAGCGTTCACATTTTGTGTGCGTACTGGACGTGACAGAAATGCTTTCTTGTTGTGGATCGTCAATCTGATTCAGATTGACTTCAGAGACAATTAACACAAAGCGCAAGTCGTCGCCTAGTGCATGGAGCAGCACAAAATCTTCACTGCTGGACTGAATTCCGACCACTGCTGCCAGTGATGAACCAATCTCACCACGTGTGCGGGAATCTTCCAGTTTTTTCAGCACTTGTGAGCGTACCGTGCGTATTTTCGTCCAACGCTGTTGCAATAATTCGGTATCGGGCTGTGACGGGAAAGTATGCCACTGATGGAGTAACACGCTGCCCTCGGTATCGCCTGTCAAATGTTCCCAGACTTCGTCCGCAGTGAAGCTCAGGATGGGGGCAAATAAACGTACCAGACTATGCGCAATATGGTGCAGCGCAGTTTGTGCCGAACGGCGTGGTAAACCTTTGGCTGCCGCCGTGTATAGGCGATCCTTGAGAATATCCAAATAGAACCCGCCCAAGTCTTCCGAACAGAAATTATGCAGTTTGTGCACGACTTGATGGAATTCATAACGCTGATAACTTTGCATCAAATCCTCCTGAAAAGCTTCGGTAAATGCCAGCATATACCGGTCAATTTCCAGGCAATCGGTAACAGTAATCAAGTCTGTTTGCGGATTGAAGTCCATCAGATTGGCAAGTAAAAAACGCAGCGTGTTACGGATGCGTCGATAACTTTCGACCACGCGTTTCAGAATTTCTTCGGAAATGGAGAGTTCGCCGGAATAATCGGTTGAAGCGACCCACAGACGCAAAATATCGGCACCGGATGTATCCATCACTTTTTGCGGTGCTATGACATTTCCTTTGGATTTGCTCATCTTGTGGCCAGTGCCGTCCACCACGAATCCATGGGTCAATAATGCATCATAAGGCGCGCGGCCATCAATGGCGCAGCCGGTCAGTAGAGAAGATTGGAACCAGCCACGATGCTGATCGGAGCCTTCCAGATATAGATCGACCGGGAATTTGAGCTGTGCATCCGCTTTCACGACCGTATCGTGCGTAGTGCCGGAATCAAACCAGACATCCAATGTATCCGTCAGTTTTTTGTAATCTCTGGCTTCTTCCCCGAGCAATTCTGCGGCATCCAGCGCAAACCAGGCTTCAATACCTTGTTGTTCCACTTTTTGCGCCACTTGTTCGAGTAGTTCCAGTGAACGTGGATGCGGTGCGTGGGTTTCTTTATGTACAAAAAAAGTCATCGGAACACCCCAGTTACGCTGGCGTGAGACGCACCAATCGGGGCGGTTGTTGATCATCGCTTCCAGGCGAGCTTTGCCCCATGTCGGGTAAAACGCTGTGGATTCGACAGCTTGTATCGCCAGCTCGCGCAATGTTTTTCTTGGCGTAGTGGCAGCGATGGTGTTGTGCAGGTTCATGCCAATAAACCATTGTGGCGTGGCGCGAAAAATAATCGGTGTTTTGTGACGCCAGCAGTGCGGATAGCTGTGATCGATTTTTTCCAAACAAAACAGATGTCCGCTGGTTTTAAGCGTTTCGGTAATGACATCGTTGGCGTTCCATACCGAAAGCCCGCCGACCAAAAGGGTATTGGTATTAAATTTACCATTGCCATCCACCGGGCTTTCACTCGGCAGATGATAATTCTGACCGACAAAATAGTCGTCCAGACCATGCGCCGGTGCGGTATGCACAAGCCCGGTACCGGCTTCCAGTGTGACATGTTTGCCGCAGATAATGGTTACCGTGCGTGCCTCAAACGGGTGTTGTAAGGACAAGTGTTCCAGCGCTTGCCCTTTGCATGTGGTCAATGTTTCACCGGTTAGATTGTAACGTTCCAGGCAGGATTGCTTCAGCTCGCTAGCGAGGATTAGCAAGCCACGTTCGGTTTGCACCAATGCGTAGTCAAAATCAGGGTGAACACTGACTGCCTGATTGGCGGGCAATGTCCACGGTGTGGTGGTCCAGATAATCGCATAGGTTTGCATATCCGCTGGAATAGTGATGCCAAAGGCATCGTTCAGTAATGGGTGTGCAGATTGAACGACAAAACCGACATCAATTGCTGGTGAAACTTTGTCTTCATACTCCACTTCCGCTTCAGCCAGTGCGGAGCCGCAGTCAATACACCAGTTGACGGGCTTCTGACCCTGATACAGATAGCCATTCTGATAAATCTTTCCCAAAGCACGGATAATGCCGGCTTCTGTTTTGAAATCCATCGTGAGGTAAGGATGATCCCAATCACCCAATACGCCCAGTCGGATGAAATCAGCTTTTTGGCGTTCTACCTGTTCTTTGGCGAAGGCACGGCAAAGCTCGCGGACTTTATCGGCAGGCAAATGCTTGCCGTGTTTTTTCTCGATCTGGTGCTCGATGGGCAACCCATGACAGTCCCAACCTGGGATGTACGGTGCATCGAAACCTGCGAGCGTTTTGCTTTTGATGATGATGTCTTTAAGAATCTTATTGACCGCATGACCGATATGAATGTCGCCGTTGGCATAAGGCGGGCCGTCATGCAGGATGAATTTTGGGCGTCCTTTGCTGACGGAGCGAATTTTCTGATACAGATTTTTGTCTTGCCAGGCTTGCAACATGGCGGGTTCCCGGCTGGCGAGATTGCCGCGCATCGGGAAAGGCGTATCAAGTAAATTAAGGGTTTTCTTATAATCAGTCATGAAATGAAAATGAATGGGTTAAAGGGTGTTACATAGGCTACTGGAATGGGTTTGAGCTGTCATAAAGAAATCTTTGGCCTGCGCGACATCTTTTTCAATTTGCCGGATGAGCGTGTCGATATTCGCATATTTTTCTTCGTCACGCAGTTTGTGTAAAAAATCAACTTGTAAGTGCTGTCCGTAAATTTCATCGTTAAAGTCAAACAAATGTACTTCCAGTATAGGTTTACCATTCTCGTGAATTGTTGGTCGCACACCCAGGCTGGCAACGCCGGATAATGCTTTGGCCTGCGATGATTGGATAGCGCCATATACCGCTACCACAAAAATACCGGAAAGTGGTGGGTGATTATATTTCAACTGGATGTTTGCTGTCGGAAATCCGATCTGCCTGCCTAATTTTTCACCATCAGTTACCTGTCCGCTAATGCTGTATGGCCTGCCCAGGAGTTTCCAGGCTGTATTCAGATCGCCATGAGCGAGCGCTTGCCGAACGGCAGTGCTGGAAACGCGCTGACCGTCGATGTTGACACTGGGCATGGCTTCTACGGTAAAACCATTGGCAGCAGAGGATGCTTGCAGCATGGCAAAATCACCGGCACGCCGTGCGCCAAAACGAAAATCATCGCCAACCAGCAGCCAGCGGACAGCCAATTCTTGGCCCAGAATGCGTGTGACAAATTCTTCTGGACTGATGCGGGCGAAATTATCATTGAAACGGCAGACATGAATACAATCAACTTCTGCTCGGATTAACAATTTCAGTTTTTCCCGTAGGCTGGTCAATCGGGCTGGTGCTTGATTCGGGGCGAAAAATTCGCGTGGGTGTGGTTCAAAAGTCATCACGCAAGCGGGAAGTCCAAGCCGGTCGGCGGTATCTTTCAGGCGAGCGAGCATGGCTTGATGACCTAAATGGACGCCATCAAAGTTGCCTATGGTCAGCGCAATCGGTGTCTTAGCGCGCGTCGATGTCCTTCGCCAAGTGTGCATGAGCAGGAACCCGAAAATTAGCGATTTTAGCTTGTTTAAGGCGATCAGGTCTAGTTTGTATTGAGTTATTTTATGTATTGATTTTTAATGATTATTAGAACAATCAGTAAGTTGCTTCAAGTTAATTGTGAATCCAAAATTTTGGAACTACCATGAGCAAGGAAGATAATTACTATCATCGATAATAAGTCTTTAAAAATAATATATTGAATGGAGTTGAGGTAAGCTGTAAAAAGAGGAATCCGACGTTTCTATAAGATACTGGAAATGTAGGACTGAGATGAAACGGATACCAAGAGGGATTTACACGCAGGAATTTCTGGCGCAGGCAGTGAGTCTGCATGAAGCGGATGGTTTGACGATATCTGAAGCGGCAAGGCGATTGTCATTGCCGCCAGGAACG
>WBZX01000619.1_pt1 | contig 31153 bp, 29 predicted proteins | sample 5204211 | NCBI WGS metagenome assembly WBZX01 (sample SAMN12344362, study PRJNA552823) | activated sludge metagenome | biome: Activated sludge suspended growth; feature: Nitrification reactor; material: Wastewater; isolation source: activated sludge from nitrification reactor of wastewater... | reverse complement strand
CCGCCTGTGAAAGTAGGTCATCGTCAGACTCCTTACAATGCGCTCAACACGCAGCCAAAACCCCTCCCTCAACAGGAGGGGTTTTTTTATTGCACAGATGAAAGAAAAATGTCGAGTCGGAAATGACGGCACTCGGGCAGTGGATATAACTGAAGTTGTAGTGACCTGCCATGTAAAATCGTAGCGTGCTGCATCGACTCCACAAAGCGCTCTTCCCCATCATGCGCCGCCTGTCCGACGGCGCGTTTCACTCGGGCCAGGACCTGGCACGCGAGTTCGGGCTGTCGCGTGCCAGCGTGTTCAACGTGCTGGCACAGGCGGAACACCTCGGGCTGACTGTCCATGCCGTGCGCGGGCGGGGCTATCGTCTGCCCGACGCAATCGAGTGGCTGGAGCAGGCGGAGATTGCCGGCCATCTCGCCGATTTGAGCGGTAGCTACGACGTGCGCATACTGGAGAGCGTGGATTCGACGAACAGCATGCTGATGCGCGAGGCCCTGCGCGGTGCGCCAGACCGTACGGTGGTCGTGGCGGAGCATCAGGAAGCCGGCCGCGGGCGGCGCGGTCGCAGCTGGTATGCCACTCCGGGAGACAGTCTGACCTTCTCGGTCTTGTGGCGCTTCGAAAACGGGCTGCAGGCGATGGCGGGCCTCAGCCTGGCTGTCGGATTGGCCGTGGCGCGCGCCATCAACCGACACAGCCGGTATCCTGCGCGGCTCAAATGGCCGAACGATGTACTCGTCGATTACAGAAAGCTTGCCGGCATCCTGATCGAAGTGCAGGGCGACATGCATGGCTCGGCGTTCGCCGTAGCGGGGGTCGGTCTCAATGTGCGTTTGCGCGAATCGCAACGCGAGCGCATCGATCAGGCTGTCATCGATCTGGGCGAGATGGATGTGAAGACCGGACGCAATCGCATGCTGGCGGACTGTCTGCGCGAACTGCACGAGGTCGTGGAGCGGTTCCGGCAGGGTGGATTCGCCGCCCTGCACGCAGAGTGGTGCGCGTACGATGCCTATCAGGGCAAAGCGGTCAGCCTGCATCTGCCGGACGGACGGACGCTGCATGGCACCGCTGCGGGCGTCGATGCTGGCGGTGCATTCGTGCTGCGCGAAGACGATGGGGGGCAGCGGATCATCAGTGGCGGCGAGATCAGCCTGCGTCTGGGGAGGCGTCGGAGCGCATGACACGCCTGTTGCTCGATGCCGGGAATACCCGCCTCAAATGGGCAGTTGGCACCGGAGACCGCTGGCAAGCCCAGGGCGTCGCACACTATGACGATCTGGCATCGCTTGCAGTCTGGCATGCGCCACAGACGCAGGTGTATGTGGCGAGCGTGACGAATGACGAAAACGAACGGCGCTTGCGGTCGTGGTTCGAAGCCACCGGCATGGCGGTGCGCTGGCTCGGTGCGGAGGCCGTGTTTGGCGAAGTGCGTAATGCCTACACCGTACCGGAACGCCTGGGCGTGGATCGCTGGATGGCCCTGATCGCGGCGCGTGCACGTAGCCGGGCGGCGAGCCTGGTGGTGTCTGCCGGCACCGCACTGACGATCGATGCGTTGAGCGCGACGGGCGAATTCATGGGGGGTCTCGTGGTGCCGGGGGGAAACATGATGCGTACTGCCCTGCAGGAGGGAACGGCTCGCGTCGGGCACGGCGAGGGGCAGTGGCAGGATTTCCCGCGCCGTACCGAGGATGCGGTGGAAACGGGCATCGTAGCTGCACTGTGCGGCGCGATCGCGAGCCAGTATGACCGTCTGACCCGTGCGGCGGGCGATTGCCCGCACTGCTTTCTCACGGGAGGCGACGCGATACGACTGTTGCCGCATCTCGGCATGGACGTGGAACATGTGCCCGCTCTCGTGCTCGAAGGCATCGACTGTGTCGCCCGAAAGGAGGCAAGCGCATGAAATGGCTGGTCTGGTTTCTGCTCGCGGCCAATCTGGCGGTGGCAGGGTATTTTCTTGCGGGCAGCCGGTGGTCTGCCCGGACGGCGGAACAGAATGCCCCCCTGCACGTCGATCGGCTGAGCCTGCGCAGCCAGTCGCGTGCGGACGCCGTGCCTGCTGCGGTGCCACCGACGCCGGTACGGAACCAGGCGCTGTGCGTAGAATGGCGCGGCCTCAATGCCGGCGAATTCGCGCAGGTGCGCGAACAGTTGAAGGCGCTGGCGGGCGAGCGGGTGATGTCGTTCGCGGAAATGCCGGTGAATACGCGGCAGTGGGTGATCTTTCCGCCCTTGCCCAGCGCACAGTCGGCTGCGGAAAAACTGAACGAGCTGACTGCAGCGGGCGTCAGCGATGCGTTCGTGGTGAAGGATGGCCCATGGCGCAATGCCATTTCGCTGGGCCTCTACGCCAACGCCGAGGCGGCGGGACGACGCGTGCACGAAGTCGAGGGCAAGGGCGTACTCGGTACGCGGGTCGAGGCGCTACCCAAGCAGGGGACCGATTTCTATTTCGTCATCAAGAGCGAGGACCAGGACGTGCTGAAGAGCCTGGGCGACATCAAGCAGCCCTACACAGGCAGCCGTCAGTCGCGCATCGCCTGCCCCTCATAGATAGCTCAGGACGACTCCGGCGAAGATCGCAGCGCCAAACCAGGTGTTGTGGAGAAAGGCGCGGAAACAGGCGCGCGGCTCGCGGTCGCGAATCAGCCACAGGTGATAGGCCGCGAGGGCTGCTGCCGCAACCAGCCCGGCGTAGAAAGGCCACTTGATCGAACGCGCCCAGCCGACCCAGGCCAGCAAAAGCAGGGCGGCGACGTAGCAGGCCGCCACTGCTGCGGTGTCGAAACGTCCGAAGGTGATGGCCGAGGTACGGATGCCGATCTTGAGATCGTCCTCGCGGTCGACCATCGCGTACTCGGTGTCGTAGGCGATGGCCCATAGCACGTTCGCAGCGAGCAGGAGCCACGCTTCCGCGGGGACCGTGCCCCACAGGGCCGCGTAGCTCATGGGGATGCCGAATCCGAACGCAATCCCGAGATAGGCCTGGGGGATGGCGAAGAAGCGTTTGGTGAACGGGTAACTGGCGGCGAGGAACAGTGCCACGACCGAGAGTTCGATCACCAGCCGGTCGAGCGGCAGGATGAGCAGGAAGGCGAGCAGCGACAGGCCCGCAGCGAGCAGCAAGGCTTCCTTCGGACTGACCCGCCCCGCAGCCAGCGGACGATCGCGGGTACGCGCCACATGGGGGTCGAAATCGCGGTCCGCGTAGTCGTTGACCACGCAGCCGGCCGAACGCATCAGCACCACGCCGACGATGAAGATCCACAGGATCATCCCGTCGGGCCGGCCCTGCCCAGCGAGCCACTGCGCCCACAAGGTGGGCCACAGCAGCAGCAGGATGCCGATGGGCTTGTCGAGCCGCATCAGCTTTTCGTACTCGGTCAGGCGTTCGCTCAGGGTCATAGGCTTGCGATGGCGGGCAGGAAGACCTCGGTGACCAGCAGAGGATGGCCTGCGAGGCAGAAGACTGAACGGCGCGCCCAGAACCGGGCAGGCGCGACCGGGACTCGGCGCGCGGCCGCCCGATACAACGGATGGCCACGGCGCACGCAGCGGAAGGCCAGAGACTGGCGCGCAATGCGGCGGTTCCTGAACAGGGCCTCGCCGAGCGAGCGGCTGCCGAGCCGGGTGATGCCGTTCCAGCCTCCGCGCAAACCGCGCAGGGGCAGCACGCTATGGGCGAATACCATGGGCGTGTCGCCGCACATCAGGCTGACCTCGCGCACATAGGCGCGCATGTCGGCCGGCAGTCCGAGCAGGGCGCGTTCGTCCGCATGCGGAGGAGCATGGCCGGTCGTGTGCGGAACGACGCGGAAATCCCGGCAGCGCGATCGCAGGCGCTGCGTGAGCGAACCGCGGTCGCAGAGCCAGCGGCGCAAGGGACGCGGAATGGAGAACGGGTGGGCGACCCAGCCCTGCCGGGGATCGTGCACGGGAAGCGACCAGGATGAAAAACGGAATTATGCCGCAGCTCAGATGGAAGACAGCGCCTGTTTGTGGCCGATCCAGCGATCGACATGGGCAGCGGCCACAGCCGGTCGTTCGGCAAGGCAGCGGCGGGCCAGGTCGCGCGCGGCTTCGAGCAGGTCGACATCGCGTTCGAGATCGGCGAAGCGCAGCATGGGCAGGCCGCTCTGGCGATGGCCGAGCAGTTCGCCCGGGCCGCGCAACTGCAGATCCTGGCGCGCGATCTCGAAGCCATCCGTCGATTCGAAAATGATCTTGAGACGTGCGCGCGCCAGTTCCGACAGCGGCGCTTCGTACAGCAGCACGCAGATCGATTCGCGGCTGCCGCGACCGACGCGGCCGCGCAGCTGGTGCAGTTGTGCCAGGCCCATGCGTTCCGCATGCTCGATCACCATCAGGGTGGCGTTCGGTACATCCACGCCGACCTCGATGACCGTGGTGGCGACGAGCAAATCGAGGCTGCCGGCCTTGAATGCCGCCATCACAGCCTGCTTATCCGCAGGCTTGAGGCGCCCGTGCACCAGGCCGATGCGGAGTTCCGGCAGCTGCGTCGTCAGGGTCGCGAAGGTGTCTTCCGCCGTCTGCAGTTGCAGCTTTTCGGATTCCTCGATGAGCGGGCACACCCAGTAGGCCTGCCCGCCGGACAGACAGGCTTCGCGTACGCGGGCGAGCACGTCGTCGCGCCGCGAGGCGCTGACCAGCTTGGTCAGCACCGGTGTGCGACCCGGCGGCAGCGCGTCGATGACCGACACATCGAGGTCGGCAAAGAAGCTCATCGCGAGCGTGCGCGGAATCGGCGTCGCGCTCATCATGAGCTGGTGCGGTTCGCTGCCTTTCTGCACGAGCGCCAGCCTCTGGCCCACGCCGAAGCGGTGCTGCTCGTCGACCACGACCAGTCCCAGCCGGCTGAAGCAACCGCCTTCCTGGAACAGCGCGTGGGTACCGAAGACGACTTCGGCCTTGCCTGCGGCGACTGCCTCCCAGGCGGCGCTGCGCTGCGACTTGCGCTGGCTGCCCGAGATCCAGGCGCAGTGCAGGCCCAGCGCCTCGAACGACGGGGCCAGCTTCTTCGCGTGCTGTTCGGCCAGGATTTCGGTCGGCGCCATGAAGGCAGCCTGAAAGCCGTTCTCGACCGCCTGCAGGCAAGCCAGCGCGGCCACGACCGTCTTGCCGCTGCCGACGTCACCCTGCAGCAGGCGTCGCATCGGGTGCGTTGCGGCAAGATCGGCGGCAATCTCGGACCAGGTGCGCTGCTGGGCCGCAGTCAGGGCAAACGGCAAGCCGTCCAGGAAAGTTCGGGTTAGCGTGTGACGCGCCGGCAGGGGCTGCGTGCGCTGGCGACGTCGCGCATTGCGCGCGGCCGCCAGCGAGAGCTGTTGTGCGAGCAGTTCGTCGAAGGCCAGTCGCCGCCACGCGGGATGGCGGCGCGTTTCGAGTTCCGCCAGCGCGGCGTCGCGTGGCGGTTCGTGCAGCAGGCGTATGCTGGTTTCGAAGCCGGGCAGGTCCAGTGCGTCCAGCCAGTCCGCGGGCAGGGTGTCGGCGAGCGGCGCTGCCAGCGCGCGCTCGACGGCCTTGCGCAGCGTGGCCTGGCCGAGCCCGGCGGTGGTCGGGTAGACCGGCGTCAGCCCGCTGGGCAGGGGCGTGTCGTCATCAGCCTTGCTGAAACGCGGATGCACCATTTCCAGGCCCAGGAAGCCGCCGCGCACTTCGCCGATGAAACGGAAGCTCGCGCCGGGCTGGAACAGCTTGACGTGGCTGGGATAGAAATTGAGGAAGCGGATGCCGAGCACGCCGCCGCTGGCGTCTTCCACCGTGAGCGTGAGCGTGCGTCGCGGCCGGTAGGCGATGCGGGCGTCGCGCACCGTGGCCTGTACCTGGGCGGTTTCGCCGGGCAGCAGGTCGCGGATCGACGCGATCCGGGTTTCGTCTTCCCAACGCAGGGGAAGATGCAGCACCAGATCGGCGTCGCGGACGATGCCCAGCCTGGCTAGTTTCGCGGCGAGGGCCGGGCTGACGGGAAAGGAAAACGGCCTCGCCGTTTTCAATCGGCTCAGCCGGCGACGACCATCACGGCATCCGCCTCGACCAGCGCGCCGCGCGGCAGGGCGGCCACGCCGACGGCGGCGCGCGCGGGATAGGGCTCGGCAAAATACTGCGCCATGATTTCGCTGACCCTGGGAAAATGCACGAGGTCGGTGAGGAAGACGTTGAGCTTCACGACGTCGGACAGCGAGCCGCCGGCCGCAGCCGCGACCGCGGCGAGATTCCGGAAAACCTGGTGGATCTGCGCGTCGATGCCGTCGACCATCTGCATCGACGCGGGGTCGAGGCCGATCTGGCCGGACAGGTACACGGTGTTGTCGACGCGCACGGCCTGCGAGTAGGTGCCGATGGCGGCGGGAGCGTCGGGCGTCTGGATGATGCGCTTGTTCATACGGTTGGTGTCGAATCGGTCATTGGGATTGGGCGGCGCGGCCGTCCTTCTTGCCCTTGATGCGGAAGATGCGCACCACGTCGGGCAGCACGCGCAAGGCACGCATCACGCGCGCCAGATGCATGCGGTTTTCCACCTGCACGGTAAAGAACAGCACGGTGTAGGGACTGCCGTCTTCTTCTTCCATCGAGACGTTGCCGATGTTGGAGCCTTGTTCTGCAATCGCCGCCGCCACCTTGGCAAGCACGCCGCGCTGGTTGCCGACGATGACCTTGATCTGCACGTCGAACAGATGGCCGGGCTCGGCCTCCCATTCGACATCCAGCCATTTGTCGGGGTCGGCGCGGAAGGCGCGGATCGAGGGGCAGTCGTGGGTGTGGATGATGAGCCCGCGGTCCTTGTGGATGAAGCCGAGGATGGGGTCGCCGGGAATCGGATGGCAGCACTGCGCGAGTTCGACCGCGATGCCCTCGGTGCCACGGATGCTGATCGCGTGTGGATGTGCCGGCTCGCCCGTGCGGTCGCCGTGCATGTGGAGGAGCTGATGCGCCACCACCAGCGGCAGCTTCTGCCCCAGGCCGATCGCGGTATAGAGCTCGGGGCGGTTCTGCATGCCGTAGTCCTTGAGCAGACGCTCCCACACCGCGGAATCGGGCTCCATCTTCTCGGGATGCAGGGTATCGATGGCGTGGTTGAGCAGACGTTCGCCCAGCGCGGCCGCCTCGGTCGCCCGGGCGGTGCGCAGGTAGTTGCGGATGTGCGAGCGCGCCTTGCCGGTGACGACGAAATTCAGCCAGGCCGCGTTGGGCGTGGCATTCGATGCGGTGAGAATCTCGACGTGATCGCCGTTGCGCAATTGCGTACGCAGCGGCATCAGTTCGTAGTTGATCTTGACCGCGATGCAGCGATGGCCGACGTCGGTGTGCACGGCGAAGGCGAAATCCACCGCCGTGGCGCCGCGCGGCATCGCCATGATCTTGCCCTTGGGCGTGAACACATAGACCTCGTCTGGGAAAAGGTCGACCTTGATGTGCTCCAGGAATTCGGGCGAATCGCCGTGGTCGGCCTGGATGTCGAGCAGCGACTGCAGCCAGCGGTGCGTGCGCGTCTGCACGTCCGACAGCGCCGTGTCGGCCGACTTGTACATCCAGTGCGAGGCGATGCCGGTCTCCGCCAGCCGGTTCATCTCGGTGGTGCGGATCTGCACCTCGATCGGCGTGCCGCTGGGGCCGAACAGGATGGAATGCAGCGACTGGTAGCCGTTGGCCTTGGGGATCGCGATGTAGTCCTTGAACTTGCCCGGAATCGGTTTGTACAGCGCGTGCAGCGCCCCCAGCGCGAGGTAGCACGAGGGCTGGTCGCGTACCACGACGCGGAAGCCGTAGATGTCGAACACTTCCGAGAATGCGAGGTTCTTTTCCTGCATCTTGCGATAGATGCTGTACAGGTGCTTTTCGCGGCCGCTGATGGTGGCCTCGATGGCGGCCTGGTCGAGCTTGTCCTGGATGGCGATCTTGATCTTGTCGACCAGTTCGCGGCGATTGCCGCGCGCCGCCTTCACGGCCTTGGACAGAACCTGGTAGCGGTTGGGGTAGTTGTAGCGGAAGCCGAGATCCTCGAGTTCCTGGTATACCGCGTGCAGGCCGAGGCGGTTGGCGATGGGCGCGTAGATTTCCAGCGTCTCGCCGGCGATGCGCTTGCGCTTATCGGCCGGCATCGCGCCCATGGTGTGCATGTTGTGCAGCCGGTCGGCAAGTTTGACCAGGATCACGCGCACGTCCTGCGCCATCGCCAGCAGCATCTTGCGGAAGTTCTCGGCCTGTGCCTGCTGCTCGGATTCGAAGGCCAGCTTGTCGAGCTTGGATACGCCCTCGACCAGGATGGCCACGGGTTTGCCGAAGCGCGCCTCGATTTCGCCCGCCGTCGCCGGCGTGTCCTCCACGACGTCATGCAGCAGCGCGGCAGTCAGGGTCTGCGCGTCGAGATGCCAGCCGGCGAGGATGCCGGCCACGGCGAGGGGATGGGAAATGTAGGGTTCGCCGCTCTTGCGGAACTGCCCTTCGTGGGCGGCACGGCTGAATTCGTAGGCTTCCTCGATGACACCGACTTCGGTCGGCGACAGGTAGGCCAGTGCGGGACGCAGCGTATCGAACGCGTGCGTCATGGCCGGCGCAGGTTCAGGGTGCGCCGGCGGATCGGGTTCGAACGCCTCAGGCGCGGCCCCGGTTGAGGATTTCACGACCGACCTTGCCGGCGGCGATTTCACGCAGCGCGGTGACGATGGGCTTGTCCTTCGATTCGACCATGGGCTGGGAACCCTGCGCCAGCTGGCGTGCGCGGTAGGTCGCGGCGAGGGTCAGTTCGAAACGGTTGGGGATCATGTCGATGCAATCGTCGACGGTGATGCGGGCCATGCGGATTCTCCTGCGGGGACTCAGTTGCGACGGAATTCCTCGAACAGCGCAGCGTGCTGCTTGAGCTGGCGCGGGCCTTCGAGGCGGATGCTGCGGGTGATCGCGACCAGATCCGCGAGGGCGTGGTCGAAATCGTCGTTGACAATTATATAGTCGAACGCACCGGCCTGCGCGACGTCCTCGGCGGCCGCGGCAAGCCTGCGTTCGATCACTTCCTCGCTGTCCTGGCCGCGTCCCATGAGCCGGGTGCGCAGGGCGTTGAAGGAAGGCGGCAGGATGAAGATCGAGGCGGATTCGGGAAAGTGCCGCTTGACCTGCGCCGCGCCCTGCCAGTCGATTTCGAGCAGGATGTCGTGGCCGCGATTGAGGTCGTGCGCAATGCTGCCCCTGGAGGTGCCGTAGAAGTTGCCGTACACCTCGGCATGTTCGAGGAACTCGCCGTCGGCCAGCATGTGCTGGAAGCGTTCGCGGTCGACGAAATGGTAGTCGCGGCCGTCGGATTCGCCGGGTCGCGGTGCCCGCGTGGTGTAGGACACCGACAGCCGGATCGCCGGGTCGGATTTCAGCAGGGCCTTGACCAGGCTGGTCTTGCCGGCGCCGGATGGCGCGGAAACGATGTAGAGCACGCCGGAGCGGTTGGCATTCATCATTGGAGTTCCGTGAGGTTCATTCGATGTTCTGCACCTGCTCGCGCATCTGCTCGATCAGGACCTTGAGTTCCAGCGAGGCGCGCGAGGTTTCCACCGCAGCCGATTTCGAACCGAGCGTGTTGGCTTCGCGATGCAGTTCCTGCATCAGGAAATCCAGCCGCTTGCCGGCCGCGCCCGGCTGGTCGAGCACGCGGCGCACTTCGGCGAAATGGGTATCCAGGCGCGAGAGTTCCTCGTCGATGTCGAGCTTTTGCGCAAGCAGGGCGATTTCCTGCGCCAGCCGCTCGTGGCCGGCCTCGCCCAGCGCTTCCCGCAGCCGCGTCGCCAGCTTTTCCTGCTGGGCCGCGGCCAGCGCCGGCAACAGCGGTTTCAGCGCCGCCACCTGGGCCTCCGCGGCGGCAAGGCGGTCGAGGATGTGCTGGCGCAGCTTGGCACCCTCGCGGCGCCGGCTGTCCACCAGTTCGTCGATCACGCTGCGCATGCCGGTGAGCGCAGCGTCGGCGAGGGCGTCCTGCGATTGCGCTGCCGCCGGCACGGCGCCGGGCCAGCGCAGCACGTCGCTGACGGTCAGGGGCGCCGCTTCGGGCAGGCGGGCGCGGACCTCGGCCTGCCAGCCGGCCAGGCGCTCAAGAATTCCCGCATTCAGGCCGTTATTCAGCGAGTCGGCGCAAAGCGGGACGATGCCAATCCGGCATTCGACCTTGCCGCGCGCCAGGCGTTGCTGCAGGAGTTCGCGCAATTGCGGTTCGAGGGCGCGGAATTCGTCGGCGAGCCGGAAGTGCAGTTCGAGATAACGCTGGTTGACGCTACGCAGGTCGATGTTGACGCTGGCATGTTCGAGGGTAAGGCTATGGGCGGCGAACCCGGTCATGCTGGTGGTCATGTAACGTAGATGCTCGATTTGAAGGATGAAAGCCGGCGTGGCGCCGGCAGGTTCACAAAGAAACGATAATAGACGTTCGAATATGGCGACTCAACCCAACCAGGCGCTGCCCAACGGTTACCGGCTGAACGAATACACCGTCGTCCGCAAGATCGGCGGCGGCGGCTTCAGCATGGTCTATCTTGCGCGCGACGACGCCAACCAGCCGGTCGCGATCAAGGAGTACCTGCCCGGCGCGCTGGTGCTGCGTACCGAGGGCTCGGTGCTGGTGCAGGCGAATTCCTCCGAGAACAATGCCATCTTTCGCCACGGCCTCAAGTGTTTCTTCGAGGAAGGCCGGGCGCTCGCCCGCATCAACCATCCCAACGTGGTGCGCGTGATCAATTTCTTCCGCGCCAACGACACCGTCTACATGGTCATGCGCTTCGAGCGCGGCAAGACCCTGCAGCAGCACATCCAGGCCAACCGCGGCACCATCCGCGAAAGTTTCATCCGCCGGGTGTTTGCGCAGTTGCTGAACGGCCTGCGCGAAGTGCATACACACAAGCTGCTGCATCTCGACATCAAGCCGTCCAACCTCTACATCCGCCTGGACGGTTCGCCGGTGCTGATCGATTTCGGCGCCGCACGGCAGACGCTCACGCAGGAAGAAAGCAAGCTGCAACCCATGTACACGCCGGGTTTCGCCGCGCCCGAGCAGTATCACAACCGCGAGCGGCTGGGCCCCTGGACCGACATCTACAGCATCGGCGCCAGCCTTTACGCGTGCCTGTCGGGCTACCCGCCTCAGGCTGCCGACGCGCGCCTGCTGAACGACAAACTGGTACCGGCCACGACGAACTGGCGTGGCCAGTACTCCGACCAGCTGCTCGAAACCATCGACCATTGCCTCAAGCTCAATTACATGGAGCGGCCGCAAAGCGTGTTCAGCCTGCAGAAGGTGCTGATGGACCGCAGCGCCATGGAGCCGAAGCGCGGTTCGCTGCTGGGCAGCATCAAACGTACCCTGGGCAAGGATTTGTTCTAAAGTAGCGCCATGAAATTTACAATCTTCCAGGCATCCCGGCAGGGCGGGCGCAAGAACAATGAAGACCGTGTGGCCTATTCCTACAGCCGCGATGCCCTGCTCATGGTGGTGGCCGACGGCATGGGTGGCCACATGCACGGCGAGATCGCCGCGCAGATCGCGGTGCAGACGCTGACCGACTATTTCCAGAAGCTGGCCAAGCCCCGCCTGGCCGACCCGCTGGCCTTCCTTTCCGATACGGTCACCCGCGCGCACTACGCGATCAACGACTACGCGGTCGAGCAGGACCTGCTGGAAATCCCGCATACCACCGTCGTCGCGGCGGTCGTGCAGGACAACACGGCCTACTGGGCGCACGTCGGCGACTCGCGCCTGTATTTCTTCAGCGACGGCAGCCTCATCGCGCGCACCGAAGACCATACGGCGGTTGCCCAGCTGGTGCGCGACGGCCTCATCACCGAGGAGGAGGCCGGCAACCATCCGGAACGCAACAAGGTCTCCAATTGCCTGGGCGGCTACGTGATTCCGCAGGTCGAATGCGCCGTGCCGATTCCACTGCACGATGCCGATACCCTGCTGCTGTGCACCGACGGCATCTGGGGCATGATCAATGTGCACGAACTGTCGGCACTGCTGAATGCCTACACGCTGGAAGACGCCGTGCGCCACCTGATGGACCACGCCGAATTCCGCGGCGGCGAGCACGGCGACAACCTCAGTCTCGTCGCCATGACCTGGGGCGAGGCGCGCATGCCGAGCAAGGATGCGATTTCCACGCTGGCGCTGCCGTCCGGCGGCGTCACCACCCAGATCAACGCGCTGCGTCCGCTGCCGGGCACGCCCGTCGTCTCGGACGACGAGATCGAGCGCGCCATCGCCGAAATCCAGCAGGCGATCCAGAAGATCTCCACCAAGTAGTCGTCCGGCACTTCGGACGGAGCGCGGTAGAATCGCGCTTTGCCCATTTCCAGGCCGATCATGACTGCCATTGCCCGCCCCAGCGGCCGCGCGCCCGACGCGCTGCGCGCCCTGTCGTTCACCCGCCGCTATACCAAGCACGCCGAAGGTTCGGTACTCGTCGCCATGGGCGACACGCGCGTGCTGTGCACCGCCAGCGTGCTGGAGAAGGTGCCGCCGCACAAGAAAGGCAGCGGAGAGGGCTGGGTCACCGCCGAATACGGCATGCTGCCGCGCTCTACCCACACCCGCACCGACCGCGAGGCCGCGCGTGGCAAGCAGAGCGGCCGCACCCAGGAAATCCAGCGCCTGATCGGCCGCAGCCTGCGCGCCGTGGTCGACCTGAAGAAGCTCGGCGAACGCACGATCCATCTGGATTGCGATGTGCTGCAGGCCGACGGCGGCACCCGCTGCGCCAGCATCTGCGGCGCCTGGGTCGCGGTCGCCGAGGCAATCGACGGTCTGCTCGCCGCGGGCAAGCTGACCGAATCGCCGCTCGTCGACAGCATCGCCGCCGTTTCGGTCGGCGTCTATCAGGGCATGCCGGTGCTCGACCTCGATTATGCCGAGGATTCCGATTGCGATACCGACATGAACGTGGTGATGACCGGCGCGGGCGGCATGGTCGAAGTGCAGGGCACGGCCGAAGGCGCGCCGTTCTCGCGCGCCACGCTCGAAGCCCTGCTCGATCTCGCCAGCGCCGGCATCGCGCGGATCACCGCAGCCCAGAAGGAGGCCCTGCACGCATGAGCAAGCTCGTCATCGCCTCCGGCAACGCCGGCAAGCTGCGCGAAATCGCGCGCATCCTCGCGCCGCTCGACATCCAGGCGGTGCCGCAATCGGAGTACAACGTGCCCGATTGTCCCGAGCCGCATCTCACTTTCGTGGAAAACTGCCTGGCCAAGGCGCGCCATGCAAGCCTGCACAGCGGACTGCCGGCGCTGGCCGACGACTCGGGCATCTGCGTCGAGGCCCTGGGCGGCGCGCCGGGCGTGTTCTCCGCGCGCTACGCCGGCGAACCCAAGTCGGATACGCGCAACAACGAGAAACTCGTCGCCGCGCTGCAGGGCGTGGCCAACCGTCGCGCGCACTACACCTGCGTGATGGTCTTCGTGCGCCATCCCGACGATCCCGAACCGGTGATCGCCGAGGGGCGCTGGTTCGGCGAAATCGTCGACACCCCGCGCGGGCAGAACGGCTTCGGTTACGACCCGTATTTCCTCGTGCCCGAGTACGGCAGGACCGGCGCCGAGCTCGACGAGGACACCAAGAACGCGATCAGCCATCGCGGCCAGGCCCTGCGCGACCTGGTCGACAAGCTGAAGCGCCTCAACCGGATTGGCTGAACGCGTCGTCCATCTGCACAACGGCGGTCTCAAGGTGCCGCCGCCGCTGGCGCTGTACATTCACCTGCCCTGGTGCGTGCGCAAGTGTCCCTACTGCGATTTCAACTCGCACGCCGCCACCGCCATCCCCGAGGCGGCGTATATTGACGCGCTGCTGGCCGACCTGGAATCCGCCCTGCCGGCCATCTGGGGACGCCGGATCCACACGGTGTTCTTCGGCGGCGGCACGCCGAGCCTCTTTACGCCCGAGGGCATCGACCGCATCCTGACCGGCGTGCGCACGCTGACCCAACTGGTGCCGGGGGCGGAAATCACGCTCGAAGCCAATCCCGGCACGGTGGAGGCGGGGCGCTTCGCCGGCTTTCGCGCCGCCGGCGTCACCCGCGTGTCGCTCGGCATCCAGAGCTTCGATCCGCGCCATCTCGCGGCGCTCGGCCGCATCCACGACGACCGCGAGGCGCGCGCCGCCGCCGCGCTCGCGGCGACGCATTTCGACACCTTCAATCTCGACCTGATGTACGCGCTGCCAGGGCAATCGCTGGCCGAGGCGCTGGCCGACGTCGAGGCCGCGCTGAGCTTCAGTCCGCCGCACCTGTCGGCCTATCACCTCACGCTCGAACCCAACACGCCATTCGGCCACACTGCCCCCGCGAACCTGCCGGACGACGATCTCGCCGCCGACATGCAGCTGGCCATCGAGACGCGACTGGAGGCGGCGGGCATGGCGCATTACGAAACCTCGGCCTACGCCCTGCCCGGCCATGCCTGCCGCCACAACCTCAACTACTGGCAGTTCGGCGACTACCTCGGCATTGGTGCCGGCGCCCATTCCAAGCTCGGCTTCCACGACCGCATCGTGCGCCAGATGCGGGTGAAGCACCCGCAGCAGTACATGGATGCCGTACCCGGAGCGGCGCAGATCGCCGAGACCCGCACGCTCACGCGCGACGATCTGCCGTTCGAATTCATGATGAACGCGCTGCGCCTGACTGCCGGCGTGCCGACGGAATATTTCGACGCGCGGACCGGCCTGCCCCTGGGGATCTGTCGTCCTGCGCTCGAGGCGGCACGCGCCCGCGGACTGCTGGCGCACGACGTGGACGTGCTGCGGCCCACCCCGCTGGGGCGGCATTTCCTCAACGATCTGCTGGCCCTGTTTCTGAAGGACTGAACGCAGGGCGGTGGGTGCTCATTCCCCGTTCCGGGCCGCCAGCGCGCGCACGGTGACGAGCGCGGCGGGGTAATCGTAATCGGCCATCTGCCGACCGAGTGTCGCGGCCTGCGGGCCGCAGCTTGCGACCAGCAGTGCGCGGTGCGTATCGAACAGGTCGCTGGCAGCGGTATCGTCCGCCGCCAGCAGACGCGCCAGCTGGTCGAGTATCGCGTGCGCGCCGTCGGGGTCGGCCGTGCCGGCTTCCGGGCGGGACGGCTGGACCGGTATCTGCGCCAGGGCCTCTTCGAGCGCAGCCTGCGTGGCCTGCAGTGCGTCCAGCAGGGGCGGCAGGGTATCGACCGGCCGGTTGGCGCGCAGCGCCTGCTCCACCGACTGGGCCGCGGACTGCAGCGCAACGGCGCCCAGGGTGGCGGCCACGCCCTTGAGCGCGTGGATGCGATTGCGCGCGGCTTCGTTCTGGCCCGTCGACAGTTCGTCGCGCAGGCGTTTCCCGTCCCGGTGGTGGCTGGCCGAGAACTGCCGCAGCAGTTCGAGATAGGCGGCCGTATCGCCATGGAGGGCGACCAGCCCGCGCCGGATGTCGAGGCCGGAAAATTCGCGCAGGACCTGCGGCAGGGTAGCCGGATCCCAGTCCGGGACCGCGGCAGCCGCGTCAGCCAGGCGGTCCGTTGCCTGCCCCGGCAACCACTTCAGCAGCGCGGCGTAGAGCAGGTCCGGCTCCACCGGTTTGGCGATGAAATCGTTCATGCCGGCCGTCAGGCAGGCACGCCGGTCCTCCTCGAACACGTTGGCCGTCATCGCCAGGATCGGCATCCGTTCCCGCCCGGGCAGGGTGCGGATCACGCGCGTCGCTTCGAGGCCGTCCATCTCGGGCATCTGCATGTCCATCAGGATCAGGTCGTAGACGTGGGCGCGCACCTTCTCCACGGCCACGCGCCCGTTCTCGGCGGCCTCCGCCGAGAGCCCGATCCTTTTCAGCAATTCCAGGGCGACTTCGCGATTGATCGCATTGTCCTCGACCAGGAGGATGCGGGCGCTCGGCAGGCTGCGCAGTGCGGCCGCGGCTTCGTAGTCCTTCGGCGCCGGACGCGCCGGGCGCGCGTCGTCGGCGCGTTGCAGGCTGGCGTCGAACCAGAACGTGCTGCCCTGTCCCGGCGTGCTGTCGACCCCGGCCTCGCCGCCCATCAGGTGCGCCAGCCGCCGCGTGATGGCCAGTCCCAGACCGGTCCCCCCGTACTTGCGCGTGATCGAGGCATCGGCCTGCTCGAAATCCTGGAACAGTTGCGCGCTCAGTTCGGGCGCGATCCCGATGCCGGTATCCTCGACCTCGAATCGCAGCCTCAGCGTCGCCGGCGTTTCCTCCAGCAGGCGCACGCGCAGGCAGATGCGGCCCCGCTCGGTGAACTTCACCGCATTGCCGGCGAGATTGAGCAGGGCCTGGCGCAGGCGGGTCGCGTCGCCGTGCAGCCACGGCGGCACATCCTCGCTTTCCACCTCGACGCGCAGGCCCTTGGCCTGCGCGCGCTGGGCGATCAGCGAATACACGTGGTCGAGCACGGTCGAGATGTGGAAATCGGATTCGTCGAGCGCGAGCTTGCCGGCCTCGATCTTGGCCAGGTCGAGGATGTCGTTGATGATCGACAGCAGATGCTTGGCGGCGTTGTCGATCTTGGCGAGCTTCTCCGCCTGCTCCGGCGTCGGCCCCGCATGCAGCAACAGATGCGTCAGGCCGACGATGGCGTTCATCGGGGTGCGGATCTCGTGGCTCATGTTGGCGAGGAAGCTGCTCTTGGCACGGTTGGCGACTTCGGCCGCTTCCTTGGCGGTGGCGAGCTGGGCCGTGCGGTCGATGACCAGTTCCTCCAGATGGTGGCGGTAGTGGTCGAGTTCCTCGCCGATGCGGTGCTTCTCGGTCACGTCTTCCTGGATCGACAGGAAGTGCGAGATGCGGCCGTCTTCCTGTCGCAGCGGTGAAATGATCGCGAAATCGGTATAGAGCTCGCCGCTCTTGCGCCGGTTGATGAGCTCGCCCTTCCATACCTTGCCTGCCTTGAGCGTATCCCACAATTCGGCGTAGACCGCCTGCGGGGTAAAGCCGGAATGCTGCAGGCCCGCCTTGCGGCCGACGATCTCGTCGTAGCCGTAGCCGCTGATGCGGGTGTAGGCCTGGTTCACGTATTCGACTACGCCGTCGGCATCGGAAATCACGATGCTGTTCGGACTCTGCTCCACCGCCAGCGACAACTTGCGCAGGTGCAGTTCACGTTGCAGTTCCTCCGTGATGTCGATGCTCAGGCCGACGAGCGCCACCGGCTCGTTCGCCTCGTTGCGCTTCACCGCCTTGATCACGCGCAGGTCGTGGATGCGGCCGTCGGCAAACGGCAGTTGCTGCTGGCTGACCGCGACGTCCGGGCTGTCCAGGGCCTTGGCATCGGAATCCAGACATTGCTCGCGGTAGCCCTCGGGCATCAGGTCGACATAGTGCGCCGCCGCCAGGAAACGGGATTCGGGGATGCCGGTGGCTTCGCAGAACGCGCGGTTGACGAACTCGATGCGGCCGTGCCCGTCCTGCAGCCAGATGCCGATGGGCGCATGATCGAGGATGAGCTGCAGTCTTTCCCGTTCACGGATGAGCGCCTGTTCTTCCTGGTGCCGCGTGATCGCGATCGAGGCCAGGTTGGTGGATTGTTCCACCAGGCTGAGATGAAGCGGGGAAGGCGGGCGCGGCGTACGGTAATACACCGCGAAGGTGCCCAGCACCGTGTCGTTCGCGTGCAGGATGGGCGCCGACCAGCAGGCGCGCAGACCGTGCGATAGCGCCATGCCGCGAAAATCCTTCCACAGCGGGTCGTTCTCGATGTCGTCGACGAAGACCCGTTCGTGCCGCCAGGCGGCGGTGCCGCAGGAACCCACCCCTTCGCCGATGGCGAGGTTGTCGATGGCCTGCATGTACGCGACCGGCAGCGCCGAGGCAATGCCGTTGCGCAGGTGCGTGCCGTCCTCCAGCAGCAGGATGGAGACGAGCATGTCGGCGTCGAATGCCTCGATGCTCCGTACCAGTTCCCGCAGGGTTTCCTGCAGTGCCGCCCCCGAGGCCACCATTTCGAGCATGCGGTGCTGGATGGCCTTGATCTGTTCTTCCTGCTTGCGCTCGGTGATGTCGAGGTTGATGCCGGAGAGGATGAGAGCCTGCCCCGCCGCGTCGTATTGCGCACTGCCCTTGCTGTACATCCAGCGGGGTTCGCCGTCGCCGCGCCGGATGCGGAATTCCACCTCGAACGGGCGACCATGCCGGATGTTCGCTTCCCACTGGGCGTCGACCAGCGGCAGGTCGTCGGGATGAATATGGGCGCGCCAGTCCGCGTTGCTGCGCAGGCCGCCGGGCGCCACGCCGTACAGCCGTTCGTATTCGGGCGACCAGTAGAGCTGTCCGCTGCGCAGATCCCATTCCCAGATGCCGATATGGGCCGCTTCCTGTGCCAGGCGCAGGCGTGCCTCGCTCTCGCGCAGTGCGGCATTGGTCGTCTCGGCATGGGCGCGCGCGGCGATCGCGTCCTCCACCAGGTTGAGGGCGGCCAGACGCGCCTGGCGCTGCGATTCGAATACCTCGCGCTGGCTCTCCTGCAGCGCGGCCTCGGCGGCCAGGCGGGCGCTGCGCTCGCGCAGATGGCTTTGCGCGCGCTCGATGGCGGCAGGCAGGCGCTCCAGGTTGTTCTTGAGCACGAAGTCGTTCAGGCCGAGGTGCAGCAATTCCACCGCCTTTTCCTCGCCGATACTTCCGGAAACCAGGATCACAGGCAGATTGGGGTGGCGCGACTGGATACGTTGCAAGGTAGCGAGGAAATCCATCCCCGGTACGTTGTAGTCCGAAAGCACAAGATCCCAGTCCTTGCCCAGCGCGGTGTTGAGCGCCGCATCGTCATCGACACGATGCAGGTCGACCGCTAGGCCCCGCTGGCCCAGATAACGTTCCAGCAGCAGGAAATCCGCCGGATCGTCCTCGATGACGAGGATGCGTAACAACGTGTCCATGAGTCCTTCGCTCAATGTGCCGGCGGCGGTTCGTTGGTGGCCAGCCAGTAGACGCCCAGACGCGCAACCGTGGTGGCAAATTCGCCGAAATCGACCGGCTTGCGCACGAAACTGTTGGCGCCGGACGCGTAGCTGCGCAGGCGGTCGCGCTCGTCGTCGGACGAAGTCAGGATCACGATGGGCAGTTGCTCGGTGCGCGGGTTGGCGCGCAGGCGCGTCAGCACCTCGAGTCCGGACAGGCGCGGCAGGCCGATGTCGAGCACGACCACGGTCGGATGGCCGCTGCCTGCGCGATCGGCGAACTCGCCTTCGCAAAAAAGATAATCCAGCGCCTGCTGGCCGTCGCGTACCACGTCGATGCGGTTGGCCACGTTGGCCTTCTCCAGCGCGCGCAGGGTCAGCATTTCGTCTTGCGGATTGTCTTCCACGAGCAGGATGGATTTCAGGCTCATGCGGTCTCCTCGGGTGCGCTGCCGGGCAGCGTCATGCAAAAGGTGGCGCCGGCACCGGGTTGGCCTTCGGCAAGAATTTTGCCCCCGTGACGGTGGACGATGCGCTGTACGGTCGCCAGTCCGATGCCCAGGCCCGGGTATTCGTCCTGCCGGTGCAGGCGCCGGAAAGGCTGGAACAGCTGCCCGGCATGCGCCATGTCGAAGCCCGCGCCGTTGTCGGCGATGCAGAGCCCCCCCTGGCCGCGTACGCGGCCGGCGTACACGCGGATTTGCGGTGCCGCCGTCTTGCCAGTGTATTTCCAGGCGTTGCCCAGCAGGTTGCGCAGGGCCGCTTCGATCATGCGTTCGTCACCTGTGGCGACGAGGCCCGGCTCGACCTGGGTGTCGATCCGGCGTTGCGGTTCGCCTTGCCGCAATTCGTCGAGCAGGCGGCTTGCCAGGGCCGAGATGTCGACGGGATCGCGCCGCAAGGGCCCCCGTGTGCTGCGCGACAGGGCCAGGATGCCGTCGACGAGTTCGCCCATCCGCCGGCCGGCGATGTCGATCTGGTCGAGATAGGTCCTGGCCTTGCCGTTGAGCCCGGAGCCGTAATCCTCGATCAGCGCCTGCGAGAATCCGCTCATGGCGCGCAGCGGCGCGCGCAGGTCGTGCGAAACGGCGTAGGCGAAGCTGTCGAGTTCCTTGTTCGCCGCGGTGAGCTCGGCGGTGCGTTCGTTGACGCGTTGTTCGAGGGTGGCGTTGAGCGTGCGGATGGCTGCCTCGGCCTGCTTCTGCTCGGTGATGTCCTCGGTCGAGATGATGATGCCGCCGATGTCGCCCAGCTCGTCGGTCCAGGGCAGCACGGCCCAGCGCAGCCAGTGCTGGCTGCCGTCGGCCTGGATCCACCCGTCTTCGTCGTTCTTGACGGTTTCGCCGGACAGGCCGCGCTGATGCACCGATCGCCACGACGCGGGCAGATCGGGAAAGACCGCATAGTGGTTGCGTCCCGTCAGGTCGGACTGTGCGTAGTCGACAAGCCAGCGGTTGCTCGTGGCGAGATAGTTCATGTCGCGGTCGAACATGGCGATGCTGATCGGGGCAAACTGGATGAAGCGCTTCAGCTGATCGCGCGATTTGCGGAGCAATTCCTCGCTGCGCTTGCGTTCGGTGATGTCCTGCACCGTGCCGTGCAGCAGGGCGACTTTGCCGTTGACGTCGAACTGCGCTTCGCCGCGCGCCATGACCCAGCGTCGCGTGCCATCGGGCCGCACGACTTCGGTATCGCATGCGTACGCCTGTCCGGTTGCGATGCCCCGTTCCACTTCAGCCGCGAGTCTGGCCCAGCTTTCCGGCGTGAAGTACCGCTGGACTTCGGGGTAGGGGGCGGGTGGCAAGGCGGGGTCGCGGCCGTACAGGTGGTAGATTTCCTCCGACCAGCTGTGCGTGTCGGTGCGCACGTCCCATTTCCAGTTGCCCAGCCCGGCCAGCCGATTCGCCTCGCGCAGGTTCGCCTCGCTTTCCCGCAATGCGGTTTCCGCCTGCTTGCGGGCCTGGATATCCTCGATCACCGCAATGAAATAATCGGGCTCGCCCGCCGGCGTGCGCACCAGCGCAACCGTCAGGTTGATCCAGATCGTGCTGCCCTCCTTGCGCAGGTAGCGCTTCTCCATCGAATAGGTCTCGATTTCGCCGGACAGCATGTGTTGCATCTGGTCCAGGTCGGCAGAGAGATCGTCGGGGTGGGTGATGTCCTGAAAGGTACGCGTGAGCAGTTCGGCGGGCCGATAGCCGACGATGTCGCAGAGTTTCCGGTTGATCCTGAGCCAGCGACCGTCCGGGGCCACCAGGGCTATGCCGACTGCGGCCTGTTCGAAGGTCGCCTGGAAACGGCTTTCGCTGTTCTCGCGGGCCCGATGCAGGCGTGCCCAGGCATCGCTGAACAGATACCCCATGAAAAGAAACAGTAGCACCGAATACAGATTCGACGGTTGCTCCATGGCCCAGTCGAATTGCGGCGGAATGAAAAAATACCAGACCAGGAGCGCACTCAGCAGCGCGCTTGCGAGTCCGCCGCGGAGGCCGTCCAGGCGGGCGCTGAAAAACACCGCGGGGAAAAAGAAAAACCAGACGTAAGGCCGGACCCAGGGCCACAGCAGCCACTGCAGGGCCGTCGCCACGAAGGGCAGGGCGAGGGCCTGGGTCAGGCGTGCATTCATGTCTGCTTGCGTTCCCCGGGTTGCTCGGGCAGCGCGGCCTCGGCATGCAGGAAACTCAGCGGGTAGGGCGGAGGCAGGCCGAGCTCCCTGGAAAGCGTATTGATCCGCTGCTTGAGTTCCACCATGTCGAGTTCGCGTCCCACGACCGCGCGGTTGAAACGTTCGAGCTCCTCGTTGCGCTGCTGCAGTTCCTCGGCCTGGCGGCCGATGGCGTCCTCGGCTGCCTTGCGCGCGGTGATGTCGGTGTGGGCGACCACCGCGCCCTGCCCGGGCGCGCCCAGCGGGGTGACGGTCATGCTGAACCAGCGTGCGACGTCGGGGGCGTCGCACGGGTACTCCAGGCTGAAGTGCATGGCCAGGCCGGCCAGCACGCGTTCGATCCCGGCCGCCGCCTCGCGCGCGTTGTCCGCGCCGGCGCCGCTGCTCTGCCGGCAGACGTCGAGGTAGTTGACGCCCACGCCGATCCGCTCGGCGATGCCGTCGATGCGGCCGGCGTTCTCTTCGGCGAAGCGCAGCCAGGGCTGGTTGACCGCGATGATGGTGCCCTGCGCGTCGAGCACGGCGATCTGCGCGTTGACCGAATCGAGGATGGCCCGCTTGAAGGCCTCGCTGTCGCGCAGGGCCGCCTCGGCCCGTTTCTGCTCGGTGACGTCCTGGCCGGAACTGAGCCCGCCGGTAATCCTGCCTTGTTCGTCCGTCAGGAGTGCGTTGTGCCAGGCCACCAGGCGCAGGTCGCCGTTGCGGCAGCGGACCGTGTTCTCGAAATATTCGGCGGCCGCAATGTCGCCCTGCGCGACATGCAGAAACACCGGATAGACCTTCTCCATGCCTTCCGGCTGCGGCAGGCAGGTCTCGAACCAGTTGCGGCCGAGCAGTTCCTGTTCGCTGTAGCCCAGCAGGGCGCAGCCCGCGCGGTTGATCATGGTGATGGCACCCTGGGTGTCCAGCGCCACCAGCATGGTCTGCACGGTGTCGAGGTAGCGCTGGTTGCGGTCGCGTTCGTGGGCGAGCGCCTCCAGCGCGCGCTTGATCTGGGTGATGTTGCGCGAGATGCCGAAGATGCCGATGGGCTTGCCGTGGGCGTCGAGCAAGGGGCCCTTGGTGGCCAGATAGGTCACGTCGCCATCGGTCGTGGTCAGGTTTTCCTGGTAGCTGGTGGCGTGGCCGGTCGCAATCACCTCGCGGTCGTTGTGCCGGATCTGGCGGACCTGCTCGGGCGGGAAGAGGACGCCGTCGTCGAAGCCGAGGGCTTCCTGCGCGGTCTTGCCGGTGAGCCGCTCCGCTTCCCGGTTGAACAGCAGGTAGCGGCCGTCGAGATCCTTGGCGAAGATCGCGTCGGTGGAACTGTCGGCGATGGTCGACAGCAGGCGCTGGGCATGCAGGCGCTGCGCCTGCTCGGCCTGTACGCCCTGCGCCAGGGCCAGTTGCTGCTGCTGCCGCAGGGCGACGAGGCCGGCACCGGAAATGAGCAGGGCGAGCAGGGCGGAAAAGCCGATCCATGCCACCTCGCCGATGCTTTCGGTGTAGACCTCGGACTGGTCCAGCTTTGCCGTCAGCAGCCAGTCGGTGCCGGGGACGGCGCGGGTGACGCCGAGTACCGCGACGCCGCGGTAGTCGAGGCCCTCGACGAGGCGGGCCGCGCCAGGCCTTTCCGGTAGGGGCTGGCCGAAAACCAGGTGGCCGGTGGCCTGCGGAATGCGCAATCGGGCGGCCGCATCGGGATGAAAGCGCAGGTCGTTGAGCATCAGGATCTGTCCGCCTTCGCGGCGGAACAGCACGGTTTCGCCGCTGGCGCTGGGCATGGGCCAGGCCTGCAGGCGGGCGAACACCCGGCTCGCCGGATCGACATGCAGGACGACGATCGGTGCCGGGCCGGGGAGCGCCGTGAGCGGTACCACGAAATCCAGCCGCAGGTGCCCCCGCGTCCCGACATACGGCCCCAGCCGCACGACGGCATGCGTGGCGGAGGCGGTGCGTACGGCAGCCTGCAGCGCGGGCGCAAGGGCTCGTGGCGCCTTTTCGCTGCCCCAAACCTGGCCGCCTTCCGGGCTGAACACCGAGGCGCCGTCGCAGCCCTGGAAGCGGCAGAAATCGAGCAGGCGCGACTGCAGGGTCCGGCCGGCGCCGGCGTCGTGTCCGGCTTGCCAGGCCCGGTACAGCGCGGGGTAATGGCGGCTGCTCTGGACGAAGTGCGCGTCTCCCATGCGGTCGTACAGCCAGTCTGCGACCTGGCCGGCCTTGAGTTCCGCGATGTCCTCCAGGCGCGTCACCACCTTCTCCTTCTGGTGGATCAGGCTGTAGGCGATGGCGGCCCCAGCGAGGGCAAGGATGATCGCGGCGAGCAGAACGAAGGGCAGGCCGATGCGGGCGAACGAGCCCATGCGCTGCAGTTCGCTGTCCTTGCCGGCGAGCAGGCGCTTCATCAGGCCGTAAAGCAGCAGGGCGGTCACGCCGACGAACAGCCAGCCCTTGAACATGCTGGCCAGCGTGATCTGGGCCGGGTCGTTGAACATGAGCTGCACGACCTTGTCGGAGAGGAGGATCCACAGGCCCGCGAACAGGGTGTAGATCAGCACGATGGCCAGGATGCCGCCCTGGCTGGCTGGATTGGCGGGCTGGTCGCGGCGGGCGGACATGGCGGCGTCGGCTCAGCCGTGCAGGCGATCCGCGATGGCGCAGAAATCGGCGTAATGCGCGAGGAAGGCGTCTGCGATGTCGGGGTCGAAATGCACGCCGCGTCCTGCGGCGATGAGGTCGCGCGCCTCGTCGTGGGAAAAGGCCACTTTGTAGACGCGTGCCGAGATAAGGGCGTCGAACACGTCGGCCAGCGCCATCAGGCGTGCGGAGAGGGGAATGGCGTCGCCGGCGAGGCCGTCGGGATAGCCGCTGCCGTCCCACTTCTCGTGGTGCCAGTGGGCGATTTCCTTGGCAAAGCCGAGGAAGTCCACCGGGGTGTCGACGTCGGCTTCGGCCTTCTCGATCGCGTCCGAGCCGAGTTTGGCGTGCGTCTTCATGATTTCCCATTCCGCTGGCGTGAGCCGGCCCGCCTTCTGCAGGATGCTGTCGGGAATGCCGACCTTGCCGATGTCGTGCAGCGGGGCCGATTTCGTCAGCAGGTCGATGTTGTGCGGCGTGAGGGAAGCCGAAAATCGCGGGTGATCCTTCAGCAGCACGGCCAGCGTGTGCACGTAGCCCTGCGTGCGCTGGATGTGATAACCGGTGTCGGAATCCCGCGTCTCGGCGAGGTGCGCCAGGGCGCGGATGCTGACCAGCTGGATGAGGTCGTTCTCGGCCATGCGCCGCGTCACTTCGGCTTCGAGGAAGGCATTCTGGTCCTGCAGCCAGTCGCGCGCGCGCTTCACGTCGAGCTGGGTCTTCACCCTGGCCTGCACCACCGCCGGCTGGATCGGCTTGGTGATGTAGTCGGCGGCCCCCAGCTGCAGGCCGAACTCCTCGTCGCGCGGGTCGGACAGGGCGGTCAGGAAGATCACCGGAATCTCCCGCGTGTCGGGGTCCTCGCGCAGGCGTTTCAGCACGGTGTAGCCATCCATGCCCGGCATCATCACGTCGAGCAGGATCAGGTCCGGGCGCGGCGGGCTGGCGGCCGCGCGCAGCGCGCTTTCCCCCGAATTCGCGGCCCGCACCCTGTAGTCTGTTCGCAGCAGGCGCGTCAGGAGAAACAGGTTCGTCGGTTCGTCGTCAACGAGCAGCAGGGTCGGTTTGCTCACGGCGTGAATTAACAAACGATCAATAATTCAGGAATTATAGGTCCGATTTTTCCCGTCACGCCCGCATCGGCTGCGCGCCTGAATCGGACCCCTGGGTATGATTACGGCCCGATCCGGCCCGGATTGAGGCCTTGGCCCGCGCGGCCCGCCGTGCCGCATGGCCACGCTCGGTCAGCGGTTGTTGCGTCTGCCGCGCGCCGGTATGCTGGACGCTTTCTGCTGTTGCACCGATCGGAGAGACCCATGAAAACCGCACTTGCCCTGTCCCTGCTGTTCTTTACCTCGTCCGCGCTGGCTGCCGTGATCGGCAAGGATGTCAGCTACAAGGCGGGCGATACGACGATGAAAGGTTTCCTTGCCTGGGACGATGCCGCGAAGGGCAAGCGCGCCGGCGTGCTGGTGGTACCCGAGTGGTGGGGCGTCAACGACTACGCGCGCAAGCGTGCCCGCATGCTTGCCGCCGAGGGCTACGTCGCGCTGGTGGTCGACATGTACGGCAACGGCCAGACCGCCGACAACCCCAAGGACGCCGGCGCGCTGGCCGGAAGCGTCAACAAGAACCCGCCGCTTGCGCTGGCCCGCTTCCAGGCTGCCGAGAAATTCCTCGACGGCCAGCGCAACGTGAAGAAGGGCGAACTCGCCGCCTTCGGCTACTGCTTCGGCGGCGGCGTGGTGCTCAACATGGTGCGTGCCGGCGAACCGCTCAAGGCCGTCGCCAGCTTCCACGGCATCCTGGCGACCGACATCAACGTGAAGCCGGGCAGCATCAAGGCGAAGCTGCGCGTGTTCACCGGCGAGGCCGATCCCTTCGTGCCGCCCGAGCAGGTCGAGGCGTTCAGGGCCGAAATGGACCATGCCAAGGCGGACTACATGCTGGTGAGCTATCCGGGCGTGAAGCACACCTTCACCAACCGCGAGGCCGACAGCTACGGTGCGCAGTTCGGCCTGCCGCTCAAGTACGACGTCGAGGCGGACAGGGATTCGTGGACGCGTTCCCTCGAACTCCTCAAGGCCGTGCTGCACTGAGCATGGCCGATCGCTGCGATCACGACGACTGCCACGCGCCGCCCGGCACGGGCAGCCTGGGCATCCCGCAGACCGGCGGCTTCGACGCGGCAGCGTTCGAACGCGCGGTGAACGACATGCTGCGCGCCTGCGGCGTGGCCCCCGATTCGGTGCACACCGGACGCACCGCGCAACGCGTGCGCGAACTGTGGCAGCGGCGCCTGCTCGGCGGCTACGCGATTTCCCCGGCCGAGGCGCTGGGCGAAGGCTTCGCCGACGATCGCGACGACATGGTAGTGGTGCGCGGCATCGCGGTGCACGGCGTGTGCCCGCACCACCTGGTGCCGTTCCGCGGCGTGGCTCACGTGGCCTACATCCCGGGCGGGCGCCTGCACGGCTTCGGCCGCATCGCGCGCATGGTCGACGCCATCGGCCACCGCTTCACCTACCAGGAATGGATGACGCGCGACATCGCCGAAGCCCTGATGACGCACGGCCATGCGCGCGGCGGTGCCTGCATCATCGAGGCCGAGCAGCTGTGCCTGCTGCTGGGCGAGGACCGGCGCGGCGACGAGCGCGTGGTGACCCAGGCCTTCGCCGGCTGCTTCCGCGACAGCGACCAGTTGCGCAACGAATTCCTGCGGGCGACGGCGCAACGCGAGTTGCGTTGAGCGGGCGGGCTGTCACGGAGGCGCCATGCATGACCGCCATGCTGGCGGCATGAAAATCCTGCTGTGCCTGATCGCGTTGCTGTCTACGCCCGCGCTGCAGGCGCAGGATGCGCCCAACTGGCTGGCCGAGCCGTTTCCTGCGCCGGCCATCCGGCTGGCCGAGCCCGGTCCCGACGAACTCGTCGTGGTGATCAACGACAATGCGCTGGGCGGCAATCATGCGGGCCTGTTCGCCGGCACGCTGCTGCTCGATCCGGCCGGCAGCTACCTCGGGATGCGCCGGCGCAATGCGGACTGGACGGGGCCGAGCCTTGCCGATTACGCGCGCTACCAGACGACCGACGGACCCGCGGTGCGCTTCTACCGTTTTCGCCTGCGGCCCGCCGCGTTCGAGACGATCCGCCGCCGCATCCGCGAGGCGGACCCGACGCCACCGCTTTTTTGCGCCTCCGCCGTGCAGAACCTGCTGGTCGGGATCGCGCCTTTCGACGGCATTGCGGAAACCGGCTTCACCACGCCGTCGGCGCTGGGCCGCCGGCTCGACGCGCTCACCCAGGGAGCCGGCGCGGTCGGCGAATGCCAGAAGCTCGACGCCAGCCCGTGCTGATGTTTTTGTCTTGACACATACCGACCGGTATGTATGATTCGGGCATGAACGCAAGCACCCGGGCGCCGGACCATACGCGCCAGACCCTGCTGGAGGCCGCCTTTGCGGAAGTGCACCGCAAGGGCTTCCAGGCCGCCTCGCTGTCGCAGATTCTTGCCGATACCGGCCTGACCAAGGGCGCGCTGTATCACCATTTCCCCGACAAGCACGCGCTCGGCCTGGCCGTGGTCGACGAGGTCGTGCGCCCGATGCTGACCACGATGATGTTCGCGCCACTGGCCCGGACCGACGCGCCGCTCGCGGTCATGAAGAAGATGCTCAAGGCGAAGGCGGCCGACCCCGATCCCTGGGTGGTGACGCTGGGCTGCCCGCTCAACAATCTCATGCAGGAGATGAGCCCGGTGGACGAGGATTTTCGCCTGCGCCTGAATGCGCTCTTCAGCGACTGGGTCGACGCGATGGCGGCTGCGCTCAGGCGTGGTCAGGCGGCAGGCGAAGTCAGGAAAAACGTGGATGCCGCGGCCACCGCCTTTTTCATCGTGTCGGCGCTCGAAGGCTGCATCGGCATGAGCAAGAACACCCAGTCGGTCGCGGCCTACCGCGCCTGCCTGGGACAACTGGTGCGGGTTCTCGACACCCTGAAAGCCTAGGCAGACAGGGGACGGGCCGCAAACACGCGAAAGGAGACGACATGGAATTCAACCAGGAACTCGACGCACGCGGACTCAACTGTCCGCTACCCATCCTGCGTACGAAGAAGGCGCTGGCCACGCTGACCAGTGGCCAGGTGCTGAAGGTGATCTCGACCGATCCGGGCTCGGTCAAGGACATGCAGGCCTTCGCCAAGCAGACCGGCAACGACCTGCTGGCCTCGGCCGAAGCCGGCGGCGAGTTCGTGTTTTTCCTGAAACGTCAGTGAAGAGCCAGGACGCACGGGGCCGGCCGCGCACGCTGATCCTGCCGCCTGCCCCCTATGCGGTGGCGATGCTGGTGGGCTGGTGGCTGGACCGGCGCTGGCAGCCGCTGCCGTGGGACGACGGTGTCGCCTCGCGTACGCTAGGGTGGATGTGGGTCGCGGCAGGCGGGCTGCTGTTCCTCTGGGCCTTGTGGACCCTGTATCGCCACCACACCACGGTGAATCCCTACGCAGGCGCCACGACGCTGTGCACGGACGGGCCGTTCCGCTTCAGCCGCAATCCGATCTATCTGGGTGACTGGCTGGTGCTGGTCGGCGTGGCACTGCTGCTCAATTCGCTGTGGCCGCTGGCCTTTGCCCCGTTCATCTGGCTCATGCTCCGCTTCGGCGTGATCCGGCACGAGGAAGCGCATCTGGAAGCGAAATTCGGCGACGCCTACCGCGCCTACAAGGCACGCGTCCGGCGCTGGCTATAACTCCCAAGGAGAGAACGCATGAGCATACTGCAAACCGTTTCACCCGAACGCGCCACCGGCGAGGTCGCCGCGACCTATGCGCAAATCCGCAATGCCTGGGGCGGCGTGCCCACGGCGATCCAGGTGTTCAGCGCCAATCCCTTCCTGCTGCAGCACCAGTGGGAGTACTACGGCAGCGTGATGCAGCATCCCGCCTTGTCGCCGGCCCTCACCGCCTGCATCCGCATGCTGGTTTCGCAGGCGGGCAGCTGCGCCTACTGCATCGACATGAATGCGGGCATGCTGATCAACCGCATGGGCTGGACGCCCGAACAGGTTGCGGCGACGCGTGCCGATTTCAGGAACAGCCCGCTCTCCGACAAGGAGAAGATGCTGCTTGGCCTGGTGCTGAAGGCGACCCGCGATGCGAACAGCGTCACGCCGCTGGACATCGAGGCCGCGCGCACGGTCGGCTGGTCGGACAGCGACATCCTGGATGCCGTCAACCACGGCGCGCGCATGGTCGCGGGCGACATCATCATCAACACCTTCAAGGTCGAGCGCGACTTCTGAGCGAGGCCGACCGGGCTCGTCCGGCCGGCCTTCAGCCCGCGTGCGGGTGGCCGTTAATTCTGCCAGCAAGGATGAGGAGAGACCCATGCACATCACCCTGCACGACAAGACGCTGGAAGTGAAACTGAGCGCGGCAGCCGAACGCGCCCTGGCGCGGCGCGAGCGTCCGCTGGTGGCCGAGATGGAACTGCTGTTCTCCTGCCTGCTGCGCAAGCGGGTGCATTTCGGCGACGCGGCCGACGCATCGACGCCGGTAAACGACCGGCTCGCCGTGCGCTTCACGCCGATCATGACGCGCAAGTGCAGCGTGGCAGAAGGCGGCGCCGCGCCACCCTCCGAACGCTTCCCGCTGGAAAACCCGCGGCCCTACGTGCCCAACTGGCTGCGCATCGATTACCGGCGCGGCGAGTGGGTGGGCGAGTTCGGTTACGCGGACTAGAGGCAGGGGCCAGGGGATTTTATGCGGCCCAGCCGCACGTTCATCCCTACCCCCTGGCGCCTTCGGGCAAGCCGAGCACCTCGCACGCGTTCCGCGTCGTCGCCTGTGCGATTTCTTCCAGGGTGAGTCCGCGCAGATCCGCGAGCGTCTGCGCGATGCGCGGCAGCTCCCCGGGCGCATTGCGGCCGCGCCCGATCCACACCGGCGGAATGTCCGGGCTGTCGGTTTCCAGCACGATCGCATCGAGCGGCAGGTCGACAGCGAGCCGTCGCAGGTTGTTGGCGCGCGGCCAGGTGAAGGCGCCGCCGAACCCCAGCCTGAACCCCAGCTTGACGAATTCCGCCGCCTGTTGCGGACTGCCGTTGAACGCGTGCGCGATGCCGCCGGGGACCCGGATCCGGCGCAGGTGCTTGAGCAGGGCGTCGTTGGCCTTGCGGCAGTGCAGCAGTACGGGCAGGGCGTGGTCGCGCGCGATCTTCAGTTGCTCGACGCAGAAGAACTCCTGCGTCGCGAAATCGAGGCCGCGCACGAAGAGATCGAGGCCGATCTCGCCCACGGCGACGGGGCGCTGCGCCGCGATCTGCGCGCGCAGCGCGTCGAGATCGTCGGGGCGATGCAACCCGATGTACATCGGGTGCAGGCCCCAGGCGGGCCTGCACCCGGGATAGCGTGCGCAGGTGGCGGCGACGGCGGAGAAGTTCTCCCGCGTGACGCCGGGCACGATCTGGATGGCGACGCCCGCCTCGACCGCACGCACGTATTCCGCATCGCGGTCGGCCGCGAACTCGGCCGCGTCGAAGTGGCTATGGGTGTCAATGAAAAACGGCACCGCCCGGGGTGCCGTTTCCGCCTTGCCGGTCATGCGGCTCAGTCGTTGCTGGCGAAGCCGAGCAGTTGCAACAGGCTGGTGAAGAGGTTGTAGATCGCGACGTAGAGGCTGATCGTGGCCAGCACGTAGTTGGTCTCGCCGCCGTGGATGATCTCGCTGGTCTGCCACAGGATCATGCCCGACATGAGCAGCGCAAACAGGGCCGACACGGCCAGCGACAGGCCGGGCATGGGATAGCCGAGCAGGCTGGCGCCGAGCGCGACCAGCGAGGCGACGAAGGCCACCAGCACGCCGGTCATGAGGAAGCCGGTCATGAAGCTGAAGTTCTTGCGGGTGACCAGGACGTAGCCCGACAGGCCGAGGAAGACCGCGCCGGTGATGCCCATGG
>WBZX01000204.1_pt2 | contig 31276 bp, 36 predicted proteins | sample 5204211 | NCBI WGS metagenome assembly WBZX01 (sample SAMN12344362, study PRJNA552823) | activated sludge metagenome | biome: Activated sludge suspended growth; feature: Nitrification reactor; material: Wastewater; isolation source: activated sludge from nitrification reactor of wastewater... | reverse complement strand
ACTTTTGGTCTCTTGATAAATAATGGAACCGACAAGCCTAATTGTTTCATCAATGCGCTTCCTTGCAGTGGTTAGATCTACCGAGTATTTTACAAGTTTTTGGGACTTATTCAGAGTTTCCTTAAGAACAGGCTTAGAATGCTCATTTATTAAACATCAATTGCACTTTCTCGCCTGTTTTTGCCTTGCATCGCTGTATCAACGTTTTTTAACGGCTTGCTAGGGTCAAGTAGGTTTACCAAATTAAACCCTGTTATTCTCCGGTCATTTGATTCTCGGACAAATTCTGCGTAAGAATTTAGTCAAAAGCGATATTCAATAAAGTAAAAGCGTGGAGTTTCTACTTTATTGAGATTTTTCTAGTTGTTTAGATCCGATGATTTTCTGCTCTCTACGCAATCTTTCGTATCATGAGTGCTCGCCAGTTCAACTCGATTCCTGCCTTTATGCTTAGCTAAATAAAGTGCTTCATCGGCTCTTTGTAAAAGTAGGTTTTCATCCAATGTTTCCTGCTCGGTGCTGATGGCGACACCCAGGCTGATAGTAACAGGGATCAGTGTCTGATTAGCATTAATCTCTTGGCACGCAATGGCATTGCGGAATCTTTCGGCAGCTTTTAAAGCACCAGCCTGATCATAGGGTGAGACAATCGCTAAAAACTCTTCGCCACCATAGCGCCCAATGTATTCATGAGAGCGCGCTGATTTGGTCAATCGATCAGCGATTTCGCATAACACCGTGTCGCCTGTGAGATGACCGCAGGTGTCATTGATTGTTTTGAAGTGATCAATATCAATCATAATGATCGCAATGCCAAGACCACCCCGCTTGGCGCGCAAAATTTGTTTATGCAGGATATCGAATATGGCGGGCCGGTTGAATAGGCCGGTTAATGCATCATGGGTGACGCGTTGCTCTAATGATTTTTTCTGCGCGATGAGTTGTTTGTTTAGCTTTACTCCCTTGTACAGCTGAGTTTTTTCAATGATGAGCGCCAAATGGCTGGCGATTTGCAGCGATAAATCCTTGTGTGGGTTTTTGTAAATATTTTTTCTACGGCACGAGAAGAAAATAAATCCAATCGGCTTTCCGGTGGCAATCAAAGGGCATATCAAACAAGAATGGATACCTTCTTTAGAGGCGGTTTTAGCAAGAATGGACTTTGCGTATTTTTCCAGATGTGCGCTCAAATCGTTAATGATCAGCATTTCACGGGTATCAAGGATTTGCTGCAAACAGTTATCCGCCATGGGAATAGAGTATCCTGCGTTTAGCTCAAGTTGATTGTAGTTGGCGCGCATCCAATACAATTTAAGTTTGCTTTTACTGCTTTCAAGTAAAGCCAGACTGATCCGGTCATAAGGTAAATGATCCTGAAACGACTCATAAATATGATTCAACACGTCAATCAGACGCAGATTAAAGTTACTCTCAACCATAATCCTGTAGAGAGATTGATTCTTATCAGATTGTTTTTGCAAACAGGAAGATAGTTTTTTGAGTGATTTACCCAGTAGACCAATGTCATCGTCACCGTCAGGAATGTCCAGCGTAAAGTCGCCATGCGCCATAGCATCGGCTGCTTTACGTAAGGCAAGGATTCGATCACTTTTTTTCATCTGTTTGTTACTGACCCGAATAATGATGCATGTTAGATTATATCGATACAGGTATTCGTAGAACACCTTCTAGCGTTCAGACTGGTTTGCAGATCATTAATTCAAAAATTGAACAACGCTTATTGGACAGTTTACTGGTTGAATAAAGATAGATAATAAGCATTCTTGAAAATTTTCATATCAATACCTAACAACTCTGGGATATTTAAGCAATGTCAATGCTAAAATTCTTAAATTGATTATTGAAACTAGCGAATAGGTGAAAGCAGGATGATCGGGATTTTAATTCTCACACATGAAGACTTAGGGGATCATTTGATTCGCTGTGCAAGTCATGTTGTTGGTATGAAGCCGCCGCAATTGATGCATTTGAGTGTTTTTCCACAAGATGATCCCGACACCGTGTTCTCTAGCGCGAGTGCATTAATCAAGCAGTTGGATAGCGGTGATGGTGTGCTGGTACTCAGTGATATTTTTGGCGCAACGCCGTGTAACATTGCCAGTCGACTGGTACAACACGGTAAAGTGGAGTGTGTTGCAGGTGTTAATTTACCGATGCTGGTGCGTGCACTGACCTATCGCAATGAACCGCTGTCTGTAGTGATCGAGAAAGGACTCAGTGGCGGCCAAGGCGGGGTGGTACATATTAATGATTAATGCGGAATCTTGTCATGCAAATTAGAGAAGTGGAGATTGTCAATAAATTGGGACTGCATGCGCGCGCGTCTGCAAAATTGACCAAACTGGCCAGTCAATTTAAATGTGAAGTTTGGGTAACGCGTAATAACCGTCGCGTGAACGCGAAAAGTATTATGGGGGTTATGACGTTGGCAGCGAATAAAGGCTCGCGCATACAGATCGAAACAACCGGTGATGACGAGATTGCAGCAATGACGGCATTGGTTGCATTGGTTGAAGATTATTTTGGTGAAGGCGAATGAGCTTTATCCTGCAGGGTATCGGCGTATCTGAAGGTATTGCCATTGGGCATGCGCATTTGGCTGCGCCTGCCGCGTTGGAGGTAGTGCATTATTTAATTCCAAAAAATCAGGTGGACAAAGAAATTGCACGCCTGGATAGTGCTTTTGCTGTCGTTCGTAAAGAATTTGAGACATTGCAGCAATCTGTCACCGATGGGCATGCGCGCGCTGAATTTAGTGCATTTCTGGATTTGCACCTGATGATTTTGGATGACCCGATGCTTTCCGAGGCGACGCATAGCATGATCGCGCAAACGCTGTGTAATGCCGAATGGGCGCTGACACAGCAGATGCAAGAGTTACTGGCGCAGTTTGAAGAGATCGAAGATGCTTATTTGCGTGAACGCAAGGTCGATGTGGTGCAAGTGGTTGAACGTGTCCTTAAAGCGATGTTGGGGCATTCCGGTTATCTGCCAACTGCATTGAAACTTACCGGCGATAGTATTCTGGTTGCGCATGATTTAAGTCCCGCCGATGTAATGCAGTACAAGCAGCACCAGTTCACCGCTTTTCTTACCGACCTGGGCAGTCAGACGTCGCATACCGCCATTGTTGCGCGCAGTCTGAATATTCCTTCGATTGTGGCATTGCACCACGCGCATCAATTGATTCTGGAAGATGATTGTCTGATTGTCGATGGTACGCATGGCATCATCATCGTTAATCCGGATAAGTATGTGCTGGATGAATATCGCTTACGGCAAGGCCATCTGGAGCTGGAGAAAAGAAAGTTACAGCGTATTAAAAGCGTTGCGGCAGTCACACTGGATGGTATGCCGATCGATTTATATGCCAACATTGAACTGCCGGAAGATATTGCGCAAGTCAAAGAAAGTGGTGCCACTGGTATCGGTTTGTTTCGCAGCGAATTTTTGTTTATGAACCGTGATGATTTGCCGGGTGAGGATGAGCAATTTGAAGCTTATCGTACCGTTGCGGTCAAGATGCATAAACAGCCGGTTACCATTCGTACATTTGATCTGGGTGCAGACAAAAATCTCAGAGGTGCTATACAAGTTGCGGCGAATCCGGCGCTGGGTCTGCGTGCGATTCGCTGGAGCCTGGCGGAACCCAAGATGTTTCATACGCAACTACGTGCTATTTTGCGTGCCTCCAAGTACGGTAACGTTCGTATCTTGATACCGATGTTGTCAAATGTGGCGGAAATTGATCAGACCCTGCATCTCATTGAATATGCAAAGAAGACGTTGCGCGATGAAAAAATTCATTTTGATGAGCATATTAAGGTGGGTGGTATGATTGAGATTCCGGCTGCTGCTTTAAGTCTGGATATTTTTATGCGTAAACTGGATTTCTTGTCCATCGGTACCAATGACTTGATTCAATATACCTTGGCAGTTGACCGGATTGATGATGCGGTGGCACACCTGTATGACCCATTTCATCCGGCCATTATATGGTTGGTTTCGCATATCATTCAGAGCGCCAATCGTGCCAAAGTACCGGTATCGGTTTGTGGGGAAATGGCTGGAGATAAGCAGTTTACGCGATTGTTGCTGGGTTTGGGTTTGCAGCAATTTTCCATGTATCCGGCCCAGCTATTGACTGTGAAGAACCAGATATTAAAAAGCCATTTGCCTGATATTGTTCCGTTGGTAAACAAGATCATCAAAACGGACCACCCGGAAAAAATGGCTGCGTTGTTGGCTAAATTGAATGACTAGGGAAATTTTGAGTCAATGGATTATGTTTATGGCTCAACGAGTTCATCAGTACTTTTCGATTTGTTTTGCACTCATCAACCGATTGAATCAGAGTTTTCCCTAGTGTGTGCCGGTTTTTTTGGCGATATAATTGTCAACCGGATATTCGGTTATTTTCTCGGAATTTCCTTTATATAAATGCAAGATTCAAAATCAGTGGGGGTGATAACCCCTCAGTATGTGCAGATCGGCAAACCATTGCAGTTGAAGAGTGGATTGATGCTCGATAGCTATCACTTGGTGTATGAAACATACGGACAGTTGAATGCAGCACGATCCAATGCAGTATTAATTTGTCATGCACTGTCAGGTAATCACCATGTAGCTGGTGTTTATGCGGAGACAGAGAAAAGCCTCGGCTGGTGGGATAACATGGTGGGTCCTGGTAAACCGATTGACACTAATCGTTTTTTTGTCATTGGTGTAAATAATCTGGGCGGCTGTCACGGCTCTACCGGTCCCGCCAGTATCGATACCAAAACCGGCAAGCACTACGGTGCCAGCTTTCCTGTCGTCACCGTAGAAGATTGGGTGGAAACCCAAGCACAATTGGCGGAACATCTGGGGATTGAGCAATTTGCAGCGGTGGTTGGCGGTAGCTTGGGTGGTATGCAGGCAATGCAGTGGACGCTGGACTATCCGGAAAAAGTCCGTCATGCACTGGTGATCGCTGCGGCTGCCAAATTGACCGCACAAAATATTGCATTTAATGACGTCGCCCGCCAGGCGATTATGACGGATCAGGAGTTTTATGGCGGGAATTATTACGCGTATGACACTTTGCCGAGGCGCGGTTTACGACTGGCGCGCATGTTGGGGCATATTACTTATCTTTCCGACGATTCGATGGCAGCGAAATTCGGGCGCAGTCTGCGCAACGGAGAGCTTTCCTTTGGTTTTGATGTAGAGTTTGAAATTGAATCCTATCTACGCTATCAGGGTGACAAATTTGCCGATTTATTTGATGCCAACAGCTATTTGCTGATGACCAAGGCATTGGATTATTTTAACCCGGCCGATACGTATGACGGGGATTTGAGTGCGGCCTTCCGGGCTGCGAAGGCGGATTATCTGGTGTTATCGTTTACATCCGACTGGCGTTTCTCGCCGCAACGTTCGCGGGAGATTGTCAAAGCATTACTCGATAACAAGATTAACGTGAGTTATGCAGAAATCACTTCCAGCCACGGTCATGACTCATTTTTGATGGAAACGGATTATTACCATCAATTGGTACGAGCTTATATGGACAATATTTTTATCTAAATGATTAAGCGTATAAATTAACCATGAGTGATACAACAGTGCCCTCAACCATTGCATTACGTCCGGATTTCGCCGCCATCGCCGAGTGGATTAAACCTGGCGCAAAAATACTGGATTTAGGCTGCGGCGACGGCTCATTATTGCGCTATTTGCGCGACACGCGGCGTGTCTTTGGCTATGGTGTGGAGATTGACGATGATAAACTGCTCGGTTGTTTTCGTAATGGCATTAATGTGATTCAGAATGATTTGGAAGCGGGATTATCCAGTTTTGAATCGGATTCGTTCGATTATGTCATTTTGTCTCAAACCTTACAGGCCATGCGGCACACTGAAGGCATTATCCAGGAAATACTGCGGGTCGGTAAAGAAGGTATCGTCTCATTTCCCAATTTTGGTTACTGGAAAAATCGTATGCAGGTGATTGCCGGTCATATGCCTGTCTCAGAAGCACTGCCGTACCATTGGTATGACACTCCCAATATTCATTTATGTACGTTGGGCGATTTTGAGGCGTTGTGCCGGCAATGCAACGCGCGTATCCTCGAACGCCGGGTGATGAACAATGATCACCCGGTAAAATTTATGCCGAACCTGATGGGCATGCTGGCGTTCTATCGTTTTGAACGGCGCTTATAAGAGAACACACACAGTCTCCTAAAGAATCTGCGTGTGTTTCAGAAGTGTTCTTACTTAGAATAGCTAGAATTTAAAGGTAGCCATCGTATATCCATAGTTGGTGTCAGCAGAAAGGCCTTGCGCAACTTTATCAAAGTAAGATCCTTTGAATATGTGGCTATAGCCAATATCAAAGCTCACACGTTTTAAGTAACTCCATTGCGGATCCCATCCTAAGCTGACATCCAGCATACTGCCCAAAAAGCTGCCGGCCCGGCCGGTTGGGTCTTGCAAGCCGCTACCGACATACGCGCCATTTTTATCGGCTAACCAGTAGGCACGGTGAGCCAGCATCAACCGTACGGTAGGTGTTGGTACAAGGGTTGCACGAAAACCGACGGGGGAAAAAAGGTTGGATGGAAAAAAGGGTCCGAACATCCCCGTCGGACCATATTCGACGCGGCGCTTTGCATACAAAATATCAAAATTCTTATCGGGATCGCGACTTCCTGATGAGAAGTCGAATAAGTAAACAGCCCTGAGCGGCATTGGCGTATTGAAACTATACCCTATCTCGCCGTGATGGCGATGGGCAAATAGGCTTTTATCCCGAGTGTCGCCAAACTGGTACATGGATTCAATCTCATAGTCCATGCTGCCTTTTGTAGGCTTGGCGAACAATCTGAAACCGGTAGTTGATAAGTTCCGTTGTCTAAGCGAATTGTTTTCGTTCAACTGGAAAAAATAACCGTCGAAGTTAGCCCAGCGTAGATCGCGGTTGGTGACATACGCCCCTGAGAAATAAGATTCGGGAGTGTTCCAATTCAATGATGTCGTTTCCCGTTGCACCGGCCGTGAACCAAATACGCGCAAACTCCATTTTTGATCCGTATTACCGAGCATAAAGTGCAAGCCGTCGAATGCGGGTGATAAGGTCCCCCAACGATGACCGCCTACCAGACGGGATTCACCCAAATCCATCATGAAGCGACCTACTTCGAATTTTGCCGCATAGCCCGTACCCAGGAAGTTTTTGTCGTGCAGACCAAGGTGCAGTTGGGTAAAGTCAAAATGATCGGCTATATTCGGGTTATGATCTTGCCCGAAGTTGGCTAGCGGGGCACGGATATCTGTCAGTTCAAGCGTGAACTTGAGGGGATCAATGATATTCTTAATTTCCATTAGGAATCGAGTGCGTTGATGAATCTGGTCATTGAATCCAGGAATACTTTTGGTGAAGCCATTATCGTATACATCATAACGGGTGCGATGTTCGATCGCTACATTAAGCCAATCCGGCGCCATGGCTGCAAGTGGCGTTTTATGCTGTTCCATCAATGTGGTTAAGCTATCAAAGTCAAAACGAGTACGTCCGGGCGTTTCCTCTACACTGAAGGAGGTTCCATTGGATGCGATGTTGTTTTTGAAGATAATAGAGGGTTTCTCAGTTGTTTTTTTCTTCGCGTCTTCCTCTTCGGCGGCGAATAGTTGTTTACTCCATAGGAAACTTCCAATGATGAAAAAGGCTAACCAACAGGTAATTTGCATATTCTTCCAAGCCATTCCTTAATCTCCTTTTAATGAGCTGTGTTAAGTAAAATTCAGCTTAATCTATTAGTTTTTTGGAATGTTACTTGGGAGTGGCAGGTTGTAAAATACGTGCGAGCACCTAAGCGTAAGCACTTATGTGTAAGAATTCCAAGTGTTTTGCAGGACTGACGAATCAGTGGCAAAATTCGCGCTGGCACGTGTATTAAAATCTTATATGTCAGATACTTATGGAGATTTGCTGGTTTCTATCGTAAACTTTTATAAATTCTCTTATGAGATTATGAGAGCAGGGGTATAACTTGATAGGTGTACTGAAAGATTTAAGTGTCAGAACGTTGTTTGATGCAGCAGTAGATGCGATGATGTTGATTGATGACTCCGGCCATATAGTGCTGGTTAACCCGGTTGCGCAGAAACTGTTCAGTTATACTGAAGATCAGCTTTGTGGGTTAGCGGTTGAAATACTGATTGTGCGTAGATACCGGAAGCAGTACCGGTATTACCAGGAGCTTTTTTTTAGCCAATCGGTGAAGCATGTCATGAGTATTGGCAATGAATTTGTCGCACAAGACCAGAATTGTAAAGAAGTGTTGTTAGATGTCAGTCTCAGTCCTATTGAGGAGCAGCAGAGGCTTTTTCTGATTACATTCAATGTTGCCAACCGACGTCTTGAGGCCGAGGAGGCACTGCGAGCCAGCGAGGAACGCTTGCGTTTGGCGAAACAGGCAGCGGGTTTAGGTATTTTTGATTACGACCTGAAACGCAATATCGTTTATTGGGATAATCAAATGCGCAAACTCTGGGGCGAGCATCTGGGTGAAACTGTTAGTTATGAGGAATTCGTAGCCAGGATACACCCGGAAGATCGCAGAGCGAGACAATCCGCTATCGATTATGCAATGAATCCTGTCGGTGATGGCCAATTCAAAGCGGAATATCGTGTTGTCAATTCGGCCAATGGTATGACGCGTTGGATATCCGCGAGGGGGCGGGTGTATTTTGACAATGGGCGACCGAATAGGCTGGTAGGTGTGACACGGGATGTAACCGAACAGAAAAAGTTGCAGAAAAAGCTGCAAGCGCAACGTCATGAGGCAGAAAATATTTTTAAACAACAAGTGGCGGTTCTTACGGCTTCAGCAATTGCTCATGAGCTTAATCAGCCGCTCACAGCAATTTCCGCTTATGGCGAAGTGGCGTTGCACGCATTAAGCAACGATGCTTTAAATTCTGATAATTTAAAACGGGCACTTGAAGGTTGCGTAGAACAAGCGCAAAGGGCTGGCCGGAGCTTACATGAATTGCTGGCTTTTCTACAGAAAGGTCAATCGATGACCGAGCGGTTAAATCTTAATGATATTATCAATGACGCATTAAACGTCATTGGCAGCGACGGTCATGGGAATTTTTATCCAGTGCTTGATTTGCAGCCGAATCTCCCTGCTGTTCAGTGCAACTACACACAGATACAGAAAGTTCTGGTCAATCTATTTAGAAATGCGATTGAAGCCATGCATGCAACCGAGTTACCTACTTTGACGATTACTGCCATGGTGTTGGCCGTAACCGATGCTAATTGGGTGACAGTGACTATACAGGATAATGGGTCAGGTCTTGATTCTGCCATGGTGAGACGCATATTTGAGCCTTTTTTTACGACCAAGCCAACGGGTATCGGGATGGGGCTTTCGATTAGTCGAGCACTGATTGAAACCAACGGTGGCAAGCTCTGGGTGGACTCCGACGCTGAGTTAGGTGCAAAATTTCATTTTACTTTGCCGATTGCGCCATGAATACACATAACCCCATGGTTTTTATCATAGACGACGATGCCGCAGTGCGGGATTCTCTCACGCTGATGCTCGAACAGGCCGGTATTCACGTGCAATCTTTCGATAGTGCAAAAGCTTTTCTGAGTGCTTTTCAGACGGATTTTTTCGGTTGTATCATTATCGATGTACAAATGCCGGAGGTGGATGGGTTGCAGCTTCAGGAGGAGTTGTCGCGGCGCAAAATCGTATTACCCGTCATTTTTCTTACCGGGCATGGTGATATTCCTATGAGTGTCAGAGCGATTAAGGCTGGCGCAATGGATTTTCTAACCAAACCGGTGATACGCGAGAAACTTTTGGCTTGTGTGCAAACCGCATTCGCTGAGGCTGAGAAAAAAGTCAGTGATATGATACGGAATCAAGAAACCATATCTTGCTTGGCAAAACTTACGGAGCGTGAGCGCGAGGTAATGGTACTGGCAGTTCAAGGATGTTCGAATAAAGAGATTGCATCTTGTCTGAGTATCAGCCACCGCACGGTAGAAATTTACAAATCTAAGATTATGCAAAAAACGGGTGCCGCCAACTTGCTTGATCTTGCGCGCATTACTCGTGAAATCGGGTTGAGCAATTAATCCTGGAAATTCCATAGACTTAAAGTATTGGGTTTTTCGAGGTGACCGTGGGTGTTTCCAGGCGTTCCAGTGCTTCTAATTCGGTTGCGGTAAATCCTGCTTTCTGTCTTGCTTCATAATGGAAAGGGCCGCTGATTTTCCCAATGAAGTGATGGCTGATTAATGCACGAAAGGTTTGCTCGGAATCCAATCCACGTTGATCACAACAATATTTAAACCAGCGCGATCCGATCGCCACATGACCGATTTCATCGCGCAGAATGATTTCCAGTATCGCTGCTGTGTTGTCGTCGCCCGCCTGACGCAACCGCGTGATAATTCCCGGCGTCACATCCAGCCCCCTGGCTTCCAACACACGCGGTACCAATGCCATGCGGATCAGCGGATCAAAAGCCGTGCGCGTGGCTATGTCCCACAAACCGTTATGTGCTGGCAGATCGCCGTAGTCGCTACCCAATTCATTCAGACGCTTGCGTAATAATTGAAAGTGATAGGCTTCCTCAGCGGCTACTTGTACCCAGTCATGGTAAAACTGCTGCGGCAAATGACGAAAACGGTATACCGCATCCCAAGCGAGATTGATGGCGTTGAACTCGATATGCGTGATGGCATGAATCAAGGCAATGATCCCGGTTCGTGAGCCGAAACGGCGTTTAGGCACATCGCTTGGTGGTATTAGAGCCGGTTTGGCGGGACGCCCTGGTTCACTGATGGGCTCTGGCTCGCTTTGGGGTTGCAGCGATAGCAATCCATCGCGCCACGCTTGGGCGGTTTGTTCGGTCAAGCGCAGTTTTTCTTCGATTTCACAAACTGACAAGCAGCGGTCGGCGGCATCAAATAGCGATTCCATAGGCGCTTTATGCAGGAAGAATAATTGATGGCGCTATTTTCGCGTGTTTTTTGAGGAAAAACTAATGAAAACTTGTATCAAAGAAAATCTGGTTCAAAATGCAGGATCATTGTATTCTTAGATCTCTCTTGATAAGCATCATCCTTCTTTGATAACAATCTAATGAGCGATAAATCAGCCATGACCAACATACCCAATAATCCGGTACTTTATGTTTCCTTACCTGAAGGGCAACCAATACTACGTGTGGTGCCGATGCCATCGGATACCAACTATGCCGGCGATATCTTTGGCGGTTGGATCATGTCGCAAGTCGATATGGCTGGTAGCATCCCAGCTATCCGGCGTGCGTGCGGGCGGGTTGCGACGGTGGCTGTCAATTCCTTCGCATTCAAGCAACCTGTGCTGGTGGGTGATCTCGTTAGTTTGTATGCTGAAATTATTAAGGTAGGACACACTTCGATCATTGTTGGTGTGGCGGTATATGCCCAGCGTGGCGCGCGGGAAGGCGGTGAAGAGATCTGTATCAAAGTGACCGAAGCCGTGTTGACGTACGTGGCTATCGATAACAACCGGCGACCCAGAATGGTACCGCAGGAATGATTTACTTTCTGGAAAGCTCCACTGACCGGCTATTGATAATTATCAGGGAGTCATTGGAGCTGTATTGTGCTGCTTTACCCGGTATTTTTAGGGAACAGATAACTGATAATGGCAACCAGCGTTACCCCCACTTGGACGACAGTGGCACCGATTAACGACATGAATACATTTTCCGTGATCAGACGTTGATCGTTCTGAATAAGCTTCTCTCTAAGCAGTGCTATATCCGCGTTAAATGCATTCCAGATCAGAAAAATCACTGCCGCATTCAGCAGGATAAATAACGAACTGATCACTAACGCCATCCACAGGCGCACACGCGTGTTGGTATCCATACTACGAATGCGCGCCTTGGCTTCCTCGTTGATTTCACCGAGCTGGGCGGTCTCTTGATTGAGTTCGCGGGTCGTCATGACGAAATGTTACTTGATGATTATTTTCTGATCCTCGTCATCTTTGCGAATAGTAATCGACCCATCCGCCGCCTCGGATTCCTTGGCAATCTTCAAAAGTGCAACCGCTTTTCGTAATACCTCAGCTTTGGAAGAAGCACCAAAATGCGCCTGCAACTCTTCAAGTGTTTTTCCCATTTTTTCGTCGATATTGAAAGTTGTGACCGGCATGATTAGCTCCTGTATTGAGAATGATGTATAGAATGTATATAACTATTATATATAAATCAAGTTTTATCTATATATTATTAGCTGTTAGCGACAAGTAGTAATGTTCGTTTTCATTCATATTGATTTTTTTCAATAGATTAGGCGAAGATAATGGATATTGATTCGCTTGCCCTTGGAAAAAGTAGCGTTAACCGCGGTTTTGAATTTAACCAGATTTCCTCTGAAGGTGGGGTTGATTTGAATTCGTCTTTTTCAAAAGCGGTCAGGATATTTTCTGTAGGGGCATCAAGTTTTTTCATTGAAATTGTTCCTCAATAAGTATTCCTGAATAGTCTTTCTTCTTGAGATCACGGTTCTCAGTGTTGTCGAGTGTTAATAAGGAAAGCAAATTGCAACCTACTTTAATGTGCGTGTCATAAGTAAAACAGCAGTGTAGGCGAAATGAATCGCTCTACAATATCTGGGTAGCGTGCATGAAAGAAGCCGAGTGCCATCATTTCTCCCCATAAGATTAGAGCTGCGATCACTAGTAAACGTATTCTATCGATACCTTTTGCTAGTGATAGAAACTCAGCCTGGTCTTGCGCAGACAATGCATTAAATTCATTAGGTGACTCCAGTATTGGACCGTGGCTGGCTTTGAGGTTTCTGGATTTAACTATCAATAGCATAATCAATAAGCAAGCTGAGCATGCCAATACATAGCGTAAACCAAATGGAGGGGGAGCTGGCAGATTGGCGCGAATTGTGGCGTATTCAGCAGGCAATAAAGGTGACCATGTTTCCAACCAAGATGTGGCGGATAGCAACCACAGAATACCAATGCTGGCAATGATCAGATATTGCCAGTGCCATGCATGATGAATGGCCATCAGGCGGCGGCTGTCTTGCGCACTCTTTTGGTGTAATGGTGGTGTGAGCCCTACAGAGAGTGGAAGCCATAACCAGGCACTAGCTTTTAGGCTCCAACGATAGATCAAGGCGGGAATGTATAAGGCAAGTATTTGTACAGAGCCGATTATTCTGTTTGGCCAATTAAATTTCTGCTGCATTGCCCACGCTCCTTTTACGCCGAATGCAGGATCTATTGTGCTAGCTTGTGGCAGCAATTCTGGTAGATGAAGAAAGTCAATCACCAATAGCGTTTCACGCCAATTTTGCGGTAATTGCGCTAATCCAGCAATCGGATGGCGCAATGTTGCATAGATCCGGATAGTCAACGCTCTAATAAGAAGACCCATTATTAGAAGTGGGAAAAGTAAAAAATTGAATAACATCTTAAAAATAATAGAGTCCGCAATTCTGCCCATGAGCGCCCCCGGGCCCGCAATCACGATTGTGATTACAAAAACAACTAAAAATGCACCTATGATCAATGTAGTGATACACCAAAATAAGGGCCAACTGGTGTAGTTCATTAAGCCGTACATTACGAACCAATAGCATGCTAAGAGTGCCGTCGTAATAATAAGTATAAAAATGAATATCTTTTCTTGCTGACTGATGTTTTTTTTATAACCAGGGGTCCAGTATGCTCGCAATAGTCTGATCCCAAGTGCTGTGGATTCAATTGAGCGTAGCAGCAATAGTGGTGCGGCAACCATAGTAATAAAAGCCATCCAGGGCCATTCAAATTGAAGTACAAGCCACCAGTACACGCCGACAGCCACCATTGTTTCTAGTACTGCTAAAATGGATATTTGCCCGGCATCAATGGATATATCAGTGCAATGCCAAACCCAGCTAGATTTTGGATTACTGTGTGTTGAAGAGTTATTCTCCGTATTGCGTGTCATAGAGCTATCTTGGACTTATCACTAGGATGTAACTTTTTTAATGTGTTACATAGTATCCGTTTCAAAAGCAGTAATTGTTGCATTAGTACGACGTAACAGCCATGTGAAGGGTAATCTTGAATCAGGATGCTTACACAACTGATCCAACAATTGTCGCTTACTTTTACCAGTAACAACCAACGCAATATTTTCACTCCCTGCCAGCATCGCCAACGAAAGACTGATCCGCAGCGATGGCGCAATCGGTGGTACGACAGCCACACAGTGATACGTAGAGAGCAAATCAGGATTCATACCCGGAAACAGTGAAGCAATGTGCCCGTCTTCTCCCAAGCCCAATACCGTCAAACTTAGTGGCAGCGATAGTTGATCCAGGCGTTGATGAATTTCATCAATAGCATCAAAAGGGCTGTCGTGTTGGGTTTTGAGTCCGACGAAAGGTGTATTTTCAGGAAGGTGATTCATCAGGTGTTGTTTCACCAGATGTTCGTTGGATTGTTCATGATTGATATCGACCCAGCGCTCATCACTGAGCGTGACGGTAATCCGATCCCAGGGCAATTGGCATTTTGCGAGTACAGGCAGGTAATGGCGTGGGGTGTTGCCGCCGGGGATGACGAGCGTGGCATGGGGTTTACGGGCCAGTGTGTTTCGCAGCGTGGTTGCGGCAAAATCAGCAAAGCCTTGGCTTAACGATTCGATATCCGGATAGACATGTCTTTGCATCGGGAAACTGATAGTCTTAAGCGATTAATCCACGCAGATCGGGAACAATTTCCACATCGGCTGGAAAAGGATTCGGATCGCCGGGAAAGACGCGGCCCAGGAATGCGGTGCCGTTGGCTTGCGCGCCTTCCAAATCCGCCATGGCGTCGCCGATCATCAGCACCGATTCGGGTCTGAGTGCGTATGCAAATAGAATTTCCGCGATGATGGTTGGTTTGAGTGACGGTGCGCCGCGTACTTCTTTAAAGTAAGGGGTCAGGCCGCGGCGTTCGACGATGACTTTGAGTTCGGTTTCCGGTGTGCCGGAGGCGACAAATAATGGGATTCTTTCGGCTTGCTGGCGGATCAATTCTATCGCGCCGGGGACGGCTTCGGCGGCGATGACGGCTTCAACCACCAATTCGGAGAAGCGGATGTCCAGTTGTTTTTCTTCCGTTTCTGTCAAAGGCGGCTTATTTAAAAAATGTTGCTGGAAATGGCGGAATTTGCGGTAGCGCGACATGCCGCCGTTTTGGGTGTGGAATTCTACGACCTGGGCGATGATGTCTTCGCCATAAGAGCGGTAGAGTTCCGCAAAAGCCTGGGTTTTTATTTTTCCGGATTCTACGACTACGCCGTCAAAATCGAAAATGATCGCTTGCCAGTCAAAATTTTTCATGTTTATGCGCGGTTGTCCGAGGTGGCGGGGGTGGCGTCGTCATTTTCATCGCCATGATGCAAATCCTGGTGAATTTCCCGTAGGCAATCGAGAATCCCTTGCCCGAGATCGACATGTTCATTCAGCACTAATTTACGACCGATGCGCGGTTGAAATGCATACGGCGTGATCTCGTAGTGGTGCACGGCGTTGGCTTCGTCAAAATGCAATTCCACCGGCCACGGTAGAATTTCCGAGATCATGGTCATGACGTCCTTGATACGCAATCTTTCTTGTCCGGTCAGAATCAGATGTCGGTTGGCAAATTCAGGCGCTAAAATTTGCACGCTCATGCGCGCGGCATCTTCCACGTGAATATATTCCCGCATGGCATCGCCGCTGCCCTTGTAGGTAATGGAATGGTGCGCAACGGCTTCGTGCAGCATGCGATAAATGCCGTTGCGTTTGTCCGAGCGCCGGCCATACAACGAACCATAGCGCAGAATGCTGTAATCCAGGCCGTAGCGGTCATGATAGGTTTCAGTGAAACGTTCAGCGGCCTGTTTGCTGGCGCGATAAAAAGAGCCGGATTCGGAATACACATAGATGCTACTGGCAAACACAAAACGGCGGGCGCCGGCGATGCGCGCGGCTTCCAAAGCATGCATGTTGCCTAATACATTAATGGTTGCAGTAGGAATGGGCTTGTCGTTGGCTTCATCGATGTCGGCAATCGCGGCAAAGTTGTAAACGATGGATGTGCCTTTGGCGGCCTCGATGACTTGATCGAGGTTCATAATGTCGCCAATAATCATTTCCTGATTGCTTTTAAGATACGGTGACGGGCTGCGGTCAAATAAGCGTACCTTGTAGCCAGCGGTCGACAAGGCATCGGCAACGTGACTGCCCAAGAAACCGCTGGCGCCAAATACCACGACTGTTTCGTTCAACATAGTGTTTCCGTTATTTGATTAAACCGGTTTTAATCAAACCCTGCAGCAGATTCTCAGCCGCTTCGATTTCCATGCGCTGACGTGATTCCCTAGCGAGGGAGCCGACATGCGATGTTAAAGTGATGTTGCTGCACTCGATGAGTGGGCCGTGATAAGGTTCCTGTTCAAACACATCCAACGCAGCGGCACTGACTTTTCCTGTTTGTAATGCTTCTGCGAGTGCATTTTCATCGACCAATCCACCGCGTGCGGCGTTGACGACAATCGCTTCGGGTTTCATGGCGGCAAATGCTTTGGCATTCAGTAAATGATGCGTATCCGGTGAGTAAGGTAGGTGTAGCGTGATAATGTCGGCGGTGGCCAGTAATTGTTCCAGCGGCATCAGTGTGACGACATCAGGTACCTGACTGGCATAAGGATCGTGCGCGATGACGGTGGCTTCAAATGCCTGACACAGGCGCGCAACACGGCGGCCGATATGTCCCATGCCGATAATGCCGACCGTTTGCGCGGCCAACAGACGACCTTGCGTGCGCGGCCATTCGCCCTGACGTACGGATCTATCGATCTGACCGATTTGCCGCAGCAGGGTCAAAATGAATCCCATCGTGAGTTCGGCTACGGCTTGTGCGGGTGCTTCCGGTGTGTTTAGAACCGTCATGCCATGATTTTTCGCTGCGACCAAATCGACACTGTCCAACCCGGCACCGCAGCGTGAAATGACTTTGAGATTTTTGGCAGACTGAAAAACCCGTTCGGTTAGTGGTTCAATGCCGGCGATCAAGCCAACCGCTCCGCCACGCAGTAATTCAATAATCTCGTCTTCGGTGAGTTTGCGACGATGCGGATTGGTGATGATCTGCATGCCTTGTCGCAGCAGTTGCTGAAGTGGTGGATTATTATCGATATCGAAGGAAGAGGTGGATATGACCAATGTGTTCATGATGTTTTGAGTGTTGCGCGAATGCTTTGTAAGTGAGTGCGGCAGATGGAATCCAGAATACGAATATCCAAGCCATAGCCGAGGAAATTAAAACCTGCCTGAATGCGTTGTTGCAGTGCTTGCAGGTCCGGTTCTATGACGTGGATGCCGCCGGGCTTGTGAGCACGGCGACCAGCTTCCAGAACTTGCGCGATAGCAGTCTGCACATCCGGGTGATTGAGATCGCCGGGGCGTCCCATTGAGCCTGATAGATCATAAGGGCCGATGATGTAGGCGTCGATACCGGGAACAGACAGAATGTTGTCAATGGCTCTGACGGCGTCGATATGTTCAATCATGACGACGATCACCGCATTTTCTTCCAGCCATTGCCGGTAGACCTGGAAGCTGGCGCCATAGCCCTGAGCACGCGCAAGACCGACGCCTCTTTGTCCCCGTGGCGGATAATAGACGCTACTCACCGCAGCTTCGGCATCAGCGGCGGACTTGATCATCGGAATCATTACGCCGGTGGCGCCGGCATCCATGACGCGTTTGATCTGATCGGGATGATTGGAGGTCAGGCGCACGATGGCCGGACATTGTTTGCCGTCCAGAACCTGGATGATGGCTTGCACTTCACTCAGCTCCAACACGCTGTGTTCCATGTCCAGCACCAACCAATCAAATCCGGCTGCCGCCATGATTTCAGCAATCGATGGATGTCCCAGTGTGACCCAAGAACCAATGGTCAATTCAGATCGGCTCAATCTTAATTTTAATGACATGACGTTTCCTAATAGCGAGAGAGTAACGGGTCTGTTTCCATCAGTTTGGCGACACGTGCCAAATCCGCTTCGGTATCAACTGCTTGTGTATTGAATTCGGTATGCACCATTTTGACCTGGAAACCATGCTCCAGCAGGCGCAACATATCGACGGATTCCAATTGTTCCAGCGGCGTGGGCGCCAGATGGGTGTATTGAAACAGCGTGGCGCGGCGGAATGGAATGATGCAAACCTGTTTATGGGCAGCAGTGTCGGCAAAACCGGTTTTGGCCAATGTCGGGATAGGACGGCGTGACATGTACAGGGCATCACCTTGTTGGTTCATCACCACCTTGATGGTGTTGACATCCAGATAATCTGCTTCGCGATCAATTTTTCGCACCAGATTGACACAGCCCAATTGCGGATTATCTCTAAAGGGAGCCACGGCGGTATCAATCATGTTCGGATGGGTCATCGGTTCATCCCCTTGCACCATAACGATCAGGTCCGCATCCAATTGGGCGACCGCTTCGGCCACGCGATCACTGGCGCGTTCGTGGGTATCGGCTGTCATGATGACGGGCGCGCCAAAACTTTCCGCCACTTGCCGGATTTCCTCATCGCAGGTTGCGATATAAGTAGCATCGAGTGATTTACTCATGGCGACACGTTTGTAGATATGCTCAATCATCGGGCGCCCCAATATTTTTGCGATGGGTTTGCCGGGGAAACGCGATGAACCCATGCGGGCCGGTATTACAGCGATTGTTTTCATGGATAAATGGTGTGATTGGTTAATAGTACGAGTATTGAAAATTTACAGTCGAAAATGATTCGCTGATTATCAGGTTTTTTTTGTTTCTTGGGCAATACTTATTGTTAAATAAAACGATATCTTACCGATGTTGTGGATTTTTCATGGACATGGATATGTCGCTGGTAATTGGGTAGTTGCCAGAGTAAAATGGCGCGCTTTATCGAATCTTTTGTTTACACAGGGAAATAATAGCGATGCCGCATGTTCTGAATATTTTTGCAGTCATAGTATAGTGTATGAAGGCCCTTTTTTTTCTTCGCCATTATAACGACATTGATCATGTCACTCCGGTCATTTACCAATGGATCAAATCGGGTCATCAATGCGATGTGGTACTGATCGGTTCGACAGCATTCCGTCGTGATTTTCGTATTAAATACTTAAGTCAACTGGAAGGTGTGCGTGTCGCGCATATGCGCGAGCTATTTTCATTGCGTGAATATATCAAATGGCGCTTACAGATGTTTTTATTGACGCGCAATGTACGACGCATAAAAGTGATCGGCCCGTTAGTGACCAGACTGGCTGAACGCTACGATGAAAAAGAACGCGAACCGTTGTGGCGGCATACTGCTAATTACTTGTTAGAGAGAAGCTTCGGTCACGCAGGTAAGGGGGTGATCGCTTTTGACTGGATTGAACGAAATTCGGTGATTTGTGTGGAATGGGTCGAAGTGGTGGTCGCCATGGCAAAAAGCCGGGGATTAGGTGCCGTATCATTGCCGCATGGCGATAGTCCGCACGCCAGCCAACTGATCCGTCGCGGTGAAAGACGCGTGGAACCCGATGTCACATTCTCGGCAGCTAAGATATTTGATAAGGTGGTAGTGCCCAACGATTTATGTGCCGTACGCTTTCGCCCATTTATGGCGGAAAACCAGCTTGCTGTATTAGGCTCGCCACGGTATTGCGAAGAATGGTTGAAAATACTTTCCGGATTGATGCCGCCTTCGCCACTCGTCCGTTCGGACAGCCGCCTCAAAATTGTCATGTTCCTGAGAAAAGCCAATTTCACGACATTCTGGGAAGAAGTGGGTGAAGTGGTGCATATGATTGCCGAGTTTCCCGGCGTGGAATTAATTATCAAACCCCATACGCGTAGCGGCTGGAAGCAGTCTTTAACCAAAGACAGTTCGATAAAGCAGTTGCCCAATGTGCATGTGGCCGGCGATGATGCGCATTCCGTTCATTTGATGAATTGGTCCGATGTCATTATTGATTTGGCCACTTCGGTGGTATTTGAAGCGGTCAGGGCAAAAAAGCCGGTGTTGGCTGCGGATTATTTGATCGCGGCCCGTTCAACGGTGGCTTATTACATGCCGGAGACGGAATTGAAATGCCGCGATGATGTGTATGAAAAAATCAACGGTTTTTTAACCAATGGTTGCGATTCCTTTTATGTTGAAGCGCATCGGCTGCGCTTTTTAAAGGAAATGCTGGATTTTCCGGATGCCGATGTGTTACCCCGTTATGTCGCGTTGCTTGAGCAATCAGCGTGTTGAGCGACCTTCATGCCCGCCTTATAAAACCGAGGCTTAACCGTATAATTTCATAAAGTGATCATGATGTCAGCTAAAGACATATTCAATGAGTTGGTTGTGGCAGCGTATAAACTGAAAGGCGGGTATGCGGATATACAGGTTAGAGATCAGCGTATTTTAATTTCGGTCGATCACTTGCGCACCCTTCAACGGGCAAAAACCTACTCAATTAAAGAACCGGATACGCTGGATTGGTTGGACAGTTTTGAACCGGATTCATGCTATTTTGATATCGGCGCCAATATCGGACAATATTCCTTGTACCCGGCCAAAAAATACGGCGATAAAATTCAGGTTTTCGCGTTTGAACCGCAAAGCAACAATTACTATGCACTCAACAAGAATATTTTTTTTAATAACCTGGGGAAAAATATTTTATCGTATTGTGTTGCGGTATCGGGTCAAAGTGAATTTTCCAAACTGTACATCCCCAAATTTATTCCTGGCGGGAACCGGTCGCAATTCGGGCATGAAGACATCGAGAATATGAAAATATCAGCAACGCATGTCCAAGGGATGTTTGGCGTCACATTGGATGATTTGTGCGAAAAATGGGGATTCCCCTATCCGAATTATATGAAGATCGATGTCGATGGCATAGAAATTTCTATTCTGAATGGCGCCAAATCTGTATTGGCGCATTCCGCATTGCGGTCGGTCATCATTGAGCTGGGCACTGATGAGGAACAAAATAAAGCGATCGCTTTAATGGAGCAGGCTGGCCTTAAGGTTAAGCAAAGATCGGCGAGGAACTGGGGAGAGGCGTACCTGATATTTGAAAGAACCTAAGTTTGTATGAATGCGTCCATAGCCCCGTCTGTTGATGTCATTATTCCCGTCTATAACGCACCAGAACTGACAAAACGCTGTATTGATTCAGTCATCAATTATCTTGGCTCCGCAATAGGGATTATTTATATTCAGGATGATGCGTCGGACACTGAAACCTGCGCGATGCTTGATAGCCTATCTTACCCGCAAGTTCATGTTTACCACGCACCGCAGAATCAGGGATATGGGAAATCGGTGAACGAAGCAGTGGCACGCTCCGATGCCGATTTAATATTGGTACTGAATTCGGATACAGCAGTTTACGAAAATTTCCTGCCGCTATTGTGCGAAGCTTTTTCAGCGGATCCGGAATTAGCGGTGATCAGTCCTACGCAGGACAATTTAGCTAAATATGATTTTGCACGATACCTGCGGCGCCCTGGCGGATATATCGCCACCTATCGTTTTCAAGGCTATGCCTTCTTAATCCGGCGCAATGTATTTATTGCGATGGGTGGATTCGATGCGCAATTTGGCCGGGGTTATTTCGAGGATACGGATTTGGGACGCCGGTTGGATCAACAAGGGTGGCGGATGGGCGTGCATCCGGATGCATCTATCCAGCATGAAGGCGGAGCATCGTTTGGACGTGGCCAATCGTATCGATCATTGGCGCAACGTAACCGTGCTTTGTATCTTTCACGTTATCCTGAAGCGCGCCAAAATATTTTGCTGGTTTCGGGGCAATATACGCTGACCGATTTGCCGGTTCAGCTTGCTCATGCGATTGAGCAGGTATTGCGGCAGGGTGGCGGTATTCATTGGCTGACACCATCGTTATTGTCGCAGTTATCTTGTTTGCAGATGCGCAACAGCCCGGCAAGTATCAGAATAATCATGAAATTGATGTTGCGTGGCTGGTCGCGCGAGGATAAACGCATTTCCGCAGTTTGGATATTGCCAGGGGTCTCGGGGTTGCTACGCATTTTACTCGCCATTTTTATTCGTGTGCGGAAGCTGGGAGTTCAGAGATGGGGGTAGCACAGTTTAAATTTTCAGATTTACTCCGGATAGTCAGCAGGACTTACCAATGGGATCCATGCTGAATTTTATGAAAAGAATATCGATGGATTGGCTTTATGCAAACGAGTATTACATGGCGTGAACTGTTTATCCGGTTTGCGCTGGTCTTTATCTGCCTGGGATTTTGGTATACCAAGTTGAGTCTTTTGTATTTTCCATTGTTAGGGATTGCTTGGTTAATTGACGGTGGCTTGCGTCGATTCAAGCAGGACATTAAAGAGCCATTGATACAAGCGATTCTTCTACTATGTACGCTTTTGCTCGTAGGGTTACTATGGAGTGAATTGCCGGAAGATGGGCGGATGAAATGGACGAAGTATTTTATGCTATTGATCTTTATTCCCTTTTATTCTCTTCTGACTAAAGAGCGCTTGCCGTGGGCGATAGGCGGGTTGCTGACGGGCTATTTGGGCGTTTTAGCGCTCGGCATTTATCAGTGGCTTGTCATGGGCGTTCAGGGCATTCCGCTGTTGGGGATGAATTATCTGAGTTTCTCAGCCATGCTTGGGACAGGTGTGGTAGTGGCAGTCGGTTTTGCTTGCTTGAGTCCATCAATCAAGCTCGGAATGCCGCTGTGTGTCGTCGCGATTGCATTACTATTTGTTCAGTTTTATCAGGGTGGCAGAATTTTTCTGGTCGCCACTTTGATCACCGTGTTATTGCTAGCTTTCTTGCGCTATAAAATGGAATTCAGGAAATTCATGGGTATTTTGTTATCCGTACTGAGTATTGCTGTGGTTTTTGCGTATAACAGCCCTGTTTTTCAGGATCGATGGACGCAAGCAAAAAACGATATCGAATTATTACAGCAAGGCAACTACAGTTCCAGTTTAGGCTATCGTCTTGCCATGTGGGATGTCGGTCTGCATGGTATTGCTGAGCGTCCATTATTAGGCTACGGAACAGGTGCGCCGGAAAGCTATTTCGAAAACACCATCCTGACGTACAAGAATGGTATTTATAAGAACTTGCCGGAATTCGAGGAAACAGCCCATTATCATAATGACTGGATTGAAATCGCTATGCATATCGGTATTCCAGGTATATTGGCTTTACTGTTTCTGCTCTGGAGCTGGTATCAAATATTTAATAAGAATCAGTTGGGTATATTGGGAGTTGGTTTGGTAAGTTATATTTTCCTGGCAGGACTCACGGATACTTTTATGATCTTTAGCAGGACTCAAATTTTATTACTGATGATTACAGCAGTTGCTATCAGCTGGCAAAGAAGGTTGCGTTGATTAGTTGTGGTGTTTAGCAGCGATCTGATTGCGGATTAATAAAGCGTGGAGTAATCATGCAAGATTTATCGGATGTGAACAAGAATGCAGCGCAATTCGCTCAGATTGGTACGGAAACTAAATCTGTTTGCTATTTATGTGGTAAAGAGGGAGAGTTGTTTTATCGCAATCTGGTAGATCATCTTTTCGGTTCACCCGGTGACTGGAGTTTTAGGAGATGCTCTGATCCTAAGTGTGGTCTTGTCTGGCTGGATCCAAGACCAACACTGAGTGAAATTGGAAAAGCCTACCAGAAGTACTATACACACGGTCAATCAAGTGATGCGCAACAAACGCGGTCGGCATGTGTAGTTCGCGCCATTCTGCATACACTGAGCATTATGATGTTGGGTTTGCGTGCCGAGCGTCGGCGTTACAAGCGTATGTATTTGGATGAGGTTCCGCCGGGCCGGCTGCTGGAAGTGGGTTGCGGTAATGGCAAGCGATTGGCGCGGTTGCAGGCATTGGGTTGGGAGGTGACGGGGCAGGAGATTGATCCGATCGCTTCCGAATATGTGCGAAAAACCAGAGGCATTGACGTGCATACGGGGCCGCTTGAGACGATGAAAGCGACCGAGAAATATGATGTGGTGATTATGAGTCATGTGATTGAGCATGTGCATGATCCCGTTGCTTTATTAACCGTTTGCAATCGTGCTTTGAAAAAGAATGGTTTATTGGTATTACTGACCCCCAACGCGGCAAGCTATGGTCATCGTAAATTTGGTGCGACTTGGCGTGGTCTCGAGCCACCGAGACATCTGCACTTGTTTACCTGCGAGACACTGGTTCAAATTTCACAACAAGCGGGCTTTAGCCATCAACGCTGTTGGACGACACCTGTCGGTGCGGATGGCATCGGTCAAAATAGCTTGTCATCAGAGCAAGTAACAATGAAAGATGGACATCGGTTAGTGACGATTCGCGATATTTTGAGAGGATTTCGGTTCCAGATTGCAGCCAGTTGGGTTTTTCGGAGAGACAAAAATTCAGGTGAAGAATGTGTATTAATGGTTACAAAGTGAACACTTTCATTTTGATCTGCTATTGATAGGGAGAAAATATGCGTGATGATATTCAATCTTCGGTTGTTGATGATGCAACGAAGTTAATTCCTGTTAATCCGGTCATTGAAGACTATATGCGTGGTTTGATGGGGCAAACGGATCATCCGGTGCTCATGGAGATGGAGGAATTTGGAAGACAGCGAGATTTTCCGATCGTTAATCGTCTGGTAGGTATTTTTCTTGAAACTCAGGCGAAGATGATTAATGCAAAGCGAGTTTTTGAATTTGGCAGTGGTTATGGTTATTCGGCCTATTGGTTCGCAAGCGCGGTCGGCGCCGATGGGCGTGTCATTTGTAGCGATATGGATGCAGCCAATTGCGCGCGCGCCGAAAAATATCTTTCCGCTGCTGCTTTATGGTCGCGTATGGAATTCCATGTCGGGATAGCACAGGATGTTTTTGCACAAACAGATGGTTTGTTTGACATTTGTTATAACGATGTCGATAAAGAGGCTTATCCGGAAATTTGGCAAATGGCCAAGCAGCGAATACGCTCCGGTGGTCTTTATATTGCTGACAATGTTTTGTGGCATGGTCGTGTCGCTGTGGAAAGTTATCAGGATGATGTAGTGGGCTCAACAGAAGCGATCATGGCGCATAATCGACTGATTTTTAATGATCCGGATTTTGATGCATTTATTAATCCAACTCGCGATGGTGTGATGGTTGCAAGAAGAAAATAACGATTGATCGTGCAAGGTTTATCAAGCTGTGCGGGCTTTCCCGACAGTATAATTCTCATGGCGGTTTAATTGATTAATTGGTATAGTTGCTGTGTTTGCTTGTAAGATAGTGCACTGTTGACAGTGCATTACGTACTGTGATTGATATGTTTTTTAAGGAAATAAGATATATGCAAATTCATGTTTATGATACTTATGTTAAAGCTAAAGATGGGCATACCATGCATTTTGATGTTTTTACTGCGGTGAAAGATGATCAGAAAGCTGTTGAATACGCCAAGCAATGGCTTGCTACAATTGGTGAAGCTGATGCGACTGTTACCAGTAAGGAATGTAGCTTTTGTCATAGTCAGAGCGCGCCAGCAAATGTCATTGATGAAATTAACAAGAGTGGTTTTTATATTTACAAGATGGAAGGTTGTTAATGCGTGGTAGGTAAAGTTCGGGGTGCAATCGCATATCTTAGCGCTCTCAATCACCAAAATCATATCGACCATAATTCTGAAGGTTTCCGAATGAAGTTAAAATTTAGAGAATTAATAGTTTCTGGTGCTATCTTGATGCTGTGTAACTCCGCCCAAGCTACTGAGCCAAAGCAGATTGGAGAACACGGTGACTGGACAGCTTATATGTTTATGGAGAACAATAGCAAAGTCTGCTATATGGTTAGCCAGCCAAAAAAAACTTCAGGTAATTACACAAAACGAGGTGATGTATTTGCTTTAGTGACACATCGCCCGGCAGAGAAAAGTAAAAATGTCTTTAGTTATATTGCCGGTTATTCATACAAATCGGGTAGTGAAGCGACAGTCACAGTGAATAATCAGAGTTTTCGTCTTTTTACCCAGGATGATTCCGCTTGGGCTCCGGATGAGTCAACCGATCATAAAATAACGGATGCTATTAAGCGTGGGAGTTCACTGGTAGTCAAAGGTGCGTCGTCTCGTGGCACGGAAACAGTGGATACTTTCGGGCTGAGTGGCTCATCGTCTGCTTATAAAGCGATTTCGTCCGAGTGTGGTGTGAAATAACTATTCACTATAGAAGCTTTGTCTGAGTATTTGTCTTGAAGAAGTGGTATCAGCAATAGAGGGAAAAGTCGTATGGATGATAAGATAGTTGTGTATCAGAAGCCTACTTGCAGTAAATGTAAGGCGACATTGTCACTGCTTAACGATAGCGGTGAGGAGTTTGAGTCCATCAATTATTACGAAGTGCCTTTAACAACTGATAGGTTGCGGGAATTAATTCAGAAACTCGATATGCCGGTGCGTGATGTTCTGCGCAGTGATGAACCGGCAGCACGTAGCTTAAGCGCTGCATCGGATGATGAAATAATTAAAGCGATGGTGGAGAATCCGGATTTAATCCAGCGTCCCATCGTGATGCGTGGCAACAAAGCTAAATTATGCCGCCCTCCGGAGAATGTTCTGGAGTTACTCAAATAAAAAACTGTACGTTTTTCTACACAAACGCACAGTTTCTCTTTTTTCTTTTAAGTGCTTAGTTTATTGCTGGTAATAAGCTAATTAAACGGGTGTTTCTGATGTAGAAGTTTGTTGTTCCTCAGCACCGGCTGCCAGATTTTTGCTGCTAGCACGAGCTGGTAGCTTTTCGCGAATGCGAGCTGATTTACCAGCCCGATCTCTGAGATAATAAAGCTTTGCACGACAAACCGCACCTCGACGCTTAATTTCTATACTAGCTATCAAAGGTGAGTATGTTTGAAAGGTGCGTTCGACACCTTCTCCACTTGAAATTTTTCGGACTGTGAAGGCTGAGTTTAGGCCGCGATTGCGTTTGGCTATCACTACACCTTCATAAGCTTGTACACGTTTACGATCTCCCTCGACAACATTCACATTGACAATGACTGTATCTCCAGGAGAAAAATCCGGTATGCTTTTGTTAAGACGTTTTATTTCTTCAGCTTCTAATTGTTCGATTAAGTTCATATTTCCTTCCTTTCTTGTTTTACCTGAATTTACGGGATTGTTTAAATTCTTCCAAAAGCTTCTCTTCTTCTACTGTCATGCCATGCGCTAACCTTGATTCAAATAGATCAGGCCGTTTTAGCCATGTTCTGCCAAGAGCTTGCTGTAAGCGCCAGCGGCGAATATGTGCGTGATGACCTGACATTAATACCTCTGGTACACGGTTATCTTTATACATTTCAGGCCGTGTGTAGTGTGGGTAATCTAATAGCCCGTCTACAAATGAATCCTGATTTGCCGATTCCGGATCACCTAATGTACCCGGAATTTGCCTAACGATACAATCAACTAACACCATTGCGGCCAGTTCACCGCCTGAGACGACATAATCTCCAATGGAGATTTCCATATCGACTTGACGAATAATTAAGCGTTCATCTATTCCTTCATATCGCCCGCAGAGCAAAATTAATCCTGGTAGGACACTGAGTTGCTTGACTATTTGATGATTCAGTCGCTTGCCCTGCGGTGATAGATAAACAACCCTAGGCGTGTCAATATTCAATGCAATTTGCCGTGTTCTGGCCTGAATGATAGCATCTTCCAATGGCTGTGCCATCATAACCATTCCTGGCCCGCCGCCATAAGGACTGTCATCTACAGCGCGATAGTTGTCGTGAGTAAAGTCACGCGGGTTCCATGTGTTAAGTTTGAAGATGTTGTTTCTATTTGCTTTTCCAGTTATGCCAAATTGAGTGATGGCGTTGAACATCTCTGGAAATAAGGTGATGACATCACATTCAAATGGCATTGTTCATCACCTCAATAATCTATACCCCAGTCAACTATGATCCGAGAAAGCTTTAAATCCACTTTTATGATGGCTTGTGCAATAAAAGGAATGAGGGTTTCTTCTTTTTTGTTGAGAGACTGTATGCGCAAAACATCATTTGCGCCAGTTTCAAATAGTCCTATAACTTTGCCAATCTCTTCATTCTTTAAGTTGATTACATCAGCGCCAATCAAATCCGACCAATAGTAACCGCATTCTCCTTCTTCCGGTAGGGTAGGCAACTGGTCGCGTGGAATCGCTATTTGCATGCCTTTGAGTTTTAGAGCTTGTGTACGGTCTGTATATTCCTTTAACGCTGCGTTTAAAGTGTTGCCATTGCTGTGGCCTGTCACAACATGCACTTCTTGCCATTCATTATTCTCTTTACCCACCCACCATGATGAATATTCCATTAATCCATCAATATGTTCAGTGTAAGGGTATACTTTAATCCAACCATAAACACCAAACGGACCAATAACATGCCCCATTATCACCATTGGTGTGATCAGTTGTTTGTTTGTGTTAACTTTAGCTATTTGCAGGTGCTTCGTCTTTGTGATTGATAGTGAATTGTTTAATGAGTCGAGTCGCTGTCGCTGATAGTTGTGCCCCTTGGGATTGCCAATAAGCAACTCGATCCAGTTGAACGCGCAACGCTTCTTCACCACCGACAGCTCTTGGGTTATAGAAACCAACGCGTTCTATGAAGCGACCATCACGCGCATCACGAGAATTTGCAACAACCATATTAAAAAACGGACGTTTCTTAGCGCCACCTCTTGCTAATCTAATAATAACCATATTTTCGCCTATAAGCCTATAATTATATGAAGCCTTCAAAGAACCGGTAATTTTACAGTAATTTCTTTGATTCTGACAAGTGATAAGCTTATCAAGTTTACGATGATTCTATTATTTGGCGGATATAAAGGGAGCGGCGAAGAAAGTCGAGCGTGAATTTTTGAATGGAATTAATTAAATTGTCTTCAAAGTTTTCTAAAGATTTTATTATTGATGAATCAAATCAGTGTGTTTCATGTGGCTTGTGTTTGCCACATTGTCCAACTTATCGATTGTTGAAATCAGAAGCGGATTCTCCGCGTGGGCGTATTGCTTTGATGAGTGGTGTTGCTCGTGGGCGAATTCCATTGAATGACCGATTTATCCAGCATATGGATCGCTGTTTAACGTGTCGGGCTTGTGAAACAGTCTGTCCTAATAATGTTGCCTATGGGCATTTAATTGATAAAACTCGCGCTCTGATTGCAGATCAATCAAAGTCTCTTGCAAGACGGCAGCAGTCAAGCATAAGAGTCGTGCTGGAAAAGCTGCTGCTTACTCGACCTATTCGTTTAGATCGTTTGCGTTGGCCGTTTTACTTTATGCAGAAAAATGGTTTGCTACGATGGTTACTGAAATTTAATCAGCTGGAAAAAAATAAATTATTTAGATTTGTTGCTCAACTTCCTTGGGTTAAGTTTCCATATGTGGCAGTTGCAGACGAGAAACGCGCTGTTAGTAGTGTTTGGAGGGAGGTTTATCCTGCGAAAGGAGAAAAGCGAGGTGAGGTCGGTTTATTTTTGGGGTGTGTGGCGCGAATAACGGATGTCGTAACATTAAATTCGAGCATTTATGTGTTGAATTGCTTAGGCTATACCGTTCATGTCCCGTCAAATCAAACCTGTTGCGGAGCGATACAGCAACATAGCGGTGCACTTAAGCAAGCTGTTGCATTGGCGCAACAAAATAAATTAGCCTTTGGCGAACTCAATATGAGCACGATTATCAGCACCGCATCGGGTTGTGGTGTGCAATTACTTGAGTCCGAAGTGGTTGATGGCGGTCATCATCAGATTGTAGACATCAATCAGTTTTTAGTCGCTGCAGAAGGATGGGAAAGTGTGGAAATAACGCCATTGCCACAAAAAATTTTGGTACATGATCCCTGTACCTTACGGAATGTATTGTGTGGCCAGGCATATCCCTATGAATTGCTTTCACGTATACCTGGTGTGCAAGTGATGCCTTTGGCGGGTAATGATCAATGCTGCGGTGCCGCAGGAACTTATTTTATTGATCAGTCTGAGATTGCAAGTATGCTGCTGAATGATAAGATAGCTGCAGTGGTAGAGGGTGATGCTAAGTACTTGGCTACTTCAAATATTGGTTGTTCAATGCATATTGCAAATGGATTACACGAGAAAAAAATAGATATCGAAGTGCTGCATCCAGTTACGTTATTGGCGAGGCAAATGGGTTTGGAATTATAATGAAAAAAATTTTTATTTGATATTTGTTGTTTGCTTGCTAATTATTTATTGATGTAACGGGAAAATAAGTAATTATCTAGTCACTGAAATTGGCTGATTTCTTGAAGATTAGCCTATAATGAACGCTCAATACTTTATCTTCATACAATACAAAATTATGGCCAATATTGATAAACTTATCATTGGTTTTGACAGTGCCTTACGCACTTTACTAACACCGGCTCAAACCTTACGACCTGTTCCAGGTAATGAGTTACCGGAGGCAGCGCTTACCGGTGCGGAGAAACAACTGTCCTGTGCGCTGATGCGCGTCAATCATGTGGGTGAAGTTTGTGCGCAGGCATTGTATCAAGGACAGGGGTTAACAGCGCGCAATGAAACAGTGCAGCAAACACTGATGCAAGCTGCACGCGAAGAAACAGAGCATCTGGCCTGGACAGAGCGGCGTATTGCTGAGCTGGGCGGACGTAAAAGCCTATTGAATCCACTTTGGTACGGTGGATCTTTTGCCATAGGGGTTGTAGCAGGATTGCTGGGAGATAAATGGAATCTGGGATTTCTAGCTGAAACAGAGCATCAGGTGGGGGCACATTTGGCGAGCCATCTACAACGTCTACCTGACAATGACGAGAAAAGCCGCGCTATTGTGGCACAAATGAAGATTGATGAAGCCAGTCATGCGACCATGGCGCTGTCATATGGGGGCGCAGAGCTGCCGTTGCCCGTAAAATTCACCATGAAACTTGGGTCAAAAATCATGACTCAAACAGCGTATTGGGTTTGAACAAAGTTTTCTGTCTCATTGGCTGTTAAATAGGGAGTAAAGATATGGACCAGAAGAGTAATGCAATCAATAGATAAAACCTTTTGCTATGAAAAATATTGATCTGACGCACCATTTCTTAATTGCGATGCCAACAATGGCGGATTCTATATTTTCCAAGACATTG
>WBZX01000617.1_pt1 | contig 31284 bp, 28 predicted proteins | sample 5204211 | NCBI WGS metagenome assembly WBZX01 (sample SAMN12344362, study PRJNA552823) | activated sludge metagenome | biome: Activated sludge suspended growth; feature: Nitrification reactor; material: Wastewater; isolation source: activated sludge from nitrification reactor of wastewater... | reverse complement strand
CCACGCTGTTCCAGCGTCCTGCGCTGGAGGTCGCGGCCTACCACCGACGACGACAACGCCAGCTCGCCTTGGCCGCCCTTCAGCCAGGGTTGTTCGCATGAGCAAACATTCCGGACAGCAGTGCGCGAAGGCGGGAATCCAATATTTTTTGGCGTGTGGTGCGCCAGCGCCAGGCGGCTAGCCGGCGCTGGCTCATGCTGTGGCGATCGGCGCTGCGCACCGACTCCCTTGCAGTGCTCTCGTTCGGGGCGTGCCGCATAACTCGTTTCGCTCGCCTTGCTCGCTGCACTCAAACAAGATGCGGCAAGCATGACCACGAAGCGTGCTGCGCACGCCGCCCCGAACGCTGCGCGCTTCAGCGCCCCAGAAATCGCTAGCCCCGGCTGGCCACCTGTCGCTCCACAGGCTGTGTTTGCATTCCAGGAAATATCGACGCCACCGCCGGTTCTGCAAAGGGCTGGGTGGGCAGGCTTCGGCGCGAATGAGTAGCGGCGAGGCGCGCAGGGCATGTGGCGGCGCGCGAGCGCGCTTCGTTGACATGCTCGCCGCGTCTGTTCGAGCGCAACGAGCGGCAGCGAGAGCAGCGAGTTACGCGGCGCGCCACATGCCCGAGCACCACAGCGCAGTCGGTGCGCAGCGCCGACCGCTACTTTTGAGCGCAGCGGCCTGCCCGCCCGGGCCTTTGCCGCACCGTGCGGCAAATCGAAAACATGGATTCCCGCCTGCGCGGGAATGACGGCGGTGGCGGGGATGACCGCTACGCGCCGAAATCAGCCTCCGCCGCGCTGCATGTACAGATCGAAGTGCTGCATGAAGTGCAGGCGCATGTCGGGCGTCACGCCCGCGAAGCGGTAGTGCACCAGCAGGTGCGGCAGTTGCATCAGGGCAATGCGGTGGGGTGGCAGCACCTGCCACTGCAGGTGCAGTGTGCCGGCGCCAATTTGCACCTGCGCCTGTCCGGGTGCGGTCGCGCTCAGCGCGTGAACCCCGCAGGCGCCGGGGAGGGTGCGCAACCAGTCAGCAACGGTGCCGTTGGTGTCGCGCTCGAACTGCTCGGGTATCTCGGCCACAGGCGGCTTCAGCCTCCGGCGATGGGGGGCCAGATGGCCAGCACATCGCCCTCGGCCAATGTGCGCGTGCCGCGTTCTTCGGGCGGCACGTAGGTGCCGTTGATCAGCACCAGGTGCACCATCTTCATGGGCAGCGCAAAGGGCTCGATGATCTGGGCAATGGAGGCGTCCGAGGCCACCTCCAGCGCCATCATGTTGCTGGTGCGCTTGTCCTGCGGCAGGAACTCGGTGAGGCTGGCGTAGAGCTTGAAGGTGATCTGCATGGGCCGCAATCTTGCCCTCAAGCCTTGGCTTTGACCCACGCAGGGTTGCTCTGGCCCTGGGCGCAGGCCAGGTAGGCCGACATCAGCAGCGTGGGGTCTTCGAGCAGCTTGTCTTTCCACTCGCCCAGCTTGACCTGGCCTTCCACCAGGCCACGCATCACGCCCACGTGCTCGGTCCAGCCGATGGCGTTGCAGCCCACCAGCTTCTCGTGGTCGAACTGCAGGCTCAGGTGGCGGCCGGCGGCTTCGTCGGTGAGTTCCACATGCTGGCCACCAGGCACGCCGTCCCACAGGCCGAAGCTGGCAGAGATCATGCCCAGCGTGTCCAGCACATTGATTTGGGTGACGCCGGGCAAGCTGGTGACCTGGCCCAGCATGTTGAGCGCAGCCACGCGGGCCTGCTCGGCGGCGTTGGGCTGAATGGCGCTGACGATGGTCTTGCCGCTGACCTTGTCGAAGGCCTCTGCGCAGTCGCCCGCCGCGTAGATGCCGGGCACGTTGGTCTGCAGGTGCTCGTCGGTGAGCACGCCCTGTAGGCAGATGATGCCGGACTTTTCCAGGAAGCCGATGTTGGGGCGCACGCCAGTGGCGCTGATGACCAGGTCGGCCTCCAGCACCTGGCCGGAGGACAGGCGCACCTTCATCGGGCCGGCGATGGCGGGCGCGGCGGCAGGGGCCGGTGCCGGGGCGGGCGCCGAACCCAGTCCCAGCGCGTTGGCGATCTTGCCCAGCAGGCCGGGCTCGGCCTGCGGCGCGGCGGCCGGTGCGGGGGCTGCAGCGCCCGGGCGCTCGATGGCCTCCACCTTGGCGCCGGTGTAGACGGCGATGCCCTTGTGCTCGCACCACTGCTTGATCATGCGGCCGGCGGTGGGCCCCATCATGCGCGGCACCATGCGGTCGCCCATTTCCACCACGCTGAGCTTCACGCCGCGTGCGGCCAGGGCTTCCATGATGATGCAGCCGATGAAGCCGGCGCCCAGTTGCAGCACGCGCGTGCCGGGCTTGGCCTCGGCCGCGATGGCGCGGGCGTCGGCCAGGGTCCAGCAGCTGTGCACGCCGGGGCCGCGGATGCCCGGAATGGGCGCGGTGGCGGGCGACGAGCCGGTGGCGATCAGCAGCTTGTCAAAGGCCACGCTGCGGCCATCCTCCAGCACCACCTTGCGGCCGGCCACGTCCACGGCTTTGGCGCAGCCGCGCTCCAGCGTGATGCGCAGCGACTCGAAGTGCTTGGGGGTGTGGCGCAGGTGCGTGCCTTCCTCGCCCACCTTGCCGATCAGCAGGTAGGGGATGGCCATGCGCGAGTAGGGCGCTTCGGGCTCGTCGCCAATGATGACGATCTCGTCGTTCGGGGCGTGCTTGCGCAGGGTTTCGGCGGCGATGACACCGGCAGGGCCGGCGCCGAGGATGACGTGCTTCATGGTGGTTCAACCAGTGCAGAGCGGGAATGAAAAGGGCGGTTCGAGAACCGCCCATGTGCTGGAGGAGCAGCGTCTGGCTTACAGGCCCAGGCGGCTGCGCGTCTCAGCCTTGAGCTGGCCGTCGGCGTCCCAGCCGCGGATGCTGTAGTACTCGGGCAGCATCTTGCCCAGCTCGTTGACCTTGCCCTTGGCCGGGCCGGTCTTGGCCGCTTCTTCCAGCAGGCGCTTGGGCAGGCTGTCGTCCTTGGAGGTGAAGCCGGCGCGGTTGTTGAAGTCGCGCTCCATGTTCCAGATGCGCTCGCCGATCACGCTCAGGTTCTCCAGCGTGAATTCGTCGCCGCAGGCGGCAGCCACTTGCGGTGCCACGTCAGCCAGGCCCCAGGCGAAGCTGGTGAAGATGCACACGCCGGCCGAGTCGAAGGCGGCGGTGGCGTCCTGGAAGGCCTTGACCAGCTCGGGCTTGCCGTTGCTTTCCAGCGGGTCGGTCTTGACCGGGATGCCCAGCACTTCGGAGGCGATGGTGTAGCCGCGCAGGTGGCAGCCGCCGCGGTTGCTGGTGGCGTAGGCCAGACCGATGCCCTGGATGGCGCGGCCGTCGTAGGCCGGGAACTCCTGGCCCTTGCTGCTCATGCTCAGGTCGGGGTGGCCGTACTTGGCGGTCAGGCGCTTGCTGCCTTGGCCGATCTCCTTGCCGAAGCCTTCACCCTTGGCAGTGATCTCGGCGAAGTGGGCCAGCGCCTGCGGCGAGCCGAACTTGGCGTCGATGCCGATCTGCTCCTTGGTGAGCACGCCCATCTCGTACAGCTCCATCACCGCGCCTACGGTGGCGCCGAAGCTGATCGGGTCCATGCCGTGCTCGTTGCACAGCACGTTGGCGTACTGCAGCGTGTCGAGGTCGTTCACGCCGTTGGCGGCGCCCAGCGCCCAGGCCGCTTCGTATTCCAGGCCGCCCGAGGCGCCCCAGTACTGCGGCTTGGTCTGCACGGTGAAGTGGTTCTGGTCGATCTTCTGGATGCGGCCGCAGGCGATGGTGCAACCGAAGCAGGCCTGGTTGGTCACCAGCGGCTTCTTGCCGTCGGTGGCGCGCGGCGTGGCCATGGCTTCGGCCGAAATGGCGTTCGCGCCTTCGAACTGCACGTCGCGGTGGTTGCGCGTGGGCAGTGCGCCCACTTCGTTGATCACGTTCATCAGCACCTGGGTGCCATAGGCCGGCAGGCCCTGGCCCGTGACGCCGTTCTCGGCCAGGATCTTCTTCTTCTCGGCCGTGACCTTCATGAACTCCTTGGGGTTGGCCAGGTTGCCCACGCCCTGGGTGCCGCGCACCGCGATGGCCTTGAGGTTCTTGCTGCCCATCACGGCGCCCACGCCCGAGCGGCCGGCGGCGCGGTGCAGGTCGTTCACCACGGCGGCGAACAGCACCTTGTTCTCACCGGCAGCGCCAATGCTGGACACGCGGGTCTGCGGGTCCTGGTGCGCCTTCTTGATGGTCTCTTCGGTTTCCCAGACGCTCTTGCCCCACAGGTGGGCGGCGTCGCGCAGTTCGGCCACGTCGTCGGAGATGGCCAGATAGACCGGCTTGGGCGAGGCACCTTCGAAGATGACCATGTCCCAGCCGGCCATCTTCAGCTCGGCGCCCCAGTAGCCGCCGGAGTTGGAGCAGGCGATGGCGCCGGTGAGCGGGCCCTTGGTGACGACGGTGTAGCGGCCACCGGTGGATGCCATGGTGCCGGTCAGCGGGCCGGTGGCCCAGATGATCTTGTTGTCGGCCGACAGCGGGTCGACCTTGGGGTCGATCTCTTCGACCAGGTACTTCGAAGCCAGGCCACGCGAGCCCAGGTAGAGCTTGGCCCAGTCCATGCGGAGCGGTTCGCTCTTGACGGTGCCGGCGGTGAGGTTGACGCGGAGGATTTTTCCAGCCCAGGACATAGTGATCTCCTAAATTCGTGTGGTGATCAAGCGGCGGCTTGGTTGCCGAGCTTGTCGGCCCAGGCGGCCATCTTGTTCAGGCCGGTCCAGTTGGCGTCCACAAAAGTGATGGCGCCAGTGGGGCAGGCTTCGGCGCAGGCGGGCTCGCCGCCGCACAGGTCGCACTTCTGGACCTTGCCTGTCTCTTGCACGTAGTTGATGGTGCCGAAGGGGCACGAGATGGTGCAGACCTTGCAGCCCACGCAGGTGGCCTCAGACACCACCTTGGCGCCGGTGGCCTTGTCCACCGTGATGGCCTCCACCGGGCAGGCGTGCTGGCACCAGGCTTCGTCGCACTGGGTGCAGGTGTAGGGCACCTTGCGGCCGGTGGTGTGGAAATCGAACACCTTGATGCGCGACTTGGTCGGGGCGAACACGCCGTAGTTCTCGTACGAGCAGGCCATTTCGCACTGCAGGCAACCCGTGCACTTGTCGGGGTTGATGTGAAGGCTCTTTTGCATGAAGGTCTCCGCGTCGGTCGGTGGGGGCAAGCCAAGGCATGGCCTGCTTTTTGAGCTATGCAATGATCTGCATAGCCTATGCAAATGAAAACCTAGGCCTAACCCTGGGTGAAGGCCCTTTCAGCGGGGTGGGTGTTCCAGGCTGGAGCGATACCGGTGGTGTGCTTGCGGGTGTGCGTGAAAATACTGTATAAATATACAGTTCATGACGCCCGTTGCCACCTCCACTCCGCTGGTTGATGTTGCGCCGCCAGCCCTGACGCCTGCCGCCCTGCGGGCCCAGTGGCTGGCTGCGCCCGACACCCTGCACCCCGCTCTGTGGCGTGCCCGTGGCGGTGTGGCCGGTGGCGCGATGGCGGCGGTGCAGCCCAGCGGCTTTGCGGCTCTGGACGCCGAATTGCCTGGCGGCGGCTGGCCCCAGCGGGTGCTGACCGAGTTGCTGCTGCCGCACCCCGGCGTGGGCGAGGTGCGGCTGCTGGCGCCGGCCCTGGCGCCGGTGCTGCGCGCGGGCCGCAGCCTGATGCTGTTCGAGCCGCCAGCCCAGGTCTCGGCCGAGGCCCTGGTGCAACTGGGTTTGCCGCCGGCACAGTGCATCGTGGTCCGTGGCCGCCGTGGTGTGCATGTCCCCGCGCCGTGCCAGCGCCCGGGTGCGGCCGACCTGTGCTGGGCACTGGAGCAGGCGCTGCGCAGCGGCCAGGTGGGCGCGGTGCTGGCCTGGTTGGGGCCGGCGGCCAAGTCGGACGTGCTGCGCCGCCTGCAACTTGCCGCGCAGGCCCATGAAGGCCCGGCCTTTCTGCTGCGCGAGCTGCCCGCGCGCCAGCAGCCCAGCCCGGCGCCGTTGCGCCTGGTGCTGGGCTGCAGCGGGCCCGATGCGCTGAGCGTGCAGATCATCAAGCGCCGTGGCCCGGCCCAGGCCCAGCCGCTGCACCTGGCACTGGCGCCGGTGTTGTCGGCACGGGCCATGGCGCGGGTGCTGGCTCGGGCGAGTGTGGGGGCGCAAGCGCTCGCACATGCCGAGGCCAATGCGGCGAACCAGGGGGCCTTGCCATCGGCTGTTGGCTGGGTTGATGCTGGTGCTGGTGCTGGTGTTGCTGGCAGTGCGGGGGAGGCGGCCCCCGAACGTCAGGCGGTTCTGGCAAGCCTGCTGCCTGCGCGCTGAATGCCCGGAGGCTGTTGCGCATGCTGTGGTTGGGCCTGCACCTGCCAGCGCTGTCGCTGGAGTCCTTCCTGGCCACGCTGAGCCCCGAGGCGGCGGCACAGCCTGTGGCCCTGCTGGCGCGCCAGCGCATCGTGGCGGTGAACCCCGCCGCGCAAGGCCTGGGCGTGCGGCCCGGCATGAAGCGCGCCACCGCCATGGCTCTGGCGCCCATGCTGCTGCAAGGGGCGGCCGATGCCCAGCGTGATGCCTTGGCCCTGCGCGCCGTGGCCCATGCGATGCTGGCCTTCACGCCCACGGTGGTGCCGGTGCCGCCACAAGGCGTGCTGGCCGAGGTGCAGGCCAGCCTGCGCTGCTTTGGTGGCCCGCAGGCGTTGTGGCAGCGCGTGCGGCAGGCCTTGGCGCCACTGGGGCACCGCGTGCAGATGGCGCACGCGCCCGGCCCGCTGGGGGCCGAACTGCTGGCCTGCTGGCGGCCCGACCCCGCCGTGCCGCAACACCAGACGCGCGCGCCAATGGCACCACCCGATGCCGCGCCTGGCGAGGGCCGGCCCAGCGACCCCGCCTGGGCCGAGTTGCAGCAGCGCCTTGCCTCCTTGCCGGCCGAATGCCTGCTGGCCGGTGATGCCCGTGCCCAGGCGGCGCTGCAGGCCATGGGCCTGGCCACGCTGGCCGACCTGCGCCGCCAGCCGCGCGCCGGCCTCACACGCCGGTTTGGGCAGCCGCTGCTGCTGGCGCTGGACCGCGCCCACGGTCTGGTGGCTGACCCGCGCGAGCCCATCAGCCCCCCGCTGCAATTCACCGAGCGGGTGGACCTGCACGCCCGCACCGAGCACACCGACGTCCTGCTGGCCGGTGCCGTTGTGCTGTTGGCCCGCATGGCCGCCTGGGCCCGCGCCCGCCACGCGCGGGTGCAGCGCTTTGAGCTCACGCTGCACCACGAAACCCGGCTGCGCGCCAGCAGCCTGGGCGAGGCCGGCGCGCACACCAGCACGCTGGCCGTGGCCCTGGCCGAGCCCACGGCCGACACCGCCCATTGGCAAGCGGTGCTGCGCGAGCGCCTGAGCCGCGAGCCCTTGCCCGCCTCGGTGCTCTCGCTCACGCTGCGGTGTGATGAGCCCGTGCTGGGCCCGCCGCCCGATGCCGAGTTGTTTCCCAGCGCGGCCGGCGCGCGCGAGGGCTTGTTGCGCCTGCTGGAGCGCTTGCAGGCGCGCCTGGGCCCCGAGGGTGTGCAGTGCCTGGCCACCTGCGCCGACCACCGGCCTGAGCGCGCTACCGCGCTGCATCCCGTAGGGGCCAGCGCCCCCTCGTCTTCAGCGCCGCCCCCCGAAGCCAGCGCCCGCCTGACCCGCCCTGTCTGGCTGCTGGCCGTGCCCCAGCCCCTGCGCGAGGGCCAAAGCCGGCCTTGGCTGGACGGCCACCCGCTGCAATTGCTGGGCGGCCCCGAGCGCATTGAAACCGGCTGGTGGGAAGGCGCCCCTGTGGCGCGCGACTACTTCATCGCCCAGGCTCGCGGCGGCGAACTGCTGTGGCTGTACCGCCTGCGTCCAGCACCCGAAGCAGGCCAGCCCGGCTGGTTCCTGCACGGGCGTTTTGCCTGAGAGGGCCCGCTGGCGTCGTCAGGGCAGCAGCACTGTGCAACCCGTGGTGTCGCGGGCCTCCAGGCTGCGGTGGGCCTGGGCCACGTCGGCCAGGGCGAAGCGCTGGGTCACGGGGATCTTCACCTGGCCTGATGTGACCATGCCGAACAGGTCGTCGGCCATGGCCTGGGTGCGTTCGCGGGTGGCGATGTGGGTGAACAGCGTGGGGCGGCTCACGTACAGCGAGCCCTTGCCGCCCAGGATGCCGATGTCCAGCGGCGGCACCTTGCCCGAGGCGTTGCCGAAGCTGGCGATGAGCCCGAAGGGCGAGAGGCAGTCCAGCGACTTCATGAAAGTGTCGGCGCCCACCGAGTCGTACACCGCGCGCACGCCAGCGCCGCCGGTGATCTCACCCACCCGGGCCACGAAGTCTTCGCTGCGGTAGTTGATGACGTGGGCCGCGCCATGGGCCTTGGCCAGCGCGCACTTCTCGTCCGAGCCGGCGGTGCCGATGAGTTGCAGGCCCATCGCACGGGCCCATTGGCAGGCGATCAGGCCCACGCCGCCGGCAGCGGCGTGGAACAGCACGAAGTCTCCGGCCTTCAAGCCGCCCTGGGGCTGGGTCTGGCGCAGCAAATACTGCACCGTCAGGCCCTTGAGCATCATGGCCGCGCCGGTCTCGACATCGATCGCGTCGGGCAGCTTCACCACGCACTTGGCCGGCATCACGCGGCGCTCGCAGTAGGCGCCGGGCGGCATGCTGGCGTAGGCCGCGCGGTCGCCCACGGCCAAGTGCTGCACGCCGGCCCCCACGGCCTCGACGATGCCGGCGCCCTCCATGCCCAGGTTCAGCGGCAGGGCGTTGGGGTAGAGGCCGCTGCGCTGGTAGACGTCGATGTAGTTCAGGCCCACGGCGTGGTGGCGGATGCGGATCTCGTCGGCGCCCGGCTCGCCCACGGGCAGGTCCACCAGCTGCATGGCTTCGGGGCCGCCAAAGGCGCTGATCTGGACGGTGCGGCTGCTGAGGCTCATGGGTCGGTCTCCAAGGTTTCAAAGGGGATGGTCCTTGTCCGCTATCGTGCCAGCGAATTCCAGCGTCCGCCCGCGTCGGGCCATCGCCACCCAGAATTCCCGACATGACCCAGCGCCTCACCCCCCGCATCGCCTTCCTGCTCACGCTGCCGCCCTTGCTGTGGGCGGGCAATGCCGTGGTGGGCCGCCTGGCCGTGGGTGTGGCGCCGCCCATCGCGCTGAACTTCTCGCGCTGGCTGCTGGCCTTCTTGCTGTTGTACCCATTGGGGCGCGCCGCGTTGCAAGACCGGGCTGTGCTGCGGCAGCGCTGGCGCTACCTGGCCGCGCTGGGCCTGCTGGGCATGGGCAGCTACAACGCCTTCCAGTACCTGGCTTTGCACACCTCCACGCCGCTCAATGCCACGCTCATCTCGGCCAGCTCGCCGGTGTGGATGCTGGCCATCGGCGCGCTGTGGCATGGCGTGCGGCCACGCGGCAAAGACCTGGCCGGCGCCGCCTGCTCGCTTGCGGGTGTGGCGCTGGTGATTTCGCGCGGTGAGCCTGCTCGGTTGCTGGGCCTGCACTTCGTGGTGGGCGATCTGCTGATGCTGCTGGCCATCTTCACCTGGGCGCTGTACAGCTGGCTGCTGGCGCGGCCGCCCGCCCACATGCAGGGCGAGGCCCGGCCGGCCTGGGACTGGGCCGGCTTCCTGCTGGTGCAAACGCTGTTTGGCCTGGGCTGGTGTGGCCTGGCCAGTGGCGTGGAGTTGGCCGTGGGCGCCGGCCAGTGGCACTGGTCGCCCTGGCTGCCGGTGCTGCTGCTGTACCTGGCGCTGGGGCCCTCGCTGGTGGCCTACCGCTGCTGGGGCCTGGGTGTGGCCACGGTGGGGCCGGCGGTGGCGGCGTTCTTCGGCAACCTCACGCCGGTGTTCGCGGCGGTGATGTCGGCAGCCTTGCTGCACGAGCCGCCAAAGGGGTTCCACCTGGTGGCCTTCGGCCTCATCGTGGCCGGCATCGTGGTCTCGTCGCGGCGCTGAAGGCCACTCAGCCCTGCAGCAGCCGGTGCACCAGGTCAGGCGTGCTGGCCGCGCCCACCTTGCGCATCAGGCGCGCGCGGTACACGTCCACCGTGCGCGGGCTGATGCCCAGCTTCTTGCCGATGAGTTTGCTGGTGTCGCCCTCCACCAGCAGCGCGGCGATCTCGCGCTCGCGCGGCGTGAACTCCACCTTCAGCACGCGGCGGGCCGAGAGGTCTTCAAAGCTCCAGATGCCCGCAGCGTGCGGGTCGGCCGGGTCCAGCGCGCGGCCGCTCACATGGCACCAGAACAGCTCGCCGCCAAAGCGCTTCATCACCCGGTCGTCGGCGTAATGGCCACCCTTGCCCAGGCTGGCGACGATGCGTGCGCCGGTGCGTTCGTACTCGGCCGCCGTGGGGTACATCACTTCGAACGACTGGCCGATGAGTTGGTCGCGCTGGGCGCCGAACATGGCCAGCACCTGCTGGTTGCAGTCCACCACCAGGCGGCGGCGCGACAGCACCATGCCGATGGGGGCGAGGTCGAAGGCGATGCGGTAATCCAGCGCGTTCATGGCGGCTTGGGGGGCGGTGTCGGGTGTTCGTGCTTAGTCAATTCTACGTAACGACTACGTAATGGGTTACGTAGTACGCTTGCGCCCCATCCGAACAAGCCCGGAGGCTTCTCAATGAACAAGGTTTACCCAAGCGCTGCAGCGGCGCTGGAAGGCATCGTGCACGACGGCCAGTTGATGGCGGTGGGCGGTTTTGGTCTGTGCGGCATCCCCGAGGCGCTGATCGACGCGCTGCAGGCCAGCGGCAAGAAGAACCTGACGGTCATCTCGAACAACGCTGGCGTGGATGGCTTCGGCCTGGGCAAGCTGCTGGCCACGCGGCAGATCAAGAAGATGATCTCCAGCTACGTGGGCGAGAACAAGGAGTTCGAGCGCCAGTACCTGGCCGGCGAGCTGGAGCTGGAATTCACGCCCCAGGGCACGCTGGCCGAGAAGCTGCGCGCCGGTGGTGCCGGCATCCCGGCCTTCTTCACCAAGACCGGTGTGGGCACCATCGTGGCCGAGGGCAAGGAGCTGCGGGAGTTCGACGGCCAGACCTACGTGATGGAGCGGGCCCTGCTGCCCGAGGTGTCGCTGGTGAAGGCCTACGCGGCCGACAAGAGCGGCAACCTGCAGTTCCGCCGCACCGCGCGCAACTTCAACCCCAATGTGGCCATGGCCGGCAAGATCACCGTGGTGGAAGTGGAAAAGATCGTCGAGACCGGCGAGATGGACCCCGACCAGGTGCACCTGGCCGGCATCTTCGTGCACCGCATCGTGCTGAACGCCACGCCCGAAAAGCGCATCGAACAACGAACCGTCCGCAAGGCCTGAGGAGAAACGACATGGCATGGACCCGCGATGAAATGGCCGCCCGCGCAGCGAAAGAACTGCAGGACGGCTTCTATGTGAACCTGGGCATCGGCCTGCCCACCCTGGTGGCCAACCACGTGCCGGCCGGCATGGAGGTGTGGCTGCAGAGCGAAAACGGCCTGCTGGGCATCGGCCCCTTCCCCACCGAAGACCAGGTGGACGCCGACATGATCAACGCCGGCAAGCAAACCGTCACCACCCTGCCTGGCAGCAGCATCTTCAGCAGCGCCGACAGCTTCGGCATGATCCGCGGCGGCAAGATCAACCTGGCCATCCTGGGCGCGATGCAGGTGAGCGAGAAGGGCGACCTGGCCAACTGGATGATCCCGGGCAAGATGGTCAAGGGCATGGGCGGTGCGATGGACCTGGTGGCCGGTGTAGGCCGCGTCATCGTGCTGATGGAGCATGTGGCCACCAAGAAGGACGGCTCCACCGACATCAAGCTGCTGGCCCAGTGCAACCTGCCGCTCACCGGCCTGGGCGTGGTCAACCGCATCATCACCGACCTGTGCGTGCTCGACGTGACGCCGCAGGGCTTCAAGCTGGTGGAACTGGCCGCCGGCGTGACCCGCGAGGAAGTGCAAGCCAAGACCGGCGTGACGGTGCACTGAGCAGCGTCGCTGCACCCTGCAACCCTGGGGCCCCGCGAGGGCCCTTTTTCATGGCCGCGGAACAAGCCTGCTGGCAACTCGGTTGGGGCGGCGGGCCTAGCATGGTCGCGATTCCAACGACAGGAGAGCCTCATGTCCCGCTGGCGCAAGCAGACCCCAGACGAGGTGTACACCGATGACGAGGTCACCGCCCGCCTCGCCGAAGAGTTGCCCCACTGGACCCTGGAAGGTGGCTGGATACGCCGCAAATACAAGACCAGCGGTTGGAAGGCCACGCTGATGGTGGTGAACACCGTGGGCCACCTGGCCGAGGCCGCGTGGCACCACCCTGACCTGGCCGTCTCGTACGCCTTCGTCACCGTCAAGCTGATGAACCACGCGGCCAAGGGCATCACCGAGAAAGACTTTGCACTGGCCCGCAAGATCGAGGAGGTGCTGATGTGGCAGCCTGGCGCGGAAGAGGGCGGGGCGCTGGAAGGCACGCCCGACGACCCGCGCTTCAAGTACCTGAAGTACGACTGAGCGCTTGGACACCTGCGCCCTCTAAGATGGTGCGATGAACTGGTCGCGTCGCACCTCGCTTGCCGAGCTCGCCCTGTTGTGCGGGTTGTTGGGTTGCACGGCGCCTGCGTTGCCACCCACGCCCCACGACGCTGATCGCGCACCGGAGGCAGCATCGGGCTGGCAGGCCAAGCCCGGCTGGGACTTCGAGCGCATGGCCGTCGCAGCGGCCCACCCGTTGGCAGCCGAGGCCGGCCTGCAGATGCTGCGCGAAGGCGGCTCGGCGGTGGACGCGGCCATCGCCGCGCAAATGGTGCTGACCCTGGTGGAGCCGCAGTCCAGCGGCATCGGCGGCGGGGCCTTTCTGCTGCACTGGGACGGTCACTCTGTGCAGGCCTGGGACGGCCGCGAAACGGCGCCCGCCGCCGCCACGCCGCAGCTCTTCATGAAGCCAGACGGCCGGCCCTTGCAGTTCGACGAAGCCGTGGCCAGCGGCCTTTCGGTGGGGGTGCCCGGTGTGGTGCGCATGCTGGAAGCGGCGCACCGCCGAGGCGGCCAATTGCCCTGGTCGCGGGTGATGGCGCCGGCGATCCTCCTGGCCGAGGAGGGCTTCGAGATCGGACCGCGCCTGCATGCGCTGCTGGCCCAGGCCCGTGCGCTGCAGGCCGATCCCGCCGGCCGCGCCTTCTACTACCAACCCGGCGCGCCCGCTGCCGTGCCGCAGCCCTGGCCCGTGGGCCACCGCCTGCGCAACCCGGCCCTGGCGGCCGTGCTGCGTCGCGTGGCCACCGAGGGTGCGGATGCGTTCTACCAAGGCCCGGTGGCGCGCGCCATCGTGGCCCGCGTGCAGGGCCATGCCCAGCGCCCCGGCCGCATGACCGAGGCCGATCTGGCGGGCTACCAGCCCGTGCTGCGCGAGCCCTTGTGCACCGACTGGAGCCCAGCACCACAGCGCGATTGGCGCGTGTGCGGCATGGGCCCGCCGTCGTCGGGACATCTGGCCATGCTGCAGATCCTGGGCCTGCTGCAGGCCTTGCCGGCACGCGAGCATGGTGCCGCGCTGCAGGACGCACAAGACCTGCACCGCCACATCGAAGCTTCGCGCCTGGCCTATGCCGACCGTGCCCTCTACGTGGCCGACCCGGCCTTTGTGCCGGCACCTGCGGGCAACTGGGCCAGCCTGCTGGCACCGGCCTACCTGCGTCGGCGCGCCGCGCTCGTCGGGCCGCGTGCGGCTGCGGGCGATGTGCCGACGGGCCAACCCGCCGCAGCGGCACAGGCCTTTGCCCCGCAAGCTGAGCAACCCGAACACGGCACCAGCCACCTCAGCGTGGTGGACGCCCAAGGCCGCATGGTGGCCATGACCACCACCATCGAGAGCGGCTTCGGCTCGGGCATGTTGTGCGACGGTGGCACGGGCTTGCCTGGCGGTTTCATGCTCAATAACGAGCTCACCGACTTTTCACTGCTGCCTACCGACGCGCGGGGCCGGCCGGTGGCCAACCGGGTGGAGGGCGGCAAGCGCCCTCGCAGCAGCATGAGCCCCACACTGGTCTTCGATCGCCTCACCGGCCAGGCGGTGATGAGCCTGGGCTCGCCCGGCGGCGCGGCCATCGTCCCGTTCACGCTCAAGGTGTTGCGCGGCACGCTGGAGGTCGGCCTCACGCCGCAGCAGGCCATGGACCTGCCCAACGTGGTGAACCTCGGCGGCCCGGTGACGATGCTGGAGGCGGGCCACTTCAGCGCGGCCACGCTGCAGGCGCTGCGCGCGCTTGGCCACAACCTGCGCGAGGTGGAACTGCCCAGCGGCGCACAGGCGCTGCAATGGCAGCCGGTGCAGCGCCGCTGGCTGGGCGGTGCCGACCCGCGCCGCGAGGGTGTGGTGGCGGGGGAGTGATCAGGCCGTCTTGAGGGCCTTGGCCACCTCGGGCACCAGGGCCGAACCGCGGTAGATCAGGCCGGTGTAAACCTGCACCAGGTCGGCCCCGGCGGCGATCTTGGTCTGCGCGTCGGCACCGCTGAGCACACCGCCCGCGCCGATGATGGGGAAGCCGGCACCCAGCTCGCTGCGCAGCGCGCGGATCACCGCGTTGCTGGGCTGCAGCACCGGTGCGCCCGAGAGGCCGCCGGCTTCTTCCGCATGCGCAAGGCCCTGCACGGCCTCGCGGCTGAGCGTGGTGTTGGTGGCGATCACGCCGTCCACGCCGTGTTTTTGAAGCGTGGCGGCGATGACGCGGATCTGGTCGCCATCCAGGTCCGGCGCGATCTTCAGGAACATGGGCACGGCCTTGCCATGTTGCGCCGTCAACTCGTGCTTGCGCTGCACCAGGGCGCCCAGCAAGGCGTCCAGCGCCTCGTCGCTCTGCAGCGCGCGCAGGTTCTTGGTGTTGGGGCTGGAGATGTTGACGGTCACGTAGTCGGCATGCGGGTACACGCCAGCCAGGCCAATCAAATAGTCGTCCACCGCGTGCTCGATGGGCGTGGCCGCGTTCTTGCCGATGTTCAGGCCCAGCACGCCGCCGGCCTGGCGGAAGCTGGTGGCGCGCTGCACGTTGGCCAGGAAGGCGTCCAGGCCCTCGTTGTTGAAGCCCAGGCGGTTGATCAGCGCGTTTTGCTGCGGCAGGCGGAAGATGCGCGGCTTGGGGTTGCCCGGTTGGGCCTTGGGCGTGACGGTGCCTACCTCGATGAAGCCGAAGCCCATGGCGCCCAGGCCGTCGATGCAGCGGCCGTTCTTGTCCAGCCCGGCGGCCAGACCCACGCGGTTGGGGAAGGTCAGCCCGGCCACGGTCACCGGGTCGGCCACGCGTGTTTGCGACCACAGCACCTGCGCGGCCGTGTTCTGCAGCTTGGCCATGCGATTGAGCGTGAGTTCGTGGGCGGCTTCGGGGTCCATGCCGAAAAGCACGGGGCGGGCGAGGGCGTAGGGAACGAGGGCCATGGTGATGTGGGTTGATTTGGCTGCGATTGTCTCAGGCCGGTGCTGCGGGCCGGCCCAGGAACCACGGCGATAATCCACCCCATGACGCAAGACGAACTCAAGGCCCTGGTGGGGCAAGCGGCACTGGCCTATGTGGTGCCTGGCACGGTGGTGGGCGTGGGCACCGGCTCGACGGTGAACTGCTTCATCGACGCGCTGGCCACGATCAAGGGCCAGATCGCCGGCGCGGTGTCCAGCTCGGTCAAGAGCACCGAGCGGCTGCAGGCCCATGGCATCACGGTGCTGGACGCCAACCAGATCGAATCCATCCCCGTGTACATCGACGGGGCCGACGAGATCGACCACAGCGGCTGCATGATCAAGGGTGGCGGCGCGGCGCTGACACGCGAGAAGATCGTGGCCGACCTGGCCGAGCGTTTCGTCTGCATCGCCGACGAATCCAAGCTGGTGCCGGTGATGGGCAAGTTCCCGCTGCCGGTCGAAGTGATTCCCATGGCCGCCGCCCAGGTGGCGCGCCGCTTCGCGCAGGCCTACGGCGGCACGGCCAGCGTGCGCGAGGGCGTGGTGACCGACAACGGCAACCTCATCGTGGACGTGCGTGGCCTGCAGATCACCGACCCGATGGCCATGGAGGCCGAAGTGAACCAGTGGCCCGGCGTGGTCACCGTGGGCATCTTCGGGCGTCACCGCGCCAAGGTGTGCCTGCTGGGCACGGCGCAAGGCGTGAAGACGCTGAGCTTTTGAGCGCTTGTCGCGTCACGCCCGGGTGTGATGCGGGTGTATCGTCACACCAGAGCCGGCACGCAACACTTGCCGCCGGTTGAAGCACATTTCATCGCAAAGGACAGACGTGGCCACCCCCAATTATTCGTACGAGAAGCGCCAGCGCGAACTGGCGAAGAAACGCAAGAAGGAAGAAAAGGCCGCTCGCAAGGCTGCTGGCCTGGCGCCCTTGCCCGAGGATGGTGAATCCGATGGCGACGCGCCGTCGGAAGGCGCGGCCCCGGATGCGCCCCCGGCCGAGCCGCCGGCCGCCTGAGTCCTCCCTAGCCCCTGCGCTGGATGCTCAGGGGCACCGTGCAACCCGCGCCACGAAGCGCGCTGGGTCCACGGCATCAAGAACGCTGCTGGAGAGCGGCACCGGTGCCCCGCTGACACCTGCTGCCAGGGCTTCACCCAGCAAGGCGGCCCAGGTCAGTCCCCGCGAACCCAACGCCGTCATCACGTACAAGCCCGCCACGCGCGGCACATGGCGCGGCTGGTCCAGCCGCCGCAGCCCAGCCATTCGAACCATGCGTTGTGGCACCGCGCCCACCACGGGCAGGCGGTCGGCGGTGGCCAGGCGCCATCCCACCTTGCCTTCCAGCGTTGCGAGTGTCGCGTCGCGCCATTCGGTGGCCACGCCGGTGAGGGCCTCGATCTGTCGAAGGTTGTGGCGATGGTCTTCGGCGCGCACCGAGGCGTCGTCGTCTTCCGCTTGCGAGGTGGCGCCGCACAACACGCCACCGCCCAAAGCCTCGGGCAGTGTGATCAGGTAGCCGCCACTGGCCAGCGGCAGGCGCGGGCGCGGCAGGCTGGCGGCCTCGGCCACGCGGGCCGGAACCCGGGTCACCTGCCCACGGCGGCGCTGCAGCGGCCACAGGTGCACGTCGGTGTGGTCCTGCAGCAGTCTCGGTGTGTCGTGCGCGCTGGCCAGCACCACCACATCGGCCTGGGCGATCACCTGGTCTTGGGTGCCCAGCGCCTGCCAGCCACCGTCCACGGCTTTGAGTTGCGCCACCGCGCAGAGGCAGCGCAGCGTGACCGCCGGCGACGCGAGCCATTCGCGCACCAGCGCGGGCGGGCTGACCCAGCCGGCTCCGGCGTACAGGCTTTGCGCATCGGGCAGCGGCAAGACGGCCCGTTCGGAAGCGGCCGTCGCGTCCAGCACCTGGATGAACTCGGCCGGCAAGCCCAGTTGGCGTGCGGCGGCCAGGCTGGCCTCGGCGCCATGCGCCAGGCCCCGCAACAGACCCCGCAATTCGCCAGGCACCCTGGCCTGGGCCAGCGTTGGCGCGAGCAACTGCTGGGTGCGCAGCGCGGCGGCGCGCAGCAGTTGTGCGTGGGCGCCATCGTTGGGATGCAGCACGCCGTGGAACAGGCCGGCCAGGTTGCCCGAGGTTTCCAGCGCGGGCGCATCGCGGCGCTCCAGCACGGTCACTTGCAGGCCTTCGCGCACCAAGGCGCGGGCCGCTGCCGCACCGGCCAGGCCGGCGCCAATCACCAGCGCCGTGCGGGCGCCAGCAACGCAGGACCGACCCACGGGCGGAGGCAGGCGGCGCGCCGCCTCGCCCTCGCCCGGAAAGCGCGCGCAGCACATGTCGCGCTTGCTGCCGAAGCCTGCCGCCCGCGTGACCGTGAAGCCGGCGGCGGAAAGACCATCGCGCAATTCGCGCGCGATGCTCCAGGTGGCTGCGGTGGCGCCGGGTGCGGCCATGCGGGCCATGGCCTTGCACAGCCGCTCGTCCCACATCACGGCGTTGCGGGCCGGGGCAAAGCCGTCGAGGTAGAAGGCGTCCACCGTGGCCACCAATTCGCTGCGCCACAGGGCCACGTCGCCCAGCGCCAGCAGCAGGCGCACCTGGCCGCCATCGAATTCCAGCGTGTGCAGATCGGGCGTCAGCACCGGCCACTGGGCCTGCAATTGCGCGGCCAGATCGGCATGGGCGTGGTTCAGCAGGGCGCGTTGCAGGTCGGTGTGCGAGAGCGGGTGCTTCTCGATCGAGACGTACACCAGTTGCTCGCAATGTGCGGCGTCGGCGCGCCAGGCGGCCCAGGTGGCCAGAAAGTTGTTGCCCAGGCCGAAGCCGGTCTCCAGCACCACAAAACGCCTGCGGCCTTGCCAGCGCGCGGGCAGGCCGTTGCCCGCCAGGTAGACGTGCTGGGCCTGTTCCAGTGCACCTGCACGGGCGTGGTAGACGTCGGCATAGCGCGGCGCATAGGGCGTGCCCTCGTGCTCGGCACGGTCGAATTCGATCTCGGCCAGGGTCAGCGCGGCGGTCTTCATGGCATGGCCTGCGCCTGGGCACGCGCATCCAGCCAGGCCAGCAACCGGGCCCGGGCGGTGGCGAGGCTGCGGTAGTCCAGCACGGCCGGGCTCATGCTGGCCACCGCGTCGCGCAGGCGCGCTGCCTGCGCCGGGGTGGCAAGGGCTTGGGGCAGGGGGCGGCTGTCGACCAGGATGGTGAACACGGCTTGCTGGAGCCCAGGCAATGGGATGAAGGTTTGCCGCTCGGTGCGGAGCCAGGCGTTTTCGGCCAGCCCGTCAGCGTCCAGGCTGGCGCTCCAGGGACTGGGGTCCACGCGCAGCGGATGCGTGTGCAGGCGCGGGTGGCGGCTGATGTTCCACACAAAGCGCTCCCAGCGGTCTTCGGCACTCACCAGCCGCATCAGGTGCTCGCCGGCCTTGAGCAGCAGCGCGTTGTCGGCCACGGGCTGGTGCACTTCGCTGAAGTGGCGGCCTATCTTGTCGGTTGGCGACCAGTGCGAGGGCAGGCACACCGCCAGCCAGGGCAGCGTGGCGCGCTTGCCGTCCACGATGGCGAAGTCTTCGGCAAAGGCCAGGGCGATCAGGCCGGCCTGCCGCCAACTGCCGGGCAGCCGGTTCAGGCAGGCGCCGATCTCGGGCCAGCCGCTGCCCTCATCCTGCACGCCCCCCTGCGCATCCACCGCCCAACCCAGGCTCAGCGCGTGCCAGCCCCCGTCTGGGTCGACCCGGAAGCAGCCCGGGTGCTCGGCTTGCGCATGCGCTGCCAGCGTGGCCAATGCTGGTGCCGCGTCAAAGCCGGGCTCGCACAGCAGGGCTTGGTCGGGCCAGGTGAACAGCACGGCCAGCTTTTCGCGCAAATGGCGTGCACCCAGACGGTTGGGTGTGAGTTGCGCTGTGCCCGGGGCCAGCCGCCGCAAGCCTGGCTGCATCCGAAAGGGCGCCTGCACGGCGTGGTCGAAATCGAAGCTCATGACGAAGCGGGGTGGGGGCAAAAATGCAAATGGGCACCCGAAGGTGCCCATGATGCCGCAGCGCCGGGACGCTGAAGTGCTGGCGCGTCAGGCGCGCTTGCGGTACTCGTGGGTGCGGGTGTCGATTTCGATCTTGTCGCCGTTTTCCACAAAGATGGGCACCGCGATTTCGAAGCCGGTGCCGACGATCTTGGCGGGCTTCAGGACCTTGCCCGAGGTGTCGCCCTTGACGGCGGGGTCGGTGCTGATTTCACGCACCACGGTGGTGGGCAGTTCCACCGAGATGGCCTTGCCGTCGTAGAACACCACTTCGACGGTCATGCCGTCTTCGAGGTAGTTCAGCGCGTCGCCCATGTTCTCGGCTTCGATCTCGAACTGGTTGTACTCGGCGTCCATGAACGCGTACATCGGGTCGGCGAAGTAAGAGTAGGTGCAGTCCTTCTTGTCGAGGATGACCAGGTCCATCTTGTCGTCGGCCTTGAAGACCACTTCGGAGCCGAAGCCGCTCAGCAGGCTCTTCATCTTGATGCGCACGGTGGCAGCACCACGGCCGCCACGGGCGTATTCGGTCTTGAGCACGACCATCGGGTCTTTGCCCTGCATGATGACGTTGCCGGCGCGGAGTTCCTGAGCGATTTTCATGGCGAGATTCCAGTGATTCCAGAAATTGGATGGGGGCGGATCGCGCTTCAGTTCTGCAGCACAGATGCGCTTGGCTCAGTGGGCAAACGGTGCGCGCCCAGGCCGATTTCCGCAAAGCCTTGGATTTTAACGCTTTTCGGCCACGAAATCGAACAACTGGCTCAGCAGGTCGGGTTGCAGGGCCAGGTCGTCCCGCCAATTTCTTGCATGGGCTTGCCATGGCTCAAGCGTGGGCAGGGCCAGCGGCCCGGCAGGCGCCTGGCCGTTCCAGGCCCGCATGGCGTGGCCAACAGCGGCCCCCAGTGCTGGCGGCGCTGCGGCCAGGTGGCGAAGCAAGAAGGCGTCCAGCTTGCCGGCATGCACGCCGTCGTGCTGGGGGTAGATCTGCCACACGAAGGGCTTGCCGGCCCACTGCGCACGCACGAACGAGTCTTCGCCGCGCACGAAATTCAGGTCGCAGGCGTGCAGCAGGCGGTCGTAGTCGGGCTGGGTCAGCCAGGGCAGGGGCACGGTGCGCACGCCCGTCGGCATGGCCTGCCCTCCCATCTGCGCGGTGGCGTGGCCTGGCGTGGTCAGAACCAAGGTGGGTGCGTTGGCCAGGGCTGCTGGCAGCGCGGCCAAGGTGGGGTTGGTGTAGCAGAACAGGCTCACCACACGCTCGCCAGGCAGTCGCGCGATGCCCAGCGTTTGAAGGAAAGCTTCGCCATCCTGCGCTTGCAGTTGCGCCAGCCAGTCCGGCTCGCGCAACAGGCCGCCGGTGTCGAGCGTGAAGCCCGGGTAAAAGAACCACTTGGTGAGGCCCCGGCCTGCACCGCTCCACTGCGGCGAGGCCAGCTTGTGGGTGCGGGCCACGTAGTCTTCGGCGCTGAGGTATTCGAGGTTGATCCACACCGGCGGCCGCGCGGCGGCGGCCATGCGCGCGACGAAGCCCTCGGGCGGGTTGCAGCCAAAGGCTTCAACCACAACATCGCCGGGTTCGCGGTCAGGCGCGGGGTCGGTCCAGGCCAGCACCTCCACACCGGTCGGCCACATCGGCGCCATCCACGCCAGGGCGCGCGCGTCGTCCAGCCACAGCCGGGCGCGGTGGCCGCGCGAGGCCAGGTCGGCCACCAGGCGCCAACACACGCCCAGGTCGCCGTGGTTGTCAATGACACGGCAGAACACGTCCCACTGCAAGCTGGAGGGCGGGGAAGGGGCGTGTGTGGGGCCGGGCATGGGTGGGGATTATCGAAGCGGCACAATGCCGACCCGATGACGTCCAAAGCCCCGCCTGATTTCCAAGAAGTGGCCGCCGTGGCGCGGGCCACCGAGGGCGAAGACCTGGCCCAGCAGCAGGCCTTGCAGCAGGCCGCTGTGCAAGCCCGCGAGCGCGTGCTGGCCGAGGTGCAGGCGCTGCCCAACCTGCCCGGTGTGTACCGCTATTTCGATGCCCAGGGCGGCGTGCTCTACGTGGGCAAGGCGCGCGACCTGAAGAAGCGCGTTTCCAGCTACTTCCAGAAAGACCTGGGCGGCACCCGCATCGGCCTGATGGTGACGCGCATCGTGCGGCTGGAAACCACGGTGGTGCGCACCGAGGCCGAAGCCCTGCTGCTGGAAAACACGCTGATCAAGACGCTGAACCCCAAGTTCAACATCCTGTTCCGCGACGACAAGAGCTACCCCTACCTCAAATTGGTGAGTCACCCGTTCCCGCGCGTGGCCTATTACCGTGGCGCGGTGGACCGCAAGCACACCTACTTTGGCCCCTATCCGGGCGCCTGGCCGGTGCGCGAGGCCATCCAGCTGATCCAAAAGGTGTTCAAGCTGCGCACCTGCGAAGACACGGTGTTCAACAACCGCTCGCGGCCCTGTCTGCTGTACCAGATCCGCCGTTGCTCGGGCCCCTGCGTGGGACTGATCACGCCGGCCGACTACGCCCGCGACGTGCGCGACACCGAGCGCTTTCTGCTCGGCGAGCAACAGCAGGTGGTGGAGGAACTGCAGGCGCAGATGATGGCCCACGCAGAGGTGCTGGAGTACGAGAAGGCGGCCGAGTTGCGCAATCGCATCGGCGCGCTCGCCCAGGTGCAGGCCCAGCAGTCGGTGGAGGAGAGCAGCCTGTCCAGCGTGGGCCGCGAGGTGGACATCCTGGCCGTGAAGGTGGCCGGCGGCCGCGCCTGCGTGAACCTGGCCATGGTGCGTGGCGGCCGCCACCTGGGCGACCGTGCCTTCTTCCCCACCCACGTGGACGATGCCACGGCGGTGGATCTGGACGAGGATGCGAACGCTGATGCTGCCAAGCGCACGGCCTTGGCCGAGAAGAAGGTGCTGCAGGCCTTCATCAGCCAGCACTACCTGCAGGGCACGCCGCCGCCGGTGCTGATCGTCAGCCATGCGGTGGACAAGGACCTGTTGCAGGCCCTGTCCGAACAGACAGGCGTGAAGATGAATGCCCAGCACCAGCCACGCGAGCAGCGCCGCATTTGGCTGGAGATGGCAGTGAAGGGCTGCGAACTGGCCCTGGCGCGGCTGCTCTCGGAAGAAGGCTCGCAGCGCGAACGCACCCGGGCGCTGGTGGACGCGCTGGACCTGGCGGTGGACGATTTGGATACCTTCCGAGTGGAATGTTTCGACATCAGCCATACGGCGGGCGAGGCCACGCAGGCATCCTGCGTGGTGTTCCAGGACCACAAGATGCAAACCAGCGAGTACCGCCGCTTCAACATCGAGGGCATCACCGGCGGCGACGACTACGCGGCCATGCGCCAGGTGCTTGTCCGCCGCTACGCCAAGCTGGCCGAGATCGTGGCCGCCGATGGCCCGCCGCCGGCCACCGCCAAGGTCCGCCTGCCCGACGTGGTGCTGGTGGACGGTGGCCGTGGCCAGGTCGGCATGGCGCGCGAGGTCTTCGAGGGCCTGGGGCTGGACGTGTCGCTGATCGTGGGTGTTGAAAAGGGCGAAGGCCGCAAGGTGGGCCTGGAAGAACTGGTGTTCGCCGATGGCCGCGAGAAGCTCTCGCTGCCGCCCGACTCGGCCGCGCTGATGCTGGTGGCCCAGATCCGCGACGAGGCCCACCGCTTCGCCATCACGGGCATGCGCGCCAAACGTGCGAGCATCCGCACGGGCGGCAGCCGGCTGGAAGACATAGTGGGCATCGGCCCCAAGAAGCGGGCAAAGCTGCTGCAACGCTTTGGCGGTGTGCGCGGTGTGGAAGCCGCCAGCGTGGACGATCTGGCCAGCGTCGACGGCATATCCAGGGAACTGGCCGAGGAGATTTACCGTGCACTTCACTGACAACAAGCCCCTAACCTCGCAGTCCCACCAAGGCTTCTGGTCGTCCTGGCGCAGTTGGGCCCTGCTGAGCGCCCTGGGGGGCGCGGGCTGGGTTGCCGGCTGCGGCACCAAGGCACCGTCTTCGCCGCCACCTGCCCCGTTGGCCACACCCGCCCGCCCTGCTGCGGCGGTGCGGCCACCGCCTGCGGCGGCACCGGCCCCAGTGGCAGCGGCACCGGCGGCCCGCACGGCTGCCGAATACAAGATGCAGGCGGCCCGCAAACTGGTGGCTGCCAACCCCGGCATCACCTACATGGGTCAGGTGCCCGAGCCTCTGCTGGCCATCCCGGTTGTCGAGGTGGAGCTGCATGCCGACGGCAGCATCGCCAAGATCAATGTGCTGCGGCAGCCCAGCCAGGCCAAGGACACCACCCAACTGGCCATCGACGCCCTCAAGCGGGCAGCGCCGTTTGGCGATGTGTCGCGCCTGCCCAAGCCCTGGCGCTACACCGAGGCCTTCCTGTTTGACGACAACCGCAAGTTCAAGCCCCGCTCGCTCGACAATTGAGGGCCGTGGCAACGGCGCCCAAGCAAGGCACCAAACGCAGGCAGAATCGGCCCATGTTCCTGACCATCCCGACGCTGCTGACTTGGGCCCGCATTGTGGCCATCCCGCTGATCGTGGGGGTGTTCTATCTGCCACTGGACGCAGCCACCCGCAACCTCATCGCCACCGTGATGTTCGTGGTGGTGGCGCTGACCGACTGGTTGGACGGCTACCTGGCGCGCAAACTGAACCAGAGCTCGGCCTTTGGCGCCTTCCTGGATCCAGTGGCCGACAAGTTCCTGGTCTGTGCCTCGTTGCTCATCCTCGTGCAGCTCGACCGCGTCAATGCGCTGATCGCGCTGGTCATCATTGGCCGCGAGATCGCCATTTCTGCGCTGCGCGAGTGGATGGCGCAGATTGGCGCCTCACGCAGCGTGGCCGTGCACATGCTGGGCAAGCTCAAGACGGTGGTGCAGATGGTGGCCATCCCCTTTCTGCTGTTCGATGGCCACCTGCTTGGCTTCATCGACACCCGCCTCTGGGGGTTGGTGCTCATCGTCGTGGCGGCCGTGCTGACCATCTGGTCCATGGTGTACTACCTGCAGAAAGCGCTGCCCGAGATCCGCGCCAAGGCGCGTTGAGACCGGCATGAGCGACCAAACCGTGCGCCTGCTGCGCGCCATGCCTGCGGTGTTCGTGGTGATCTGGAGCACAGGCTTCATCGTGGCCCGCTACGGCATGCCGCATGCGCCACCCATGGGTTTCCTGGCTTGGCGCTACACCCTCTCAGCGCTGGCCTTCGTGGCCTGGGTGTTGTGGGCCAAGGCGGCCTGGCCTCAGGGTCGTGCCCAGTACCTGCACTTGGCGGTCACCGGTGTGCTGATGCACGCAGGCTACCTGGGTGGTGTGTGGGCTTCGGTGAAGTTGGGCCTGGGTGCTGGCACGGCCGCGTTGATCGTCGGGTTGCAGCCGCTGCTCACTGCGGTGTGGATCTCGGCCTCCGGCTCGTCGCACCATGTTTCCGGACGGCAGTGGATGGGTCTGGTGTTGGGCTTTGGTGGGCTCTCACTGGTGGTGGCGCACAAGCTGGGGCAGGGTGAGCTCAACGCCGTCAATCTCGCGCTGGCCGTGGTGGCGCTGCTCAGCATCACGGTGGGCACGCTCTACCAAAAGCACCATGTGAAGCCCTGTGATGTGCGCACGGCCAATCTGGTTCAACTGTTGGCTGCCTGGTGCGTGACTGTGCCGCTGGCTCTGCTGGAGCGCGAGCCCATTGTTTGGCACCCCGAGATGGTGGGCGCGCTGGCCTGGTCGGTGTTCGCGCTGACCCTGGGCGGCAGTTCACTGCTCTACATGCTGATCCAGCGTGGGGCCGCCACCCAGGTCACCAGCCTGATGTACCTGGTGCCGCCTTGCACCGCCGTGATGGCCTGGCTGCTTTTCAACGAGAAACTGGGCGGCCTGACCTTGCTCGGCATCGTGCTGGCGGTGTCGGGTGTGGCCCTGGTGGCCAGGCAGCGAACCTTGCCCAAGTGAGGTCTGTTGCACAAGTCAGCAGAGGGTGTGCAAATGTCGGCAATCGTGTCGTGGCGCATGGCCAAAGCCGGCCGGCTTGAGCAGCTTGTCACTGGGGAATACGCATAGAATCCCGCCGCGTGCTTGACACCAAGAATGCACGGGGCTGTAATGATTTTTGCGCCAACGACGCCTGTGCTGCGCGTCCTCACACGCGCCAGCCTTCACACCCAAACATCGCGACACTGAGAGAGGGGGTCCCTTCGTGAACAAGTCTGAATTGATCGAGCACATCGCCCGCCAGGCGGACATTTCCAAGGCCGCTGCCACGCGTGCCCTGGAGGCCGTGATCGGCGGCGTCAAGACCACCCTGAAGAAGGGCGGCAGTGTGTCGATCGTCGGTTTCGGCACCTTTGCCGTCACCAAGCGCGCAGCCCGCACGGGCCGCAACCCCCGTACCGGCGACGCCATCAAGATCAAATCGGCCAAGGTGCCGAAATTCCGTCCAGGCAAGGGTCTGCGTGACCACCTGAACTGATCTCCGCGTTGGGTGCTTAGCTCAGCGGTAGAGCGTCTCCTTTACACGGAGAGGGTCGGGGGTTCGATCCCCTCAGCACCCACCATCGAAAAGCCTGTCGCCGGCTTTGATTAGAATCCCGCGCGACGTAGGCAGACCTCGGTAAAAGGCGAACTCCGGTTCGCCTTTGTCGTTTTGCGGGTCTGGCGTCGGTCCTGAAAGCTCATCCATGTTTGATTTCGTACGCACGCACAACCGTCTGCTCCAGTTTCTGCTGGCACTGGTGATCGTTCCCTCGTTCGTGGTGGTGGGTGTGCAGGGCTACACCCGCTTCATGGACGGCAGTGTCAAAACGGTGGCCACCGTGGACGGTGCCGACATCAAGCTCAATGAGCTGGATGCCGCACACCGCCAGCAGATCGAGCGCTACACCCAGCAGATGCCGGGGGCAGACATCAAGATGTTCGACACGCCCGAGATGAAGCGCCAGACGCTGGACGGGTTGGTGCGCGAGCGCGTGCTGATGGTCGCCACCGTGAAGGATCATCTTGTGGTGGGGGACGAGCGCCTGAAGCGCCTGTTCGTCACGGACCCACAGTACGCCGCCTTCCGCAGGCCCGACGGCACGGTGAATGCCGAGATGCTGGCAGCGCAGGGCATGGACTCGGTCACTTTTGCCGAGCGCCTGCGCCAGGACTACGCTTTCCGCCAGGTGCTGCAGGGTGTGGCCGGTTCCAGCGTGTCGGGCGGCGGTGTGGCCATGGCCGCCACCAATGCCCTGCTGGAGCGCCGCGATGCCCAGTTGCAGCGCTTCGATGCCAAAGACTACCTGGCCAAGGTCAACCCCAGCGATGCCGACATCAAGGCCTATTACGACGCCCACGGTGCGCAGTTCAAGTCGCCCGAAAGCGCCAGCATCGAATACACCGTGCTCGACATAGAGACGCTGAAGAAACAGGCCTCTGGCCTGACCGACGCCAAGCTGCGCGAGTACTACGACCAGAACGCCAGCCGCTACAGCGTGGCAGAGGAGCGTCGCGCCAGCCACATCCTGATCAGCGCGGCCAAGGATGCGCCGGCGCAAGACCGCGCCAAGGCCAAAGCCAAGGCCGAAGCCCTGCTGGCCGAGGTGCGCAAGGCGCCGGCCAGCTTTGCCGACGTGGCAGCCAAGAATTCGCAGGACCCGGGCTCGGCCAGCAAGGGTGGCGACCTGGATTTCTTCGCTCGCGGTGCCATGGTCAAACCCTTTGAGGAAGCCGCATTCGCCATGAAGACCGGCGAGATCAGCAATGTGGTCGAGTCCGACTTTGGCTACCACATCATCAAGCTCGTGGCCGTGCGCGGCGGCGACAAGAAGCCATTCGACGCGGTGCGTGCCGAGATCCTGGAAGAAGTGTCCAAGCAGCAGGCCCAGAAGGAATACGCCGAGAAGGCCGAGCAGTTCTCGAACCTGGTTTACGAGCAGTCCGACACGCTGCAACCGGCGATCGACAAGCTCAAGCTGGGCAAGTTCACGGCCACGGTGACGCGCAACCCCGAGCCGGGTGCCAAGGGCCCGCTGGCTTCACCCAAACTGATCAAGGCCGTGTTTTCGAACGACGTGCTGAAGAACAAGCGCAACACCGAGGCTGTGGAGACAGCACCGAGCCAGATGGTCTCGGCGCGTGTGGTGAGCTACCAGCCCGAACGTGTATTGCCCCTGGAAGCGGTGCGCGACCAGGTGCTGGTGAAGGTGCGTGCTGAGCAGGCCTTGGCGGCGGCCCGAAAAGACGGCCAGGCCCGCATGGCCGCCGTGCGCGCCAACGGTGCTGAAGCGTTGCCGCAGGCGCTGAGCGTGTCGCGGACCCTGACCCAGAACCAGCCTCGCGCCATCGTTGAGGCCATCCTGCGTGCCGACTTGGCCAAAGGCCCGGCCGTGGTGGGTGTTGATCTGCCCGACGAAGGCTATGCCGTGGTCAAGGTGTTGAAGGCCCTGCCCGCTGACCCGGCCAACCCCGACATCGCCCGTGCCAAGCCCTATGTGGAGCGTGCCCTGGCCGACGCCGAGACGGCCGCCTATTACGAAACGCTGAAAAAGCGCTTCAAGGTGCAGGTAAACGCTGCTGCCCTGGCCCCGGCGGTCGACGCCGCCAATGCGCCTGCTGAAGGCGCATCCAAGTCGGACAAGTGACATCCAGTGCCTGAGGGAATTCAGGCTATAATCGTTGGCTTACGGTGGTGGCTGTAGCTCAGTTGGTAGAGTCCCAGATTGTGATTCTGGTCGTCGTGGGTTCGAGTCCCATCAGCCACCCCATCCCAGCGTTTCATCAGGTCCCATGCCGGACCGAACTTCCCGCTAAATCAACGACTTAGACAGTCGCTTGAGTCAGGAAGGCTCCTGCCGTCCCACGGCAGCGCAGCGAAGTTGGGGGAACATCTGGGGGAACAAATGGCGTGTTCGCAGCCATTTGACGTTTTGTTCCCCCATGCTCACCGACAAGCAGTGCAAGAACGCGAGTTGCGACGCGGGTAGGCCCCGCGTGCGCCTGGCCGATTCCGGCGGTCTGTACCTGGAGGTCTCGCCCTCTGGGTCCAAGCGCTGGTTCTGGAAGTACCGCTTCGACGGGAAGGAGAAGCGCCTTGCCCTCGGGGGCTATCCAGATCTGGGTCTGAAGGAGGCCAGGGTCGCACGTGATGATGCGCGCAAGCAACATCAGTCGGGCGCCGATCCGGTGCTCACGCGGCAGGTGGAACGCCTCAGTTCCCGGTTCGACGCCAACGCCAGCTTCGAGGTGACCGCGCGCGAGTTCCACGCGACCAAGAAGGTCGGCTGGAGCGATCACTACGCCAAGCGCTGGATGGAGCGCCTCGAGAAGGACATCTTCCCCTGGCTGGGCAAGCTTCCGCTCTCCCAGATCGGCGCACCGATGCTGCTGCAGACGCTGCGGCGCGTCGAGGCACGTGGCACGCGCGAACTGCCTCACTCTCTGCTGGAAGCCTGCGGGCAAGTGTTTCGATACGGCGTTGCGACCGGACGTTGTGAGCGCAGCCCCGCTTCGGATCTGCGCGGCGCACTGAAGCCGGTGCTGACGAGGCACGTCTCGGCGATCGTCGAACCGGATCAGGTCGGCGACTTGATGCGCGCGATCGACGGCTACCACGGTCACCCCGTCACCCGGGCGGCACTGCTTCTGTCGGCACTGCTCTTCCAGCGGCCAGGGAACATCCGGCAGATGGAGTGGGCCGAGCTGGATCTCGAGGCAAGGATGTGGGCGATACCCTCCGCCAAGATGAAGCGGACAATGCGGGAGAAGATCAACGGAAGGCCGCATCTGGTTCCGCTCGCCACCCAGGCTGTAGACGCTCTGAAGGACCTGATGCCGCTGACCGGCCGAGGGCGATACGTGTTTCCGTCCCTGATCAGTGCCAAGCGGCCGATGAGCGAGAACACGGTCCGCGTTGCCCTGCGCCGGCTAGGCTTCGACAACGAGACGATGACTCCCCATGGATTCCGGGCGATGGCCCGTACCGTGATGGTGGAGCGGCTCAACGTGGCGCCGGACGTGATCGAGGCGCAGCTGGCACATGGGAAGTCCGGCCCGCTGGGCGCTGCCTACGACAGGGCGGAGTTCATCGAACAGCGGCGCGAGATGATGAAGGCTTGGGCGGACTATTTGGACGAACTCAAGACCAAGCCGCTGGGCAGACCTCGCGAGAAGGATCGGACTGCAGACGGGACGCATCGAACAGAAGGTTGCGCGCCACCTGCATGAAGGCGCCTGCGTCGGCTGCGTAGCGGCCTCGGTCCCGGAACAGCCTGTAGCCGCTTTTTGCGATCACGTAGTTCACACTGTGCGTCCTGCAGTTGACGTTTGTGAGGAGACCATGAGACGCCTCCTTCTCTTGTTGGTCGTTGCTGCATTTGCAGCAGTCGGCTGGACGTCTGGGGCTGACAGCGGAGTGGGAACGCAGGTCGTGCTGGCAGGCATTGCTGCGCTGTTTGGGATCGCAATAGGTGGTGCGCTGTTCCGGCGCAAGGCGCGAGCGACCCGAAACGATGTCGATACTGGTCACGATATTCCTGGAATGGGAACGTCTACGGCCGACATCGCAGCCAACTACTGGCGGGACAGGGGCCACCCGCCGCTCATGAAGCCACCATCGCCGACGCCGGATCAGCACATCCACGATCCGGACCGGCTGGCCTGACTACCTTCGCTTCAGCAGGTCCTTCACTGCGTCGGCAGCGCCCTCGGCGGACTCCTTGGCATCCGCAGCTACTTGCTTGGCGGCGCGCTTGAGCAGTGATTGCCCTGCAACCAAGGTTCCATCCTCGCTTCGCTCGGCGTCAGCAGCCGAGTTCAACGCGCCGCTCTGTTGCTGAACACCTTCGCGGATCGCCTGGCCGCGCCGTGAAACTGCGTCACGGAGTGTGCCGGGCGCAATCGGTGGAGGTACAGCGCCAGATGGCAGACTTGGCTGGCGAGCGACTGCAGCATCGCCAGTGCGTTTCACGCTCTCGATATCTGGGCCCTCGGCCAGCTGATTGACCTGCCGCGCATGTTGCGTCCTGAGGGACTCAAATGACAGCGGCACGGCAGTACCGTCAGAGAGGGTCCGGTTCGGTCCGAGTGACTGCCTGGCAAGCTCGGCCTCCATCAGGGCACGGGCGGCGGCACTCGTGCCACCGTACTGCTCGGCGTACCGTGTGAACATGGCGAGGTTGTGCGGGTCCTGGGCAATGTCGAGCGCGATCACCTCACCCCGTTCATAGGCTGCGCTCACGCGCTCCGCATAGGCGCTCCGATCTGAGAGACCGGCCTCGGCGCGCGAACTCCGGGTAGAGCTCGAGTTCAAGCGTGAAGACAGTTCACGTGCCTCGCGGGTGTCAGATGCGACAACCGACGCGAAGCTTGAGTCGCGGGACACTCGGTCGCCGAACTGCTTGAACTCGGCCAACTGCTCCGAGGTCAAGGCGCCCAGTACCCTCTGCTGGTCTGCCGAAAGCCCCGCCAGGTACCCCTTCTCTGCGTTGGCAGTTGCTCGAGCGCCGGCAACTGGTGTGGAGACACCGAGATGACCAGAGGCGCCGAAAGCGATTCGTGCGACTTGCGACTGGCTCATCCCCGTGCTGTCGGCGACGCTCCTCGTGATCTGGTCCAACCGGTTCAGCGTCTGCCCCAACTGCTCGAAGCTGCTGGATGTAGACCCCGTGCTGCTTCGCGATGACTTCAGCTTTGCCAAGCCCTTGGTGAATGCCTCGGACAGCACCGCCGAACGTTCGGTGCTAGCGGCAACGGCTTCGCTTCGGGCTGCGTCGACCTGGCGGCTGGCGTCCTGGACATCCTGCTCGCTCACGCGCATCGAGACGACCCGGGACGCGTAGCCCTGGTTGCGCAGCAGGCTGACGGCGGTCC